>Ga0075364_10001981_pt1 | contig 11415 bp, 9 predicted proteins | sample EndMetdeltDD1764_FD_71517 | JGI IMG/M metagenome (GOLD analysis project Ga0075364, IMG submission 71517) | Populus endosphere microbial communities from Tennessee, USA - Endosphere MetaG P. deltoides DD176-4 | ecosystem: Host-associated > Plants > Roots > Endosphere | place: USA: Tennessee... | reverse complement strand
CCGCGCCAGCCGGATCCGGACGCGTCGTCGCCGGCATGGTGGCCAATCTCGCTTCCCACGTGAAGAAGCACGCGCTCTTCATCGAAACGGCGGCGCTGGTCGATCGATCGCTGCCGGTCGAGTTCCGGATCTACGGCGCCGGCGCGACGGCGCCGGCGGAGCAGGTTTCGCCGTACGTGCGGGACCTGCTCGCGCGCGTGGACGCGCTCGGGCTGCGCGACCGCTTCCGCTTCATGGGGTTCTACGAGGATCCCGCGCGCATCATGTCGGAGATCGACGTCCTCGTGCATCCGTCGAACCTGGAATCGTTCGGCCGGATCGTCGTCGAGGCGATGGCGGCGTCGCGTCCGGTCGTCGGCGTTCGAGGCGGCGGCGTCGCCGAAATCGTGCAGGACGAGACGACCGGGCTGCTGGGGGACGTAGACGACGCGAGCGGGCTCGCGGCCCGGATCGAGCGTCTCGCGCGCGACGCCGGCCTGCGGCAGCAGCTCGGCGCCGCCGGACGCCGGCGCGCGCGGGACCAGTATTCGATCGAGGCCCACGTCGCCGCGATGGTCGCCGTCTACACGCGCAGCATGGCCAGGCCGCTGACCTCATGAGATTTTCGATCTGCATCCCCAACTACAACTACGCGCGGTATCTCGGGGAGACGATCGCGAGCATCCAGGCGCAGTCGTACGCCGACTTCGAGATCCTGGTGGCCGACAACGCCAGCACCGACGAGTCGGTGCGCGTCGTCGAGCAGATCGGGGATCCGCGCATCAAGGTGCGGGTCAACCACTGCAACGTCGGGTTTGCCGCGAACCTCGACAAGGCCGGCTCGATGGCGACGGGCGACTTCATGCTCATGGTGTCGTCCGACGACCTCATGCGGGCCGAGGCGCTCTCCACCTACGCGGACTTTCTCGCCGCGATCGGCCCCGATCGCAACGTGATCCTGACGGCGTCGCAGGATGTCATCGACCATCGCGGCGAGGTGACGGGCGAGATCCGGGCGAAGAGCACGTGGCTCGAATCGGATCGCGACGAGGCGCTCTCGTCGCGGTTCGGGTTTCCGGTCTACAGGGCGCCGGCCCGCGAGATGCTGCGGCGCTCGCTGCTGTCGATGAAGAACCCGTTCCTCTTCTGCTCGACCGCGTATCCCCGTCGGCTCTACGAGCGGATCGAAGGCTACGGCGGCGGGCGGGTGATCAACCCCGACAAGTGGTTCCACTGGCGCTTGTGCGCCGTGGCCGACGAGGTGTTCTACCTCGATCGGCGCCTCATGGCGTATCGCTGGCACCAATCGAATCAGACGGCCCAGGAACGGCAGGCCGGCGCGCTGAAGTACGTCGTGGACGACTACCTGTCGACGCTGGAGTTCGACGGCAAGGCGCTGGCGGACGTGGGCGTGACGCGGACGGACCTCGCCAACGCGTACGCGGAGCACCTGATCGGGCGGCACGGCCTCGCGGTGCTGGCGCGATATGGGGATCGCGATCGTGCGCGGCGCACGCTGCGGTTCGGCCGCGCCGTCTATCCGCGCGAAGTGGGCGGCAACTGGAAGGTCCGCCTGCTGGCGGCCGTGCTCGCCACCGGACCGCTCGCCCCGGCGCTGGCGCGGGGGATCCGCTACGCGAAGAACCGCGGCCGTCCGCTGCCGCCGTCGCCGTGGAAGACGTAAGGCGCGATGACGATCCGTCATGCGGGCCGGCAGGATCTGGCGGGCATCGCCGCCGTGCACGTGCGCGCCTTTCCGCGGAGCACGATTACGGCGATGGGAGCGGAAGCCGTCCGGCGCTACTACGCGTGGCAGATGGATGGGGAACGCGTGACGCCGCTCGTGGTCGAGAGCGATCGCCGGATCGTCGGCTTCTGCTTCGGCGGCGTGTTTCGCGGCGCGATGAGCGGGTTCCTCCGGCGCAACGCGCTGTTTCTCGCGGCGGCCGCCGCGGTCCGCGCGCACCACTTCGCCGACGCCCGGTTTCGCGGGCACGTGCGGCAGGGCATGCGGCTCCTGTGGCGGACGGTCGCGGGTCCGCGCGCCGGCGCGAAGGCGGCGCCCGCCGCGCCCGCCGCCGCGGTGAAGAGCTTCGGCATTCTCGCGATTGCCACCGATCCGGATCATCGCCTCAAGGGAGTCGGACGGATGCTGCTGGATGCCGCGTCCAGTGACGCCCGCGCGGCGGGATTCACGCGCATGCACCTGTCGGTCGATCCCGGCAACGTGGAAGCCATCCGCTTCTACGAACAACTCGGGTGGTATCGCGTCCATTGCGATCCGGCGTGGCGCGGCGACATGGAATGCCGGCTCGACGGCGGGGCCGGCTGATCCCGTGGACATTCACCAGGCGCTCAACTGGCGCGCGATCTGGCCCGTGCTGAGCACGCTGCCGGCGGCCGAGCCGTTGTCGATCCTCGACGCGGGCTGCGGCGACGGCGCGTGGTGCCGGCGCATCGCGCGCCTCCGCCCGCGGTGGCGGATCGTCGGCATGGACAGGGACGCCGCCCGGCTGCGCGCCGCGACGCGCATCGAGCAGACCGAGCCGCTCGGCAACGTGCGCTACGTCGAGGGCAGTTTTCTCACGGAGATTCCCGGACGGTTCGACGTGATTCTGTCGGTGGCGTCGATTCACTATGCCGCGGCGGAGGGGGACGGCGAGCTGGCGCTGCGCCATCTCGCGGGCGCGCTCGCGCCGGGCGGACGGCTGATCCTTCTCGTGCCCCGGTGCGACGTCGAGCAGCCGGTGTGGCGCGCGCTGCCGCGTCCGCGCGGCTGGTCGGTCTTCACCCCGGCCGGCGCCGAAGCGCTGGTCCGCGGCGCGGGCCTGCAGGTGCGCAGCGTGGAAGGCCTGTACGGGAGCTGGTGCGTCCTCGGGAAGCAGCTCGCGATGTGGGCCGGCGGATCGGCCGTACGGCGTGTCGTCAGCCTGCCGCTGCAGGGGCTCATCCGCGCCACCGCGTTCGATCTGCTCAGGGACGGCGGCCGCCCGAGCTATGCGCTGCGCCTCGTCGCGGAGATCCCGTGAACGGACGCGGGCGCGTGATGATCTTCTGGGACTACGACACGCAGTGGGGCGCCGATCGCTCGCGGTCCGGGAAGAAGTCGTGGGGCATGGCGGAATTCGTCAACACCGATCGCATCCTCGATCTCCTGGCCGCGCGCGGCCTGAAGACGGTGTTCGCGTGCGTCGGCGCGGCGGCGCAGCCGGGCGCGCGCCCGTATCACGACCCCGCGCAGATTCGCCGCATGCACGCCGAAGGACACGAGGTCGGCAGCCACAGCCTGCAGCACGACTGGCTGCCGGGGCTCGGGCCGGCGCGCCTGAAGGAGACGCTGCTCGAGAGCCGCGAGTCGCTCGAGCAGTGCATCGGCCATCGCGTGACGACGTTCGTGCCGCCGTGGAACCAGCCGTACGACTACCTGCGCGTCGGATCGGTGAGCCTGGCGGAGCGGCGCGAAGTGCGCGGCGCCCAGCGGACCGACGTGCGCCGGCTGTGCGCCGCACTCGCCGAGACGGGCTACACGTTCGCGCGGCTCGCCTTCCGGAACGGCCTGAGGCGCGTCGTCGAGGCGATCTCGCGCCGCGAGCATCCACGGCGCGCGACGGTGTCGTCGCTGCTCGGCGTGCGCTACGTGCTGCTGAACACGCCGGCGGGGTTCGACCGTCCGGCGGCCGAGATGGTGCGCCGCGTGGCCGACGACGGCGGGATCGCCGTCGTGTGGGCGCATCCCCACTCGCTGACCGCGGACAATTCGCAGAACGAAAAGTATCTCGTGCCGCTCCTCGACGATCTCGTCGCGCTGAGGAGCGCCAACCGGATCGACGTCGTGCTGCCGAGGGACCTCGCGCATGAGTGAGCGCGCCGCCGACTTCGGCAAGGAGTACTACGCCGGGCACTACTACACGAACGTCCGGTTCGATCCCAACATCGTCCGCGACTACCAGTCGCACTGGGCCAGGCTCGGCCCGTTGTTCAGGCTGGACGCGCAGAGCCGGGTGCTCGACGCGGGGTGCGGGCTCGGCTACTGGTCGATGGAGCTGGCCAGGCACTTTCCGAAGCTCGAAGCCTTCGACATCTCGCCGGAGGCGGTCGCGTCCGTGCAGAGCCGGCTCCTTTCGCACAAGGTCTCGGTCGGCGACATCGAGCACATCGACGCGCCCGATGCCGCCTACGACGGCGCCTTTGCGTTCGAGATCCTCGAGCATCTCGAAGACTCGCGCGTCGGTCTCCGCGAGCTGAGGCGCGTCCTCAAGCCGGGCGGCCGGCTCGTGCTGCTCCAGGAATATCGCGGCGACGACTACGCGCGGATGATCCGCAAGGCCGGCGACCTGCTCGACGGGCTCGGAATCCGGCGGCGCCGCGTGCCGCGGCATGCCGACCGGAAGGATCTCCACCGTTCGGCGCGTTCGCCGTGGGGATGGCAGCGGCTGCTGGTCGCGGAAGGGTTCGCCGTCGAGCACCGGATCGTGCTGTCGGTCGTGCCGACACTCCTCAATCCCGTGTGGCCGGCCTTGCGCCGCCGCTTCTACGACCTGCCGATCGTGACGCCCATCGATCGCGCGCTGTGCCGCCTGCCCGGCGCCGCCTGGTTCGGCGTCGGCTGCATGTTCATCGCGACCAAAGCGGACGGGGCCGCCGCGTCGTGAAGCTCTGCGTGGTCTCGTTCAAGGAAGTGTGGCGCGGCCGCGACAACCGGTGGGTGACCGACGGCGGCTTTCCGCTCCAGATGGGGTCGATCGCCTCGCTGTTCTCCGAAACCACGATGGTGCTCGTCCAGGTGCCGGCGCGGCCCGGCGGCACGCCGCTTCCCGAGCATGTCCGGATCGTGCCGATCGATCGGCCCGTCGGGGAGGATCTGCGACGGAAGATCTCGGTCGTGGCGCACGTGCCTTCGTACCTCAGGACCATCGCCCGCGAGATTCGCCGCGCCGACGTGGTGCACACGCCGCTGCCGGGCGACATCTCCCTGCTCGGGCTCGTCGTGGCGCAGGCGCTGGGCAAGCGCCTCGTCGCCCGCTACTGCGGTTCGTGGGACGTGACGAGCCAGACCACGACGATGAACCGGGTGACGCGCGCGTGGATGCGACGGACGGCCGGCGGCCGCAACGTGATGCTCGCGACCGGCGACGGCAGCGCGCCTCCCGCGAAGGGCATGCACTGGATCTTCGCGACGGCGCTCTCGGCGACCGAGATCGCGGACGTGCGGCCCGACCTCGATCGCAGCCCGTCCTCGCCGCCGCGCCTCGTCTTCATCGGCCGCCTGGAAGCCGGCAAGGGCCTCGACATCCTGATCGACGCGCTCGCACAGATCGGCCGCGCGGGCGCTCCGCCGCCGCCGCGCGTGACGTTCATCGGCCATGGCAGCCTGCGGCCGGCGCTCGAACGGCAGGCGTCGGACCTGGGCGTCGCGGTCGAGTTCACGGGCCTGCTCCGGTGGCCCGAGCTCTCGCGCCGTCTCCTCGACGCCGATCTCTGCGTGCAGCCGTCGCTCTCCGAGGGATTCAGCAAGGCGTGGCTCGACGCGCTCGCGCACGGCGTCCCGGTGATCGCCGGCGACGTCGGCGCCGCGCGCAGCGTCATCGGCGGCGGCGGCGCACGCGGATGGCTGGTCGAGCCGGGCAGCACCGGGAGTCTCGTGGACGCGCTCGATGCCGCGCGCGCGAGCGGCGTCGACTGGCCCGCGCTGCGGCGGCGATGCCGGACGTTCGCGGAGCGGCACACGCTGGAGACGTGGGGATCGCGCATCGCGTCGATCTGCGCCGAGCAGTGGGGCGGCCGGGTGGAGAACGGGAGGCTGGTCGCGTGAGGGACGCGTCGACGCTGGCGTCGGGCCGGTTCCCCGTGGACGCGGTCGTCCCGTCGTTCACGGACGGTCCGGTCGATCGGGCCGGCACGCTGCTCACGGCCGCGGCGGCGCTCGGCTTTCTCAGCGCCCTGTTCGTCGGCTTCAGCGTGGCGGTGGCGGCCGTGGCGATCGCGGGCCTCGTCGCGCTCGTCACGCTGCCGCGCTCCGCGGGCGTGGCGCTGCTCGGCCTCGGGCTGCTGTGCACGGTCGAAGTGCCGATGCGCGTGCTGCTCTTCGACGCGCCGTTCCTCCGCTACAACACGTTCAACTACATCCTCGCGGCGCTCGCGCTCTACATGGCGCCGGACCTGCTGCGCATGCGCGACGGGCAGAGCCGCTACCTGGCGGCGTTCGTGGTCGTCCTCCTGCTGCAGCTGCTGCCGTCGACGAACCGCTACCTCGGGCTCGTCACGGCGCTCGAAGTCTCGACCGCGTTCGCGCTGCTCGGCTGCTTCATGCGGGCGGTCAGGAACGAACGCGCGCTGGAGTGGTTCGCGATCGTCAACGGGACGGCGTCGGCGGCCTGCATGCTCGCCTACTTCGTGGCGACGGGCGCCGGCGAATCGCTCAACGCCAACAGCATCGGGCAGGTGCCGATCGCCGGGCTCGGCTCGATCGCGCTCGCCGCCTCCGTGCCCGGCGTCGTCCGGCGCTGGGGCGCGATCGGCCTGCTCGCGGCGGCGAATCTCGTGCTCGTGTTTCCGACGAGCAGCCGCGGCAGCATGACGGTCGCGGCGATCCTCGCCGTCTACGTCCTCTGGCGCAGTCCCCACACCTGGGTCCGGCTCTATGCCGTCGCGCTCGTCGGCGCGCTGGTCGTGTGGAGCTCGGGCGTGTTCAGCGACCAGTTCACCGGCGCGACCGACAAGTGGTACCGCCTCGTCAACCCCGACATGGACGTGTCGCAGGCCACCAACCGCCGATCGGATCTCGCGCAGTTCGGCTGGACGATGTTCGTCGCGAACCCGCTCGGAACCGGCACCGGCTCGTTCACCGACTACAGCGTCGGCCTCCTCGACATCCGCGAGAACAGCGCGGCGCACTCGGGCTGGATCAAGGTCCTCGCGGAGAACGGGATTCCCGGTACGATGCTCCTGGCCATCTACATCCTGTCGTTCATGCGCCGGCCGCCGGACGGCGCGTTCGACGGCGCCCGCGCGCTCGGCGTGCTCGTGTTCGCCGTGCTGTCGGTGGCGCTCATCTTCACGGAGTTCCAGTCGCGCAGTCTCTGGCTCCTGTCCACCGGCGCCAGCGCGCTGCTGTTCCATTCGGTGGCGCTCGGCGGCGGCGAGTCCCGCGCGTCTTCCTCCGGGCTTCCGCCGCTGCGCGCGACGGTGGGGCCGCCGTCGCCACTCTGATGTCCGTCGAATCGCATCGGATCCGCATCGCCATGGTGGCCGGTACGCTGACGCCCGGCGGAGCCGAGAAACAGCTGTCGTACCACGTCCGGTGTCTGGCCGACGCCGGCGTGGACGTGCTGCTCGTGTCGCTGGACGGGGAAGGCTATTACGGTCCGCGGCTGACCTCCCGCGTGGCCGATCTCGTGTGCATCGACGAATCGTGGGGCCGGCTCGGCCGCCTCTCGCGGCTGGTGGCCGCCGTCCGGCGGTTTGCGCCGGACTACGTCCAGGCCTCGCACACCTACGCGAACCTCTACGCGGTGGCGGCGGCGCGCGCGAGCGGCGCGGTTTCGATCGGCGCGCTCCGCGCGAACCTGCGGACCTCGTCCGCCTCGAACGGCCGGCTCACACGGTGGCATCTCGCCGCTCCCGACACGGTGATCGCGAACTCGGAGCGGTCGGCCGAGGACCTGTCGCGACAGTACCGGCGCGGACGCTACGTCCACGTGCTCGGAAACGTCATCGACGTCGGCGCGCTGGATCGCGAGATGCGGCCGCGCGACGAGCTCCGGCGGATGGCCGGCGCCGCCGCGGACGACATCGTCGTGCTCGGCGTCGGCACGATGACGGACGACAAACGTTTCGACCGGTTCCTCCGCGTGCTGGAGCACGCGAGCGCCGTGGTTCCGAACCTGAGAGGCGTGCTCGTCGGCGACGGGCCATGGAAGGGACGCCTCGAAGCGCAGATCGCGCAGTCGCCGGTGCTGCAACGCCACCTGACGCTGGCCGGGCGCACGCCGGAAGCCGTCACCCTGATGCCGGGCGCCGACATCTTCTTCCTCAGCTCCGACAACGAGGGATTTCCAAACACGCTCCTCGAGGCGATGACGGCCGGTCTGCCGGTGGTGACGACGCCGGCCGGCGATGCGGGCCTCGTCGTCGAGCGATCGTCGGGCGGGTTCGTTCGCGGCTTCGACGACGAGTCCGGGATGGCGGCCGCGATCACGGAGCTCGCCCGGTCGGCGTCTGCGCGCCGGGAGCTTGGATCGAACGGACGGCGCTACGTCGAAGAGGTCTTCGATCTGAAGCAACTGTGGCCGCGGATGCAGCAGGCCTATGCGGAGATCGCGCGCCGGGCGAACCGTCCCGCGCTCGCGGCCCGCGTCGAGGCGCTGCCGTCCACGGCCGCGATGCCCCGCAGGATGCCGGGCCGCATGTCAGCGACGGTGGCGTAGACGGCGATGTGCGGATTCAGCGGACGCTTCCATGCGCAACGCCTGCCGGACGATCCGGAATGGGGCGGACGCGCCGATGCGCTGCTCTTCCATCGCGGTCCCGACGGCGGCGGCGCGTATGCGGACGAGCGCTGCCAGCTCGTACACCGCCGCCTGGCGCTGATCGACCTGTCTCCGACCGGCCATCAGCCGATGGCGAATCACGACGGCAGCGTCGTCCTGATGTTCAACGGGGAAATCTACAATCACCCGGCGCTGAGGGCCGAGCTCCAGTCGCGCGGATACCAGTTCCGCGGGCGATCGGACACCGAAGTCATCGTGCACCTCTACGAGGAGTACGGACAGGGGATGCTCGAACGGCTCCGCGGCATGTTCGCGCTGGCGATCTACGACCGGCCGCGCCGCCGGATCCTGATCGCGCGGGACCGTTTCGGGATCAAGCCGCTCTACTACGCGTCGCTCGAGGACCAGTTCGTCTTCGCCAGCGAGATGAAGGCCATCCTCGCGCTGCGGGATTTCCGGCCGACGCTCGATCGCCAGGCGTCCTACGACTATCTCGGTCTCGGATACGTGCCCGAGCCCGCGACGGGCTTCAACGAGATTCGCGCGCTCCGTCCGGGCACGTCGCTGGCCGTGAGCGCGGACGGCGAGCGGCTCGAGACGTTCCATCGCGTCGTCGCGCGGGCGGATCCGGCGCGGACGCTCGACGAGGCCGTCGACGCGGCGGGCCGGGCGCTCGCGGCCGCCGTCAAGCAGCAGGTCGTCGCCGACGTTCCCGTCGCCGCCCTCCTGAGCGGCGGTCTCGATTCGTCGCTCGTCGTCGCGGCGCAGTGCCGGACGGGCGACGACCCCCCGGCGACCTTCACCGTGGCGTTTCCGGACGCGGCGTATGACGAGAGCGGCGCCGCGGAGACGGTCGCGCGGCATTGCCGGACGCACCACGCGGTGATCGACGCCGCCGGCAAGGCGATGGAGCCCGAAGAGGTTCTCTGCCTGTTCGAGCACTTCGATCAGCCGTTCGCCGACACGAGCCTGATTCCGATGTACTGGGTGGCGCAGGCGATCCGCGATCGCGGCTTCAGCTGCGTGCTCTCGGGGGACGGCGGCGACGAGGCGTTCGGCGGCTACGCGCGCTTCTGGCGGGCGAATCGCCTGGCGACGCTGATGCGGCTGCCCGGCTGGGTGCAGACGGCCGCGGCGTCGGCCGGCGATCGACTCTCGCCGCATACGCGCGACTGGGGCCGGCAGCTCGCCAAGGCCGTCCGGATCGCGCAGCACGGCCGGGAGGATTCCTCGCGTCTCATCGCCGGGCTCTCGAACTTCCTCAGCGAAGATCAGAAGGGCGAGCTGATGCGTCCGCAGGCCGCCGCCGGTCTCGCGACGGTCTTCCATCATTTCGACGGCTACGATCCGGCCGCCGCCGGAACGCTCGAAGAGCTGTCGCGTCGGATGACGGAGAACCTCTTCGCCGTCGGGCTGCCGGGCGACATGCTGCGCAAGGTGGACATGATGAGCATGCGGGCGAGCGTGGAGATCCGCGTGCCCATGCTCGACGAGGACGTCGTCACGGTGGGCCTGGGCCTTCCGCATCGGCTCAAGACGGACGGACGCCGCGGCAAGCTCGTCCTGCGCGAGCTCGCCGCCCGCTGGCTGCCGCGGTCGGTCGCGGCCCAGCCGAAGCACGGATTCGACATCCCGCTCGACCGGCTGCTCACGCCCCGCTTTCATGCCATGCTCGCCGACCTCCTGCTCGGCCCCGATTCGCGGACCGGCAGCTTCATGGACGTCTCGCTCGTCCGGCACTGGCTCGATCTCTTGAAACGGGCGGCGGGCGGACACGTCTCGGGCGCGATTGGCCGCGACGGACTGTATCAACGCGTCGTGATCGTCCTGGCGCTCGAGTCGTGGATGCGCCGTCACAGATTGTCGTGGTAATGCCTTCGATCCCGGAACCGACCTGGTGAGCATCTCGGAACGCGCGTACGCCGCTTCGCCCACGTGGCTCCAGCACGGCATGGTCTCGGCCTTCGGCTGGCGCTGGCGCCGTCTGCGTCTCGGCGGGCAGTGGCCGGAGTTCACCCGCGAGTACCGCGATCGCGAACGCTGGAGCCGCGAGCAGTGGCGCGACTACGGCACCCGCCGTCTCCGTCAGCTCCTGTTGACGGCGGTCCAGCGCGTGCCGCACTACCGGACCGAGTGGGCCGGCCTCGGGCTCACCGCCGATCGCATCAACCGCATGGAGCTGGAGGATCTCTCGACGCTGCCGATCCTCTCGAAGGACGTGGCGCGGCGGTCGCCCGAGGCGCTGCTCGTCGACGGCGCCGTGCCTCCGGGCTCGCAGGTGCATCACACGTCGGGATCGACCGGGACGCCGATCGCGACCTACTGGACGCCGCAGGAGATGCAGCGATCGCTCGCGCTCCGCGAAGCCCGATCCGCCGGCTGGGCGGGGGTGAGCTACTCGCAGTCGCGCGCGACGTTCAGCGGCCGGATGGTCGTGCCGGATCCGATGAGCCCCGGTCCGTATCACCGCTACAACGTCTTCGAGGAGCAGATCTACTTCTCGCCGTTCCACCTGAGCGCCGCCACGGTCGGGCAATACGTCGACGCGCTGCGCCGCTATCACCCCAAGTGGTTCAACGGGTACGCGTTCTCGTACTACACGCTCGCGCGGCTGGCGAAGGAGCACGCGCTGGAGTGTCACTCGCCGCAGGCGATCGTGACGACGAGCGAGAAGGTCACCGGGCAGATGCGGGCGGTGATGGAAGAGGTCTTCCGCTGCAAGGTCTACGAGGAGTACGGCACGGTCGAGGACGTGATGTACGCGTGCGAGTGCGAACGGGGCGGCCTGCACGTGAACCCCGACGCGGGGATCGTGGAGATCGTCGACGAGCACGATCGGCCCGCGCCTCCGGGGCAGCCCGGACGGCTGCTCGCGACCGGCTTCGTCCGCGAGCACCAGATCTTCGTGCGATTCGCGCTCGGCGACGAGGCGTGCTGGGCCGAGGGC
>Ga0075364_10001980_pt1 | contig 11417 bp, 9 predicted proteins | sample EndMetdeltDD1764_FD_71517 | JGI IMG/M metagenome (GOLD analysis project Ga0075364, IMG submission 71517) | Populus endosphere microbial communities from Tennessee, USA - Endosphere MetaG P. deltoides DD176-4 | ecosystem: Host-associated > Plants > Roots > Endosphere | place: USA: Tennessee... | reverse complement strand
AGCTTGCCGTCGCGGGCCTTCACGCCGAACTCGGCGATCTGCTTTTCGATCTCGGCGATGGACATCTGGTCCACGTCACGCAGGACGGGCACGACCAGGCCGCGCGGGCTGCCCACGGCGATGCCGATGTCGAAATAGCCGTGATAGATGATGTCCTTGCCGTCGACCGAGGCGTTCAGGATCGGGTACTTCTTCAGCGCGGCCACAGCGGCCTTCACGAAGAAAGACATGAAGCCGAGCTTCACGCCGTGTTCCTTCTCGAACTTGTCCTTGTACTTGTTGCGCAGGTCGATCACGCCCTGCATGTTCACTTCGTTGAACGTCGTGAGAATGGCGTTCTGCTGCTGCGATTGCAGCAGGCGATCGGCGATGCGCGCGCGCAGGCGGCTCATCGGCACGCGCTGCTCGGGACGGCCGTCAAGGCCGGCGACGGGCGAAGCGGCCGGTGCGGCAGCCTTCGGGGCAGCGGCGCCAGCGGAAGCTTGCTGGGCGTCGTCCTTGGTGATGCGGCCACCGCGGCCCGTGCCGGACACGGCGTTGGGCTCGATGCCCTTTTCCGACAGGATCTTGCCGGCGGCGGGCGACGCGATGCCAGCGGCGGGAGCGCCAGCGGCCGGCGCGGCGGCAGGTGCGGGCGCAGCGGCGGGCGCGGCAGCAGCCGGGGCGGCGGCAGCGGCGGCCGGGGCAGCAGCGGCCTTGGCGGCGGAGTCGATACGGGCGATCAGCTCGCCCGAGGTCACCGAGCTGCCGTCACCCTTGACGATCTCGGCCAGCACGCCAGCGGACGGCGCGGGCACCTCGAGCACGACCTTGTCGGTCTCGATCTCGATGAGGATCTCGTCGATGGCGACGGCTTCACCGGGCTTCTTCTTCCAGGTGAGCAGCGTGCCTTCGGCAACGGATTCAGACAGTTGGGGGACGACGACGTCGATGTTGGCCATGGCGGGAATTCCTTAATCTGCGAAAAGACAATGCGGCGAAACAGCAAATCTGCGGCAAGCCAGGGCGCACCCCGCACGGGATGCACCCTGCTGAAACAGGATCAGCGGGTCAGCGCCACTCCTTTGAACTTGCCGAAAGCCTGTTCGATCAGTGCCTTCTGCTGTTCCTGGTGCTTGGCCAGGTAACCGACCGCGGGCGACGCCGACGGCGGACGACCGGCGTAGCCGAGCTTCTGGCCAGCACTCATGTTCTCGAACAGGTGGTGCTGGATGTAGAACCAGGGACCTTGGTTCTGCGGCTCATCCTGCGTCCAGATGAGTTCGGTGGCGTTCGGATAGCGCTTGAGCTCTTCGGACAGCGACTTGTGCGAGAACGGGTAGAGCTGTTCGACACGCAGCACGGCGACGTGGCTGGCTTCGCGCTCGGTGCGGGCGTTGATGAGGTCGTAGTAGACCTTGCCCGAGCATAGCACGACGCGCTTGACGTTCTCGTCCTGGATGTTGGCGTCGACTTCACCGATGATCGGCTTGAACTGGCCCGTGGCGAGATCGGCCAGCGGGGAGCCTGCATCCTTGTTGCGCAGCAGCGACTTCGGCGTGAAGATCACGAGCGGCTTGCGGAACGGACGGATCATCTGGCGGCGCAGCAGATGGAAGATCTGCGCGGCGGTGGTGGGTTGCACCACTTGCATGTTGTTGTCCGCGCACAGCTGCAGGAAGCGCTCGATGCGGCCGGAGGAGTGCTCGGGGCCCTGCCCTTCGTAGCCGTGCGGCAGCATCATCGTAAGGCCGGATTGACGGCCCCACTTGGCTTCGCCGGAGCTGATGAACTGGTCGATCAGCACTTGCGCGCCGTTCACGAAGTCACCGAACTGGGCTTCCCAGATCACGAGCGTGTTGGGCTCGGCGGCCGAATAGCCGTATTCGAAGCCCAGCACCGCTTCTTCGGACAGCACCGAATCGATCACCGTGAACGCGGCCTGGTTCTCGGCGACGTTCTGCAGCGGGATGAAGGAGCCGTCGTTCCACTTCTCGCGCTTCTGGTCGTGCAGCACGGCGTGACGGTGGGTGAAGGTGCCGCGGCCGGCGTCCTGCCCGGTGATGCGCACGGGGTAACCCGAGGCCACCAGCGAGGCGTAGGCCAGGTGCTCGCCCATGCCCCAGTCCAGGTTCTGCTCGCCCAGCGCCATGTTGCGGCGGTCGTTGATGACCTTCTGCACGATGGGGTGGACGTTGAAGCCTTCGGGCACCGTGGTGATGCGCTCGCCCAGACGCTTCAATTCGGCCAGCGGCACGGCGGTGTCGGCGGCGTCCGTCCACTTGCGATTGAGGAACGGCGACCAGTCGACGGCGTACTTGCCCTTGTAGTCGGTGAGCACGGGCTCGATCGTGCGCTGACCATCGTCCATCAGGCGACGGTATTCAGCGACCATCTCGTCGGCTTCGCCTTCGCTCAGCACGCCCTGGGCTTCGAGCTTCTCGGCAAAGCGCTTGCGCGTGCCGGGATGCTGGCCGATGCGCTTGTACATCAGCGGCTGGGTGATGGCGGGAGTATCTTGCTCGTTGTGGCCGAGCTTGCGGAAGCAGATGATGTCGATCACGACGTCATGCTTGAATTCGCGGCGGAAATCCAGCGCGAGCTGGGTCACGAACACCACGGCTTCCGGATCGTCGCCGTTCACGTGGAAGATCGGGGCCTCGATCATCTTGGCCACGTCCGTGCAATACAGCGTGGAACGCGTGTCGCGCGGATCGGACGTGGTGAAGCCGATCTGGTTGTTGATGACGATGTGCAGCGTGCCGCCCGTACCGTAGCCGCGCGTTTGCGCGAGGTTGAGCGTTTCCATGACGACGCCCTGGCCGGCGAAGGCCGCGTCGCCGTGCACCAGCACCGGCAGCACCTGGCTGCCATCCTTGTCGCCGCGGCGTTCCTGACGGGCGCGGGCGCTGCCCTCGACCACCGGGTTGACGATTTCCAGGTGGGACGGGTTGAAGGCCAGCGACAGGTGGACGGGGCCCCCGGGGGTGGACACGTCGCTCGAGAAGCCCTTGTGGTACTTCACGTCGCCGTCGGACAGCTCTTCCTTGTACTTGCCTTCGAACTCGGCAAACAGATCGCCCGGCATCTTGCCGAGGATGTTCACGAGCATGTTCAGGCGGCCACGGTGAGCCATGCCGATGACGATTTCCTGGACCTGGTTCGAGCCCGCGTGCAGGACGACTTCGTCCATCGCGGCGATGAAGCTCTCGCCGCCTTCGAGCGAGAAACGCTTCTGGCCGACGTACTTGGTGTGCAGGAAGCGCTCCAGGCCTTCGGCCTCGGTGAGCTGCTTGAGGATGTGCTTGCGCTTGTCGGCCGAGAAGGACGGGTTGCCCTGCGTGCTTTCCAGGCGCTGCTGCAACCAGCGCTTGACGGCCGGATTGCTGATGTGCGTCATTTCCGCGCCAATGGAGCGGCAGTACGTGTCACGCAGTGCCTTCACGATGTCGCGCAGCGTCATGTGCTCGGCGGTCGTGAAGTAGGTGTTCGTGGCCGAATAGACCTGGTCCATGTCGGCTTCGGTCAGGCCATAGAATTCCGGATCCAGTTCCGGGATCGCGGGGCGCTCCTGGCGCTGCAGCGGGTCGAGATCGGCCCAGCGCGAACCGAGCGAGCGGTAGGCGGCGATGATGGACTGGACGTGGACTTGCTTACCGGCGACGGACAGATCGGCCTGCGGCTGCACGCGCGGCGCAAAGCCATTCTGGCGGGCGCGCTGCGCAAACGACTGGATGATCGGGGCGTGAGCGAAGTCGCGGGTGCTTTCCTGGCCGTCGACGGCAGGCGCCAGCTGGAGCTGGTCGAAGTACGCGCGCCACTTCTCCGAGACGGAGCCGGGATTGTCGAGGTATTGCTCGTAGAGCTCTTCGACGTACGGGGCGTTACCCGCAAACAAATAGGAAGTGGACTGACGTTCGGATTCAGAAGACATTTCTTACGCTTCACCTATCGGGTGTTTCACCCAAAACGATGCAGGACAAACCTTCCGCGTTACGGCCTGACCGGATGGCGGATAGCAAGTGAAAAGCAGAAGGCACCAACGCCGACATAAAGCCCCGGCGGATAAAACCAGGCCCAGCCGATTCCGGCTGGGCATTCTGACAAGGATAACACCCTTGTCATCTACGAAAAAGCCGCCTGGCAAGGCCAGGCGGCTTTTCGCAATGACACAACAGATCAGCGCTTGCCGATCTCAGCCACTTGACGCGGCTCGTGGCCGGTGAACAGCTGACGCGGACGACCGATCTTGAACTCCGGATCCGACAGCATCTCGTTCCACTGGGCGATCCAGCCCACCGTACGGGCCAGCGCGAAGATCGCGGTGAAGAGCGAGGTCGGGATGCCGATGGCGCGCTGGACGATGCCGGAGTAGAAGTCGACGTTCGGGTAGAGCTTGCGCTGCACGAAGTAGTCGTCTTCCAGCGCAATGCGCTCGAGCTCCATGGAGAGCTTGAAGAGCGGATCGTTCTCCAGACCCAGGGCCTGCAGCACTTCCTTGCACGTCTGCTGCATCAGCTTGGCGCGCGGATCGTAGTTCTTGTAGACGCGGTGACCGAAGCCCATGAGCTTGACGCCCGAGGACTTGTCCTTGACCTTCTCCATGAACTCGCCGACCTTCGCCACGCCGCCATTGGCCTGGATCTCTTCGAGCATGTTCAGGCAGGCTTCGTTCGCGCCGCCGTGGGCCGGGCCCCACAGGCACGCCACGCCAGCGGCGATGGCCGCGAACGGGTTGGTGCCGGAGGAACCGCACAGACGCACGGTGGAGGTCGAGGCGTTCTGCTCGTGATCGGCGTGCAGGATGAAGATGCGGTCGAGCGCGCGCTCGACGACAGGGTTCACCTTGTACTCTTCGCACGGCGTGGCGAACATCATGCGCAGGAAGTTGCCCGTGTAGGACAGGTCGTTCTGCGGGTAGATGAAGGGCTGGCCTTGCGAGTACTTGTACGCCATCGCCACGAGCGTGGGCATCTTGGCGATCAGACGGATCGCGGAGATGTGGCGGTGACGCGGATTGTTGATGTCGGTCGAGTCGTGATAGAAGGCCGACATGCCGCCCACCAGGCCCGTCAACACGGCCATCGGGTGCGCGTCACGACGGAAGCCGCGCAGAAAGAAATGCATCTGCTCGTTGACCATCGTGTGGTGCGTCACCTGATGGTCGAAGTCAGCCTTCTGATCCGCGTTCGGCAGCTCGCCGTTCAGGATCAGGTAGGCCGTCTCGAGGAAATCGCAATTCGTGGCGAGTTGCTCGATCGGGTAGCCGCGATACAGCAGCTCGCCCTTGTCGCCGTCGATGTACGTGATGCCTGAGGCGCACGCTGCCGTCGACAGGAAGCCCGGGTCATACGTGAACATGCCGGTCTGGCCGTACAGCTTGCGGATGTCGATGACTTCCGGGCCCACCGAGCCTTCGTAGACCGGGAATTCGATGGCTTCGCCACCATCGGAGAAAGACAGCGTGGCTTTCCTGTCGGACAGTTTCATCTCGATTTCCTTTGAGAATGGGGGTTAAGCCGAGCGCAAGCCTTGCAGCAGGCCGCGCATCGTCGCTGTATCCAGCGCCTGCGACGGCTCTTTGCGCCCCAGGAGCAAGTCCAACAAATCGTTGTCGGACAGCTCCAGCAAGGCGGTCAATGCAGCCACGTCCTCGTCGGTGAGACGGGTTTCGTGGGCATCGAGGAACCGCGTGATGATCAGGTCATTCTCGAGCATACCGCGCCGCGCGCGCCAACGCAGGCGCAGGCGGTCGCGTTCGCTGAGCGTACCAGTGGTCATCACACGGCCCGCCGGACCAGCATTTCCTTGATCTTGCCGATCGCGAGCGCCGGGTTCAGGCCCTTCGGACAGACGTCGACGCAGTTCATGATCGTGTGGCAACGGAACAGACGGTACGGATCGTCCAGGTTGTCCAGACGGCTGCCGGTGGCTTCGTCACGGCTGTCCGCGAGGAAGCGATAGGCCTGCAGCAAACCGGCCGGGCCGACGTACTTGTCCGGGTTCCACCAGAACGAGGGGCAGGACGTGGAACAGCACGCGCACAGAATGCACTCGTACAGCCCGTCCAGCTCTTCGCGCGCCTCAGGTGTCTGCAGGCGCTCGCGCTCGGGGGGCGGCGTATCGTTGATGAGATACGGACGCACCGAGTGGTACTGGTTGAAGAAGTGCGTCATGTCCACGATCAGATCGCGGATGACGGGCAGGCCCGGCAGCGGGCGCAGCACGATGGGCTCTTTGAGTTCGAGCAGGTTCGTGGTGCAGGCGAGACCGTTCTTGCCGTTGATGTTCATGGCGTCCGAACCGCACACGCCTTCACGGCACGAACGGCGGATGGCCAGGCTGTCGTCCACGTCGTTCTTGATGCGCACGAGGGCGTCGAGCAGCATCTTGTCGGTGGGCTCCAGCTCGACATCGAGCTTCTGCATGTACGGACGCTCGTCCCGATCCGGGTCGTAGCGGTAGATTTCGAACTTGACGATTCGTTTCTTGCTCATGGCTCGATCCTGCTCAGAACGTCCGCGCCTTGGGCGGGACAGACTCGACGGTCAACGGCTGCATCTGCACCGGCTTGTATTCCAGGCGGCTGTCGCTGGAGTACCAAAGGGTGTGCTTGAGCCAGTTTTCGTCGTCGCGGTTCGGATGGTCGTCCAGGGCGTGGGCGCCACGGCTCTCGGTACGCATGGCGGCCGACTTGATGGTCGCGCGAGCGACTTCGGTCATGTTGGCCAGCTCCAGCGCTTCGATGCGCGCGGTGTTGAACACCTTGGACTTGTCCTTGAAATAGATGTGCTTGGCTTGCTGGGCGAGCTCTTCGATCTGGCCCACGCCTTCGTTCAGCAGCTTCAACGTGCGGAACACGCCGCAGTGCGCCTGCATGGAGGCACGGATCGAATTGCCGACGTCCTGCGTCTTCTCGCCGGAGGTGCGCGCTTCGAGCTGGGCCACGCGGTCCAGGGAGAAGTTGAGCGACTCCTGCGGCACCGGCTGGTGCGAACGCTGGCGTTCCGGGTGCGAGGCCACGATGTGGTTGCCGGTGGCGCGACCGAAGACGATCAGATCCAGCAGCGAGTTCGTGCCCAGGCGGTTGGCGCCGTGCACCGACACCGCGGCGCATTCACCGATGGCGTACAGACCGTTCACGATCTTGTTCTGGCCGTTTTCGTACGTCAGGACCTGGCCGTGGTAATTGGCCGGGATGCCGCCCATCTGGTAGTGGATGGTGGGCACGACCGGGATCGGTTCCTTGATCGGGTCGACGTTGCCGAACTTGATCGCGATCTCGCGGATCGAGGGCAGACGCTTGTTGATGACGTCCGCGCCCAGGTGATCGAGCTTCAGGACGACGTAGCTGCCGTCCGGACCGCAGCCACGGCCTTCCTTGATTTCCTGGTCCATCGAGCGCGACACGAAGTCACGCGGGGCCAGATCCTTCAGGGTGGGCGCATAGCGCTCCATGAAGCGCTCGCCATCCTTGTTCAGCAGGATGCCGCCCTCGCCACGCACGCCCTCGGTGATGAGCACGCCCGCGCCGGCCACGCCGGTGGGGTGGAACTGCCAGAATTCCATGTCCTGCAGCGGGATGCCGGCACGAGCCGCCATGCCCAGGCCGTCACCGGTGTTGATGAAGGCGTTGGTCGAGGCTGCCCAGATCCGGCCGGCGCCGCCCGTGGCGAGCACGGTGGTCTTCGCTTCGAGGATGTAGATGTCGCCCGTTTCCATTTCGAGGGCGGTCACGCCCACGACGTCGCCCGCATCGTTGCGCAACAGATCCAGCGCCATCCATTCGACGAAGAACTGGGTGCGCGCAGCGACGTTGCGCTGATAGAGCGTGTGAAGCAGCGCGTGGCCGGTACGGTCGGCCGCGGCACAGGCACGCTGCACGGGCTTCTCGCCGAAGTTGGCCGTGTGGCCGCCGAACGGACGCTGATAGATGGTGCCGTCCGGGTTGCGGTCGAACGGCATGCCGAAGTGCTCCATCTCGTAGACGGCGCTCGGCGCTTCGCGGCACATGAACTCGATGGCGTCCTGGTCACCCAGCCAATCGGAGCCCTTGACCGTGTCGTACATGTGCCAGAGCCAGTTGTCCTCGCTCATGTTGCCCAGCGAGGCGCTCACGCCACCCTGTGCAGCCACGGTGTGCGAACGCGTGGGGAACACCTTGGACAGCACGGCGACGGACAGGCCGGCCTGGGCCAGCTGCAGCGAGCAGCGCATGCCGGCACCACCGGCACCCACGACCACCACGTCGAACTGGCGGCGCGGCAAAGAAGAATTGACAGCGACCACGGCTTAGAGACTCCAGAGAATGTTCGCGGCATACACGACGACGCCGAGCAGCCAGAGGATGGTCAGCACCTGCAGCAGCAGGCGGATGCCCGTGGGCTTGACGTAGTCCATCCAGATGTCGCGCACGCCAATCCAGGCGTGATAGGCGGTGGCGATCACAGCCAGCGTGGCCAGCAACTGCCCCGTCGGGAAGGCGCCCGTGCGGAAATTGAAGAGGTGCACCCAGGTTTCGTAGGTGAAGGCCGGCGCGAGCAGCGCCATGACACCCAGCACCAGCGTGTAGATGACCAGGATGACGGCCGTCACGCGTTGGGCGATGAAGTCCTTCACGCCATAGTGGGCGCCGACGACCAGGCGGCGCGAGCCGATCTTTTCAGGAGAGGCAGCCATGATCAGAAGGCTCCGAACAGTTTGAGAGCGAACACGGCGGTCAGGGCCAGGCTCACGACGAAGACGATGCCGGCGCTGCGCTTGCCGCCTTCCTTGGTCATGCCCATGTGCAGATCAAGAAGGAGGTAGCGGATGCCCGCACAGAAGTGATGCAGGTAGGCCCAGATGAAGACCAGCAGGACGAGCTTGCTGATGGGGTGCGCAGCGAAGGCGCGAAAGCCTTCGAAGCCAGCCGGCGAGCTCACGCTCATCTGGAACAACGGCAGCAGCAGCACGGGCAATGCCAGGAACAGCAGAGCGCCGCTCACGCGGTGCAGGATCGACAGCTTGCCCGCGAGCGGCAGGCGGTAGCTGAGGATCTGGGGAACGGTGATGTTGCGAAACTCTTTGCGCGGCCTGGCAGCCGGAGTCGCGGTTGTGTTGGACATGAGAGACTACCTCGGGATGGGGAAAGCAGGCTGGCGACCTGGCACGTTTTCAAAGCTAAACGCGCTATTGTCGCCCATTGGCCCACCCGTATCAACTCGTACCATTTTATTGAGAATCACTATCGGGCAGGCTTCAGTTCATGCTGTTGCGGTAGTGGTGGCGATCCGTGCGGTACAGACCGCGACGGAATTCGACGGGACGCCCACCATAGGTATAGGACACCCGATCCACCTGCATCAGCGGGGTGCCCACGGGCACCTGCAATACGTCGGCCGTGAGCGGCTCGGCCGCCACGGCACGCAGTTTCTCGTCAGCCCGGATCATGCTCACGCCGAATCCGGCTTCGAAGAAGGCATACAGCGGCCCCTCATTGCGCGCGAGACGCTCCTGGGTGAGCCCGCGAAAGAGCGCCCCCGGCAGCCAGATCTCGTCGAACACGGTCGGGATGTCGCCAAAACTCAGCACGCGGCGGATGAGCACCGCGCTGTCGCCCGCGCGCAATTCCAGGCTACGGGCGACGTCCTGCGGGGCGCGCACGCGGCGGCACTCCAGGATGCGGCTCTGCGCCGGCGCAGGCTCTCCCTCGTCAGGGGCCAGACGCAGGAAACGATAGCGCACGCGCGCTTCGTTGTGCGTGGCGACGAACGTGCCCTTGCCCTGACGGCGCAGCAACACGCTTTCGGCGGCGAGTTCGTCGATGGCCTTGCGCACCGTGCCCTGGCTCACCTGAAAGCGCGCCGCAAGTTCGAGCTCGCTCGGGATGGATTCGCCGGGCTTCCACTCGCCGCGATCCAGGCTCTGCACGAGCAGATCCTTGATCTGACGATACAGCGGGCTGAAGGCCGCACCGCCCGTGGCAAGCGCGCGTGCGGGTGCGCCGGACGCAGAAGCGTCGGAGGCACGAGGTGCGCGCACGGAAGGGTCGGAGCTGGCCATGGGCCGCGATTGTGTCACAGCAGGACATCACTGTCCAACTTCTGACAAAAGATATCTTATATAAGATACAAGACCATTGACGCTGTCCGCAGGGTTCACTATGATGCCGACGCGGAGTTAAACTGCGCGGTCGGTCGTGGCGTCGCCGCCCGCTTCGGGCGCCCCACGCGGCGTTTTCCTTCGCACTCTTACCGGAGATATTCATGTCCAAACCCGCCAAGCGCGTCGCCGTCACCGGCGCCGCCGGCCAGATCGGCTACGCACTGCTGTTTCGCATCGCTTCCGGCGAAATGCTCGGCAAGGACCAGCCCGTCATCCTGCAACTGCTCGAGATCCCCGACGAGAAGGCGCAGAAGGCCCTGAAGGGCGTGATGATGGAACTCGAAGATTGCGCGTTCCCCCTGCTGGCCGGCATGTCCGCCCACAGCGATCCGCGCGAAGCCTTCAAGGATGCCGACGTGGCCCTGCTCGTGGGCGCCCGTCCCCGCGGCCCCGGCATGGAGCGCAAGGATCTGCTGAAGGTCAATGCCCAGATCTTCACGGCTCAGGGCAAGGCCCTGAACGACGTCGCCAGCCGCGACGTGAAGGTCCTGGTCGTGGGCAACCCGGCCAACACCAACGCCTACATCGCGATGAAGTCGGCCCCGGATCTGCCGGCCAAGAACTTCACCGCCATGCTGCGTCTGGACCACAACCGCGCCCTCTCGCAACTGTCCACCAAGGCCGGCGTGGCCGTGGCCGACATCGAGAAGCTGGTCGTGTGGGGCAACCACTCGCCCACCATGTACCCGGACATCCGTTTCGGCTCGGTCAACGGCAAGGCGCTGAAGGACCTGGTCAACGACGACGCCTGGAACAAGGACACCTTCATCCCCACCGTCGGCAAGCGCGGCGCGGCCATCATCGAAGCCCGTGGCCTGTCCTCGGCTGCCTCGGCCGCCAACGCTGCCATCGACCACGTGCGTGACTGGGTCCTCGGCTCCAACGGCAAGTGGGTCACGATGGGCATCCCGTCGGATGGCTCCTACGGCATCCCGGAAGGCATCATCTACGGCTTCCCCGTCACCACGCAGAACGGCGAGTACACGATGGTCAAGGACCTCGAGATCGACGCCTTCTCGCGCGAGCGCATGGATTTCACGCTGAACGAGCTGCTCGAAGAGCGCGACGGCGTGAAGGACCTGCTCGGCTAAGCCTGCCTGACGCCAAGGCACCGCGCGGCGTCGCCGCGCGTGGGTGCGCCCCGGGCTCCGATCGTCATCGGGCCACCCGGGCGCCCCGGCCGGGGCGGCAGCGGGCCCACCAAGGTTTGCTGCTTCATCACACCAACACCTGGAGATCCCAATGTCCCGCCCCGAATCCGCTGGCGCCCGCTTTCGCGCCGCCCTCGCTGC
>Ga0075364_10001979_pt1 | contig 11418 bp, 10 predicted proteins | sample EndMetdeltDD1764_FD_71517 | JGI IMG/M metagenome (GOLD analysis project Ga0075364, IMG submission 71517) | Populus endosphere microbial communities from Tennessee, USA - Endosphere MetaG P. deltoides DD176-4 | ecosystem: Host-associated > Plants > Roots > Endosphere | place: USA: Tennessee... | reverse complement strand
CGCCGAGCCGGACGCGATCGGTGCGGGCCGTACCGTAAGCGACGCCGAGCAAGGGCCGCCCTGAGCGCATCAGCGGCTCGCAGGTATCGGACTGGATCAGCAGCGCCGGCGGGTGCCCACCATTGGCGAGTTCGATCTCGCCGGTCGACGGGTCGACCAACATCACGAGGACCGTAGCCGTCTGACCGGGCAGCAGGGACTGCACCAGGACGTCGAGCCGATCGATGCATGCCGCAGGGGAATGACCGTCGAACATGTACGCCCTCAGCGCCGTGCGCACCTGAGCCATCGCAGTGGCAGCCGTGACTCCGTGGCCGGCGACATCGCCGACGCTGACCACCAGGCGTCCGTCGGGAAGCTCGAAGGCGTCCCACCAGTCGCCGCCCAGCTGGCTGCCCTTGGCCGGTCGGTAACGCGCGAGGATGTCGAGCCCGTCGATGGACGGAGCCTCGTCGAGGACCATGGTGCGCTGGAGTGACTCGGCGATGGCGGTGTGCTCGTGCGAGCGCCTCAGAAACTCACTCGACAGGTGGTCACGGAGGCTCTCGACGACCCCCAGCTGCCAACCGCTCCACGGCAGGCTGCGCCCGCGCACGACCTGGCGCCATTTGGCGAATGACTTGCGGGGGCTGAGCCGCACCGAGGGATCTTCGGCGAGCGCGAGGGCCTTGTTGGTGGGGTCGCCGCCCCAATCGACGGTGCGCTCGACTTCCGGCCGAAGCCACATCATCCAGCGGTCGGGGCCGTTGCCGATATGCAGTGCTCCAGCGGCCACGTGCGCGACGTCGGCGAGTTCGGGTGCCAGGGCGGAGAGGTGGTTGGACGCCGTCGCATGCCCTACGGGTCCACCGAGCTGTCGGGCGATCAGATGCAGGGCATTGTCGGACGGCACCTCGCCTTGTGTCAGCATCCGGCCGTCGGCCCACAGGGCGACGCCCCCTGCCTCGACGAGTTCTAGGAGGCGCGGGTCATTGAGGAGCGCATCGTGCACGGGACGCAGATCGGCGGCGAGCGAGGCGGTGATACGGGCCAACGCGACGCTGGCTCGCAGCTCGTCGCTGTGACTGTCGGAACGCTCGCGGTCGTCGATCAGCTGAGATGCGGTCTGTCCCAAGAACTCCGCCGCCGAACGGGCGTCGTACGGCACCCGGAGCGGTCCGGAGTAGTGGTGGCAGGCCACCAGACCCCACAGCAGACCCTCCTTGACCAGCGACACGGACATCGACGCCCCGACGCCCATATTGGACAGATACTCGACATGGATGGGCGACACGCTGCGCAGCACGGAGTGCGACAGGTCAAGCGGTGCACCCGTGGCGGGGTCGAGGACGGGGTCGAGCGCGATCGGCTCGTACAGGATGTCGACGATCAGTCGGGTCCAATTGACGGTGTAGAGACGTCGGGCCTGGGCGGGGATGTCGGTGGAGGGGTAGTGCAGGCCGAGGAAGGGGTTGAGGTCGTCGCGCCGCTCCTCGGCGATGACCTCACCGTTCCACTCCTCGTCGAAGCGGTAGACCATGACGCGGTCGAAACCGGTGAGGCGGCGGATCTCTGCAGCGAGCTGTTGGCTCAGTTCGGCGGTGGTTGACGTCTGCGTCAGGCGGGTCACCGCGGCCCGGGCCGAACGGTACGAGACGGTCTGCGACGGGACGGGAGCTGTGACCGGCTCGAGCTCGACGATCACGCGCCCGCCGGAGCGGTGCACGATGAGGTCGACATCGCTATCGGCCAGGCCGCCAGGTCCCGGTGGGAGGGTCGTGCGGAGCGGAGTGCTGAGATCCCCCTCGTCGAGCGCAGCAGCCACTAGGGTCGCGGGCCCGGGGCCGAGCGCATCGCGCAGCGTCATACCGACGAGCTCGCGGGAAGAGACCCCGATCAGCGGGGCGCAGTTGCGAGAGGCAATGACAATGTGTTGTTTCTCGTCGACGGCGAGCAGCAGGCCATGGGGCTGGATCGCCCCCGGGATGTGGATCGGTTCCCTCTCACAGGTGGTGAGATCGGGTGCCGCATACGCTGGGGTGTGGTCGGCAATGGCAGGTTCGGCAGGAGTCACGGGGCATCTTTCTGCGAGGCGCACCGCCTGGAAGCTCAACCGGTTCGGCTTAAGTTTATCGATCAGAGCTGCCGCCCGCAGATCAACCCACGCGCGCGAGGGGGGAGACCCCGGGGAGCCGGCAGGGGCCAGATAGCCCCACCCTCGCCCCCCGGGGCTCCATGACAGAGGTCAGGACGTTGTGTCGGCGTCCTTCGCCTCGGCCGTGAGCGGGTCGCCGGCAACGTCGGCCGCCGTGGTGGGAGGGGTTGCGGCCGTGGGAGGCGTCGTCGGTGTCGGTGGCGGCACGGGTGCGACATACGGAGCGGGGGCGTTCCCCTTGCGCTTGAGGATCGCGAATGCGGCGGCGCCCGCACCCGTCAGCACGCCGACCGCCGCGACCTTGCGCAGACGCTTTCGCTTGGGCTTAACCTTCTCGGGCAGCTTCTCCTGGACGTTCTCCGGCAACCGATCGAACAGGTCGTCACGCAGATCGAGCAGCTGGTCTTTGTCGGGGAGCGCGGCCACGATCTGATCGCGGACGGCCGGCGCCCGGTCTGCGACCTGTTTGCGTGCCGCACCGGCCTGCTCGACGATCTGGTCGCGGACGGCCGGCGCCCGGTCTACCACCTGCTTGCGCAGTTCGTCGGTCTGCTCGGCGAGGTCATGGAGCTGGTCCTCGATCTTGTCGCGGAGGGTCTTGCTCTTGAACGGCCTGGGCATGTCGTGCTCCTCGGGTTGGGTGTTGTGTGGAGTGCGGGTGTTCAGGTGGTGGTCATCAGGTGGATAAGCCACTTATCGTCGTCGGTCTTGATCAGCGCGTACTTGCGTCGGCCGCCGAGTCCGCCCTCCTTGGTTCCGGAGAGCGTCGCGATGATCTCTCGAGCCTTCCACTTCTCGAGCTTGTATGTGCCGTGGTCCCAGATGGTGACCGTCCCACCTCCGTATTCGCCCTGAGGGATGGTGCCCTCGAAGGTCGCGTACTCGAGCGGATGGTCCTCGGTCTGGACGGCCAGATGGTTTTTGCTGGTCGATGTGGGGACCCCTTTGGGTAGCGCCCACGACACCAGTACGCCGTCGTGCTCGAGACGGAAGTCGTAGTGAAGGCTGCTCGCGTGGTGCTCCTGGATCACAAATGTGCGACCGCCGGGTCCCTGTCCGAGGACGCCTTCGGGCTCGGGTGTCTTCGACGAATCCCGCTTGGACCGGTAGACCTCTAGGCGGTCGGGATCGTCGGCCGGGCCAGCCGGCGACAGCCCTGCGAGCGGGTCCTTGCGTCGCTTCATGCGTGTTAGGACGTCATCGAGCGAAAGCTGGCGGAGGTTGTCGTTGAGTTCACGCCATGTGCGAGGCACCGCGACCTGAGGGGCGAGGGTGCCCCGCAGGGAGTACGGAGCGACGGTGGTCTTGTTGCCGTTGTTCTGGCTCCAGTCGACCAGCACCCGGTCGTTCCGCTCGGTCTTGCGCATCGAGCTGACCACGAGATCGGGCAGTTCGGACTCCAGGGCTTGGGCAACCTGCTTGGCGAAGGCATTGACGTAGTCGGAGTCGTGCGATCCGTCGAGTGCCGCGTACAGATGGATGCCCTTGCTGCCGCTGGTGACTGGTAGGGCGTCGAGCCCCACATCGCGCAGGAGGGACCGTGCTCGTTTCGCCACCACGACGCACTCTCTCAGGCCGGTGCCCGGGCCTGGGTCGAGATCGAGGACGAGTCGGTCGGGGTTCTGAGGGATGCCCTGACGATTGACCCGCCATTGCGGCACATGCAGCTCGAGGGCGGCGACCTGGCCCGCCCACGCGAGGGCGGCCTCGTCGCTGAAGACGGGATACACGTTGGTGTGGTCGCGGTGATCGATGTCGACGCGCCGGATCCACGACGGAGCGGATTCGGGCAGATTCTTCTCGAAGAACACCGATCCGGGTGAGTCCTCGGTGCCGACGCCGTCAACCCATCGCTTGCGGGTCACGATGCGGTCGGCGATGTGGGGCAGCAGATAGGGGGCGATCTGCTGGTAGTACGCAATGACATCGGCCTTGGTGGTACCCGTTGAGGGGTACATCACCTTCTCAGGATGGGTCAGGCGTAGGCGATGGCCGGCAACCGAGACGTTCTCGGTGCTGCTGGCCATCGAACGTCCTCTCATGACGGTCAGACCCGACGTGGTCTGCACGTGGTACCCCGCTCGGCGCCTCGTGAAACCCGCTGTCGGGGCTCTCTCGGAGCACGTCTGGTTCCTAAGAACTAACTTATCTAGTCATTATTCACTGAATAGGTCTTGCGCAGGATGGCCCGTCAGTGCGAGTGTGGTGGAGCCGGTTGAGCAGAAGCCAGCAAAGGATCGAGACCCAGGAGGGTCATCGTGAATACTGCTCCCGCACATCTCACTCAGATCCACACCGACGACACCGCCTCGCTTCTCGAGGCTGCCGCCGCCGCACAAGACGCCGAACGAGAGCTGCTCGAGGACGAAGTCGTCCGCCGCCATCTCGGATTGGCCCGCCATCTGGCCGGACGTTACGCAGGTCGAGGAGTCGACCGTGACGATCTGGTCCAGGTCGCCAACTTCGCACTGGTCAAGGCGATCAGAGGCTTTCACCACGACCGGGGCGAATTTGTCCCGTTTGCGACGGTGACGATCCTCGGCGAGATCAAGAAGCACTTCCGCGACCACTGCTGGGGCGTGCGCCCGCCGCGTCGCATCCAGCAGCTGCAGGCTGACATCACCGCGGCCTCGGAACGCCGCCTCCAGTCCGACTCACGCTCGCCGCTGGTCTCGGACATCGCCCAGGACCTCGACACCCCCGAGTCGGATGTGCGGGAGGCGATGGCGGCGCGCGGTTGCTTCTCGCCGACGTCGCTCGACCAACCGATGAGGGATGGCGGCCAGCCGCTGGGCGAGACGCTCAGCTGGGACGAGGGGGCGTATGCCTTCATCGACGACTGGGTCACGGTCGGGCCGCTGTGCCACGACCTCGATGACGAAGAGCGTGAATTGCTGCGCCTTCGCTTCGTCGAGGACAAGACCCAACAGGAGATCGCCGACATCGTCGGAGTCAGCCAGATGCAGGTGTCGCGCCGGCTCAGCAAGGTGCTCGGTCAGCTCCGGTCCAAGGCCGAACTCTCCGACGCTGCCTGATCCGCCACCACGAGCAGCCCCGGGCATGGCCGCCCGGGGCTGCTCGTTTGGTATGTTTTCACCACGGTTCAGCAGCAGCCGTTCGTCCCGCGCGACCTGAAGGCTGTTGATTGCCCCGCTCGACCCTGGTGTTCACCGTGAGTGCACCGCAAATCCAGTCCGACCTCCTGCACGAGTTCTCGCTGCACGCCGACGTCGTGGCCACCGCCGATCAGATCGATGGTCGACCGGCGTTGATCGTGCAGACCAATGGCTCGGCCGGGGCGATGTGGGACGTCCGGGCGACGGTCGGCATGTACGACGATCATGCCGCCGAGCTGACGGATCAAGGGTGAGCGCGGTGCCGTCCGGGCTCAAAGGTCTGCGTCGCGAACGAGGGAGCCGACGTCCACGCCTCCTGGTGACCGATCTCATCAGCGATGGTGGTGGCGAGATCGGTGGGCGACACCGTGGGCGTCGGACCCCCGGGCAGGGTGCGCGCCTCGAACGGCGGATACCAGATCAGCGATATGTCGTGGTTCTCGCTGCTGCGTCGGCAGAGCGCGTCGAGTCGCGCGGATTCGGCCTCGTCAGACGTGGCGACGCACACGGCCACAACATGAGCCGGTGGGGCCTCGACAGCGGCGAGGGCTGTCAGAGCACTCGCCCCGGTGTTGGTATCGAGCCGGACGACGGCGTGCGTCACCGAACTCAACCAGCCCATGGGGATCGTGACCGAATGAGTGCTGCAGCCTCGTCGTCCCAGCTCGTCGCTGAGGGCCGCATCGAGTGCATCCCTTTCGCCGAACACCGTCACGGTGGGTCCGGAAAGGTGAAGGTCTGTCATCGTGCAACTCCCCCATCGGGAGCCGAGGCGACTGGTGCCGGCCCCCGAGCCGACGCCTTATGCTTCTGCCCGAGGTGCTCCCTCAAGAACTTACCCTTGACCAGATCGGTCAAACGGGATGGTTCGAGGGGCCGCAATCTTCATGCCATGCCGAGGTCGTCGTGATCGGACGACCTGAACACCTGAGAGGGGCTACCGTGGAAAATTCGACGTTCTTCTCCCAGATGGCTCTCGACCTGCACGATGCGCCGACCGCGGAGAGCACGATCGAGCGCATCGCGGAGTACGCAAAGCTCGCCACGAGCTGCGACGAGGCAGGCATCATGCTCGTGCATGCTCGCAACCAGATCGAGACCGCCGCGGCCACATCGCAGCGGGTCGGTGAGTCACACAATTTGCAGATCGTCCACGATGAGGGACCGTGTCTGGACGCGATCGAGGGCGAAGACCACTACATGTCGGACGACATCAGCGTCGATCCGCGGTGGGAGAAGTGGGGCCCGGCCGTCGCCGCCCTCGGCATGCGTAGTGTCCTGAGTCTGCGCCTGGAGACCCGTGCCCGCCGATACGGATCACTCAACCTCTACGCCGAACGAGTCGGCGCCTTCGACGCCGACGATCTCGCCGTCGCGATGATCTTCGTGCGGCACGCGGCTGTCGCTCTGGCTAATGCCCATAACGAGGAGGGCCTGCAGGTTGCCATCGACGCCCGCAAGCTCATCGGTCAGGCCCAGGGCATCTTGATGGAACGCTTCGACCTCGACGCCGATCGTGCTTTTGAATTCCTACGTCGTCAGTCGCAGGCACACAACGTCAAGCTGCGGTATGTCGCCGAGTGGGTTGTCGACCACCGCAGCACCCCGGACGCGACGTTCTCGGTCCCGGCCGACGAGCAGGCGTCGGTCAGCTAGCGCGCTTCTTCGCGGGAGCCTTCTTGGCGGTCTTTTTGGCGGGCGCTTTCTTGGTCGCGGCAGTCTCCTTCGCTTCGCCGGCCTTTTTAGCGGGTGTCGTCTTCTTGGCGGCGGGCGCCTTCTTGCGATCGATGCTGCGCTTGAGGGCCTCCATCAGGTCGACGACATCGGCGTCGTCGGGGTTGTCGTCCGTCACACCGAACGTCGCTTGGGAGTCGAGCGCATCTCCCTGCTCGAGCTTGGCGTCGACCAGGGTGCGTAGCTGCTCCTGGTATTCGTCGGTGAACTCGGCGCTGTCGAAATCGCCTGCGAGGGAGTCGACCAGTTGGGCCGCCATGTCGCGTTCCTTCTGACTGATGCGCGGTGTCTGCTTCAAGACGTCGAAGGCCGGAGCGCGCACCTCGTCGTCCCACAGCAGCGTCTGCAGCAACAGCACGTCGCCGCGCACCCGGAGGGCAGCGAGGCGGGTCTTCTGCCGCAGCGCGAAACGGACGATCGCGGTGCGGTCGGAGTCTTCCAGCGCTCGACGCAGCAGCGTGTACTGCTTGAGGGTCTTCTCATCGGGCTCCAGGTAGTAACTCTTGTCGAGACGCAGGAGATCGATCTGGTCGGCCGGGACGAATTCGACAACCTCGATCTCGTGGTTGCGCTCGGCGGGCAGCGACTTGAGGTCTTTGTCGGTCAGGACCACGGTCCGCTCGCCGTCGTCGTACGCCTTGTCGATGTCGCTGTACGCGACCACCTCGCCGCACACCTCGCAGCGGCGCTGGTAGCGGATGCGTCCGCCGTCCTTGCCGTGCACCTGGTGCAGGGGTACATCGTGATTCTCGGTGGCGCTGTAGACCTTGACCGGGACACTGACCAGACCAAAGCTGATCGCGCCCTTCCAGATAGATCGCATTCTTCAGTCAATCGCGAGTGGGGTCGCCGCGCAACGGATTCGCCACCTTCGCAGGCACGGAGCGGCGACGTTCAGCGGCGGAAGAACCCTCGCCTGCGGGGGGCGTCCACTCGGGGGACCTCCTCGACGGCGGGCGTATAGGGCTCCATTCCGGCCTCGACGCGTGGGCGCAGGGCTGCGACGGCGGCCGCGGGGTCATCGAACGGGATGCCGGCGAGATCGTTGGGGGAGTACTGCCACCACCGCAGATCAACCAGCTCGTCGCGCACCTCGTCGGGCAGACGCTTCCTGATGACCTTGGCCGGTAGCCCACCGCAGATCGTGTACGGGGGAAGGTCGCGGGTGACCACGGCGTTGGCTGCCACGATGCACCCGTCGCCGATCGTGACGCCTCGCAACACGACGACGCCGGCGCCGAGCCACACATCGTTGCCGATCCATGCCCGATCGGGCCCTATGCTGCGAAACGACTGGCGTCCGCCGGCCTCGGGGTCGATGACCTCCGAATCAGCCGCGGCCGGGTGCCATCCCCAGGTCGCGAGCTTGTACTGGAAGGCCGAGACCCCCATCCACGTCATGGGGTGGCCGGTCGCACCGACCGTCGAGTTGTTGCCGATCTCGCAGTACCGGCCGATATCGGCCGCCTGCACTTCGACGTTCTGGCCGAACTCGGTGAAACAGCCGACGCGGGTGTCGGAGCGGATCAGCAGCCGGCCCAGGACGCGGACGGGTGGTTCGACTAAGAGACGGGAGGCGCCGACGCGTTGGACGTGCTGCGCGCCACGGATGTGCTCGACCACCCTCGGAGACTATCGTCAGAGCGTGACCCGACTCTGGCACGGACTCGTCGCGGTGCTCGCGGCCGTCGCGCTCGTGGGCCAGAGCGTCCTGACGCTCGACCGCGAGCGCTCGTTTGTCAACTTCGTCAGCTACTTCACGATCGAGTCGAATCTGCTGGTGCTGGCGACCTGCATCCTGCTGGTGCAGCGGCCCGACCGGGGTGGGACGGCCTTCGGCATCCTGCGGCTCGGCAGCCTCGTGTCGATCACCGTGACGGGCATCGTCTACGCCACTGTCCTGGCCGGCAACGGCGCCTTCGAAGGTGCTGAGTGGTGGTATGACAAGGTCTTCCACTACGTCGTCCCGCTGATGGCGGTCATCGGATTCGTGGCGCTGCGTCCACGTTCCCGTTTCCAGTGGTCGGCGATGTGGTTCTTGGTGTTCCCGCTGGCCTGGCTCACCTACACGCTGGTGCGGGCCGAGGTCGCGGAGCCCGTGTACGCGCTGACACCCACCGTGACGGCGAATGTCCCCTATGGCTTCCTCGACGTGGCCGATCACGGCGTTGGCGTGGTGGCGGTGGCGTGCGTGGTCGTGACGGCGCTGTTCATCGCGCTCGGGGCTGGGTACGTCGCCTACAGTCGGCGAGGTACGGCCGCTCGTCCTTGAATCCTGCTCGTCGCATGACCCAGACCCCCTGCACACGACCCGGAGGAGAACCGCATGACCAGCCCGACCTACCAGGTGACCAACCCAGCGACGGGTGAGGTCGTCGAGTCGTTCGACCACGCCAGCGACGCCGACATCGAGGCGGCGCTCACGGCGTCCCAGGCGGCCTATTCGTCCTGGAAGAACGTGCCGATCGTCGAGCGGGCCGAGGTCGTGCGGCGCGTCGCCGCCCTGTTCGCGGAGCGGGCCGACGACCTCGCGGCGATGGCGCAGATCGAGATGGGCAAGCCGGTCGCGGAGGGCGTCGAGGAGGCGGAGTTCTGTCAAGCGATCTTCGAGTACTTCGCGGATGAAGGTCCCGAGTTGGCGGCCGACCAGCCGATCAAGAGCTTCTCGGGTGGCAAGGCCGTCGTGCAGAAGCTTCCGGTGGGTCCGCTGTTGGGCATCATGCCGTGGAACTTCCCGTTCTATCAGATCGCCCGGTTCGCAGCCCCGAATCTGATGCTCGGCAACACCATCGTGCTCAAGCACGCTGAGTCGGTGCCGCGGTCGGCGCTGGCCGTCGAACAGATCATGAAGGACGCCGGAGTCCCCGAGGGCGCGTACGTCAACGTCTTCGCGACGTTCGACCAGATCGAGACGATCATCGCCGATCCGCGCATCGCGGGCGTCTCGCTGACGGGCTCGGAGCGCGCGGGTGCCACAGTAGCGGCGCTGGCCGGCAAGAACCTCAAGAAGTGTGTCTTGGAGTTGGGCGGTTCCGACCCGATGGTGGTGCTCGACAGCGATGACCTCGATGCCGTGGTGGACGAGGCCTGGGCCTTCCGCATGGCGAACACGGGGCAGGCCTGCAACGCCAACAAGCGGATGATCGTCATGGATGACTTGTTCGACGACTTCGTGGGCAAGCTCACCGAGAAGGCGCTGGCGGTCGAGTCGTTCTCGCCGCTGTCGTCGCGCAAGGCAGCAGAGACTCTGGCCGAGCAGGTGGACGATGCCGTCTCAAAGGGTGCCACCCTGCATGCCGGTGGTGCGCTCGGCGAGTCGCCGACCGCGTTCTACACGCCGGCGGTGTTGACCGGCATCACCGAGGAGATGCGCGCGTACACCGAGGAGCTGTTCGGCCCGGTGGCTGTGGTCTACCGGGTAGGATCGGACGAGGAAGCACTCGCGCTGGCCAACGACACCAGCTACGGCCTCGGCGGATCCGTGTTCTCGGCCGACGTTGAGCGTGCGCGGTCCCTCGCCGAGCGTCTCGAGGTCGGTATGGCCAATGTGAACTCCGCCGCCGGGGAAGCCGCGGAGCTGCCCTTCGGTGGCGTCAAGCGCTCCGGCTTCGGTCGCGAGCTCGGCCCCCTCGGTATGGACGAGTTCGTCAACAAGCGCATGTTCTACATCGCCGACTGACGAGCTCGCTCAGTCCTGCGGCCACGCGATGCTGAGGTACTGGGTCTCCTGGAACTCCTCGAGTCCCTCGCGGGCGCCCTCGCGGCCGATGCCACTTTGCTTCATGCCACCGAACGGCGCCGCGGGGTCGGATACGAGCCCGCGGTTGACGCCGACCATGCCGGCCTCGATCGCCTCACCGAGACGGATGCCGCGCTGCAGTTCGCCGGCGTAGACGTACGCCGCTAGACCCATCTCAGTGTCGTTGGCGTAGCCGATGACCTCCTCGTCGGTCGTCCAGGTGACGATCGGCGCGACGGGTCCGAAGATCTCCTCGTGGACGATCTCTGCGTCGGCCGGCACGTCGACGAGCACGGTCGGTGGGAAGTAGAAGCCCTTGCTGTCGGACGGGATCGACGCCTGATGCGTGATCCTCGCTCCGGCCTCGAGTGCGCCGGCGAGGAGCGCCTGGGTGGTGTCGACGGCTTTGGCGTTGATGAGCGGCCCGATATCGGACCCTTCATCGGCCGGACCGACTTTCAGGGCAGCGACCTTGGCGCCGAGCTTGGCGGTGAACTCGTCGGCGACCTCGGCGTGGACGTAGAGGCGGTTGGCCGCTGTGCATGCCTGCCCGCCTCCGCGGAACTTCGCGACCATCGCGCCCTCGACCGCGGCGTCGACGTCGGCGTCCTCGGTCACGACAAAAGGCGCGTTTCCGCCTAGTTCCATCGAGGAGTTCACCACGCGGTCGGCGGCCTGCCTGAGCAGCATCTGCC
>Ga0075364_10001978_pt1 | contig 11420 bp, 14 predicted proteins | sample EndMetdeltDD1764_FD_71517 | JGI IMG/M metagenome (GOLD analysis project Ga0075364, IMG submission 71517) | Populus endosphere microbial communities from Tennessee, USA - Endosphere MetaG P. deltoides DD176-4 | ecosystem: Host-associated > Plants > Roots > Endosphere | place: USA: Tennessee... | reverse complement strand
CCGGCGCCCAAGAGTGGGAGGGCCCCCGCGACGAGAAAGCTCAGTGCGCTTCGCTCCCAGGCTAATTGGGTCCGCTCCGCCTGGAGGCCCGGCTTCTCCGATCGGGAAGACATGGCTAGGGCTGCACCGCGATCACGACTATCAACGCGAGGGTCAGTGCCACGATGGCGCCGCCGAGCAGAACCGGCATCAGGGACCGAGGCAGTTCGGCACCCTCCTGCATCGCGGTTTGTACGCCGCGCCACCGCCTGACCGCCAGCACTGCCAGGACGCCACCCGCGATCGTCAGTGCCGTCCCGAGGCCATGGCGTATGCCCGGAATGGAGAGAGCCGGCACCAGTTGGACGACGGCGACGCCGCCCGCGATGAGTGCGAGCGCGGTGCGGATCCAGGCCAGGAACGTCCGCTCGTTGGCGAGGGTGAAGCGATAGTCCAGATCCTCGTCAGCGTCGCCGGCACCCACGAGCAATCAGCTTAGATTCGGAGGGTCTGTAGTGTCGCCGAACATGGCGCCCGAACCTCAGGACGGGGCAGTGGCGCAGCAGCGAAAGGCCCGCGTCGCCGTCGCAGCGCTGTTCTTGAGCAACGGCGCATTGTTCGCCAACCTGCTGCCTCGCTACCCCGAAATCAAGGCTGATCTGGCGCTGTCCAACACGGCGTACGGAGTCGCGATCGCGGCGTTCTCCGTCGGCGCGTTGGTGGCTGGCCTCACCGCCGCGGCGTTGATCCGGCGCTACCGGTCCTCGCGCGTGGCGGTTGTCCTCACCCTCGGCCTCGCGGGTTTCGTTCTCCTCGCCGGCCTCGCAGGCACCCCGCTGATACTGGCCGCCGCGCTGTTCATGGCAGGGGCGTGCGATGCGGTCACCGACGTCGCGCAGAACGCGCACGGACTACGGCTGCAGCGCGACTACGGCCGGTCGATCATCAACTCGCTGCACGCGGTCTGGGCTGCCGGCGCCATCGTCGGCGGTTTGATGGGCGCCGCTGCGATCGCGCTGGACATATCCCGCCCACTACATTTGGCGTTCGCAGGGATCGTGTTCGGGGGCCTCGTGCTGATCGCCTACCCCTATCTGTTGAAGGGACCTGATCACGACGACCATCCGTCGGCGCGCACCGGAAGCGGGGGAGACGCAGGAATCGCGGTGTACGGCACGTTGGTCGCGCTCGTCGTGCTGGCCGTGGCGGGAGCGATCGTCGAGGACGCGGGAAGTTCCTGGGCGACACTGTATTTGCGGGACAGTCTCGGCGCGCCGGGTGCGGTCGCGGTCTTTGGTTACGTCGCGCTGGTCGGATTCATGTTCATCGGCCGGCTGATCGGGGACCGCCTTGTCGACAGGTTCGGCGAACGCAAGGTGGTTCGCGCCGGTGGTGTCCTCGCGGCGGTGGGTATGGGCGCGGCGCTGGCCTTTCCGTCGGTTCCCGGCACCATCGCGGGGTTCGCGGCGGCGGGTTTCGGAGTCGCGTCCCTGATCCCGGCGGCGATGCATCGTGCCGACCAGCTTCCGGGCCTGCGCCCGGGAAGCGGATTGACGGTGCTGACCTGGCTGATGCGGATCGGCTTCTTCGGCGCGCCCTTGATCGTCGGTGTCGTCGCCGACGCGACGAGCCTGCGGGTGGGGTTGCTGTCCGTCCCGATCGCGGGATTGATGGCGATCGCCCTCGCCTCAGCGCTCAGTGCGCGACCCCGGCCGAATGCGCGGCTCAGCCGGCGGTGACCATCTCGATCGTGAGCACGCCGCCGACGATGAGCGCGATGCCGAGCCCCATCATCGGAGTGAGGGGTTCTTTGAACAGGAAGCGCGCGAGGACCGCCACGAGCGCGACACCGCACGCCGACCACACGCCGTACGCGATACCCACCGGCATGCCCAGTCCCAAGGACACCCACAGCAGATAGAACGACAGCAGGTATCCCGCGACGATGGGGGCGATCCACGCCTTCTTGCGGAAGCCGTCGGAAGCGCGCAGCGACAGGGTCGCGCCCACCTCGACGAGGATCGCGCCCGCAAGCGCCAGCCACATCATGATTCGGCAGGCTCGGCGCGATGGGATCCGAACTCGACCAGCAGCACGCCGGCGATGATGAGGCCGATACCCGCGACGATCGGCCAGGTGAACGGGTCACCGAACAGTATTGCGGCGAGCACAGCGGTGACGGCCGTGCCCAGCGCACCCCAGATGCCGTAGGCGACCCCGACGGGTACGCCCGCGCGCAGCACCATCGTGAGCAGGATGAAGGAGGCGAGGTAACCGGCGACCACGAGCACGAGCCATGCCGAGTGATCGACAGACGCGCGCAGCGAAACCGTCGCGGCGACTTCAGTCGAGATTGCGCCCGCCAGTAGCGCCCACTTCCGCACGGCACCAAGCTATGCCATCGCTGTCAGACGGCGCGCTCGACCATCGGCGTCAGCACCTCATGCGCGAACCGCCGCAGTTCGGCGTCGTCGCTGAAGTCCGGATCGGTCGGCGGCATCGAAATGTAGGTGAGGAACAACCTGGCGAACACGTCGGCGACCCACCGGACCTGCTGCGGCGGTGTCCCTGGCGTATCGCCGTGGATGTAGTTGGCGATGAACGCCGCACCCATTTTCAGCAGTTCGGCCGAATCGATCGGGGCCGGTTCGATCTGTCCGGCGCGGCGCAGCATGGGGTGCCGGCGCGAGAACGTGACCGCGGCGATGAACGCCTCGGCCACCCCTTCATTCGGATCGTCGGTGGCATCGATCGCATCGGCGACGGCACCGAGGAATCGTTGCGTCTCCCGGCGAACCAGCGCTTCGACCAGATCGTCGCGCCGGGGATAGCGGCGGTAAGCCGTCATTCGCGACACTCCGGCGCGCCGCACCACATCCTCGACCGTAATACGTTGCAGACCAACGGATGCCGCCTCCTGCAGGGCGGCGTCGAGAATGCGCTGGCTGGTCCGGTCGGCCGCTTCGTCCACGCTGCCGCCCATGGCAGCGCCACCGACGATGTCGATCAGCTGGACATCCATCACGACACCGCGACCTTCGGCCGCACACCCGCGGCACGCTGGCGTGCGAGCTCGACGTAGCGCGGAGTGCCGAACGCCCACCGCAGGTGCCGCGCGTCGAAATGCAGCGCGGGTTCGATGAGCCGGCGGGTCAGTGCGGACGGACGGTCGTAGCCGATGAGCTCACGCGCCCAGGACGGTGCCCGGCTCATCCCGGCGTAGATGGTGAACCGGTGCAGCTGGCGGTCGACCGGCCCGGGCAGGTCGGGGAAGAACGGCGACGTCATCAAGAAGTCGATGAACTCCCGCGTCTGCGCGTTCACGCTGAGCTTCGGCCGCATGGTCTCGACATAGTCGTCGAGTTCGGCGGCCGTCGTCGGCACCCAGTCCGCGCCGCCCATTCTGCCGATCACGGCTTGTTCGGCCAGGTAGCGGTCCTGCTCGTCGCGCGACAACGGGCGGTTGGTGTCCTCGAACGTCCGCAGGATCATCCACGGGATGCACGTGTGCACCCAGGCGATCAGCTCGGGATCCAGCGCGCTGTACGGCACGCCGTCGGGGCGGGTGCCCTTGACGAACGAGTGCACGTGCTTGACGCGTTCGATGACGCGGGTCGCGGCCTCGGTGTTCCCGAACGTCGTGGTCAGCACGTAGCCGAGGGTGGCGCGGGCCCGCTGGAATGGGTCGTCGCGGTAACTCGACAGATCCTGGACGCCGGCGACGACGGACGGATGCAGTATTTCCAGCACGATCGCGGGCAACCCGGCCTGCGAGACGGACGCCAGGTCGGCGTTGATCTCCCACGAGATACTGTCCGGCCCGAGCAGGCCGGGATCGCCGGGCGATCCGCCGTAGACCGCCGGGTCGTCGTGGCGACCAGCGCTTTTCTCGAAGTCCTCAACGATGCGTTTGCGAAGTCTCTCCGCTGTCCCGGCTCGGGTCGGTAGAAATGTGACATTCACGCCACCATGTATATCATTTTTCTTGGGGGGCATGCGGTACGCGCGCGTACTGTGGAGTGGTTGTTTTGATAGTTGAAGGAGGCAATCGGTGACCGCGGAAGCCAACACGCGACGCGCTGCCGACGACCACCCCGTCGTCGAAACCACCCACGGTCCCGTGCGTGGCGTCGACAACGGAAAGGTCAAGGCGTGGAAGGGGATTCGCTACGCCGCGGCACCGGCCGGCGATCTGCGGTGGCTGGCCCCCGTCGCTCCCGAGCGATGGTCGGAACCAGCCGACGCCACGCGAGTGGGACCCGCCTGCCCCCAACCCACCGATCCGCGGATCCCGATCGATCTCGGCGCGCCGCAGGGTGATGACTGCCTCACCTTGAACGTATGGGCGTCGTCGGACACCGAGGCGGGTGACGGCAAGCCGGTCATGGTGTGGCTGCACGGCGGTGCCTACGTACTGGGCTCGGCGGCGCAGACGCTGTACCACGGCGGCGCACTGGCGGGCACTGGAGACGTTCTGATCGTGACCGTGAACTACCGGTTGGGCGCTCTGGGGTTTCTGGACCTGTCGTCGTTCGGCGACGCATTCGACACCAATCTCGGACTGCGCGATGTGCTGTTCGCGCTGCAGTGGGTGCGCGACAACATCGCCGGATTCGGGGGAGACCCCGACCGCGTGACGTTGTTCGGCGAGTCCGCGGGTGCAGGCATCGTGACCACGCTGCTGGCCAGCCCGGCCGCCGCCGGCCTGTTCTCCGCGGCGATCGCCCAAAGTTCGCCCGCGACATCGATTTACGACCAGGAGCGCGGCCGGCGCGTGGCCGATCAGTTTCTCGACGCGCTGAAGATCGGACGCGACGACGTCGGGCGGCTGCCCGCGATCCCGATCGACGCGGTCGTGGCGGCTTCCAAGAAGGTCTTCAACGACGTACCGGCCAGTGCGCCGGGGACGCTCGCGTTCGTCCCGATCATCGATGGGGACATCGTCCCGGATCATCCGGTCAAACTGGCCAGGGAAGGGCGCACACATTCGGTCCCGCTGATCATCGGCACCAACAAGCACGAGGCCGCGTTGTTCCGCTGGATGAAGTCGCCGCTGATGCCGATCACGCCGCAGGCGCTGCGGACGATGTTCGCCGACATCGCCGCCGAGCAGCCGGCCCTGCAGCTGCCCAGCGAAGCGCAGATCCGCACCGCCTACCGCGGCAGGCCCAAGACGATCGGCATGGGAGTGGCCCGCGACATCGGATTCCGGATGCCCTCGATCTGGTTCGCCGACGGCCACCGCGAGGTGGCACCCGTCTACCTCTACCGGTTCGACTTCGCGACCCCGATGCTGCGCCTGCTGCGGCTCGGCGCGGCACATGCCACCGAGCTGCCGTACGTATGGGGCAACCTTGTCGCCGGGCCCAAGGACCCGACGTTCAAATTAGGCGGGCTCAAGGCCGGCAAGACGGTGTCGAAGCGACTGCGCAGGCGCTGGGTGAGCTTCGCGGTGGACGGTAAGCCGTCGGCTACGGCGGCGGATCCCGAGTGGCGGCCGTATCGCAAAGAGGATCGGGCATCGCTGATCATCGACGCGTCCGAGCGGGTGGTCGACGATCTGGACCGTGACCTGCGGTTGGCCTGGGGTGACGAGGTGCTCAGCTTCCGCTGAGTCGCCCTGCGCTTCGCTCGCCCCGCTTCGTCGTAAACTTTTCCACCGGAGGTGTCACCGTGGACTGGACACGTGTTTTCTCGGACGTGCTACCGCCGCTGATGCACGACCCGGTGACGTTCGCGATTCCGTTCTTCCTGATCATGCTGATCATCGAATGGGTCAGCGCCGGGAAGCTGGTGCATGACGAGGCGGAGCGCGCCCCGGCCGGCGCTTACCTGAGGCCCGATGCCTGGGCGAGCATCAAGATGGGCCTGGTATCGATCGCCACCAGTGGCGTCCTCAACGCCGTGGCCCTGCTGGGTTACGCCGCGCTATACGTCTACGTCGCGCCGTGGCAGCTGCCGGCCACCGCTTGGTACACCTGGGTGATCGCCATCGTCGGCGTCGACGTTCTCTACTACTTCTATCACCGGATCGCCCACCGGGTCCGGCTCATCTGGGCGACCCATCAGGCACATCACTCCAGCCAGTACTTCAACTTCGCGACCGCGCTGCGCCAGAAGTGGAACATCAGCGGCGACGTCTTTCTGCGGGCCCTGCTGCCGCTGATCGGAGTGCCGCCGTGGATGGTGTTCGCGAGTTTCTCGATCAACCTCATCTATCAGTTCTGGATTCACACCGAGCGCATCGGAAAGCTCTGGCGGCCAATCGAGTTCGTCTTCAACACACCGTCGCATCACCGCGTGCACCACGGCATGGACCAGCAGTACCTGGACAAGAACTACGGTGGCATCTTCATCCTCTGGGACCGGCTGTTCCGCAGCTTCAAGGAAGAGAACGTCCGCCCGAACTACGGGCTGACCAAGCAGGTCGACACCTACAACATCTGGACCTTGCAGACTCACGAGTACGTGTCGATCTTCCGCGATGTGCGTCGGGCGTCGCGGTGGCGCGACAAGCTGGGCTACGCCTTCGGCCCTCCCGGCTGGCTGCCGGCCGAACAGCGCGTCGAGGAGTCGGCCCGGGTTCGCGTCTAGGATTTTTCGGCGCTGCCGCCGTCGGCCCCGTAATGTCCGCCATGTGCAGACCGTGTTCGATGCCCCCGTTGACCCCCGGTTGATCGAACGTTCGCTTGCGGCAAGCACCTTCGGTTCGATGTGGCTGGACGTACCACGTCCCGCCTATCCGCAGCCGACGGCGCCGGTCACCTGCGACCTGCTGGTGGTGGGTGGCGGGTACACCGGGCTCTGGACAGCGCTGCATGCCGCCGAGCGCAACCCGGATCGCCGGATCGTCCTGATCGAGGCCATTCGCATCGGGTGGGCGGCGTCGGGCCGCAACGGCGGTTTCGTCGACGCCAGCCTGACCCACGGCGCCGAGAACGGAAAGTCGCGCTGGCCCAACGAAATCGACACCCTTGACAAGATGGGCATAGAGAACCTCGACGGTATGCAGTCCGACATCGAGCGTCTGGGACTGGATACCGAGTGGCAGCGCACCGGGATGCTCTCGGTCGCCACCGAGCCGCATCAGGTCGACTGGCTGCGGGACGCCGCCGATGGGGGAGAAGGCCTCTTCTTCGACACGCAGCAGGTACGCGCGGAGGCGAACTCGCCGACGTACCTCGCAGGTCTGTTCAGCGCCGACAGCTGCGCAATAGTCCACCCGGCGAAGCTGGCGTTCGAACTCGGCCGCGCGTGCACAGAAGCCGGCGTGCAGATCTACGAAGGCGCCAATGCGACCCGGTTGGAGGACGACGGTCCGGGGCTACTGGTGCACACGGCGACCGCCACCATCGCCGCCCGCCAGGTGGTGCTGGCGACGAACGTCTACAAGAGCCTGCTGCGACGTAACCGCTTGCACACAGTCCCGGTGTACGACTACGTCCTGGCGACCGAGCCGCTGAGCGACGCACAGCTGGACCGTATCGGGTGGCGGAACAGGCAGGGAATCGGCGACTGCGCCAACCAGTTTCACTACTACCGACTGACCATGGACAACCGCATAGTGTGGGGCGGCTATGACGCCGTCTACCACTTCGGCGGCAAGGTCGACCCCGCTTACGAGGATCGGCCCGACACCTACAAGCGCCTCGCCGCGCATTTCTTCATCACCTTCCCTCAACTCGACGACATCCGGTTCTCGCACCGCTGGGCGGGGGCCATCGACACCAACACACGTTTCTGCGCGCACTGGGGTCTGGCGCTCGACGACCGCGTGGCCTATGTCAACGGGTTCACCGGTCTCGGCGTGGGCGCAGCCAGGTTCGCCGCCGACGTGTGTCTGGACCTGCTCGAGGGCAGCCCCACACCGCGCACCGAATTGCAGATGGTGCGCGAGCGCCCGCTGCCGTTCCCCCCTGAACCGGCCGCGAGCATCGGTATCCAGGCGACGAGGTGGTCACTTGACCGCGCCGATCACTCGGCGGGGCGACGCAACATTTTCCTGCGCACGCTCGACGCTCTGGGCCTAGGCTTCGATTCCTGACCCGCGGGCGCAACAGCGCTCGGCTACCTGGGCGAGTAATCGCCTCGCGCCGAACAGATTTGCTCATCGACTCATCGCTGATTTCCTGGGCATCCTCGAAAGTCGGAAATATGACGGAATTTCGATCAGATCCGTCATATCTCCGACTTTCGGCGACCAATTCTCGGCGCCGCGGCATCAATTCTTAGATCAGCGTTGCCGCGCTGTAACGCTTCTGTGATCCTTGCCGATTGGCTGAAGTAGGTACGACAGTTGTGTGATTGCTCCTGGTCGGGCGCGGGTATCACTTCTCGCACTCGGCCTGTGGGCTTCGCTTGACGCCGGTACCCTTTACACACTTGAGACCAAAGGGGGCGACCATGCGCCGGAATTGGTTACGCGTATTCGTGACTGTGGCGGCGCCGTTGGTCGCGCTCGCTCTTCCCGGTGTTCCGGTGCAAGCCGACCCTGGTGTCGTGGTGTTCCCGGGCATGGAGATCATCCAGGGCACCAACGCCTGCACGTTGGGTTTCGTCGACCCCGGCGCGCGCATCGCCTACACCGCGGGTCATTGCCGCGGCGACGGCGCCGTGCAGGACGGCGGTCGCAGATACATCGGGCAGCAAGCGTCGTTCCGGGACAACACCCCCGACGGTGCCACCATCGACACCAATCATCAGATCACCGACTGGGAGGCGATCAGCCTCGCCCCCGACGTCGCGATCAACAATGTCCTGCCGCGCGGCCTGGTGTTGGTGTCCGATCCCGGCGTTGTGCCCGCGCCAGGTCTGCCGGTGTGCCACTTCGGTGTGGTGACGGGGGAGAGCTGCGGGAACATCCAGGCCGTCTACAACGGCTGGTTCACGATGGCGAACGGTGTGGTGAGTCAGAAGGGCGACTCGGGCGGGCCGGTCTACTTCGTCACGCCTGACGGCAGGGCCGCGATGGTTGGAATGTTCAACAGCACCTGGGGCCAATTCCCAGCCGCGGTGTCCTGGCACGTCGCCAACCAGCAGGCGCATCAGGACGTCATTTCCGCGGCCTCGGCTCCGCTGCCTTAGCGCTGCAATTCGAAGACGGGGATCGACGGCGCTGTCGCGCGCACCTCTGCGTCCGACGATTCGGGTGTCAGTCCGCCGACGTGTCCCTTTACTTCCCAGTACCACCGATCGAGATAGCGCCGCAACAACTCTGGCTTGGCGTCGTCGGCGACCTCGGCGATGCGAACCTCGCGGCTGCGCCACCGCGGACCCATCTCGATGGCGCCCGCCGCACGCGCGTTGCGGACCCACTGCGTGGTGCCGCGCGGTGAAACCAGGTAGTCGCGGCCGTCGACGGTCAACAGATTCACAACGACTCCGCGACGCTTTCCGGTCTTTCGGCCCCGCACCCGCACCGCGACCGTGCCGGCGATGCTGATGCCGGCCTCGGCCAGTATGCGGAACAGTTCGTTGACAGCGCGGGCAGCGGTGGTGGGCTGGTCATAGCGCACGGTCATCACATTCTCCTTCGTATCGAGAGCGGTGCTCTCTATTCAGAGTGGCATGCCCGGCCACGGAAATCAAGAGCAGTGATCTCGTTTTGTGCCACACTGGGCGACATGGGCAAGCGGCAGGACACGCGCGACCGCATCGAGGGCCAGATCATCGAACTGGGCCGCCGTCACCTCGTCACCGAAGGAGCTGCCGGGTTGTCACTGCGCGCCATTGCACGCGACCTCGGCATGGTGTCGTCGGCGGTCTATCGGTATGTGGCCAGCCGCGACGAGCTGCTGACACTGCTGCTCGTCGACGCCTATTCGGAGTTGGCAGACGCGGTGGACGACGCCGGCGCGGCTGAGCAATCCTGGCGCAACCGGCTGTATGCCATGGCGCAGGCCGCGCGCCGGTGGGCCGTCGATCATCCGGAGGGCTGGGCACTGCTGTACGGCAGCCCGGTGCCGGGGTATCGCGCTCCCGCGGAACGCACCGTCGGCCCGGGTACGCGAGTAGTCGGCGCGCTGTTCGGCGCCGTGGCAGCCGGTATCGCGGCCGGCGAGGTCTCTGAGGCCGAAGTTGTTGTGGTGCAACAGTTATCGTCGGATTTCGAGCGGGTGCGCGCGGAGTTCGACTTCACCGGCGACGACTCGGCGGTGGCCAAGTGCTTTCTACTGTGGGCGGGCCTGATCGGGGCAATCAGCCTGGAGGTGTTCGGTCAGTACGGGCCCGATACGCTCACCGACCCCGCGGACGCGTTCGACCTCCAGGTAAGCCTGCTGATTGAAATGCTGACCCGATGATTCACCATTGACTTATATAAGTCGCTGCTTTAATTTGGGAGTGTGCACGCGTTCGACGTACTGGGCGACCCGGTGCGACGGCGGATTCTCGAGTTGCTCGCCGCGGGCGAGCAGTCGGCGGGCGCCATCGGTGCTCAAATCCAGCAGGAGTTCGCGATCAGCCAGCCAGCGGTGTCGCAGCACCTGAAGGTGTTGCGCGAGAACGGGTTCACCTCGGTGCGTCCGGACGGGCAGCGCAGGCTGTATGCCGTCAACGGTGCGGCGTTGCGCGACGTCGATGAGTGGCTCGACGGCTTCCGACGGTTCTGGGCACCGCGACTCGACGCCCTGGCCACGGAGATCGCGCGCGGAAAACGACAACGCAGAAGCCGAGGAGGGCAACATGACTGAGGTAGACGTCGAGCATCAAATCAACGCCGTCGAGCGCAAGCTGGGGACCCGCATCATCGACGCCAAGGACGCGCACGTCGTCACCATCAGTCAGTCCTACGACACCGACCAGGACGATCTTTGGGACGCCGTTACCGACATCGAGCGCATTCCCCGGTGGTTGATGCCGATTACCGGTGAGCTGACCGTCGGCGGGTCCTACCAGTTGGAAGGTCAGGCGGGCGGCACGGTACTGACGTGCGATCCGCCGAGAAACTTCACCGCGACTTGGGAATTCGGAGGCGGCATCAGCTGGATCGATGTCAGCGTCAGCGCGGACGGTCCTGACCGGGCACGCTTGGTGATCGAGCACATCGCCCACGTCGACGACCACTGGGAGCAGTTCGGGCCGGGCGCGGTCGGGATGGGCTGGGATTCGATGGTGCTCGGGCTCGCGATCCACGTGGCCACCGGCGAGGCCATCGATCCGTCGTTCGGCGAACAGTGGATCGTCACCGACGACGGCCGCCGGTTCCTCACCCTGTCCGGTGAGCAGTGGTGTGCCGCGAACGTGGCGTTCGGGACCGACCCCGAGACGGCGCGCGGCATGGCGACGCGGTGCTTGGCGGCGTACCTCGGCGAGGAAAACTAGAACACGTTCTAGCCTTCCGGAGCGGCCGGAGATATCCTCGACCCGATGCATGCCCAGACACCTGTCCAGATTGCGTGGGTGACGCGGGACCTCGACGCCACCGAGAAGGCGCTGACCAC
>Ga0075364_10001977_pt1 | contig 11423 bp, 6 predicted proteins | sample EndMetdeltDD1764_FD_71517 | JGI IMG/M metagenome (GOLD analysis project Ga0075364, IMG submission 71517) | Populus endosphere microbial communities from Tennessee, USA - Endosphere MetaG P. deltoides DD176-4 | ecosystem: Host-associated > Plants > Roots > Endosphere | place: USA: Tennessee... | reverse complement strand
GTCAACTGTTCCCTTTTCTAATGCATCTGCTGCAATATCCAGCCGGGCCAGCAGTTCTTTATACGGCTTGTGGTCCGGGCCAACTCCTGCGCCAAGCACAATACCAACGCGCGTCTGTTTATTCGTATCACTGTTTAGGATGTATTGGTCGTACGGCTTGATAACAAAGTAGGCACCCACAACCGCCAGCACCGGCAAAAGAATCGCTGCACTGAGGGCGGTGATACTAATAACTTTGTGGTGCGTAATCCACTGCCACATTGTAAGCGCACAGTTTCGTACTTTTTGGTTCATAGTGCGTTTAACTATACACCAACAAATTAGAGTCTACTGCTTTGCGTGGGGTTGCTTTTGCAGCCAACGGTACAAGAGAGCCGTACTAGCTGCTGCCCACAGCGAGCAACCAGCAAAGATAACATCGCCAAGTACTGGCACGCGAGCCAGGACGCTGGCGCCAATCGAAATCACGATGCTGACGCCGATGATTCCCCAAACCTTGCTCTTGTGCTGGGCGGCCAGGCGCTTACTTTCTTTCAAAGCCTCTATTGGGCCCAGGGACTTATCAATCACGGCATATGTACCAAAGTAGAACCAGGCGATTGTCCATATGATTGGTATGACCAGAAGGACCAGCGATCCCAGAATAATAAGAATTGTCAGGACGATCGCCGCGAGCATGATGGCGTACTTTCGCAGCTCGAAATGCATAACATCACTGGCTGTTACCTGCTTGTTGTCCGCAATTGCCAGCGCGTAGGTTGGTATTGCTAGCAAGAATATAAAGTAAAGGAGATCTGACAGCCGGAAATCTTCATCGTAGAAACCATTTTGAAATATAGCTACGTCAACAAGCGAAAGTGCTAGTGTGACCCCCAGGATAAATATCGCAGGCTTATTGTTCTTCATGAGCCGTTCAAGCGCCATGCTGAACGCATTGAATGCACCTTGCCATTCCCTTGGCGTGCTTTTAACTGTCTCTGATTTTGCCATGAGGGCTCCTTAGATTTACTGAAATTATATCACCAAATAGGTAATTGCTTGTCAGTTAAGCACCACTGCAAAAGGAGATTCTTTATGGCTTCATAACTTCACCTGCTAAATCTAGCTGTATGGTCCCGTCAAGATAGGTAGAGATAACCTCGGCTGCAAATTGTAACTGCCGAGGGGGGCCTACGACACCTTTATTACGATATATAACACCACTAAAGTTAGTGTGCAAATACCGCCACAAAAATACAAAACCTTACGGATTAAACTCATGTTGGTCCCATTTGCTTTAGGCATCGCTCTCTATGCTCCCGTCTTCTTATTCCGATACAGTATTAAGTAACCGCCCATTATTACACCGATAAAAAGGTTAAGCCCAACGTACCTCAAAGCTTGTTGATTGCTTTGGGTAGTAATATACCCCAACAGTGCACTGAAGGATGCGACACCAGCAAGGAAAAATGCAAATATGGGAAGTCTTGACTTGTCAACATGTGCATTCCTATTTTTATACATGCTAAGTTTAGGTGCTTTGAAGGATATTAAAATATACATCGCGGTCGCGAATGCAAAGGTGATTAATACTAGCATTGATTCCTTGTCCAATATGTGTTCTTTCTAAAACTTAATGCCCTGCTTGGTGATAGATTGATTCATCAATCGTCTTTTAGGTAGTGTTCACCTAGGTATTTAAATGCCTCTTCCCATGTTTGAGTCTGGATTGCCTCAACCTTTTTTCGAGCATCCTCAAGGATACTTTGCAGATCAAAATTATTTTGTATAGTAAAGTACTCTCTATTTTCCAGATCTTCTGGGCGTATTGGATTGTCTAAATAATTCTGGTTGCACGCAATGGCGTAGTACCATTCTGGAATATGGATATTCTTGCCGTCGGTTTTGTCTACTAAATCCAAATATATGTACTTTATCCACCTTTTTTCGCCAGTAGGCATAGTGTCTTCCCGTGATGTTTCAACTTTACAGTCTGTAACTTCAATTTTGATCATTTCTCTACCTAATCCTTAAGTGACCGTTATACGTTCTGTTGCCGAAGGGGTCGTAGTGAAGGAGCACTTCCACAGTTCAATCCTTGAAGCAAGTTGTTGCTATTCGGTGGGCTTGAGGTTAACCAAAGTACCGCATTTTGCACACTCTACAGTCTTTCTCACTTCAATGTCGCTGACCTTAAAGCTAATCTTACCGTCACATTTTTCGTTTGGACATGGTAAATTCATTGGCAATTCGCCGAAATTAAAGTTACTTGTATACTTTACTCGTTTTGGCATTATATTTATCTCCTTATCCACTATTATGAATGGTCTGAAATTTGCATGCAGAATAAAAAACGAGTTTATATCAAGTCAACCACCGCTCTATTGCGATTTGCCCGATTCTTTTGGAGCGGGCTGGGAAGCGCGTTTAATCAGTTTTCTGAAGAGTTTCTTACTCATAAATCCCTTAATCCATATTGACACTATTGCTACACGGTGCTACACTGCAAGTACATTCGGAAAAGGTCGCCTTCGTGGGGGCCTTTTTCATTTCACTGCAAAGTTTACTAGTATACCCTCAAGGCTCTCAAGAGTGATCGTACCGTTGTTATGCATGGTCTTGATAGCTCTAGACGTTCTGAGAGCTGGGATACCTTTCATCGGTGAATAGACGACGACTTTCTTTTTCAACGCATCCGCCACATATTCATGCATTCTTGCAAAGTCACCATCACCAGAAAACACAATGACAGAACTATACTTATGGCGAGCGCCATCGTTTATAACATCAAGTGTTAATTCTGAGTCACAATTTCCCTTAGATCTACCGTTACGCTTGATAGTGTGGGTTGCTTTTGTTTTACAGCTTGGACATGTGAGTTTATGTGTTTTGAACTCCGGGGGATACTGCATAATTTGCTTCCTCCGCACGATATAGCCCAGCCGTTCGAGCTTGTCGAGATCAGTTATGGCACTACTATCATGCAGGTTGTAGGAGGCATAGAGGTAGATTCTAACAGCTTGTTTAGAAGTCTTTAGCCAGTTGTACAGTTTGACGAAATCAAGAGCGGTATAGCTGCAAGCTTCTGCAGAACCTTTGAGGTTTTCTCCGTCTACGTAAACGAACAACCCTTTTTTAGTCATATTAGGCTTAACTATACTCTTAGTAACTATTTTATTCTACTTGCTGTAAAGGAATAGTCGCCAGTTTAGTATAATTGACTAAAATCACTAAATATAGTATAATTACCCACCTTATGAGACGCTTTCTTCAATTATTTGTGTTAGGAGCGACACTGGCGACCAGTATATCTATTTGTGTGCATTTGGCTCAGAGTATACGCCAGACCGATCATCCTAAAACAGTAGGTGAACACAGCGTACAAACCGCAGCCAAAAAAGACAAACCTGCCACTCTTCAGGATTTCCGCGATGTTATTAGCGCTGCTCGCAGCTCTGTCGTTAAGGTAGAGGGCGAAGCATGCGACTACATTTCAGATGGCACTGGGTTTATTTTTGGGCAAGATTTGGTAGTCACCAATGCGCACGCTGTCGCGGGTATGACGAGCCCTTACGTGATTGACTCACATGGCAAACACCAAGCTACTACAGTATTTATGGATCCAAGTTTAGACATCGCCGTCGTACGAGTTGAGGGTCTTTCCGGCCAACCACTAAAGCTTGATACGCCTGATACTGGTCTAGCTATACAAGGCTCACACTACGGTAAACAAGCAGTGATCTTAGGCTACCCGGATGGCGGCAGCTTTCAAGCGAAATTAATAAATATTGGCGAGGAATACAATGCGACTATCGACGATATATATCACAAAAATCAAACTGATCATGATATATTCGCGATTCGTACAAAAATTATTCCGGGCAGCTCGGGTAGCCCTGTAGTGCAGCGTGACGGTACAGTAGTTGGCATCATTTTTGCGATAGACCCAGACGTTCCCAACAGGGGCCTTGCCTTACCTACCTATGCATTTTATCGCTTGATCGAGAATGCCAAGCAATTACATGAGCCAGTGACTAGTAAATGTGTTGTGTCTGATGCTAACTAGGCATGTTTTAAATACCGTTCGGCTTTAGGGCTATCATAATCATTATGATTACGAAGAAAATAAGGGGCATCGCCGTAAGTAGGTAGAGATTAATTCTGGAAATCGTCATATTATGCTGGCAGGAATCGTCTAAGTGGAAACCTCTTATGCGTAGTTCGTTTGCCAAACTCCCCATCTTTAACGTGACGAAACCAAAGTCATTACTTGCGTTTGGTGTATGGAAAAAGAAATAGCCGTATCGGCTTAGACTTACTGTCACATTAGACGGCACAGCAGTTCTTCTTATATGGGCCAGTTTAAATTCTGCTCCCGTTTCCTTGAGCGTTAATGTAACAAATGGCCAAGAAGCGCCTGCTGGCACAGTATTTTTCGATGGCGAATATACCGATCGGTTTACTGCCTTAATCAAACTTGGGCCATTTAGGCCTGCACCTGTGTATTTAATTTCTTTCATGTTCGATCCTATCTAAAAAGTATAGCCTCCACCAGCCTCACAACCTGCCTTGAAGGGTATAAAGTTAATTGTACCAAAAGCGCCGCCGCCGCCATAAGGATCTGCGGTTACGCCCCCGCCTGCGAAGCCAGCACTACAGCCCGCTTCGCCATAGCGGCCACTATTGACCAAGCCTGGCCCAGCACTCAAGCCCAGAGCTACACCACCACCCATGATAATTGTATATCCTACAGAAAGGTGTACATCCCCGGTTCTATCAGTAGACAAACCCGCTTTGGCACATACGAATAAGCAAACGGATCCAGAAAGCTGACCATACATGTTTAACTGCCTAGGCCTCATGACGCCTTCCCCCGCCTTTGCTCTGGATGGGCCACTAATCTGACTTAGGTCAATTCCTTTAAGTTTCGAGGCAGATATTACCGGATATTTATATCTGGGTTTTGGGCTAACTGTAGATTCAGTCCTCGATGATGTAGTAGTACGTGTTCCATTGTAAGCTGACTGCACTCGACTACCACTCACCGTAGGCTGCACCTTCTGCACCGGCGCCGCTGGCTGTAAGTATCCGACACTTGCGGTACACTGCAAGAAGCACCTGCCACTGTAGTCATTGAAATTAATCGGGTCTGTAGCGTACACATAGGTGTTTGGTGCACCACCGGGTACTGGGTCAATACTCGTGAATCTACCCAGGCTTGGAAGATATACTCTGGCTCCCATTTGGATTGGTTGCAGGGCAAGGGATGTTTCAGTTATTTTCTTGTTATTACCACCAAAGCCGTAGCTGCCGCTGACGGTGTTTGCTGGGAGTACGCTGCCGGGTAGTGGGTTGCCAAAGGGGTCGTAGGTGAACGTATTTGCGGGGCCGTTGCCGGTGGACGTGTTTGTTCCGGCGGCATTGGCCGTCATAAGCGTCCTACCCAGTACGCTTTGCATACTGTATTGTTTCTGATCGTTGGTTTGAGATTCTTGAGGCTTAATGGTCAGCATCACACCGCCGGGGAGCTGCAGAGTCTTTTCGACTATGTCCCAGTTGGCGTCGCGGATGAAGCTTGAGCCACTGCCCTCGCCTGTGTAACCGTACCAGTATTGGGCATCCATATTCCAGTTCCCCGTACTAATGGTGTTGTGCTCGCGGTAGGTTATGCGGTCGGAGGCGTCGCGGCTGTAGTATAGAGCGTCGCCATTGGTGCTGCTGTCGTAGTTCACTAGGCAGTAGTTACGGTCGGAGGCGTCGTAACAAAGACGCAACGGTTTTGCACTGGTACCAATGTAAGACATATTGCCGTGTGTGTCGTATTCGGTGTAGTTGGCTGTCGGGTCGCTGCTGCTCACCAGGCGATCGGCGTAGTCGTAACAGTAGGTGGTGGTCACGCTGTTGATGGTTTGTGATGTGCGGTTGCTGTTTTTGCCGCTGTTTGGATTCATGTTTGCAGCAGCGCCACAGCTGGAATCTTGGGCGCCAAAGCCGTAGGTGAATGTGTTGGCACCTATTTCGGCGGAGGTTAGGCGGCCTGCATTGTCGTAGTCGAAGGTCGACCACAGGTCGTTACCGCCGGAGGAAACAATTTCGTTGAGTAATCTGTTGCTTTGCGTGTAATTGGCCGTGTCCGTGATGGTTGTGGTGCCGTTGCCCATTGTATAGGTCACTTCGTTCGGCCTGAGCAGGTCATCGTAGCCAGGCGCCATACTCATCTGCCCGGCGTTGGAATATTCTACGTTATCAATACGGCTGTACTGGTCGTACGTAACTTCGGCGTAAGTAACATTATCTAACTTTTGCGTGACGAGCCGGTTGTATGTGTCATATTCGAATTCTTCGTGGCCTAGTGGACCATTGCGGTCAGTTACACGGCCAAGGTCGTCATATGTCGTGGTTGTTTCATCGTCATGGACATCACGATATTTGACTGTCCTGCCCAGTAAGTCAGCCCACTTCACGATCCAGCCGTTGCCATCCCATGTGGTCGTGACGAGCGGACTGCCGCCTACGGCATAGTCATTGCTAATTGTTCTTGCAGCTTCGCCATTGTATGCGGGTACGGCTATTTCAGTAATCTTGCCGCGTGAGTCGTAGGTAGTACACGTCCAGCCGTCACTATTGGTGCGGCTTGCAACCACACGCCCCGCATCGTCATAGATATTCTCTGCAGCAATGCCTGCAGTAGTACCACCATCCGGGCTGGCGCTGGTAACTTTCTTGAGTCTGCCAGCCTGACGGTAGGTTTCGGTAGTGCCCGTAGTACAAGGATTATCTTTCGTTTCTGTGGCAGTGTAGTAGGTGTTAGTGTTTGTAGGATTACCTGCCGTATTACCTGGAAGTCGATTGCTGGTTTGGCGCAGAAAGCTGCCTGACGCGCCTTGCGTTTCGTATGTGCTGGCAGCGGTCAAATTCAATCCGGATGGATCAACGGTCGTACTCTGCGCTAGGCCCAGTTCAGGGCTGATGCCATAGTCAGTTGTTGCTGTGGTATCGCCAAAGGTACTGTCATATCCCTTGGCGGACGTAACCAGGCCATAATCCGGTGAGATGTACTGGTTAATTCCTACATTCGTTTCACTGCCGCCTGGAGGTGTAATGTATAGCGCAAAGTTAGCATCGCCAGTCGTATGGTAGTACTCAACTGTCAGGCGGTGGACTGAACCGGCTACATTATTATCGATCAGCTCTTCTTCGGGATGCCAGCGTTCCACGTCATCATTCCAGTCATCCAATACGAGCTTGTCATCGATATACAGTCGTATACCATCGTCTGAATAGATGCGGAACTTGTAGTCGCCATTGAGGGGCAGCCGCATTTTACCGGTTGCCCTGAAACCCCAGTTAGTGGATGCGCCAGGAACCGGAGAAGTACTGCCGTAGTCTTTGCTGAAATTACCTGAGCTAGCGCCGACGAGATTAGTACTGTGCAGCTTAGGTGCGCCAGTCAAGCTTTTTGTCGTAGGCGAATATGCGTAGTAGGCGACGGCTGGCCCTTGTATGCCTTCATCGTAGTTGGTATCGCTGCGAGCTATTTGGGAAGCGTAGGTACTTAGTGGTGTACGGTCGGCGTCAAACCAGGCGGCTGGTGCAGGGCCGTAACTGCTTATGGGGCGATCTTCATCGTCATAAATAGTGGTCGACTTGAGGCCCATGGGGTTGGCTGCACTAAGTACCAGGTCTTTGGTGGCATGCCATTCAGTCGTACTGGTCTGATCGGTAATGTCTGTGTCTGCAATCGTACGGAACAGACTGTCATATTCCACGCGGCGGGCAAAACCGTTGGGCTCGGTCATGCCGGTAACATGCTGCTCGGTCGCACCGGTGTATGTGCCGTTGCCTGGGTAATACGCCAAGGTGTGTTCGCTGCGAGCGCCCCCGCTAGTAGCGGCAGGTTGCGTTACGCCTACTACCCGGCCCAGATCGTCGTATTCTATTTCAGTGTTTGTTGTGGCGTCATCGGCGCGCACGCTGGCACTTATGGCATCCGCAGCCAAGCTATCGCGGATGGCCACAATACGCCCCAGGCTATCGTACTGATAGTCAGTGACGGCATTACCTGGCTCCTGGATACGCGCCAGCTTACCATTCACATAGAAAAACGATGTTATGCGGTCGTCGTTTGTTTCGACTGCACATATCATGTTAGCGGGCGCTGCCGAGTCAAAGCCGCTCGGCGCAATAGTGCAATCGGTATCGCCGCTGTAATAAACCTTTGCCCAACGGTTTGAGTCTACACCGTCAGTAATTTGCGTCAGCTTGGATGGCGTGCCGCTATACGTGTATTGCAGAGCAGCAGGCTGCTGGTCGTCTATGGGATTAGTTACCGACTGAATGGTACCGTCAGCATTAAACACGTACGTCCGGCCGTCGACATCCTCAAGGGTGAACGTCCCGTCCGGATTGCGAGTCAGGTTGCCATCTTCATTAACGGGTGGTGTATATGCCTTTTTGCTTGCGTCCCATTCATAGCGATGAGTGCTGCCCGTAGAGTCTGTAAGGACCACACTGTTTGATGTTGCATATAAGTGGTCATACGCCAAACCTCCGTCTGGGTCGATACCCAAATTCCAGCCCGCTGGCAAAACCGGAGGATTGGGCGAAAGCCACGACGATGGCACTGTTTGTTCGGGTATGCCAGCGCCGGTACTTTTAACCTGCAAATACATGCGAGCGTATGCCTGATGTTCGTAGTATTCGACTGTAATTGGAGTCGCCTGGCCAGCCGTCATACTGTAGGCAGTTCCCCATTCTGTGGTTGCCCCGCCGTTGTCGTGCCATTCATCTAACACTTGAGTATTGCCGGTGCCGAGTTTAATACGCACACCGTCGTCAGCGGCTGCGCCAAATTGATACGATCCGGTTGTCGGCACGGTTACATACCCAGTCCAACGAACTAGGAAATTATCTGTCGGACCCGTTGGAATGGGGGTTTCCCGCATCCACTCAAAGCTCACCATAGGATCGATGCGCTGCATCATTAGAGTATTGGCCGAGTCACTGAAATCATGTGTACTATTGTCTTTGTAATAGCGGCCAGTTAGGCCATATTGCTTAGATGTATCACGAACGCCAGTGCTGAGCCAGTCGGCTGGCACGATCTGTTCCGTAACCGCTCCCTTGATCCAAAGTTTGGCAACCGCTGATCCTACCCCTTCGGTAAATTCGGCCTTGATTGGAACGACCTGGCCCTCCGTGAGTGCAATTGTACTGCCATATGCCGGCGAGTTAGAAAGTGTGGTAGCGCTATACAGCAATTGGTTATCTACCCATACCTTGAAACCGTCATCGTGTGACCCACCAAAGTAGTAAGTCCCTGTTTCTGGCGCTACAAAATATCCCTGCCAGCGCGCACTGAAATTGTTGACATTAACCGTGCCGTCAGATGGTGATCCTGCACCCCACGAGAAATCGACTGATTGATCCACACGTGTCAGACTTGGAGTACCGCTAAATGTCGTGTTATTAAAATATTCACCGATTAATCCCGTACGCGAACGCACCGGACTGTTATAGTCCAAACCCACTCCGAGCGAGCCGCCTAGCGCACTGGAAGTATGGCTTGCTGCACTAGTTGTCATATTCCCTGTTGCCAGGTCAACTGATACCGGGCCTAGGTCGTCATATGCCTGGGTACTATCCTTCCCGGTGCGGAAATCAATCTTGAACGAAACCGGCGTGCCCCACGATCCATATGCGGGTAGCGCTGGGTCATACGTCTTTACCTGCACATAGTAGGTATTCCCATCCTGCAGCATGCCGTCTGGAATCGTCCATTGCGTACTGGTTTGCGGACTCGAAGAAATAACAGCACCGGCACAGCTAGTCGCTGAACTTATACAGAAGATGTACTTCAGGGGGTCCCCGCTAATAGGGTTCGTGTGAGATGTTGATCTAAATGAGACTTGCGGGTCCACGAATACCTGGCCATCTGTCGGCTGGATTAAATCAGGGGCGGGCAGTACATCACTGTAGTTAAATTCAACGTAGGAATTGTCCGGGTCCCAGTTCTTGTAAGTCGTACTAGTGGTCTCTTCGCCGGTTATTTTGAGCCAAGCATCCCAGTCGTTAGCCGTAATGCGGTCTTGGTAAATACTCGTAACATTGATATTGCCTGATGTACCGATCGAAACCGCGCCGGTCATGTCAGCCTGGCAGGGATAGCTCAGACATGTTGCATGCCATGCCCTGAATTGTTTTGTAGCCGTGGTGCCCGAGGTGCTTAAACCAAGGCGTTGAGTTAGGTGCAGTGTCGCACTGTTCAGTTGACGGCCTCTCAGGAATTCATAATCGGAATATATAGCCGACCGCCATACGCGCCACACACTGCTTGAATCGAGCACCGAACCGGCGAGAGGATTACAAGCATTCGAGTAGCATACATAGCCGTCACTCTTAAACGAAACGTAGCTGCCGCCTGCCCTTGAACCGAACTTGCTGCGGAATACCGCGGTTGGATCCAGTGTTACAGGATAGGCGTCATCAGGCAGTTTCGTCAGATAATCGCGATCTAACGCGACGCGGAGCACGCCTTCGTCATCCACCCGCTGCTCAATGGGCTGGTTCGCCTCCAAACCATACTTATTCAAGCTGATCGTAAACGGTGCGATCGAAAAATCATCGCCCAATGCACCTTCGACATCATATAAATATTGGGGCTCGCCTGCTTCGGCCTTGGCTGCTTTTTTGAGTGAAGCACCGTGTATATCAAACGCGAAGTCCGCCTTGGCGTCCTTGTTTTTCAGGATAATGTTTTCTTTCAGTTCGGCGGATTTTACGATGTATTCCACATCTACGCCGGGCCACAGGTCGGCGTAACGGACTACCTGCTCGCCGTCGCTCTGTGTAATTACGGGTGCTACATTGCTGGCGCCGCGCGGCGAAAAACCGACCTGGCTGTTGCCTTGCTTGATGCGCACCATGCCGGCTTCGTCGTTACTGGGAGCGAACCGGGCCTGCCAGTCGTTGGCCTTAACCGTATAGGTTTTGGTGGATGTAACCCAGGACTGCACATTTCCCCATGCGCGGCCCACAATATTGCCGGAATCGCCGGCATTCTTATCTTCCACCAGTGTTGTGTCGATGGTCTTCCAGGCATTGTCCTTTCTGTAAAACTTGGGCGTGGTGAAACGCTTAGTCGTCAGCGAGCCGTCTTTGTTACGGAAGGTCGAAGAATTTGCCGTGCGCTTGCCCACCAATTCTTCTTCTTTGTAGGTTTGCTTTTCGGGAGTTGTAGCTGGTTGCAAACCTGGTGAGACTTCGGAGTCGTTAATGGTGCTGGGGCGGGTTTGGTCGGGGAAGGTAGGAGTCACACCCTCATGCGAAGCATTCACGTCTGCAGCCGGTTCATTTTTGGACTGCTGTTCATCCAAAGGGCTGGGCGGCGTGAAGTCTTCGGGCTTACTGCTGGTGTCGCCCTTGAATTCTTTGATATGGGAATC
>Ga0075364_10001976_pt1 | contig 11425 bp, 12 predicted proteins | sample EndMetdeltDD1764_FD_71517 | JGI IMG/M metagenome (GOLD analysis project Ga0075364, IMG submission 71517) | Populus endosphere microbial communities from Tennessee, USA - Endosphere MetaG P. deltoides DD176-4 | ecosystem: Host-associated > Plants > Roots > Endosphere | place: USA: Tennessee... | reverse complement strand
GCACCGCGCGCGGTGCCCGCCGTTACCGAGGAAGGATGACCCCGATGTACCGAATCGTGAACAGACCCCACTGGATTCCCGCAGCGTCGCTGCTTGCGCTGGCGCTGCTTGCCGGCTGCTCCGGCGGCCATGACGAGCATGCCGCGCACGCCCCGGCCGCCAGCGGGGCCGCACCCGCGCAGACCGCGCCGGCCCAAACCGAAGCCGGCATCGCGGTGCGCGATGCGTGGATCCGCCTCCCGCCCGCCGGTGCGCCGGTCGCCGGCGGCTACATGACGCTGCACAACGGCGGCCCGCAGGACGATCGCCTGCTCGCCCTGCGCACGTCCGTCGCCGACCACGTCGAGATCCACGAGATGCGGATGGAGGACGAGGTGATGAAGATGCGCGAGCTGACCGACGGGCTGCCGCTGCCGGTCGGGCAGGACGTGGTGCTCGCTCCCGGCGGGCTGCACCTGATGTTCATGCAGCCGGTGGCCGACCTGCAGACGCTGCAGCAGGCCGAGGTGACCCTGGTGTTCGAGCAGGCCGGCGAACGCACGGTGCGCTTCCGCATCGGCGCCGACGCGGGTGGCGACGGACACGCGCACGCCGCGCATTGACGATCCGGGGCGCCGGGTGGGCCAAGGCCTCGCCCGGCGCCACGCCGGTGCCGCAGTGATGGCCGGCTGGACGCCGCGTCGGCTCAGATGATCCGCAGCGTGATCGCCTTCAGCACGGCGCGGGTGCGGTCGCGGGTGCCGAGCTTGTCGAGGATGTTGGACACGTAGTTCTTCACCGTGCCCTCGGCCAGGAACAGGCTGCGCGCGATCTCCTTGTTCGAATAGCCGCCGGCGAGCAGGCGCAGGATCGCGACCTCGCGCTCGCCGAAGGTGTCGGTCGGCGGGGCCTCGTCGTGGAAGCGGTAGCGCGCGCGCACCGGGTCGGTGCTGACCGGCTGCAGCAGGGTGTCGCCGGCGGCGACGCGACGGATCGCATCGTGCAGGTCTTCCGGCGCGGCGTCCTTCAGCAGGAAGCCCTGCGCGCCGGCCTCGCTGGCGCGCAGCAGCAGGTCGCTGTCGTCGAAGGTGGTCAACAGCAGCAGCGGCGTGGTGTCGCCGCGTTCGCGCAGCAGGCGCAGCGCCTCGATGCCGTCGATGCCGGGCATGCGGATGTCGCTGAGCACCACGTCCACCGTCTGCTCCAGCAGGCGGTCGAGCAGGGCCTGGCCATCGTCGGCCTCGAACACGACGACAATCCCCAAACCCTGCAGCAGCGCCCGCAGGCCGGCGCGGACCAGCGCCTGGTCGTCGGCCAGGGCGACGCGGATCGCAGCCCCGCTCATGCCGGCAGCCTCGCGGTCAGGTGCATGCCGCCGCGTTCGGTCCGGGCCAGTTCCAGCTGCCCGTGCAGTTCGGCCAGGCGCTCGCGCATGCCGGCGATGCCGTTGCCTTCGCGGATGCGTTCGCCACGCTGGCCGTCGTCGCGGATGTCGATGCGCAAGTGGTTCTCCTCGGTGGTGATGTCCAGCCAGACGGTATCGGCGTCGGCATGGCGGGCGGCATTGGTCAGCGCTTCCTGGGCGAAGCGCAGCACGGTTTCGGCGACCAGCGGATCGGTGACGCGCACGTCGCTGGCGATGCCCAGCTGCAGCTGCGGACGTGGGAACGGGGCGGCGAGGGCGCGCAATGCGGTGGCCAGGTCCAGGCCGCGGTCGTCGCGCATCGACTGCACGACGCGGCGGATGTCGGCCAGCAGCTCGGCCGACAGCTGTTCGGCCAGCACGATCTCGCTGCGTCCGGCCAGCGCCGGATCCACGGTCAGCGCACGCAGGTTGATCCGCATCGCGGTGAGCTTGTGTCCGGCCACGTCGTGCAGCTCGCGCGACAGGCGCAGGCGTTCGGCATCGCGCGCGCTGTCGGCGAGCAGCGCGCGGGTGGCGAGCAGATCGGCATTGACCCGGGCCAGGTCGTCGCGCGCACGTTCTGCGCTGCGCGCGTAATGCGCGGTCAGCGCGGCGAAGGCCTGGAAGCCGCCGTTGATCATCACCAGCAGCAGCGGCTTGCTGAAACCGGCGTCGTGCAGCAGCAGGTACAGGGCGGTGTTCAGCACGATCGCCGCGGCCAGCACCCGCCGTGGCGGCCACAGCATGCCGAGCTGGGCGATGACCACCACCAGCAGGATCGGCGTGGTGCCGATGCGTGGCTCCAGCCAGACCATCAGCAGCGCGACCGCCGCCTGCGCGGCGATCGCCGCGGCACGCAGGCGGCCGCGTTCGGTCAGGCGGTCGTGGATCAGGAACAGCGCGACGAAGGTGCCCAGCAGGCTCCAGCGGACGAGGGTCTGCCGGCCCGGCTCGAAGCCGAGCGACAGGCCGATGGCCAGCACGGTGACCAGGCCGGCCAGGCTGAGCGGGCTGATGAAGGAGCGGGGACGGGGCGACATGACGACATGCTGCACGGCGCCGTGCGCGGGCGGCAATGGGGCCGGCGCACAAAGTGACTTCCGGCACCCCGGATCGATGACCGGCGGCCCTGATCGGCGGCAGCTCCGCTGCGCAGACTGGCTCCACACCCAACGGAGACGCCGCCATGCACCGCACCGCCCTGATCGCCGCTGCCCTGTCCGCCGTGATGCTTGCATCCGCCGCCCACGCCGCCGAGCTGCGCGTGACCCTGCACGACGTGCGCGTGCAGACCGGGCACATCAACGTGGCCCTGGTCGACGGCAGCGCCGGCTGGGACGGCAAGGCCGCGCCGGTGCAGGCCCGGCAGCTGGCGCCGTCCGGCGACACCGCGCAGGTGGTGTTCGAGGATCTGCCGGCCGGCGACTACGCGGTGATGGTGACCCACGACGAGAACGGCAACGGCCAGTTCGACAGCAACGTCCTTGGCATGCCGGTCGAGGGCTACGGCTTCAGCAACAACCCCAACGTGATGCGCAAGCCGACCTTCGACGAGGCGCGCTTCGCACTGCCGGCCGCCGGTGCCGCGATCGACGTCACCCTGCGCTGAGCGCGCATCGCCCCTTCGAACCAGACGAGGCCCGCCATGGATCGCCGCCGCTTCCTCCGCTCCCTGTTGTCCGGCGCCACCACCGCCGTGATCGGCGCCACCGCGCTGCGCAGCTTCCCGGCCCTGGCCGGCGACCCGGTGCGCTTCGCCGACGGCCTGCGCGACGCGCCCTGGCTGGCCGGCTGGCGCAGCGTGACCAGCGAGACGCTGGGCCCCGCCACCGTGCAGGTGGAAGGGCGCCTGCCCGCCGGCTTCGGCGGCACCCTGTACCGCAACGGCCCGGCCTGGACCGAGCGCAACGGCTTCCGCTACGAGCACTGGTTCGATGGCGACGGCATGGTCCATGGCTGGCGCTTCAACGGCGACGGCACGCTGACCCACCACGCGCGGATGGTCGCCACGCCCAAGTTCACCCGCGAGCAGAAGGCCGGGCGCTTCCTGTACATGAGCGCGGGCACCACCGTTCCGGACATGCAGCCGGTGCGCAACAACGACGACGCCAACACCGCCAACACGTCGGTGACGATGATCAATGGCCGCCTGTTCGCGCTGTGCGAGGCCGGCTCGGCGTTCGAGCTCGACCCCGACCAGCTGTCCACGATCGGCCCGGTCACCTGGCGCCCGGACCTGGCCACGGTGCCGTTCTCCGCGCATCCGCTGGTCGACCGCGACGGCAGCGTCTGGAACTTCGGTTCGATCGCGCTGATGGGCGGCGCCGGCATCATGATCTGGCACATCGGCGCCGATGGCGCGCTGCGCAGCGCCAGCGTGCTGGACACGCCGATCTTCGGCTACCAGCACGCCTTCGCGATGACCGACCGCCACCTGGTGTTCGTGCTGCTGCCGTTCGACTACGGCGACACCGGCGGCACCTTCTTCGAGCGGATGCGCTTCGCCCCGCAGCGCGCCTGCCGGATCGCGGTGGTGCCCAAGGACGCGCCGGACACCGCGCAGTGGTTCGAGGCCGATTTCGCCGCGATCTACCATTTCGGCGACGCCTACGAGCGCAACGGCGAGATCGTGCTGCGCGCCGTGCGCCACGACGACATCGACCGCGCGCATTCGGTGATGCGCGAGGCGGTGGCCGGCGACGCCGCGCACGCGGTCAACTCGCCGTCCACCGTGCTGCAGCTGCGGCTGGACCTGCGCAGCGGCGGCGCGCGCTGGGAGGACACCGGCTTCGGCGGCATCGAGTTCCCGCTGTTCGACGCCCGCACGGCCGGCGACCGCGGCGCGCGCCTGTACGCGCCGACGAAGGAGGGCGGGGCCACCGCGCCGTACTTCAACGCGGTCGCCTCGTTCGACCTGGAGCGTGGCCGGCGCCGTGCCTGGCGCTATGGCCAGGACGTGCTGGCCGAGGAGCATGTGTTCGTGCCGCGCCCCGGCAGCCGCGATGCCGACGACGGCTGGGTGGTCGGCACCCTGCTGGACGCGAAGACCCAGCGCAGCGGCATCGCCGTGCTCGACGCGCGCCGGATCGAGGACGGCCCGCTGGCCCAGGCCTGGCTGCCGTACACGGTGCCGCTCGGCTTCCATGGCTGCTTCGCGCAGCGTGCCTGAACCGGCCGCGGCCCGACCCGCGCTGCAGCGCCGGATGCGGCACCTCGGTCGCAGCCGATGCGGCCGGCGCTGGCCCGGCCGCATCGGCACCGGCTGCGCGGACCGAGCGGGCGCCTCCGTGCCGGGAAGCGCCGCGCCAGGCGAGATCGCCCAGGTCGCCCGTTGCATCCGTCTTCGTCGCGATCCTGTCGAGGCGATGCGGCGATCGGCCAGTGGGTTCCCATCTTCCGGTCCGGCCCACAGCCGCAGCGACACCTCCGCTCCGGACGCAGCCTGCTGACACCAGGCTGTCAGCAGCCCCCCGCGATCCTGTCGGCCACGTCACCGACAGGGAATGCCGCATGACTCCGCAGGCACACGATCCGGCCAGCGCACCGGCCACACCGCAGCACGGCCCGCACGACGGCCGCCACGATTTCGACTTCCTCTACGGGCGCTGGACGATCCGCAACGAGCGCCTGCGCGAGCGCCTGGCCGGCAGCGACGACTGGGAGGAATTTCCGGCCACCGGCGCCTGCTGGCCGGTGCTCAATGGCGTCGGCGACGTCGACGAGTTCGTGACCGACTGGGAGAACGGCTTCCGCGGCATGACCCTGCGCCTGTTCAACCTGAAGACCCGGCGCTGGAGCATCTACTGGGCCAGCAACCGCGACGGCGTGCTGGAGGCGCCGGTGGTGGGCCGCTTCGAGAACGGCGTCGGCACGTTCTACGGCCGCCACACGCTGCGCGGCCGGGCGGTGCTGGTGCGCTTCGTCTGGTCGGGCATCGCGTCCGGCCGCGCGCTGTGGGAGCAGGCATTCTCGGTCGACGACGGCGCCAGCTGGGAAACCAACTGGCGCATGCATTTCACCCGCGCCGCATGAGCGTCATGCCCGTGCCGGTCGCCCCCGCGGATCCGCCGGTGGTCGAGCTGCGCCGCTACCGGCTGCATCCCGGCCGTCGCGATGCGCTGATCGATCTGTTCGAACGCGAACTGCTGGCGCCGCAGGAGGCGCTGGGCATGCAGGTGCTCGGGCCGTTCCGGGATCTGGACGATCCCGACCGCTTCGTCTGGCTGCGCGCATTCCCTCGGATGGACATGCGCGCCGCTGCGCTGGACGCCTTCTACCGCGGCCCCGTCTGGCAGCGGCACCGCGGCGACGCCAACGCGACGATGATCGACTGGGACGACGTGCACCTGCTGCGTCCTGCCTGGCCGGATGCCGGCCTGGAGCGCTTCGTCGCCGGTGCCACGCCCGCGGCACCGACCGCGCTGCTGGCGGTCACCGTCTGTCGCCTCGGGGTGATGCCCGGTGCGGGCGAGCTGCGGTTCTTCGCGCAGCGGCTGGTCCCGGCGCTGGCGGCCATCGGCGGACGTCCGTTCGCCTGCCTGGCCGGCGATCCACGCGACAACGCGTTTCCCGCGCTGCCCGTGCACGACGACCGCCGGGTCCTGGCCTGGTGCACGTGGTTCGCCGATGCCGCTGCGCACGGGCGGCATCGGCAGGCGCTGGCCCGGCATGCCGACATCGGCGATGCGCTGCGGTCGGTGCTCGCCGCACCGCCGGAGGTGATGCGCCTGGCGCCGACGACCGGCAGCCACCGGCAGGGGCGGGCGGTGCATGCGCGTTGAACGCCCCCGTCACGGCACGCGATGATGCCGCATGCGCCGCGCCGACCGCCTGTTCCTGATCGTCCATGCCCTGCGTGGACGCCGCTCCGCCCTGCCGGCGCGCGCGCTGGCCGACTCGCTGCAGGTCTCGCTGCGCACCGTCTATCGCGACATCGCCGACCTGCAGCTGTCGGGCGTGCCGATCGAGGGCGAGGCCGGGGTCGGCTACGTGCTGCGCAAGGGCGCGGACATTCCGCCGCTGATGTTCAACGCCGATGAGCTCGAGGCACTGGTGGTCGGCACGCGCTTCGTACGCGCGTTCGGCGGCGCACGCCTGGGGCTCAACGCCAGTGCCGCGCTGCTTAAGATCGAAGCCGCGTTGCCGCCCGAACTGCGCGAGCGCGCGGCGCGCATCCGCATCTATGCGCCGGACCTGGGCGGGCGCTTCGAAAGCAGCGGCATCATCGACCGGCTGCACGCGGCCATCGAGCGGCGCGAGGTGCTGCGCTTTTCCTACCGGGACCAGCAGCTGGCCGAGACCGAGCGCGAGGTCGAACCGCTGTGCCTGGCGTTCTGGGGCGGCAGCTGGACCCTGGGCGCGTGGTGCAGGATGCGCGCGGATTTCCGCAGTTTCCGTCCGGACCGGATGGGCCCGCTCGCCGCCGCAGGCGAGATCTTCGAGGACCGGGCCGAGCGCGGCCTGGAGGCGTACATGCGGGCGATGGCGGTCGACTGAGCGGGCGCATGCGCTCGCTCGCACCGCCGGTTCCCTGTGATTGATCGCGGCGCCGATGCGCGTTGTAATCGGGTGCTTGTTCCGGCCCGGGAGCGGCCCTTGTCCCTGATGCATCGCCCTGCGCCGCTGTCCGCCGCCGGACGGCTTCGTCCCGATCGGAACGACGGCGCCATGGGCGCCCGCGCCGGCGCGTGCTCATGGCGGTAGCCGGCACATCAGCCGTGGGCACCGACGCGCTGCTGCGCCAGCTGCGCGAGGCGGTCGGCGCCGGCCACGTGCTGACCGGCGACAAGGCCACCCGCCGTTTCCGCAGCGGCTACCGCTTCGGCGGTGGTGCGGCGCTGGCGGTGGCGCGGCCGGGCACGCTGCTGGAACTGTGGCGGGTGCTGCAGGCGGTCGTCGCGGCCGATGCGGTGCTGATCATGCAGGCGGCCAACACCGGCCTGACCGGGGGCTCGACGCCCGATGGCGACGACTACGGCCGCCCGGTGGTGATCGTCAGCACGCTGCGCCTGGCCGGTGTGCAGCCGATCCATGACGGCCGCCAGGTCGTGTGCCTGCCAGGGGCGACGCTCGACGTGCTGGAGCGCACGCTGGCGTCGCTCGGCCGCGAGCCGCACTCGGTGATCGGTTCGTCCTGCATCGGCGCGTCGGTGCTGGGAGGCGTGTGCAACAACTCCGGCGGCGCGCTGGTGCGTCGCGGCCCGGCCTACACCGAGCTGGCGCTGTACGCGCAGGTCGATGCCGAGGGCCGGCTGCAGCTGGTGAACCATCTGGGCATCGCGCTGGGCGACACGCCCGAGACGATCCTGACCCGGCTGCAGGCCGGCGGGTACACGGCCGCCGACATCGTCGACGATGCGGCGCGCGTGGCCTCCGACAACCGCTACGCGCACGACGTGCGCCAGGTCGATGCCGACACGCCGGCCCGCTACAACGCCGACCCGACGCGTCTGCGCGAGGCCTCCGGCTCGGCCGGTCGGCTGTGCGTGTTCGCGGTGCGGCTGGATACCTTCCCGCGCGAGGCCTCGACGGTGTTCTACATCGGCAGCAACCGCGCCGACGACCTCACCGCGATCCGCCGCCACCTGCTGACCGCGTTGCCGGACCTGCCGATCGCCGGCGAATACATCCACCGCGAGGCCTTCGACATCGGCGAGCGGTACGGCAAGGACGTGTTCCTGCTGATCGACCGCTTCGGCACCGCCAGCGTGCCGCGCGCGTTCGCGCTGAAGAGCCGTGTCGACGGCGTGTTCGAAGCGTTGGGCCTGCGCAACGTCAGCGACCGGCTGGTGCAGTGGCTGATGGACCGCCTGCCCAGTCATCTGCCGGCGCGCATGCGCCAGTGGCGGCAGCGCTACGAACACCATCTGGTGATTCGTGTCGCCCAGAGCGATGCAGCCGTCACCGGGGCCTTCCTCGCCGGCCACTTCTCCGGCAGCAATGATGGCGCGTTCTTCCAGTGCGATGCCGACGAAGGCCGCAAGGCCTTCCTGCACCGCTTCGCCGTGGCCAGCGCCGCGGTCCGCTACCGCGCCGTGCATGCGAAGCAGGTCGAGGACATCGTCGCGCTGGACATCGCCCTGCGCCGCAACGACCGCGACTGGGTCGAGACCCTGCCCGCGGCGATCGACGACGTGCTGGTGTCCAAGCTCTACTACGGCCACTTCTTCTGCCACGTGTTCCACCAGGACTACATCGTGAAGAAGGGGGGCGATCCGCTGGCGATCGAGCACGCGATGTGGGCACTGCTGGACGCGCGCGGCGCCGAGTACCCGGCCGAGCACAACGTCGGCCACCTGTACCCGGCCAAGCCGGCGCTGGCCGCGCATTACCGCGCGCTGGACCCGACCAACCGCTTCAACCCCGGCATCGGCCAGACCAGCAGGCAGCCGCACTGGGGCGGCTGCTGCGACGGCGGTTCCCGGCCGTAAGGCGGACACCGGCGCGCCGCGTCGCCCGGCGGTGCCGAAGGCCGTCGTCGGAACCGGCGCTGCGAGGCCGCCCGCCGCCGGCGGCAGCGAGGCGTTACCGGCACGCAGGCGTCAGCGCCGCGTGCCTGCCGGCGACGGGGGGCGCTGCGGCGCGCCGGCCAGCGCCCGCCGCAGCAGCCACGAGCTGCCGATGCAGCCGGCGGCCGCCAGCAGCCAGCCCAGCGCATCGGAGCCGATGCCCTGCGCCAGCGGCTGCCACCACTGCAGGCCGTAGCGCGCGACCACCGCCACGCCGGCGAGCGCGAACACCGACAGCAGGGCGCGCGACAACCGCCGCTCCAGCCCGCGGTCCTCGCGTGCGGCGGCGGCGGCCACCAGCGCGGCGAAATCCGCCGGCGGCGCCGGCAGCGGCTGCGTGCGCAGCGCGGTGGCGATGTGGCGGTAGGCGGCCACATCGGCATCCTCGACGCGACCGGCCGTGCCGAGGCGCCGTCCCTGTTCCTGCGCGTCCCACTCGCGGGGATCCGGCGGTACTGGCCTGTGGCTCATGCGAAGACTCCGATGCGGGGTTCCAGGATCTCGCGCAGCCGCTTGCGGCTGCGGAACAGGTGGCTCTTGATCGTGCCCTCGGCCAGGCCGGTCATCGCCGCGATCTCGCCGATCGACAGTTCGTCCAGATGGTAGAGGGTCAGCAGGGTGCGCTGCAGCGGCGGCAGCGCGTCGATCGCCCGGTGCAGGTGGGCGTGGAGCTGGCCGTCGATCATGCCCGCCTCCAGGTCGACACCATCGCCGATCCGCTCCAGCAGCGACACGCCTTCGTCGTCGTCGCCGGCATCGGCCAGCGGGATCCTCTTCTTCTCCAGGTGCCGCAGCGCCACCGACCAGGCGACCTGCGCCACCCAGGATTTCAGCAGGCTCTCGCCGCGGTACTGGTGCAGCGTGCGGTGGATCCGCAGGAACACCTCCTGGCACAGCTCGCGGGTGTCCTCCGGGTGCCGGACCATCCGCTCGACCACGCGCCAGCACAGGCCCTGGTGCGCGCGCACCAGCTCCTCGAACGCGCCCGCCCGGCCGGCGAGCGCGGCGTCGGCCAGGGCGCGGTCCGCACGCAGGCGCGCGTCGATGTCGGTGGGCGGGCAGGGCATGGCGTACAGGGATACGGCGACGGGTGGAACGGTTGCAAGCGGCGTGCGACCGGTCCTGTCCTGGCCGGCGCGGAACGCCGTGGACGCGGCATCGGACGGCGAGGCGGCCGCCACGGTGCAGCTCCATGCGACGCCGATGCCGGTGCTGCAACCGATCGCCCGCCGGCCGTCTCCCAGTGCACATCCACCCACACCACGCGGCCCACACATGGATCTGAACCTGCTCGTCCCCGTCGCCCTGTTCGCCTGCATCGCCTACACCATCAAGTCGGTCGTCGACTCGTTCAACCGGCGCCGGATCGTCGAGGCCCGCGGCTCGGAAGAGCTGGTGCGCGCGGTGCTGGACGGCGAAACCGCCCGTCGCCGCCTGGCCTCGCTGCACTGGGGCTGCGTGCTGGTCGCGCTGGCGCTGGGTTTCGGCATCGTCGAACTGCTGGCCACCGACCGGGTCACGCCCGGCGTGGTCGGCCTGCTGATCGGCGCCACCGGCCTGGGCAACCTGGCCTATTACCTGCTCGAGCGCCGCCTGAAGTGAACCCACCGCCGGAGGGCGCAGCGCCGCCCTCCGGTGCGTGACGCCGCACCATCCACGGCCGCGGCCACGCCGCCTTCCCCGGAGAGCCCTTCATGTCCCTGCTGCCGGCCGCCCTGACGGCCCTGGCGCTGGCATCGCCGTGCGCGATCGCCGCCATGCCCGCACCGGATTTCACCGCACTCGATCGCCTGATCGAGGACACCCGCCGTGCGACCGGCTACGCGCCCGGGCTGGCGATCGTCGTCCTCCGCGATGGTCGCATCGTCCACGAAGCCTACTCCGGCCATGCCGACATCGATGCGCAGGTGCCGGTGACGCGCGACACGGTGTTCTACATCGCCTCGGCGACCAAGCCGATGTTCGCGCTGAACGCGCTGCTGGCCGAGGCGGATGGTCGGCTCGACCTGCAGGCGCCGTTGCGGACGATGTTCCCGGACGTCGCCTTCGACGGCATCGACGCGGATGCGGTGAGCGCGGGCGAGCTGCTGTTCCACGCCTCCGGCGTGGACAACCCGGACTTGGCCTGGGCAGCAGCGTTCAGCGGCGTGCACGACGCCGCATCGCGACAGGCGCTGGTCGCGCGGACGCATGCCGATCCGGAGACGCCCCATCGCACGTTCCGCTACACCAATGTCGGCTACAACCTGTTCAGCGCCTGGCTGGACAGGCGCTCGGCCACACCCTGGCAGCAGCAGCTGGAGGCGCGCGTCTTCCAGCCGCTCGGCATGCACCACACCAGTGCCTCGATGGACCATGCGCAGCGTGCCGGATGGACGCTGGCGCGGCCGTACTCGCTCGGGTCCGCCACACCGCAGCGGCCGCTGCCGCTGTCCAAGGCCGATGCGACGATGCACGCGGCAGGCGGCGTGGTCTCCACCGCGCCGGACCTGGCCCGCTTCCTGGCGGCGCAGCTGCCCGGCGGCGACAGCGG
>Ga0075364_10001974_pt1 | contig 11425 bp, 11 predicted proteins | sample EndMetdeltDD1764_FD_71517 | JGI IMG/M metagenome (GOLD analysis project Ga0075364, IMG submission 71517) | Populus endosphere microbial communities from Tennessee, USA - Endosphere MetaG P. deltoides DD176-4 | ecosystem: Host-associated > Plants > Roots > Endosphere | place: USA: Tennessee... | reverse complement strand
AGAAGCGGGATTTCGGCAGTGCGCAGGTCGAACTTGCCACCAACGTTCTTGATGGTGTTGGCAAGAGCACCGGTGGTCTGGAAGGCGAAACCGACCTTGCCGGCAACGAAGGCCTGCTCACCGGCAGCCTTGGTGAAGACCGGCATGCCGGCTTCCTTGACCAGACGGTCGAGCACGCCAAAAGCCTTCTGGCCTTCAGGACCGTTGAACGCGACCTTGCTTTCGTCTTCCGACAGCATGGTGCCGCCTGCGCCGAACAGCAGTGCCGAGAACATCCAGTCATCACCCTGCCAGCGGAAATCGACCGAGTCGACGCCGTTGCCGAGCGCCTTGATCTTGGCACCGAGAGCGATCACTTCGTCCCATGTCTTCGGCGGCTGGTCCGGGTTGCCACCGGCAGCTTTCACCAGATCGGCATTGTAGTACATGATCGGGTTCGAGGTCGCGAAAGCGAGGCCGACCTGCTTGCCGTTGACCTGTGCGAGCTTCAGGATCGTGTCCGAGAAGCCCTGTTCGGCCATCGAGGCCTTGTCCTTGGCCATGAACGGCGCGAGATCGACCGGGATCGAACGTTCGTCGGCCATGCGCAGACGGTTGAGACCAATGAAGGTCAGGTCCGGCATTTCGGACGTGCCGGCCTGGCGCATGATCGTCTGGATACCTTCCTCATAGGTCGGCGACGGGTTTGCGAACTCGATCTTGATGTCCGGGTTTTCTTCCATGAACTTCTTGGACACCTTGTCCATGACGTCCTTGAAGAAGCCCGGCATCGGGTAATGCACGGTCAGCGTGGTGTCGGCGTGGGCCGGGAAAGCGGCTGCCATGGTGATGGCGGCAGCCGAAAGAAGTTTTGTAAAATGCTTCACTGCATTTCTCCTGGGAGGATTGGGGAGAGGATAGGCGGGAGGATTGTGGGAGGTGAGGCGACCGGTTGTTCGGGCTATCCCTTCAGACCGGTCATGGTGATGCCCTCGACGAAGCGTTTTTGTGCGAGAAGAAATGCCGCAACGAGGGGAAGGGTGATGATCAGGGTGGCGGCCATCAGCGCGCCGTAGTCGTCGCCGGCTTCGGCTGCCCGGAAGAACAGCAGGCCGAGCGGCGGGGTGGCATAGGCCTGATTGGAGACGACGATCAGCGGCCAGTAGAGGTCGTTCCAGTGGGCAACCACCGAAAAGATCGCAAAGGCGGTGATAGCTGGCCAGGCATTGGGAACGATGACCCGCATGACGATGCCGAGTTCCGACATGCCGTCCAGACGGGCGGCGTGGATGAGATCGTCCGGCATGGCGCGGAAGAACTGCAGGAACAGGAAGATCGCAAACACGGAGATCGAGAAGGGCGCGACGAGAGCCGTGTAGCTATTGAGCAGGGCGGCGCTGTCGAAGGCGACGTAGAGCGGCAGCGAGGTAGCGTGGATCGGCACGAGCAGGCCGAGCATGACCAGCGCCATCAGCAGGCGGGCGGCGCCGAATTTCAGCTTGGCCATGGCATAGGCGCAAGGAATGGCGATGATCACCTGGATGACAAAGATCAGGCCACAGACGATGACGCCGTTCCAGAGCAGCTGGCCCATCGAAACGCGGCCGAACGCCTTGGCGAAATTCTCCAGGTAGAAGAACTGTGTCGGGATGAGCGACAGCGACGAGGTAAAGATCTCGCTCTGGCCCTTGCCGGCGGTGGAGATCATGAAGATGTAGGGCGCGAGGAAGATCAGCGCGCCGAGCGACAGAAGGGTGAGGCGGAAGGCCCGACCGAAGGAGAAGGTCTCAGTCATCAGTAATGTACCTTCCGGTCGACGAGGCGGTATTGCGCAAACATCATCACCACCAGCACGGCAAGGAAAACCACGGTCATGGCCGAGGCGTAACCGACGCGCAGGTAGACAAAGCCCTCCTGGTAGATGGTGAAAAGCAGGACTTCGGATGCCTTGTTGGGGCCGCCTTCGGTGAGCGTTTTCACCGTCTCGAACACTTTGACCGCATTGATGATGCTGATCGTGGTGACGAAGACCGTGGTGGGGCCGAGCATGGGTAGGGTGACGAGGAAAAAGCGATCCAGCGAGGACTTTGCGCCATCGATTTCGGCGGCGGCATAAAGATCGCGCGGGATGGCGGTGAGGCCGGCGAGGAACAGGATCATGTTGAAGCCGACCGTCTGCCAGACGCCGATCATCGACAGGCTGTAGAGAACCGTGCCGGCGGAACCGAGCCAGTTGGGTCCGGGCAGGCCGATCAGGTTGAGCAGGCTGTTGACTGGGCCGATGGTGGGATGCAGCAGGTATTGCCAGACGGTGGCCATGGCGACGAGCAGCGAGGCGACCGGCAGAAAATATGCCGTACGGAAAAAGGAGCGGCCGAGTTTTTCGCTTTCGATCAGCAGTGCGACGCTGAGGCCGAGCAGGATCGAGGCGGGCGCGACGATCGCGGTATAGACGGTGGTGTTCCACAAGGACTGGCGAAAAGTGCGGTCACCCATCAGTTCGGCGTAGTTTTCGAAGCCGACAAACTTGAATGTGCTGTAACCCAGTTCGAAATCGGTGAAGCCGAGCGTGATGACGGCGACGACCGGGGCGAGGATGAACAGCACGATCAGGATCATTGCCGGTGCGGCGAGCATCCAGGCAACGCGGGCTTCGTGACGTTCGCTGACGTTGACGATCGGGCGTGATTTTTCGATAGGCAGAGAGATGGCGGTCATGTCAGCCATGCGCCCGCTCCAGCTGGGTGGTGAAGGTGAGATCCGCGCGCAGGCGGGCGCCATCGGCGCCGAACACCATCAGGCGTTCGCCCTGCGGTACGATTGTAACCGGCTTGCCGGCGACAAGGCCCTTAACTTCCGATGGAGCGAGCTTCACGACCATGCTTTCACCGATGGCATCGAGCTTGGTATAGACGATCACTTCCGAGCCGAGGAATTCGAGACGCTCGATATGGGCCGGTAGGCCGGGCGTGCCGAGATCGGCAATCGACAGGAATTCCGAGCGGATGGCGACGGTGATGTCGGTGCCGGGCGCCAGCGTCTCATGCGGCTGCAGGCGCCATGTGCCGAGCGTGACGGCGCCATCGGCATCGACACGGCTGGCAATGGTGTTGATGCGCGGCTGGCCGACAAATTTGGCGACCTCGATATGGGCCGGATCGTCATAGATGACTTCGGGCGCTGCGAGTTGCAGCAGGTTGCCGGACATCATCACGGCGACGCGGTCCGCCATCGACAGGGCTTCGGCCTGATCGTGCGTGACGTAAAGCGTCGGCACGCCGGCGCGGCGGTGCAGATCGACGATTTCGCCGCGGGCATGGACGCGCAGGTTGGCATCGAGGTTGGAGAGCGGCTCGTCCATCAGGAACAGGCCGGGCTGGCGCACCATGGCGCGGGCAAGCGCCACGCGCTGACGCTGGCCGCCGGACATCTGGCCGGGCTTGCGGTCGAGCAGGTGGTCGATCTTCAGCGAGCGGGCCATGTCGGTGACCTGCCGCATGATATCCTTGCGGATCGCCTTCTGGCCCGGCAGCATCGAGCCGATCGCCGGCAGGCGCTGCATCGAGGTGAGGTTGCGCATGGCGAGCGGCACGGCGATGTTCTGGCCGGCGGTCAGGTGCGGATAAAGCGCATAGGACTGGAACACCATGGCGACGTTGCGTTCGGCCGCGACCAGGCGCGTCAGGTCGCGGCCGCCGGCAACGATCTCACCGCTGTCGGCGCCTTCAAGGCCGGCGACGATGCGCAGCAGCGTGCTCTTGCCGCAGCCCGAGGGACCGACCAGCGCGATGAACTCGCCGGCTTCCGCCTCCAGGCTGATGCCCTTCAAGATGTGGTTGTCACCAAAGGACTTGGTGACGTTGGTGATGGAAAGCGCGCTCATTCGGCGGCCTCCGCAGTGTCTTTCTTCTTGGCGCTCTGCGGATAAACTTCCTCGATGATGTCATCGATGACATGGGCGACCATGCCCGGAACGGCGACGATGGTGCTCTTCACTGTTGCGCCGAACTCGTGGACGACGGCGCCGACCAGACGCTCACCCGGCATTTCGCGCTCCAGCGTATCGATGATGAAGGCGGCGGCAGGTCCCCAGACGAGAGACGTATTTTCGAACTTGCCTTCCCACGCCCAGTGCAGGTGGCCGCTCGCAAAAAGCGCGACGTCGTGGGCGGCGATCAGGTCATACATGCGGCCACGCTGGGCCGGGCGCAGGCCCCAGTAACCGGTGTCACCTTCGGTCGGTTCATCGACAAACAGCGGCTTGTGCGAGAACATCGCGACGCGGCGGTCGCCACGGTTTTCCAGCACTTCCTTCAGCCAGACGAACTGGGCTTCTTCTTCTGCATCATCCATTCCGAAGAGGAGAGCGTTGAGGCCGACAAAACGCCAGTTGCCGTTGTCGGTATCGGCATCGTGGAACCAGTAATCGCGGCCGACCATGTCGCGCCAGCGGTTCAGGCGCTCCTCGTTGACGGGCTGCGGCGAGCCGGGCAGGTGACCGACATCGTGGTTGCCGGGCAGGATCAGCATCGGAACCGACACTTCGCGCATCAGGTCCATGGAGAATGTCAGGTCGTTGGCATGGTCCGCGCCATCCACCGAGAGGTCACCTGTATGGATGATGAGATCCGGCTCTTGCACCTCGATCCACTGTACGAGAGGTGCCCAGTTGCCGTTGAAATGCGGCTTCATGGGGCTCAGGTGCGTATCGGTGATCTGGATGACTTTCATAACAAACTCCAAGTCTGGCGGGCGGCCTTCATGGCGCCGCGCATTCGTTGAGCGGCGTCTTAGCGAGCTTGCTTGTCAGTAAAATTACGGGGGTTTGCAGTTTCCTTCCATTTTCGTCATGGCATTGTCACACAGGCTGTTTGCAGCTGGTTTTGCTGCGAAAGCGGGATGCTTAAGAAAAAGTTCAGAACTGAAATAAAGCTGTCGCATGATGGGTGTATTGGCCGCCGCAAAGGAGCCAAGACAATGTTTCGAGACCTCACGCTGCACCAGGCCATTCAAGACCCGCTGATTGCGCAGATGCGCAAGGCGGATGGCGTCGGCATGGAGGAATTCGCGACATTTCTGATGAAGGCTGCCGATCACTATCGCGTAACCGAAATCGATGCCTTGCAGCGTCGCCGTGTTGATCAGTTCTACCGGATGATCGGTGCCGGCGATATCGACAAGCGTCCAGTCCGCGAACCTGCGCGCCAGGTGCCCAAGCATGTTGTCAAAGGCCCGATCTGGGACCTTTGCTAAGGCGTTGCCGGGGGCGAATACCCCATTGCCGAACATGAATGTGATGCTTACACCTTGAGCTTCAAACAGCCATGGGTGTCACGCATGAGTTCTCCGACATATTTTTCCGCTTTGGGCGGCCTGCCGCCGCAGACGCAGACGCTTTCCAGCAAGGCGGTGTTTACCACGGCCTATGCGGTTATCCCGAAGACCGTGATGAGTGACATCGTCACCTCGGTTCTGCCGCACTGGGACAATACGCGTGCTTGGATATTGGCGCGGCCGATGACCGGGTTTTCGGAGACGTTTTCGCAATATATCGTCGAAGTTTTGCCCGGCGGCGGCAGCGTGCGACCGGAGCCTGATGCGCGCGCGCAGGGCGGTATTTTTATCGTTTCAGGTGCTGTGACGATCACGCTCGATGGCGTGAAACATCCACTGAAAACGGGCTCTTTCGCCTATCTGCCGGCAGGTTCTGCGTGGACGATTGCCAATGATAGCAGCGAGGCGGTGCGTTTCCACTGGATCCGCAAAGTGTTCAAGGTGGTGGACGGGTTGGAGCCGCCGCCAGCCATCTTTACCCATGAAGACAATTGCGAAATGCACGCCATGCCCGATACCGAGGGGCGGTGGGCGACGACGCGCTTCATCGATCCTTCCGACGTGCGTTATGACATGCATATCAACATCGTCACGTTCGAGCCGGGAGCGATCATTCCCTTCATGGAAACCCATATCATGGAGCACGGGCTCTATGTGCTGGAAGGCAAGGCGGTCTACCGGCTGAATTCCGATTGGGTCGAGGTCGAGGCCGGCGATTTCATGTGGCTACGCGCATTCTGCCCGCAAGCCTGTTACGCTGGCGGGCCGGGGCGTTTCCGCTACCTGCTCTACAAGGATGTGAACCGCCACGCCGACCTCTGGTAAGGCCCGGTTTCCGGCGTCAGCTTGGTGTGTTCCGGAACCTCCGTCAGCCGCTTACGTTATGGTTTAATGACCCGATTGCGAGTGACGGAGGAGAGCATGTCCATGGAACATAACAAAGCCAACAAGGCGCCTTCGGATGCGGTGAAATCGCTGAAGGAGGAGAAAAAGGCGCAGCGGCACAAGGATGCCGAAAGCGAGTTGGATGAAGCTCTGGAGGACACGTTTCCGGCGAGCGATCCGGTGTCGATCACCCATCCCGGCAATGCTGCCGAAGATGACGGCGGCAAACGCTAGAAACTCGTTGGCTTTTTAATCCGGGTTCTTGCGATTGATGGCGGACGGCAATTCAAGAGGAACAAGTTTGTCCGCTGACCTCAATCTTGTCGTATTGTTAACCCACGCTATCTGTTGGAATAATCCGTCCCGTGCGACATGACTCAACGAATCCCTTGGATTTGAGGGAGCATGGCGAAACCCCGATATGTTATGCGTGATCCATCATGCTGACGACGAAGGGTGGGAGGGGTTTTTTGTGGCTGCCCGGCGTCCGCTGTGGGCAAAGGCAGATATCGGGGGTAGTCCAGATGAGTAACGAGCAGAAGCAGCGCCGAATCCTGATGGTCGACGACGACGTTCTGATCGCCATGACATCCGTCGATATGCTCGAAGATCTGGGGCACAAGGTGGTCGAGGCTCATTCCGGCCACGAGGCACTGGAGCTGCTGGGAAAATCCCTTGATGGCGGCGATCGTATCGATCTGATGATCACGGATTTTTCCGTGCCCGGCATGAACGGTGCGGAGCTTGCCATGCAGGCGCGCCAGCTTGTGCCCGGCCTACCTATCCTGCTCGCCAGCGGATATACCGATCTACCCGCCGGAATGGATGTCGATGTCGGCCTGCTCGGCAAACCGTATTCACAGGAAGATCTGGCGAGCGAAATCGCCAAGGTTATTCCGGGCTGATCCCGTTTGTCCCGGCGCGCATGTTTCGCCGGGAATTTCACTAAAATCTAGAGAAGCCGCAGCAGGCCTGCGCTGGCCACGCCGATAAGGATCGTGGGTAGCAGGGAGAGCCGCGTTGCGGCCACTGCCGTTACGATCAGCGCGACGAGATCGGCTGGACCACCCGAAACGAAATGCGGCGCGATAACCGAAATCAGCACGCAGCCGGGCGCGGCGTCCATGACCCGTTTTGCTCGCGGCGAAAGCTCGCGATTGCCGAGAAGCGCGTATCCGATCAGCCGTGTCGAATAGGTGGCCACTCCCATCAGAAGGATGGCGAGGAATGTGGTGAGGTGAACGCTCATGTGTGCGTCTCCGCCGACCAGAACCATGCCGCCAGCACACCGCTGACCGCGCCTGCCGGCACATACCATGCACCCGGAACCAGAAGATAAACGGCCGCCGCAACGACGCCGCTCACCAGCCAGGGTCTTGCCGCGCGCATGCCCGTCCACATGCCACGTAGAAGCACGAGGAAGACTGCCGGAAAGGCCATGTCGAAACCGTATCGGGTGATGTCACCCAGGGCGGGGCCGATCAATCCACCGAATGCCGTGGAAACGATCCATGTCAGCCACAGGCAGATTGCCACGCCGAAATAGAAGGGCAGGGTGAGGCTCGGAAACAGCCCGTGCTTTTCGCGTTCGCGTGCGTCGGAAAGCGTAAGCGCCCATGTTTCGTCGCACATCAGGGCTAGCGCGATCAGAGCTTTGGAACGAGGGAAACGGCGCAGAAATGGAGCGAGTGTCGCGCCCATGAGAATATGGCGGCTGTTGATCAGCAGCGTGACACCGGCGAGCAGAAGCAGGTGCGGCGGCGAGGTCCACAGGCCGATTGCCGCGAATTCCGAGCCGCCGGCAAAATTGATGCCAGTGAGCAGCGAGACCTCAAGCGGGCTGAAACCCTTGGCGCTTGCCTGAGCACCGAGAACGAGGCCGAAAGGCACAAAGCCGATCATCATCGGAATGGATTTTTTTACGCCGCGCAAAAATTCGGTTCGGCCGACGGGTATGGCGTCGTCGTTGCTTGTGGTCGGAATGGGGAAGGTCATCGCATGCTCATCTCGGGCCGAAAATGCCGGTCGTGTAGCCAGCGGGTTCGGCTTAGGAAATACATGCGTTGTTCGTCAAGTTCGCAGATTTGAACTGTGCATGAGCATAATTCATGCGTCTCCTTGCCGGGATTGCGTAGCCGTCACGAAAAAGACCCGTCGCTTGCGCGACGGGCCTCTTCGTGCGGGTCTGGGAGGACCGGATTATTCGGCGGGCTGAAGAGCTGCCGGGGTCGGTTCGCCGGAAAGTTCTCCGGACATCGCCTTGTCGAGCATCGACTTGTCCAGTTCGCCTTCCCAGCGGGCGACGACGATGGTGGCGACGGCGTTGCCGACGAGGTTGGTCAGCGCGCGGCATTCCGACATGAAGCGGTCGATACCGAGGATCAGCGCCATGCCGGCGACCGGAACCGACGGAACGACCGACAGCGTTGCGGCAAGCGTGATGAAGCCGGCGCCGGTGATGCCGGCGGCACCCTTGGACGACAGCATGGCCACCAGAAGCAGCAGGATCTGTTCGCCAAGCGACAGGTGGATGCCGGTGGCCTGAGCAATGAACAGAGCGGCCAGCGTCATGTAGATGTTGGTGCCGTCGAGGTTGAAGGAATAACCGGTCGGGATGACCAGGCCGACAACCGAGCGCTTGCAGCCCGCGCGTTCCATCTTCTGCATCAGGTTCGGCAGGGCTGCTTCCGAAGAAGAGGTGCCGAGAACCAGCAGCAGCTCTTCCTTGATGTAGCGGATCAGAGCAAAGATGGAGAAGCCGTTATACTTGGCAACTGCACCGAGCACGACGACCACAAAGAGAAGTGCGGTGATGTAGAAGGTGAGGATGAGGAAGGCGAGGTTGGCGACCGAGCCGATACCGTATTTGCCGATGGTGAATGCCATGGCGCCGAAGGCACCGATCGGGGCGGCCTTCATCAGGATCGCAACGAGACGGAAGATCGGGGTGGTGAGCGCGGTGAGGAAGTCGAGAACCGGCTTGCCTTTTTCGCCGACCATGCCGAGCGAAATGCCGAACAGAACCGAGAAGAACAGCACCTGCAGGATGTCGCCCTGTGCGAATGCGCCGACGATGGTTTCCGGGATGATGTTCATCAGGAAGCCGGTGATCGTCGTTTCATGCGCCTTGGTGGCGTAGGCTGCGACTGCCTTGCCGTCGAGCGAAGCCGGGTCGATGTTCATGCCTGCGCCGGGCTGCAGCAAGTTGCCGACGATGAGGCCGACGATAAGCGCCAGTGTCGAGAAGCAGAGGAAGTAGAGCATCGCCTTGCCGGCGACGCGGCCGACCTTCTTCAGGTCCGACATGCCGGCAATGCCGGTCGCTACGGTGAGGAAGATCACCGGTGCGATGATCATTTTCACCAGACGGATAAAGGCGTCGCCGAGCGGCTTCAGGCTGGCGCCGAATTCCGGGTAAAAGTGACCGAGCAGCATGCCGGCGATGATCGCCACGATGACCTGGAAATACAGGTGGCGATAGAATGGCAGGGCCTCCGCCTTCGTGGCGGCGGGTGCTTGGATATCCATGATGTCCTCCAGTTGCCCCGCTCAAGGTTTCCTACCCGGGGCAGCAGTTGATAGAATGCAGTTAAGACAGCAAGGGCCGTGCCAGTTTGTGTTTAAATCGATTAAGTCATTGAAATGATATGCGTCAATTTGATCTGGATTAACTTTTCATTTGTAAATTGTGCGGATATTCGCACTTTTTGTTGATGGCAGTGCGAAATCATGCTCATTTGCGGCATGTCAAAATCTGTTCGTTCTCAAACCGAAGATATGTTGCGCCGGCAGTTTCGCCGGACATGGGCGGTGTTTGTCGCATTAGCGCTGTGTCTGGCGGTGCTGCTGGGTTTTCTGGTCGAGCATTATGGAAAAGTCTCGGCGCTTGCCACGCTGGAGCGGCAAGGCCGAACCGAGGCCGATCTAAAGGTGGCGCTGCTGCGCGCCTCTCTGGAACGGCCGCGGGCGCTGCCGCTGCTTCTGGCCGGCGACCGCGATGTGCGCGATGCGTTGACCGACCCGAACGGACCGCGAGCGACGGAGCGGCGCGAACTCCTTGATGCCAAGCTGGAAGATCTCGTCGTTCAGACCAATGCCTCGGTCATTTATGTCATCGGATTGGACGGCATTGCCATTGCGTCGAGCAACTGGCGAGACCCGACCAGTTTTGTCGGCAATGATTACGCGTTCCGCGCCTATTTTTCCGGGGCGATGAAAGACAGTTCCGCCGAGCATTTTGCGCTTGGCAGCGTCAGCAAGCGGCCAGGCCTTTATATATCGCAGCGGGTGGGGCCTGCCGACGCGCCGTTAGGCGTCGTTGTCGCGAAGATGGAGTTCGACCAGCTGGAGGCCGATTGGCAGAATTCCGGCCGACCCTCCTATGTGGTGGACAGCAATCACGTCGTTCTGATCTCCAGCGTGCCGTCCTGGCGGTTCATGACGACACAGGCGCTGCCTGCGGGAGATCTGGGTGCGATCCGCGAAAGCCTGCAATTCGGCGATGCTCCGCTTCTGCCTTTGCCGTTTTCTCGTGAGCGTATGGTGAGTGATGGGGCGGTGATCCTGTGGGTGGTGATGCCGGGTGAGGCCGGCCCGCAGGATTTTCTTCGTATCACTGCCGGGATATCGTCGACGCCGTGGCGGTTCGAATATCTGATGCCGATCCGGCTGCCGCTTGCCGATGCCATGCGTGAGGCGCGGCTGACGGCGCTTTTGGGTTGGGCGGCTGTAGTCGCACTGGCCGGGCTGCTTTTGCGGCGACGCCAGGTGACTGTCATGACAATTGCCCGCGAGCAGCGCGCGCGCGAAGAGTTGGAAGAGCGGGTGGCGGCGCGCACGATCGACCTCAGTCTGGCGCGTGACCGGTTGCAAGCGGAAATCGTTGGCCACGAGGAGACCGACCGACAGCTTCAGGCGGTTCAGCAGGATCTGGTTCAAGCCAATAGGCTTGCGATCCTGGGGCAGGTTGCGGCCGGTGTGGCGCATGAGATCAACCAGCCGGTGGCAACCATTCGCGCCTATGCCGATAATTCCAAAGTGTTTCTTGCGCGCGGAAAGACTGACAGCGCGGTCGAAAATCTCGATCTGATCGCTTCGCTGACGGAGCGGATCGGCGTCATTACCGAAGATCTGAAGGCCCTTTCGCGAAAGGGTCGCTCGGAGGCCGTGCCGGTTCTGTTGCAGGACGTGTTCGATGGCGCGCTGATGTTGGTGCGCAGCCGTTTTG
>Ga0075364_10001973_pt1 | contig 11426 bp, 8 predicted proteins | sample EndMetdeltDD1764_FD_71517 | JGI IMG/M metagenome (GOLD analysis project Ga0075364, IMG submission 71517) | Populus endosphere microbial communities from Tennessee, USA - Endosphere MetaG P. deltoides DD176-4 | ecosystem: Host-associated > Plants > Roots > Endosphere | place: USA: Tennessee... | reverse complement strand
CACCACGGGTGGCGCCACCGGCAACGGTCCGCAGGGCGGACTGTTGGGCGGTCTGCTGGGCGGACTGAAACGCTGATCCATCCCCTCCTCTTATTCTCGATTCGACCGTGGGGGGCGCCAGGCGTGTCCTCCAACCAAAAAAACAGGTGATCATGATGACGACCCCTCTCACGTTCTCGCGTCCGGCTCGCGCCATTGCATTGAGTCTGCTGATGACCGCTGTGCTCAGCGCCTGCGGCGGAGGCAGCAATCACAATCGCAATGACATGCCTACTCCCCCGCCGACCCATCCGGAGCCGCCGGGAACCGGCAATCCTCCTGATAGCGGCAATCCTCCGGGTGGCGGCAACCCGCCAGGCGGTGGTAACCCGCCAGACGGTGGCAACCCTCCCGGGGGCGGCAACACCACGACCGGCCTGCTCGAAACCACGCTGGGTGGCACCGGCAATGCCGTTGACAACATCCTGCCGGTAGGCGCCGGCAACACGCTGGGCGGAATCGGTGGGGCTCTGGATCCGACCGTCGCCCCCGTGGTGGACACTGCTGTCGGACTGACGCAACAGGTCGGCGCCGCCACGGGACTGGGCGCACCAGTAGACAATCTGCTCGGCAATGTCGGAGGAACCGTTTCGAACCTTGGCCAGCAGATCGGCGGCCAAGGGCTGCCTGGCAACCTCGCTGCAGGCGTGGGCGGATTGGTGAACGGACTGGGCCAGGCCGTCGGAAGTGCAGGCGACCTGCTTCACGCCGATCCCAAGAATCCTCAACCGCTATCCACGATCGTGGGCCATGCCACCGGAGGTGTCGCCGCACTCACGGCTTCGCTTGGTGGAGAGGGTGGCTTGCTTCACCCCGTGACGCAATTGGTTGGCGCGGCGGCCGGCAGCCTCATGCAGGGCGACACCCTGGCAATCCTGGAACCCACACTGGGCAATTCGGGCCGTGCCGTGGACAACGTCATCCCCTTGGGTCTGGCACCCGCCTTGGGGGGGGTCGGCGCCGCAGTCGACCCGCTGGTCACGCCCGTTGCGAATCAGACCGTGTCGCTGGTGCAGAATGTGACCGGTTCAACCGGTCTGGACGCACCGGTTGCCGGTCTGCTGAACAATCTGGGCGACACGCTCAAGGGTTCGGGAAGCTCGGTGGGCGGCACGCTGCCGATTGGTGGTGTCGGCGCCCTGCTGACAGGTCTGGGTGACACGCTGAACCATGCGGCAACGATCGTCCAGGCTACGCCCGGCGCCAACAACCCGCTCGGTTCGACACTGGGCAGTGCCACCGGAGCGGTGGCTGGACTGACAGCCGGCCTGAATCTGGGCGGCATCGTTCCGGGCACCGAGGGCGGACTACTCACGCCGGTGACCGGTTTGCTCGGTGGACTCACCGGTGGGCTGGGAGCAGGCTTGGGTGGTAACGGCGCAGGCCAAGGCAATCTTCTGGCACCGGTGACCAGTCTGGTCGGCGGCGTGACCGGCGGTCTGGCAGGTGGCGCTGGCCAGGCGCAAGGTGGACTGCTGGCACCCGTGACGCAGCTCGTGGGTGGATTGACAGGCGGGCTGACCGGCGATGCGCAAGGTGCACCGGGTACTCAGGGCGGATTGCTGGCACCTGTGACGCAATTAGTGAGCGGCGTCACCGGTTCGGTCGGTGGCGGTGCCGAGGGCGTCAAGGGCGGCGTACTGGCTCCCGTGACGCAGCTGGTCGGCGGCCTGACCGGCAGCGTCACCGGTGGTGCGACCGGTCAAGCCAACGGCTCGCCCAATCAAGGTGGACTGCTGGGTGGTCTGCTCGGCGGCCTGACGGCGCGTTGAGCGGTCGCGACCTGACCGGGAGATCTCATGCTGGAAATCGAAATGACGGATAGCAGCACCGCGCGTTCATACCGCTCACCGGGCCTGTCCACGGCTGGAGCAGTCGACGAGCTGGCGACGACACTGGGTCGACAGATGGCGGTTTACACCATCAAGTACCAGGCTGCCGCGGCAGCGCGCTTGGGCATTCCGCTGGGCGACGTGAAAGCGCTGGATCTGGTCATGGCATTCGATGCGCTGGCAACGGGCCATCTGGCCCAGTTGCTTGGGGTCAGTGCGGGAGGCGCCACCGCGCTCATCAATCGGCTGGAGTCAGCCGGTCTGGTGGTGCGGGATCGCAATCCGCTCGACCGCCGCGTCATCGTCATCCGTGCAGTGCAGGAGAAATGTGACGTACTCATACAGGAGCGGCAACACCTTGCCAGACAGATCAACGAGCAGACCCGTCGGCTCGGAACGGCGGATCTGGAGGTGGCGCACGGTTTCGTCATGGACCTCGCACGCACCATGCGTCGGGAGACCTTGACCTGGTTGGATACGCACGCCGCCTTGATGATGGACGACTGATACCGCGCATCACTCAGAAAATCGGGGCGACAGGCGTTCACTGTCGCCCCGATCTGTTTGTGCTCGCGTGGCGCCGGTCGATCGGATCGACGCCGACTATAGACGCGGCACCGCTGCCAGCAAACTGCGCGTCATCGGATGAACCGGCTCATGAAGAACCGAGTGGGCCGAACCGATCTCCACGATCTTGCCCTGGCTCATCACGGCAATTCGATCGGCAAGGTACTCCACCACGCCAAAATTGTGCGTGACAAACAGATAGGAGATGCCCAGCTCCTTTTGCAAATCCTTCAGAAGGTCGAGAATCTGCGCCTGCACCGACACATCCAGCGCCGAGGTCGGCTCGTCGCAGATGAGTAGCTTGGGCGAAACCGCCAAGGCCCGGGCAATCGCGATGCGTTGCCGCTGTCCCCCGGAGAATTCGTGGGGATAGCGCCGCAGCGTCTCCGCAGGCAGCCCAACGCGGTCGACCAGGCTGGCAATACGGGCCTGTCGGGCCGGTTTGTCCAACGTGCGGTCACCCAGTGCCGCCAGGCCCTCCATCAAAATATCTCCCACCCGCATGCGAGGATTCAGAGAGGCGAAGGGATCCTGGAACACGATCTGGATCGTGCGGCGCAACCGTGCAAGCGTCGGTCCATCTGCTTGCAGCAGGTCTTCCCCGCCAAGGCTGGCTTGCCCGGTGATGCGGGCGCCATCGATCAGCCGCAACAGCGCACGCGCCGTGGTGGTTTTGCCGCAACCGGACTCCCCCAACAGGGCCAACGTCTCGCCGGGTTGCAAGTCAAAGCTCACACCGTCCACCGCGCGCGTATGCGCCACCACCCGTTTGAGCACACCCTTGCGCTGGGGAAAATGCACGCACAGATCTTGCACGACCAAAAGCGGAGCCGCTTGCAGCGCCTCGCGGTCAACCGGTGCAGCGTCCACCGGCTTGTCCTGCGCGCGCCCTGAACCCGCCTGAGAAAGTGGACGGCCGCGCTTGGCATACGTCGGTATCGCGCCGAACAAGGCCAGCGCGTAGGGATGAGTCGGACGTTCGAAAAACGCGTCCGCCGGGGCGCTTTCAACGATCTGCCCCCTGCGCATGAGCGCCACGTGGTGGGCGTGGTGCCGCACCACGGCCAGATCGTGCGTGATCAGGAGTATGGCCATGCCCAGATCGCGCTGGATGTCGGCCAGCAATGCAAGAATCTGGGCCTGCACGGTGACATCCAACGCAGTGGTCGGCTCGTCGGCGATCAACAGCGCAGGTTCGGCCGCCAGGGCGATGGCAATCATGATGCGCTGCTTCTGTCCCCCGGAAAACTCGAAAGGGAAATGATCGATGCGCACCGCCGGATCCGGGATACCGACCCGCGTCAACCATTCGATGGCGCGCTGGCGCAGCGCCGCCCCACGCAATGCCGTGTGCGCGCGCAAGGTCTCTTCGATCTGCTCGCCGATGCGCATGACTGGATTCAGACTGGTCGACGGTTCCTGGAAGATCATGCCGATCCGATGGCCCCGGACCGCACGCATGTCCTCATCGGCCAGTTGGTTCAGCTCCTTGCCGGACAGTTTGACCTGACCGGCGGTGATGCGAGCGGCATCCGGCAGCAGGCGCAGCAAGGCCAGCGCCGTCATGCTCTTGCCGCAGCCCGACTCGCCGACCAGCGCAAAGGTCTGCCCGCGCTCGATCGTGATGGATAGCGCCTGCACGACCTGAGTGAGCGACGTGTCGCTCTGAACGGCGACATCCAGTTGATGAACCGACATCAGCGCGGCATCGTCAGCGCCGTGCGATTCGTGTGGATTGATTCGATCCGTCATCACGCAGCCCCCTTCACCGTGACACCATAAGGACGCCTACGCACGCGGAAAAACGTGCTGCGCGGGTCGAACGCGGCCCGCACGGCATCGGCGAAGAGATTGGCAGCCAACACCAGAGCCAGCATGAAAACGAACGCGGTCAACAGGCTCCACCACACCATCGGATCGCGCGACATATCCACGCGCGACGCGTCGATCATCGACCCGAAAGAGGCCATCGTGGGATCCACTCCGATGCCGAGATAAGACAGAACCGCTTCATACAGCACAAGCGCGGAGAACTCCAACACCACCGTGATCAATACGATATGCATGACGTTGGGCAGGATGTGACGCCACATGATTGACGCATTCGACACCCCGAATGCACGAGCCGCCTGGACGTACTCCAGCTCTCGTAGCTTGAGGGTCTCGGCACGCAGCATCCGACACAGACCGGCCCAGCCGGTCAGTCCCAGGATCATGCACAACAGGAACAGGCGCAGGTCCGCCCGCTGGGCTGACGTTGGAAACAGTCCCGGATTGTTGTCGATGAATGCCTGCATCAACAGCACGCAGGCTGCCACCAACAACACGCCAGGGATAGAAGTCAGCGTGGTATAGACATATTGGATGGCGTCATCGATGCGGCCCTTGAAATATCCGGCCGAAATCCCCAGGATCAGTGCCGGTGGCAGCATGGCCAACGTCGTCAGGCTGCCTATGATCAGCGCGGTGCGTATGCTGCGCACGGCCCGCCACAGCACATCGTTGCCGGTCTGGTCGGTGCCCAGCACGTGGTAACCCGTAGACAGGCCTCCGACTGCCCCCACAACCAGCAGCATGATGAAAGCAGTCAGCCAGATGGCGCGTACCGGCAGGTCGGTGTCATTGTGTACGATGCGATGGCATGCCGATCCCCACCCACCCGCACGCCGCGCATGCAGGCCGATCAGGATCACCAACAGCACCAGGCTGGCCCCTGCCCCCACGGCCATTCCGCTCAGTGCACGCACGGTGATGTCGCCCATCCTTGGCGCGTCGGGACTGCTCAGATGCGTGCCGGCATGGATCAACGGACGGTACTCACGAACCACTCCCGTGTCCGTCAGCACACTTTCCTTGACGAACTGCCGGGTGGCTAGAGGCGCGGAGAAGCGTCGTTCGGGCTTGGTCAGTGTGGTGTCCGAGAGCCAACCCTCCAATGCAGACTTGACGATGGGTGAGTATGCCGTGGGTGTTCCCGCAGGCGCATCAAGTGCGGCAGGCAAGGCAGACCGATAATGAATCGAGTCGGTCAGGCCGATCAGCACGAACACCAGTAACACCACACCCGCACACATCGCTGGCGCATCACGGGTCACGCGAGACCACGTCTGGCGCAAATTGGGCGAGCGCCGAACATAGCAGGCATACACGACCGTTGCCAAGGCCATGAGCCAGAGCGCAATGTCGGTCCACAGAAAAACGAATTTGGGCATGATAGTAGTCACTCGAATCGGATGCGCGGATCAGCCAACGTGTAGGACACGTCGGCCAGGATCAGGCCGACGATGTACAGCACGGAACCCAGAAACACCATGGCTCGCACGATGGAGAAATCCTGCGAGTTGATGGCGTCGATGGTGTAACTGCCCAGTCCGGGAATGCCGAAGAAGGATTCAGCGATCAGACTGCCCATGAACAGCAGCGGAATGGCCGATACCGTGCTGGTCAGAATGGGCAGCATGGCGTTGCGTAGCACGTGGCGGAACAGGACCACGCGTTCGCTGAGTCCTTTGGCGCGCGCCGTGCGCACATAGTCCTTGTTGATCTCTTCCAGAAAGAGCGTGCGGTAAAAGCGCGCCTCCGGACCCAGTCGCGCGATGAGTGCCACCACCACGGGCAGTGCCAGGAACTTGACCACGTCCAGTCCCCAACTGAAGCCTGAATACGGAACCAGATTCAGGGTTTTCGCGAACAGCCACTGCCCGGCGATGATGTAGAACAGCGACGAGATCGATAGCAGGACCACGCACAGCACCACACCCCAGAAATCGAGCCGTGTCGCCCGGAAGAACACCAACATCAGTGAGAACGATACGCTGACCAGAATGCCGAGCACGAATGTGGGGAGTGCCAGTGCCAGGCTCGGCCCCATCCGGTTGCGGATCTCCCGATTGATGTCGTGCCCGGAATCAGCCGTCCCGAAATTCATGGCCAGCAAGGGAACCGAGCGCTGGTAGAAAATGGTGTCGGTCCACTTGTCGCTGCCCGACGCCTCAGTGTTGACGAACAGTGGTTTGTCGTAGCCGCGTTCGGCTTTCCAGCGCGCGATGGCATCCGCTGTCACCCGCTGACCGCCAATGTTGATGCGTGCCATGTCATCAGGCGTATTCACTGCAAAGAACAATAAAAACGTGAACAGGTTGACGCCAATCAGGATCAGCACGCCGTAGCACAGCCGACGGAAGATGTACGCGATCATGCTTGGTGTTCCTCCTGACGGCGGGCGGGACGGCCGAATGCATCCTTGCCGCGCTGTCTTCTCAATGTTCGATAGGATCCCCAAAGCACCGCTGCCACCAGGGCGATCAGCGCCAGGAGCGGCCAGAAATTGGGACGATTCCACTCGGCTATTTTTTCGGTCCGCAGCTTGGCATCGACCTTCAGGTACTGCAGATCGTTGCGAATCATCTGGCTGGGCGCAGCGTTTCCGACCCATTGCTGAAATGCCCCTGCCCCGGCCGGTGTGTAGCCGAACATGACCACTGCATCATGTCGCAGGATGTCAACCATCTGATCGATCAACGCCTGTTTCTCGGGGCCGTCGTCGAGCAACACCATCTTTTTGTACAGTGCGTCGTACTCGGGGTTGCGATAGTTGAAGCTGTTCTCTCCGCCGCCATTGGCCTTGGCGTTGGGACCGTACAGCAACGTCATGAAGTTTTCTGCATCTGGATAATCGGCCACCCATCCAGCCAGATAGATCTGGCCGGAGCCGTTGTTCATCTTTTCCTGGAACCGGTTGAAGTCCGTCGCCCGTAGGTCAAGTTGTATCCCCAACTTCGCAAAGGCCCGCCGCAACCAGTCGAACATCGGACTGGATCCTGTTCCTGACATCGACTCGTAGTTCAGCACCAGAGGCGCACCCGTCTCGGCATGTCGGCCGTTCGGATAACCGGCTTCGGCTAACAAGGCGCGCGCCGCCTCGATCGGTTTGAGCACCACCTGACCGTTGACCACGTCATAGATCTCGCGGTTGGCATGCTCGGCACCGGCCGCGTGACCGAAGATGCCCGGTGGGATGGGGCCATGCGCAGCATCGCCCTGACCGTCCTGGAAGATCGCGAGGTACTCGGCCCAGTCGATCACCATGGAGATCGCCATGCGCAACTTGCGATTGCGCTCATGCTGCTCCGGGGTATTGCCCTCGCCCACCACAGGGTCTCGCCAATTGAAGCCAAGCCACCAGGTGGTCTGGTCCATTGTTTTGGGCAGTTGCAGATCACGCGATGCGTACAGGGCAGCCTTCTCTTCGGAGTCGCCGGCGGCGACCAGAATGGCGATTCCGTACTCGGTGCGGTCCAGCCCCGGACTGTCGTAATAGCCTTGCAGAAACTTGCCATTCAGCGGGACGGCTTCCTTTTCCAGCAGAAATACTGCCTTGTCCAGAAACGGGGTCGGTTTGCCGCAGTCGTCCAGCCGCCCGGCCTCGCGGTCGCCCGGCATGCCCTCACACGGGTAAGGCTGCCCCCAATAGTTGGGGTTGCGCACCAGGGTGTAGCCTCGGTTCAGATTGAACTCATCAAGCATGAACGGCCCGGCGCCAACGGGCCAGCGCGCCAGCGTCAAATTGCGCTGGGCCATTCCAGGTTGGTTGTAGAAACGTTCCGCCTCCCATGGGATCGGTGCGAAAAACGTCATTGCAAACCAGTACTGGATCTGCGGATTGCGTCCGATGACGCGGATGCGAAGCGTATTCGAATCCAGGGCCGTCACGCCCTCCAGCGGATACTGGCGCAAATCGAGCCAGGCGGCCTGCTGACCGCCCTGCTGACGCAGCGCCTTGTCACGTTCAGCCAAGCGGGCGGCAAAGTCACTCAGCCCGACGATCCGAGTGGAAAGTGACGAGAAGGCTGGTGAGGGCACGCGTGGACTGGCCAGCCGCTTGATGGCGTAGACGAAGTCCTCGGCCGTGACCTCGCGAGACCCGGTCTTCGGAAAATCTCCCGGGCGCGCGACATCGGGCAAAGCGGAGAAGTCGACGGGGACATAAACCGGTTCGCCTGTCTCGGTCTGGGCGAAAGCGGGATGAGGTGCGTACCGCATCCCTGGCCGGATGCGCAGCTCATAGACGCTCTCGGCGATCTGTTCGGCCGGCGCGTCCTCCGGCAGTGGCTGGCCTGCCTTGTCCAGATAGACCGGCTTGACCACCGATTCTGCTGACAGGCCCTGCAAGGTAAAAGGCCGCTTCAGATAGTGATAGCGAAACAATGGCTCATAGACGTTGTATGTGATCGAGGTTTCATTCGAGGAAAACGAAAGGCTCGGATCCGCCGTGCGCGGCGTCGACCCGAAGAAGGCGCTGTACAGCGTGTTCTCGCGCTCGGCACCGTTCGGGTACGGACTGTTGAGGGGGCTGGCGCCCGCTTGCGTACTCACGCCAAGCAGGGCCGCGACGCAGACCACGGCACGTGCAAGCGCCGCGAGCGCCGGAAAGGCCTTCAAGTTCATACTTATTCCTGATACGTGTCTACTTGATCCGACGCGCCATGCATCACCTTGCACAGCGCCGTTCTTGCCAGCAATCGTACCGCCAGACCCAGGGTGCGATCACCTGCTCGTCCTGCCAGAGTCCCCTGCGCGCGGCCCGGGCCTCGTCCTGCAACTGCTTCAGGCGAGGGTCGCGAAGGTAGCGTCCCTGCGCTGCGGTGTACGCCCACGCCCACCCGGCGCGAACCTGCACCGATCCCGCGGACTCGCCGTGCGCGTCGACCAGACCGCACACGTCCCGTCCATATTGATCGCGTTCGTAGCACAATGCCGTCAACGTCTTGCCGCCGACCCACCGTGCCAAATGTGATTTCGACTGCGCGGCATACGGCTGTCCCGGACGCTGTTCGCCACCCGCCGCCTCGGGCGCATCAATGCTGTCGATCCGGATCCGCAGCGTGCGTCCCTCCGTTTGAAACCGCACGGTGTCCCCATCAGGGACGTCTGTCACGGTGCCCATGTACCGGCGTTCGCCCACGGGCGCATCGGTGGGGATCTGAACCCTGTCGGACGGTTCAGTATCGCCAGATGTGTCTTCTGCCCGGTTGAACACGCTGGTGAGGGCAACAACGCCGGCCCCGATCGCCACGATCACGATGCGACGCGCATGCCGACGCAATTGCCTGCGCACCTGACGCCGCAACTCGGCCTTCAAACCGGCTGGCCGCTGGTTTCTGGGCGCAAACCGCTTGCGGTTCACAGCCAGCCTGTCCTGCGAAAGCGCCAGTACAGCACACCGCAGATCACACCAATGACCCCCAGCGTGACCGGGTATCCGTAAGGGGAGTCCAACTCCGGCATGAACTTGAAGTTCATGCCGTAGACGCCGGCGATCGCAGTCGGCACTGCGAGAATGGCCGCCCATGCCGCCAGTTTGCGGGTGGTGTCGTTCTGTTGTGCCTGGCCGATCATCAGGCTGGCCTCGAAAGCAAATGCCAGTGCCTCGCGCAGCCCGTTGAGCAACTCGTCCACCCGCAGCACGCGATCGGCCACCTCGCCAAAATACGGGCGCGCCTGCGGATCGATACCGCTCATGTCCACCCGCGCCAGTCGGCGGCAGATCTCCGCAAGAGGCGATATCGCCGCATGGATGCGAAGCAGATCGCGACGCTGTCGGTAAACCTTGCGCACGTCAGCATCCTTCTGCCCTCGGATCATCAACTTCTGTTCGGCCTGTTCCACCACATGTTCGAGCTTGGAGGCTGCGATCACGTAACGGTCCACCAACAGATCGAGCAACTGGGACGCCACGAAGTCACTGCCATGCGCGAGCAAATCCGGCGCAGCCTCCAGCCGTTGACGAAGCTCGGTATGACTGCTGGACGGTCCGCGCCGGACGGTGAGAAGAAAGCCGCGTCCCACCACGATCTGGGTTTCGCCGAACAGCGGTTTCTGGTTGTCGAGCTCTACCGTGATGGCCACGATCAGTACGGCGTGGCCAAAATCGATGATCTTGGGGCGACGATGTGGCGAGATCAGTTCGTCGACCGCCTTGTCGTTCAGTTGCAGCGCCTGAGCCACTTGCATCAACAACGCAGGTTGTGGCGACTTCAACCCCACCCACACCATGGTGTCCGGTTGCGTCAACGCAGTACCGATGTCGTCTATCGCGACATCGTGCGCCTCGCGTCCGTTGCGATACGCAACCGAGGCCACGACTTCGCCAGGCACATCGGCGTGGTGCGAACCGTTCGACGTCGCTGGATCAATGGCCTGCTGTTCAGGCGTTGCCATGGCTGTCCCTCTCATGAGTGTGCAGCGATGATAGCACCGCCGGGCGCGGCTTCCAGCCCCATTGCACACGACAAGAACACACCCTGCATGCGCGCAAAAATGAAGTCAACGATCAATCGCAGATCGCGTGGTACACGCCATCACGCCACCCCTGACGACACCCGCTACCGCCCATCATCGCGACGAATGAGAATATATATTTGCGTTTGATCGCATGTGTATTCACCACAGGCCCAACACTTGCGCTATAAAGCGATTAATTCGTCAGGTCCGATAAGACATGTCGTTGAAATCGAATGATCGCGCAAGCGGGAGAACTCCATATGGCAACCACCAAACCAGATCAACAAGAACAGACAGCAGATAGCAAACCTGCTGATGCTCAAGACCAAGTCGCAACCTACCAGCAATCGGTGGATACGGCACTTGATCAATCGTTCCCCGCCAGCGATCCGATTTCGCCCAGCGCGGCCGTCAAGGCCGACAACCCGATCTCGACGGCAGTCGACAAGAAGGACTGGACCGTTGAGCCGGACAAGGCCGCGGTGAAAAAAGCCAAGCGGCCTGCCGCCAAACGCGCCCCGGCGAAAGCGGCTCCTGCAGCTGGCACCGAAGCGACCCACGCAGACACGTCCAGCGCCGTGACCAAGCAGGCCGCGAGCACGAAGTCGCCGGCAAAGAAGGCTTCTGCTCAAAAAGCACCGACGCAGAAGGCGCCTGCGACGAAGGCAAGCGCGAGCAAGGCACCCGCAAAGAAAGCCACTGCGC
>Ga0075364_10001970_pt1 | contig 11437 bp, 8 predicted proteins | sample EndMetdeltDD1764_FD_71517 | JGI IMG/M metagenome (GOLD analysis project Ga0075364, IMG submission 71517) | Populus endosphere microbial communities from Tennessee, USA - Endosphere MetaG P. deltoides DD176-4 | ecosystem: Host-associated > Plants > Roots > Endosphere | place: USA: Tennessee... | reverse complement strand
GCTGTTCCTCCCGCTGATGCTCGTCGGCGCGTACTTCTTGTTGATCCGGCCCCAGCGCCGCCGCCAGAAGGAGCAGGTCAGCCTGCAGCGCGCGCTCGCCGAGGGCGACGAGGTGCTGACGACGTCGGGCATCTACGGCTTCATCACCGGCTTCGACGGCGACATCGTCTGGCTCGAGATCGACGACAACATCCAGATCCGGGTCGCGCGCGCCGCGGTGCAGCGCAGGGTCGACACGTCCGGCGTCGCCGATGATGCGTCGGCGATCACCAACGCGGGTAGCGCCAAGAACGGCAGCCAGACGGCGATCGACGACCTGGTCGAAGACGAGCACGACGACAAGTAATGCGTCGCAAACTGATCACGTCCCTGCTCGGCATCGTCATCCTCGCGGCGGCGCTGCTGGCAACGAACATCGGCCTCGGCTACAAGCCCGCGCTCGGCCTCGACCTGCGCGGCGGCATCTCCGTCACGCTGCGCCCGGCGCCCGGCCAGCCGTACACGCCGGAGAGCCTCGACCTCGCGGTCGAGCGGATCCGCGAGCGCGTCGACAGCCAGGGTGTCGGTGAGCCCGAGATCCTCCGCCAGGACGACGCGATCGTCGTCAACCTGCCCGGCGTGAACGACCAGCAGGACGCGCTCAACCTCGTCAACGTGACGGGCAAGGTCTACCTGCGACCGGTGCAGTACTGCTACACGCCGACGCCGACGCCAACGACCGACACGTCGGTGCCGGATGGCTCGAGCACGACCGCGGTCGAGACGGCCACCACGACTGCGAGCACCGCGACCACGGTCACCCCGAACACGTCCGACGCTTCCGTCGGCAACTCGACCGTCGACACGTCGTCCGATTCCACCGCTGACAGCACATCGGGTACCAGCGGCGCATCCCGCGGCGTGCACAGCCTGGCGCCCAACGGCAGCACCGACACGACCGACGGCACCGACGGCTCGACGCCGACGACCGTGGCATCGACTTCGACATCGAGCGGCGCGACGTCGACGACGGGCACTGGATCGACGACAGCCGACGGCTCGACGACGACAGCTGTCGACGCATCGAGCACCACCGTCGACCCGAACGTGACCACGACGACGGCCCTGCCGTACTCCGACCCCACGCAGGCGCAGACGCTGCCAACCCGCGACGGTCAGATCTGCGCGGTCGGGCCGAGCGGTGGCGACGGAACCGTCTTCGAGAAGGACTCCGCCCAGGCCGAGATCATCGGTGGAGGCTGGGGCGTGACCGTCGGCCTCAAGGGCGGCTCGTCCGGCGAGGGTGTGTGGAACGCGTTGGCGTCGCAGTGCTACAACGGCGAGTCCGCCTGCCCGTCGCACCAGCTGGCGATCGAGCTCGACGGCCAGATCCAGTCGGCTCCCACCGTGAACGCCCCCAGCTTCACCGGCAACGTGCAGATCACCGGCAAGTTCAGCCGCGGGGAGGCATCGAAGCTGGCCCAGGTGCTCAACTCCGGAGCGCTCCCGGTCACGCTCGTCGCCGAACAGGTCGAGAACGTGTCGGCCAGCCTCGGCAAGGACTCGCTGCGCGCCGCGCTCATCGCCGGGGTGATCGGCATCGGCCTCGTCGTGCTGTTCATGATCTTCTACTACCGCCGCCTCGGCATCGTGGTGATCGCCGGCATGATCATCTCCGGCGCACTCGTCTACAGCATGACCTCGTTGATCTCGCGCTTCTACAACGGTGTTCTCTCGCTGTCGGGCATCGCCGGGCTGATCGTCTCGATCGGTGTCACCATCGACTCCTACGTCGTGTTCTTCGAGCGATTGAAGGACGAAGTGCGCGGGGGGCGGTCGTTGCGCAACTCGGCCCAGCGCGGCTTCCGAGCTGCGTTCCGCACGATCCTGCTCGCCGATGCGGTCTCGTTGATCGGCGCCGCGGTGCTCTGGTACCTCTCGGTCGGCGCAGTGCGCGGATTCGCGTTCTACCTCGGCTTGTCGACGGTGACCGACATCTTCGTGGCCTACTTCTTCACCCGCCCGGCGGTGTTGCTGCTGGCGCGGAGCAAGTTCATGAGCGGCTCGAGCGTGCTCGGCCTGCACACCGAAACCGATGCTGTTCAGCTGAGCGGAGCGACGTCATGAGCGTGGTCGAGAACCCAGACGGCGCGGCAACCGTCGTCACAGCACCAGCGGAACGGCGCGGATTGTTCGGGCGGCTGTACCACGGCGAGACCCGCGTCGACTTCATGGGTCGCAAGTGGTGGGGCATCGGTGTCTCGCTTGTACTGATCGTCGTCACGATCGGGTCGTTGATCGGCCAGGGCCTCAACCTCGGCCTCGACTTCGAAGGCGGCGTGCAGTGGGAAGTCCCCGCACAGCATCTGAGCCAGGACGACGCCCGCGACGTGCTCACCGCGAATGGCGTCAATGCGGTCGACGCCAAGATCACCACGGTCACCGCGAGCGGGGTCGATCGGCTCCGGATCCAAGTCGGCGAGCAGTCGACCGAGGTGCGCCAGAAGGTCATCGACGACCTCGCCGCCAAGGCTCAGGTCAACCCGACGGAGATCAGCGCCAACTCCGTCACCTCGGCATGGGGCGACGAGATCACCAAGGCAGCGGTGCGCGCCCTGATCGTGTTCGTCATCCTCGTCTCGTTGTTCATTGCATGGCGATTCGAGTGGCAGATGGCCGCGGCTGCGATCGCGGCGATGGTGCACGACGTGCTCATCAGCGTCGGCGTGTACTCCGTTCTGCAGCTCGAGGTGACGCCCGCGACGGTGATCGCGTTCCTCACGATCCTCGGGTTCTCGTTGTACGACACGATCGTCGTGTTCGACAAGGTCAAGGAGAACACGGCGCGCTTCTCCGGCGCTCGATTGCCGTACGACGACGTGATCAACGTGTCGATGAACCAGGTGCTGATGCGCTCGTTGAACACGAGCCTCGCCGCGATCCTGCCGGTGCTGTCTCTGCTCGTTGTCGGTGCCGGCATCCTGGGCGCGATCTCGTTGCGCGAGTTCGCGCTGGCCCTGTTCGTCGGCCTCATCACGGGGTCGTACTCGTCGATCTTCATCGCCGCTCCGTTGCTGGCGACCCTGAAGGCTCGCTCGCCGAAGTACAAGGCGATCACCGCCAAGCGGGCCACCGGCATGGAGCTGGAGCTGCTCGTGCTCGGCGGATCGCCAACGGTGAAGCGCGAGTCGCAGAAGATCCGCGCAGGTGCGGCCGCGGAGGCGGCCATCTCCGATGTGATCCGCAAGACGGCCACCACCGACTCGTTGCTGACGCACCCGCCCCGGCCGCGCAAGAAGACGCGCCGCTGACAGTCCGGCCTTCGGGTCGGTAACCTGCATGTATGGCAGTCGAATCAGGCGCGATCCCCGACACGATCTCAGGCGAGACCATTGACTCGAACTGGGTTCGCGCGCTGATCCGCGACATCGCCGACTTCCCTCGGCCCGGCATCTCGTTCCGCGACATCACGCCGCTCCTTGGCGATGGCGAAGCCTTCCGCCGCGCGGTGAACGAGCTCGTCCAGCGCTTCGACGGTGTTGCGGTCGATCGCGTGCTCGGGATGGAGGCACGCGGCTTCATCCTCGCTGCCCCCGTCGCGATCCAACTCGGCGCCGGTTTCGTTCCGGTGCGCAAGCTGGGCAAGCTCCCGTGGGCTGTGGTGCGCGAGGAGTACAGCCTCGAATACGGCACCGACAAGCTGGAGATCCACCGCGACGCGATCCATCCCGGCGAACGGATCCTCGTCATCGACGACGTGCTCGCCACGGGCGGCACTGCAGCGGCGACCTGCCGGTTGGTGGAGGCCCTCGGAGGCGTCGTCGTCGGCCTCGGTTTCCTGATCGAGATCGAAGGCCTGGGTGGCCGCGCTCAGCTCGGTGATCGGCCCGTCGAAAGCCTGGCGGTGTACTGAACCAGTGGGCACCGTCGATCGAGTCCTGCCGTGGAGACGGCAACAGCAGGTCACCCACGACGAACTCGCGCCCATCCTCGCCGCCTACCGCAAGCGTCACCCGAAGGCCAGCACGACGCTGATCACCAAGGCGTTCGCGACCGCCAACGAGGCCCACCGCCATCAGATGCGCAGCAGTGGCGAGGGGTACATCAACCACCCGCTCGCCGTCGCCCGCATCGTGGCCGACATCGGCCTCGACGAGATCTCGCTGGCCGCCGCGCTGCTGCACGACTCGGTGGAAGACACCGAGATCACGCTCACCGACGTCGAGAAGAACTTCGGCGCCGAAGTGGCGTCGATCGTCGACGGGGTGACGAAGCTCGAACGACTGCAGTTCGACTCGAAGGAGGCCCAGCAGGCCGCGACGATGCGCAAGATGCTCGTCGCCATGGCCCGCGACCTGCGCGTGCTGATCATCAAGCTCGCCGACCGGTTGCACAACATGCGCACCATCGCCGGCATGCCGATGGACAAGCAGCGGCGCATCGCCCAGGAGACGCTCGACATCTACGCCCCGCTGGCCCACCGCCTCGGCATGCAGGAGCTCCGCCAGCAACTCGAAGACCTCAGCTTCGCGGCGCTGTATCCGAAGCGCTTCGCCGAGCTCGATCACCTGGTGATGACGCGCAGCCCCGGTCGCGACATGTACCTCGCCAAGGCGCTGGCCGAAGTTCGTGGGCGTCTCGCCGATCTCAACATCAACAACGAGATCACCGGACGCGGCAAGCACATGTGGAGCATCTACGAGAAGATGATCCACAAAGACCGCGACTTCGACGAGATCTTCGACCTCATCGCGATCCGGGTCATCGTCGATTCGGTGAAGGACTGCTATGCCGCGCTCGGCTGCATCCACGGCCGGTGGAAGCCGGTGCTGGGGCGGTTCAAGGACTACATCGCGATGCCGAAGTTCAACCTCTACCAGAGCTTGCACACGACGGTGATCGGTCCCGACGGCAAGACGATCGAGGTCCAGATCCGCACGCGGGAGATGCACCAGCGGGCCGAGTGGGGCGTCGCCGCGCACTGGGCGTACAAGGAGGAAGCGCCGACTCAGGACATCGACTGGCTCAACCGCATCATCGACTGGCAGGCCGAGGTCAGCGACCCGAACCAGTTCATGGAGAGCCTGAAGACCGACCTCGAACAGGAAGAGGTGTTCGTCTTCACCCCCAAGGGTCGGGTGGTGACCCTGCCGATCCATTCGACGACGGTCGACTTCGCCTATGCGGTGCACACCGAGGTCGGACACAAGTGCATCGGTGCCAAGGTCAACGGCCGGCTGGTGCCGCTCGATCACCGCCTGCGCAGCGGCGACACGTGCGAGATCTTCGTCTCCAAGCTGGAGACCGCCAGCCCGTCGCGCGATTGGCTGAAGTTCGTCGAGTCACCGCGGGCGCGCAACAAGATCCGCCAGTGGTTCAGTCGCGAGCGTCGCGACGATGCGCTCGAATCCGGACGCGACGAGCTGACCAAGGAGTTCCGGCGTGAATCGCTGCCGGTGCAGGGCATGTGGACATCCGACGTGCTGCTCAGCGAGATCCACACCCACGGCTACGGCGACCTCGACGCGGCGCTCGTCGCGATCGGCGAGAAACACCTGTCGGCGCGCTCACTCGTGCAGAAGGTCGCCCGCCAGATGCGCACCGGCGACCAGGAGGAGCAGCTCTCCGCGGCCCCGCCGCTGCGTCAGCGCGGGTTCCAGCGGGCGCGGTCGAAGGTCGGTATCCACGTCGAGGGTCTCGACGATGTGATGGTGCGCCTGTCGCGCTGCTGCACGCCGGTGCCGGGCGACGAGATCATGGGCTTCGTCACCCGCGGCCGTGGTGTGAGCGTGCACCGTTCCGACTGTGCCAACGCGGTGTCGCTGATGACCGACCAGGCCTCTCGGCTGATCGAGGTCGAGTGGGACGGTGAGAACCGCAAGACCGTGTTCCGGGCCGGCGTCGAGGTCGTCGCTCTCGACCGCTCGCGGCTGTTGCGCGACGTCGCCAACTCGCTCAGCGAGCAGCACGTCAACATCGTCGCGTGCAGCACCCACACCGGCAACGACCGCGTCGCGAAGATGCGCTTCGAGTTCGAGCTGGCCGACCCGAGCCACCTCGAGGCGGTGTTGCGCACGATCAAGACCATCGACGGCGTCTACGACGCCTACCGCTTGGTACCCGGCAAGGGGAGCTGAACGCCGGCTACACCGCGTCAGTGCCGCGTTCGGACGTGCGGATGCGGATGATCTCCTCCACCGGGGACACCCACACCTTGCCGTCTCCGATCTTGCCGCTCTTGGCTGCGGCGACGATGGTCTCCACGGCGGCGCTCACCTGCTCGTCCTCGACGACCACCTCGATCCGAACCTTGGGGACGAAGTCGAGCTCGTACTCGGTGCCTCGATAGGTCTCCGTATGACCGCGTTGGCGGCCGAACCCGCGAGCTTCGGACACCGTCATCCCCGCGATGCCGGAGGCGACGAGCGCTGCTTTGACATCATCGAGCTTGAACGGCTTGACGATTGCGGTGATCAGTTTCATCTCTGCCCTTTTCTTCGGCGGTTCGATCGACGGTCGTTCGTTCGGCTCAGTGGTACGCGACTTCGGCGTGCTCGGCGAAGTCGAGCCCTTCGGCCTCGGTGTCCTCGCTGACCCGGACGCCGATCGTCTTCTTGAGCACGATCATGATGACGAGCGTGACGCCGAACGACCAGACGATCGCCGCCAGGTTGGCCAGGGCTTGCTCGCCCAGAAGGTTCAGACCCCCTCCGTGGAAGAGGCCCGCCTTGAACTCGCACGACGTGCACACGCTGGCCGGAGACGTTGCGGCCCCCGGTCCGAAGAAGTCGGGATTGGCGAACAAACCGATGGTGAGCGAACCGACGAGACCACCGACGAAGTGCACGCCGACGACATCGAGGGCGTCGTCGAAGCCGGCCTTGTTCTTGACCCTGACCGCGTAGCAGCACACTGCACCCGCGATCGCGCCGATCGCGAGTGGGGCGGCTCCGGACACGAAGCCGGCGGCCGGCGTGATTGCCACCAGCCCGGCGACGATTCCCGACGCCGCGCCGAGATTGGTGGCGTGCCCGTCCCGGACGCGCTCGATGATCACCCATGCCAGCCCGGCGGCCGCGGCGGCGAGAAACGTGTTCATGAACGCCTGTGCGGCTTGTCCGTTGGCAGCGAGCGCGGACCCGGCGTTGAAGCCGAACCAGCCGAACCACAAGATGCCGGTGCCGATCATCACGAGCGGCATCGAGTGCGGAGGATGGCCTTCTTTCGGCCACCCGGCACGCTTGCCGAGGACGAGGACGGCGGCAAGGGCGGCAATGCCGGCGTTGACGTGAATCGCGGTGCCGCCGGCGAAGTCGAGCGAACCTCGGTCGCCGAGCCAGCCGCCGTAGATCCACTTGAACACGGGGACGAACACGAGCAGCAGCCACGCCGGCACGAAGATCGCCCATGCGGAGAACTTCATCCTGTCGGCGACGGCGCCCGAGATCAGCGCCGGCGTGATGCACGCGAACATGCCGAGGAACGCAACCGTCGCGATCTGTGCGCCGTTGTCGTCGATGATGCCGAGGCCATCCAGGAAGAGGTGATCGAAGTTGCCGATGAAGTCACCCGTGCCGCCCTGGGCCAGCGAGTAGCCGACGATGACCCACACGACCGGCACGATGAGGATGCAGTAGAAGTTCATCATCAGCATGTTCAAGACGTTGCGGCTGCGGTCCATGCCACCGTAGAAGAACGCCAGTCCAGGGGTCATGAAGAGGACGAGCGCTGCCGAGATCAACACCCACGCCAAACTGCCTGATTCCATCCATCTACTCCGTTCTCGCCGAGACTTGCGGGCCGCATACCGTCGCGTGCATTTGTTTCAGCAAGATTTCCGTAGCAAGACCCACCTGTTAACTACCACGTCAGCAGTGTCGAAAAGTGGTTCGAGCGGCGCGGTCCCCATCGCTGTGCGGTGCGCAAGTACGATGTGGGATGCACAGCAGCTTCCCCGTCGACGCCGGAATCCTGTTCGGTGCGGCGCTCGTCATCGTGGGAATCGTGGTTGCCGGAGTCGCCGATCGCTACCGCTTTCCCGGCTTGGTGTTCTTCCTCGTGCTCGGCATGGCCGTGGCCGACGACGGATTGGCCCTCGTTCGCTTCGCAGACACCCACCTCGCCCAGAACGTCGCGATCGTGGCCCTCGTCGTGATCCTGTTCGAAGGTGGTTTGGCGACGTCGCCGCGAGCGGTGCGCCGGGCCGGCGTCCCGGCCGCGCTGTTGGCGAGTTTCGGCGTCGTCATCACGGCCGCGATCGCGGCCGGCGGAGCGGCGCTGGCGTTCGACCTTCCGGCGAGCTCGTCGCTGTTAATCGGCGCGGTCGTCGCATCGACCGACGCCGCGGCCGTGTTCAGCGCGCTGCGCGGTCAGACGATGCCGGCCAGGGTACGCGACCTGCTCCAGATGGAGTCGGGGCTCAACGACCCTGTCGCGGTGATGTTGACGATCGGCATGGTGGAGGTGTGGCGCGGGAACCCGACAGCAGGTGACTGGATCGCGTTCGGTGCGTTGCACCTGATCGGCGGCGTGAGCGTCGGCCTCGGGGTCGGTGTCATCGCGCGAGTCGGCTTTCGACGTCTGCACCTGCCGAGCTCGTCGTCGTACCCGGTGCTCGCACTCGCGGTGGCCGGCCTCTCGTACGGCCTCGCGACGGAGATCGGATCGTCCGGGTTCCTGGCGGTGTACATCACCGGTCTTGTTCTCGGTCGCAAGCGGCGCCTGGCCCGCTCGCTGTTGCAGTTCCACGAGGGTCTCGCCGCGGCTGCAGAGGCGGTGTTGTTCCTCATGCTCGGATTGCTTGTGTTCCCATCCGAGATGATCCACGTTCTCGGTCGCGCCTTGATCGTCGCGGCAGCGCTGATGTTCGTCGCTCGCCCCGTCGCGGTGTGCGTTTGCCTGCCGTGGTTCCGTTTCAAACGTCGTGAGCTCGCGGTCGTGTCGTGGGCCGGACTGCGCGGCGCGGTGCCGATCGTGCTCGCCACGATCCCGTTGACAGCGGGCCACCCCGACGGCCGGCTGGTGTTCAACATCGTCTTCGTCACGGTCATCGTCTCGCTCGTCGTGCAGGCCGGCACCGTCGGCCTGCTCGTCAAGCGCCTCGGGTTCCCGGAGGAGCCATCCGAAGGGGACGCAGCCGAAACGGGCAGAGGGTTCAACGGGGCCACGCTCTAGCCTGGTTGCCCATGCCGGAGTTCCAGAACACACCGGGGATGCGCGACATCCTGCCTCCGGAGTCGGCGCGCTGGCGCCATTTCCAGGCCGTGTTCTCGGGCGTCGTCGAGGCTGCCGGCTACGGCGAGATCATGCCGCCGATGCTCGAAGACCTGGGCGTTTTCCAGCGCCTGGGCGACGCCACCGATGTGGTCACGAAGGAGATGTACGACTTCGTCGACAAGGGTGGCCGGCACATCGCGCTACGCCCCGAGCAGACAGCGAGCGTGTGTCGCGCATTCGCGCAGCATCGTCCTGCCACGCCCTGGAAGGTGTACTACGCGGGCCCCAACTTCCGTCACGAATCGGTGCAGCGCGGGCGCTATCGCCAGTTCGATCAAGTCGGCATCGAGGTGCTCGGTGCCGACGATCCATACCTCGACGTCGAGGTGATCTCGCTCGGCTGGGAGTTCTACGAGAAGCTTGGTCTCGAGCGGGTCGTGCTGCTGCTCAACTCGCTCGGCGAACCAGACGACCGCACCGCGTACGTTGCCGCGCTCTACGCCTACTTCGACGCCAACCGGTCGTCGCTGAGCCCGGAGAGCCAGATCACGCTCGACAAGAACCCGCTGCGAGTGCTCGACTCGAAGCGCGAGGCCGACGCCTTGCTCATCGCCTCGGCGCCGCGCATCTCCGAGTTCTACAGCCCGGCCGCAGCCGAGCACTTCGCGGCGGTGCAGCAGGGTCTCACCGACCTCTGCATCCCGTTCACGATCGACACAAAGCTCGTGCGCGGGCTCGACTACTACCGGCGTACGACGTTCGAGTTCATCGGCGAGACGTTGCACTCGGCGCAGAATGCACTCGGCGGCGGCGGCCGCTACGACGGATTGGTCGAGGCGCTCGGTGGACCACCGACGCACGGCATCGGGTTCGCGCTCGGTCTCGATCGAACCCTGCTGGCGTGCGACGACGAAGGCGTGTTTCCCACGCCGAGCGACGACGTCGAGGTGTTCGTGGTCGACACGACAGGTGGCCGTCACGCATCGCGCATCACCGCCGAGCTGCGCAACGCCGGCATGCGCACCGATCGTGCCTTCGAGAACCGCAGCATGAAGAGCCAGATGAAGGCCGCCGACCGCAGCGGTGCGCTCGTGACAGTCATCATCGGCAGCAACGAAGTCGAGGCCGGCACAGCGGTGGTGCGTCCGATGCGCGGCGAGGTCGACGTCAACCGCCAGCGCGAGGTACCCCGGGAGACCCTGATCTCCGAAGTCGGCAAAGCTCTGATCCAGGCGGCACAAGCCGCACACACGAAAGAAGCACTTCAACATGAGAGCCGCGACATGAGAGCTGCAACATGAGTGCCACAAGCATGCGAACCCACATGTGCGGGGAGCTTCGCTTCTCCGAGGTCGACAAGACCGTCAGCGTCTGCGGCTGGGTCGCGACCCGGCGCGAGCACGGCGCGCAGCTGGCGTTCGTCGACGTGCGCGACCACACCGGAGTCGTGCAGTGCGTCGTCAACAACGACGTCGACGTCCGCAGTGAGTACGTCGTGCGCATCACGGGTGTCGTCCGCGCCCGCCTCGAAGGCACGGTGAACATCAACCTGCCCACCGGCGAGATCGAGCTGGGGGAGTGCGTGGTGGAGGTGCTGCGCACCGCCGAGCCGCCACCGTTCCCGATCGACGCTCGCGCCGACAAGGTCGACGAGAACACCCGCCTCACCCACCGCTACCTCGACATCCGCCGAGAGCGGATGCAGCGCAACCTACGCGTGCGGGCCAAGGTCAACTCGGCGATCCGCAGCGCGATGGAGGCGCAGGAGTTCGTCGAGGTCGAGACACCGATGCTGGTGCCATCGACCCCGGAGGGCGCACGCGAGTTCCTCGTGCCGAGCCGCAAGGAGCCGGGTTCGTTCTACGCACTGCCGCAGAGCCCGCAGCTGTTCAAGCAGTTGCTGATGGTGGCCGGCATCGATCGCTACTACCAGATCGCCCGTTGCCTGCGCGACGAAGACCTGCGCGCCGATCGTCAATACGAGTTCATGCAGCTCGACGCGGAGATGAGCTTCGCCAGCCAGGACGACGTGCTCGAAGCGATCAGCAAGGCCGTCGAGGCCGCCGCGTTCGCGGTCACCGGCGAGACGCCGCCGCCGATCGAGCGGATGACGTGGCGCGATGCGATGGAGACCTACGGCGTCGACAAGCCCGACCTGCGCTTCGGGATGACGCTCGTCGAGCTGACCGACGTGTTCGCCAAGACCGAGTTCAAGGCGTTCTCCAGCGCGACCTCGATCAAG
>Ga0075364_10001967_pt1 | contig 11450 bp, 10 predicted proteins | sample EndMetdeltDD1764_FD_71517 | JGI IMG/M metagenome (GOLD analysis project Ga0075364, IMG submission 71517) | Populus endosphere microbial communities from Tennessee, USA - Endosphere MetaG P. deltoides DD176-4 | ecosystem: Host-associated > Plants > Roots > Endosphere | place: USA: Tennessee... | reverse complement strand
TCCTTGCACTGCATGCGCGCGCCGGTGAGGTTGGTCACCCGCGGGTCCATGTGGTGGGGCAGCACGTGCTTTTCGCTCTGCACCTCGGTGCCGCCGGCGCCGGCGGCTTCGGATGGCAGGGCCTCGCCGTCGCGCAGCAGCCAGCGGACGGTGGGGTTCTGGCGGCAGACGATGGCCTGCAGCAGGTTGGTCTCGATGTGCTGGCCCTGGCCGGTCAGGTCGCGCGCCCGCAGCGCCGCCAGCACGCCCTGGATGGTCAGCATGGCGGCGAAGAAGGTGCCGTCGCGCCCGGCGCGGAAGATCGGCCGCTCGCCGAACTCCCAGCCGCGCTGGTCGCGAAGCTGGCCGGCCTTGGCCATGGCCAGGCCGTCGTCCGCCTTCAGCTTGGCCAGCGGGCCGACGCGGCCAAAGCCGCTGATCCCGCAATAGATCACGCCCGGGTTCAGCTTGGAGACCGCCTCGTAGCTGAGGCCGGCGGCCTCGGCCTGGCCGGGATCGAGCATCTCGATGACGACGTCGACCGAGGCGGCGATGCGCAAGGCCTCCGCCCGGCCGGCGGGCGTGGCCAGGTCGAGGGCCACGCTGCGCTTGCCGCGGTTGAGGAGGAGGTAGGTGGACTCGTCCCAGTCCGGGCCGGCCGGCGCGGTCTCGACCCGGATCACGTCCGCGTCGTAGTCCGCGAAGACCATGCCCGCCAGGGCGCCGGCATGACCGACACTGAGTTCGAGCACCCGAACGCCGGCGCAAGCTCCTGCCATCTCTTCCACTCCCTGGATCGTCACTTGAGGACCGGTCTCCTGGCGGCCTTAGGCCGCCAGGCTGATGTCGTCCGGCTGGTCGTACGGCAGCTTGTAGACGTCGGCGCAGGTCTTCCACATGATCCGCTCGATCTCGCTGTGGGTCGCGCCGGCGCGCTCGAGGAACTCGCGGCCGAGCTGGTAGTCCATCGGCCAGGCGCTCGAGGAGTGCGGGAAGTCCGGACCCCACATGATGCGGTCCACGCCGATGTCGTAGCGGTTCTGCGCGCCCATCTCGTCGACGATGTAGACGACCCAGATGTTGCGGCGGAAGTACTCGCTGGGCAGCAGCGGCAGCTTCCATTCGCGGCGGTTGCGCAGCACCGACTCGTCGAACTTCTCGAAGTAGTAGGGCACCCAGCCGGTGTGCACTTCCGAGCCGATGAACTTCAGCGTCGGGAAGCGCTCGAACACGCCCGACATGATCATGCGGGCCATGATGGTGGTGAACTTGCCGGCGTCCATGTCGACGCCCTTGCTGGCCGCGCGGGCCTTGGCGTCGGGCACGCCCTGGGCGTTCATCTTCGAGCCGAGGTCGCCGGCCGGGAAGAAGAACTGGGTGTGCACGTTGATCGGCATGTCCAGCTCGACGGCGGCGGCCCAGAAGCGGTCGTCCTCCGGCGAGGGATTGCTGAAGGAGCCGCTGGGATAGGACTCGAGCTGCACGGTGCGCAGGCCCATCTCATAGCAGCGGTAGAGCTCCTTGAGGCAGTCCTCGAGGCCGGTGGTCGGCAGGGTGCCGTTGCAGATGAACCGCTCCGGGGCGTAGGCCTGGAACTCGGCGATCCAGTCGTTGTAGGCCTTGAAGCAGGCCAGGCTCAGCTCCTTGTCCGGGCACAGCTTGATGCCGTTCCAGACGGTGCCCACGCCGTTGTAGATCACCTCGGCGTCGGTCTCGTCCTCGATGATCTCCTTCACCCGGGCGGCGGGATCGTAGGAGCCGGGGAACACGTCCTCGTAGCGGACGCCGCGGTCCTTGATCTGCTTGAAGCTGTCCAGCAGCGACTGGCGGTCGAACCGCTTGGAGCCGCGCGAGTACATGGTGCTGAAGCCCAGCGGCGAGGGGCGCGACTGGCCCTCCATGATCCAGGCGTGGCCCTTGGTCTTGGCCGTCTCGATGATCCGCGGGCCGCGGTCCTTCATCTTCGCCGGCAGGCGATCCACCCAGAGGTTCGGCGGCTCGTTCACGTGGCCGTCGGCGGAAATTGACCGGTATTGCATGACAGGTCTCCTGAATTCAGGGACGGACCGGCGACACTGGGCCGGCTCCGAAGCGGATGGCAGGGCGAGGCGGCGAACCGCCCCTTAGTGAATGTGGTCGCCCAGCCATTTCACCGTGCGGCCCCAGGCGTCCTTCGCCGAGGCCTCGTGGTAGAATGATGGGCGGTGATCGCAGTTGAATCCGTGGTCGGCGTCGGGATAGCGGACGACGTCGGTGTCGACGCCCGACTTGGCCGCCGCCTCGCGCAGCATTTCGACTTCGGTGAAGGGAATGGACTGGTCGACATCGCCGTAGAGGCCCAGCCACGGCGTCTGCATCTGCGGGCCGAGCTTGACCAGCGACTCCTCGCCAAAGCGCCCCGAGGTCACGCCGCCGCCGTAGAAGGTCACGGCCGCGCCGATCTTGCGGCGAGCGGCCACCAGGGCCGCCACGCTGCCGCCCAGGCAGAAGCCGACGATGCCGATCTTCTCATCGCCCAGGCCCTGGGCCTTGAGGTAGGCGATGCTGGCGTCGACGTCGGCCATCAGGCCCTCGGCCTTCACCCCCATCACGTGCGGGATGACCTCCTGCATCTTGTCGTAGGCGATGGTCGGATCGCCCGTGCGGTGGAAGATGTGCGGGGCCACGGCCAGGTAGCCTTCCGCCGCAAGGCGGTTGCAGATGTCCTGGATGTGCTCGGTGACGCCGAACGCTTCCTGGATCACGACGACCCCGCCGCGCGCCGCGCCCTGGGGGCTGGCCACGTAGAGACCCATCGGCGTCCCGGAAACGTCCACATTCACCGTCTGGCCCATCCGTCGCCCCCCGTTGTAAGTTGTCACTCTACTGCCACTTTAATGCCGGCCATTTTGGCTGTCAACCAAGGCCGCGGCTCGCGCGTATCGCTCTCGGTGGGGCGGGATTTTTTGGCGCGAAACCCGCGCGCCGGCCGCACAAGCAAGGTTTACCGGCGGCCCGCGCGAGCGCTAGCATGACAGTCCGCTGACAGGGGCGTCGCGCGCGGAGAGGACCGGGATGGAAACGCAGAAGAAACTCGAGGGGAAGGTCGCCATCATCACCGGCGCGGGGTCGAGCGGGCCAGGGTTTGGCACCGGCAAGGCCATGTCGGTGCTGTTCGCCCGCGAGGGCGCCAAGGTGGTGCTGGCGGACATGTTCGCCGACCGCGCCGAGGAAACCCTCAAGCTCATCCAGGACGAGGGCGGCGAGGCCTGCGTGGTCGTGGCCGACCTCACCCACCCGCCCGATTGCCAGAAGATCGTCGACGAGGCGCTGGCCCGCTACGGCGGGGTCGACATCCTGATCAACAACGCCGCCTACAACCCCTCCAAGAGCCTGCTCGACACCACGCCGGAGATGTTCCAGCAGTCGCTGGCGCTCAACCTCACCGCCCCCTTCCTGCTGACCCGCGCCGCGGTGCCCTCGATGATCGCGCGCGGCGGGGGCGCCATCGTCTACATCACCTCCATCGCGGCCATGCGCGGCCAGGGCGGGCGCGGCTCGCCCGCCTACGCTGCGGCGAAGAAGGGCATGGAGGGGCTGATGATCGACATCGCCAGCGCCTACGGCCGCGACGGCGTCCGGGTGAACTGCGTGGCGCCGGGCCTGATCAGCACGCCCATGCGCAACGCCATCCTGGAGAAGGCCGGCCTCGACCGCGAGAAACTCAACCTGGGCGCCCGCACCTCGGTGGGCTTCGAGGGGGACGCCTGGGACATCGCCCACGCGGCCCTCTACCTCTGCAGCGCCGACGCCCGCTACGTCACCGGCCACCTGCTGCCGATCGATGGCGGGGTGACCATGCGCTGCGGCTGAAGGCCCGCCGGCCGGCCGGCGGAAACTCAGCGCAATTCGGAATACCAACGGAAGGACTTGAAGATGACCAACGTCGTGATCGGCGCGGCCCGGGGCCTGGGCGAGACCGTCGCCCGCACCCTGGCCCCCCGCGGGCGCCTGATCGTCGCCGACTGCGACGGCGAGGGCGTGCGGCGCCTGGCGGCCGAGATCGGCGGCGAGGTCGAGGCGGTGGAATGCGACATCACCGACCCGGCCCAGGTCGCCGCCCTCGTGGCGCGCATCGGCGAGCTGGACGCCCTGGTCGTCACCGCCGCGGTCTCCCACGCCACCGCCGGCGGGCGGCGCATCTTCGAGGTCAACCTGATCGGCCTGGCGCGCGTCCTGGCCGCCGTCCAGCCGCTGCTGAAGTCGGGCTCGGTGGCGGTCTGCTTCTCCTCCATGACCGCCCACCGCCTGCCGCGCGGTGGGACCCTGGGGCCGGCGATCGACGATCCCCTGGCGCCGGACTTTTTCGAGCGCCTGGCCGCCCTGGGCTTCGACGTGGAGAACGCCCGCGCCGCCTACCCGGCCTCCAAACTCGCCATCCTGCGGCTCGTGCGACGCCTGGCGCACGCCTGGGGCGCGCGCGGGGCGCGGATCATGTCGCTTTCGCCCGGCCCCAACGACACCGAAGCGACCCGCGCGGAACTGGCCAAGGCGCCGGGGATGCAGAAGATGGTCGACGCCGGACCGCTCAAGCGGCGCGGCACGCCCGCCGAGGTGGCCTCGGTGGTGGAGTTCCTGACCTCGGACGGCGCCTCCTTCATGACCGGCAGCGACGTGCTGGTCGACGGCGGCCTCACCCTGGTGCTGCCGGAGGACACCGGCGGCGGCCTCGTCCAGGCGGCGAGCGCGGCGAACTAGAGACCACGATCAAACATCAGGCGGCCCGCCTCAGAGGCCGCGGCAGGGAGGAACGGCATGGATATTCTCGACGCACAGCTTCACATGAGCCCGGGCCAGATCGACACCATGCTGGAGGCCATGAACTCCCTTGGCATCCGCTCGGCCCTGGTCGACGAGTTCTGGGTCGAGCGGATGAGCAACCTCTCCGACCAGGTGGACCCGGGCTACCGCCTGGCCAACGGCGCCTGGCGGGCCATCTATCCGGTCGCCGAACTGGCCAGCGTCCTGCACCCCGACCGGTTCGCCTTCTTCGTCCGCGTCGACCGCAACGACCCGGACCTGGAGAGCGTGATGCGGGTGATCGCCGGCTCGCCCCACGCCCGGGCCTTCCGCATCCTGCCCACGCGCACGCCCGAGGAGACCCAGGCCTTCGCCGGCGGGGACTATGGCAGGGTGTTCGAGCTGGCGCAGCAGCTTGGCCTGCCCATGTGCCTGCACATCCCCGGCGAGGTGGAGCATCTGGGGCAGTATCTGCGGCGCTTCCCCAAGCTGCAGTTCGTGGTCGACCACATCGGCATGAAGATGGGCCGCGCCCCGCCCGAACGCTCGCCGACGGGGGAGGAGCAGGTCCGTGATCCCGCCTATTTCGACCAGATCCTGAAGCTGGCCGAGCACCCCAACGTGGCCATCAAGTGGAGCCACGTCCCCTACTGCTTTGGCCTGACGGAGTATCCCTTCGCCGCCTCGCGCCCCTTCCTGCGCCGCGCCATCGAGGCGTTCGGCGTCGAGCGCATCATGTGGGCCAGCGACAAGACCGTGGCGGTGGGCCAGACCTGGTCGACCCTGCTGGACGCGGTCCGCTACGACCCCGGCCTCTCCGACGCCGAGAAGACCGCGATCCTGGGCGCCAACGCCCGGCGGATCTTCAACTGGCCGGCGGCCTAGCCGACCGCGGCGGCGAAGGCGTCCAGCAAGGCGGTCTGGCGGGTCTCCACGCGGGCGCGCCAGGCGGCCGGGTCGGTGAGGATGAAGAAGGCGTTCTCGCTGATCGCCTGCAGCACCAGCTGGGCGACCTCGTCGGCCGTGGTGACGGTGGGGCCGGTGCTCGCCGCGGCGGCCGCCTTGGTGCCCTGCTGGATCCAGGTCACCTCGCCGCCCAGGCGCTGGGTGTTCTCCAGGATCGAGGTCGCCACCTGGCCGGGGCAGAGCAGGGAGACGCCCACCCCGTGCGGGGCCATCTCCACGCGCAGCATCTCGCTCAGCGCCACCACGCCGAACTTGGCGGCGGTGTAGGGGCCCATGCCCGGCATCGGCGCGCTGATGCCGGCCATCGAGGAGACGTTGACGATATGGCCGCGGCCGCGGTCGCGCATGCCGGCGGCGAAGGCGTGGACGCCGTTGAACACCCCGGTCAGGCAGATGCCGACGATCAGGTCGAAATTGGCCGGGTCGGTGTCGGCCAGGGCTCGGCCGCTGGGCGAGATGCCGGCGTTGTTGATCAGGATGTCGACCGGGCCCAGGGCGGTTTCGGCCTCGGCCTTGACCCGCGCCCAGCCCTCGCGATCCCGCACGTCGAGCACGGCGCCGCGCAGCGTCCCGTCGGCGGTCGCCGCCGCCAGGGTCTGGGCGTTCGCATCGACGATGGTCACGCCTATGCCGCGGGCCGCCAGCGCCTTGGCCATGCCCAGGCCCATGCCGCTGGCGCCGCCGGTGATGAGCGCATGCCGCGCCGTGCTGAGATCCATGTCGCGTCTCGCTCCCCGTGTCGGTTTCTTCTTGTCCGGGCGCCCCGCGCCCGCCCGCTCAGCCGGCGAGCTGGGAGAGCTTAGGCGGCGGGCTCTTCAGGCCAGGCACCATCGGGGCGAAAGTCTTGCGCAGGGTCCGCGCCGGGCCCTCGACCTTGACGTTGGGCCGGGCGTGCTGGAGCGCCAGGTTGTCCCACAGCACCAGGTCGCCCTTGCGCCACTGGTGGGCGTAGGTGTTCTCCGGCTTGTAGAGGTGCTGGAAGAGCTCCTCCAGCAGGGCCTCGCTGTCGGCCTTGGCCATGTCGGCGATGCCCAGGGTGAACTGCTGGCAGACGTAGAGCAGGGTCTCGCCGGTGCGCGGATGGCGGTGGCCGATGGGCAGGCGCACGCGCTCTTCATGGTCGAACGTCGCCACCAGCACCTCGCCGTCGCCGCCGCCGCGGTCGTTGTAGGTGGCGTCATGGCCGTGCTCGGCGAAACGCCCCTCGATCCGCTTGCGCAGGTCCGCCGGCAGGGTCTTCCAGCCGTGGGCGGCGCTGACGAACATGGTCGGCGTGGAGGGCTCCTCGACCTCGACCCCATACAGCGACAGGAGCTGGTAGGCGTCGTCGCGCCACATCATGTCGGAGTGATAGAGCAGCCGGCCGAAAGGCGCGCCGCTGTCGGGCTCGCGGTTGGAGACGTAGTAGCCGCCCTTGTCGCCGCGCGGCGCGGCCGCGGCGGCGTCGGCGGGCATCTCGCGGCCGATCAGGGCCCAGGACAGGTAGGTCTGGACCTTCAGGTCGATGTCCAGGTCGCGGAACAGCACCAGGCCGTATTTGTCGAACAGGCCGCGCAGTTCGCGCAGCGTCTCGGCGTCCAGCGGGATCTTCGGCTCCAGGCCGATCACCTCGACGCCGAAGACGGGGCTGAGTTCCCGCACGTTTAGCTTGCCCATGACCCGGTCTCCGTTCCGTTCTTTCACGTTCAGCGCGCGCCTCCGAGCCGCAGGGGACGAAGGGCGAGCACCCTATTTGGTCGATAGACATTGCATCTGCAATGTCGCCTCGTCGCAACGTGGGGCGCGGCGGAATTATGCCACACCCCTGGAAAAGCAGCGACGCCGCCGAAACTGACGGCGGCGTCGATAATAATCTCAGGCCACGGCCGCCGCCGGCGTCAGGTCCTCGGGCGGTCGGCCCAGGGTTCGGAAGATCAGGGCGGCGATGCCCGCCACCACCACGCCGTACCAGTAGAAGGGCTCATAGGAGCCGATCTTGTCGTGGATCAGGCTGGCCATGGTCGGCCCCGAGGCCGCGCCCAGGGCCATGACGCTCATCAGGGCGCCGAACACCAGGCCGAACTGGCCCGGGAAATACTGCCGCGAGACGCAGGCCAGGACCGTCAGGTTGGCGCCCGACGAGACACCCAGGGTCAGGCAGGCGACGCTCGCCCACAGCACCTGGTCGCCCAGGGGCGCCAGCATCAGGCAGGCGCTCGCCAGGACGGCCATGACGCCCATCGCCACCACATGCGCCGGCGCGCGGTCGAAGAACCAGCCGACGCCGAGCTTGCCGCAGATCGCGCCGATGCCGGCCAGGCCCGCAAGCTTGGCCGCGTCCATCGGGCCAAAGCCCTTGTCCACCAGCGCCGGCGAGAGGTGGATGGTGAAGGAGAATTCCGCCGAGACCACCAGGAAGACCACCGCGGCCATCTTCAGGAAGGTCGGCGAGCGGGCCAGCATCTTCCAGGGCCCAAAGCCCCGCAGCACGCCATGGGAGTCGGCTTCGGCCTGGTCCGCCACGCGGTCGCGCCGGTCATGGAAGAAGAACAGCACCAGCACCAGGGCCACGCCGAACCAGGTCAGGCCCAGGATCTGGTAGGCCGGCCGCCAGCCGAACTGCTCGATCAGGTAGCGGGCGTAGACCGGCGAGAAGGCGGTTCCCAGGCCCATGCCGCACAGCGCCATCGCCGTCGCCATGCTGCGGTGCTTCTTGAACGCCGTGGGGATCACCGAGAGGAACACCACCGGCGAGGACAGCAGGCCGGTGAGGATGTAGCCGACCCACAGGCCGATCCACAGTCCGGTCTGGCCGTTGATCAGCGAGAAGGACGCCAGCGACATCCCCGACAGGATCAGGCCGACGATCGCCAGCCGGCGCGCGTTGTGCCGGTCGACCAGGCGCCCGACCACCGAGGCCAGCAGGACGCCCAGCATCAGCGAGATCGACAGGCCCATGGAGACCTGCGTCCGCGACCAGCCGAACTCGTGCTCCAGCGGCGCCATGAACTGTCCCAGCACGTGCTGGGCCACCCCGTTGCCCGACATCCCGATGGCGCAACTGAGCAGCAGCGGTCCGCCGGTCAGCCACTCGTTCTTGGACGATGTCGTGGTCATGGGTTTCCTTCCCGCCGCCGGTCACCGCCAGCGTTCCGCGCGTCTCTGTCATTTGAATGGCACGCCGTTCGCGGCGCCGGCAAGGCGGCGCGGCCCCAGACTACATGAATTTTCAGTCATTGTCTGAATTGACGCCGCGTCCTCCGAGCGATAGCACCGTGAGCATTGTCTTCGCTATGCTAGCGACCTGGCCGCCAATGGCCGCGCCGTGCGGCAGCGCGGCGGATCAGAACCTAATTCTCAGGAGGAAACATTGGCCGAAGAGCTCGCGGGTAAGGTCGCCATCGTCACAGGCGGGGCCTCCGGTATGGGGCGCGGTATGGTCGAACGCTTCGCCGCCGAAGGCGCGAAGGTCGTCATCGCCGACGTCCAGGACGATCTCGGCCATGAGGTCGCCAAGTCGATCGGCGCGAGCGTCGCCTACAAGCGCACCGACGTCTCCGACACCGCCCAGCTCCAGGCCCTGGTGGACTTCGCGGTCGCGACGTTCGGCGGCCTGCACATCATGGTCAACAACGCCGGCATCTCCGGCAAGCGCAGCGCCAACCTCCTGGAAGAGGACTTCGGCGACTTCCACAAGGTGTTCGGCATCAACCTGCTGGGCGTGATGGCCGGCACCGGCTTCGCCGCCAAGGCGATCGCCAAGTGCGGCGGCGGCTCGATCATCAACACCTCCTCCATCGGCGGCATGCAGGGCGGCACCTCGCTCTGGGCCTACGGCGCCTCCAAGGCCGCGGTGATCCACTTCACCAAGGCCTCGGCCATCGAACTGGGCGGCTACAACATCCGCGCCAACTGCATCTGCCCGGGCAATATCGAGACCCCGATCATGGGCAACGCCTTCGCCGGCGACATGTCGCCCGAGGACAAGGCCGCGGCCCTCAAGCGGATCCGCACCTTCCTGATCGAGCGCCAGCCGCTGGCCATCCAGGGCCTGCCGGAAGACATCGCCCAGGCGGCGCTCTTCTACGCCAGCGACCGCTCGCGCTACATCACCGGCACCATCATGCCGGTGGACGGCGGCCTGGTGGCCGGCAGCCCCAACCGGGGCGGCGGCTTCACCTCGGCCGTGAAGGGCTAGAGCCCTGCCGGCGGCCTCGCTCCGGGTCAGGGGCGGGGCCGGCCAGCTTAAGTCATTGTCGTAAGTTGCTTGACAGGGTGGGGCCGGCCGCGTGAAAACGCGTCCTGGAAGCGGGCGTCAGGCGCGTCCGCGGACACGAGCTCAGGAATGCCCCTCGCCCCAGCCCCCGCCTTGACGCGACGAATGCGCGCTTCATATAACTGTCAGTCGAATGACAAGAAGGCTCTCCGCGCGACGGCGTGCGCCGCAGGCGGAAGCCAGGGTTGGGCAGGAACGCAAGGCCCCCTCCCCGGCGCTGCGCCGGGGGTCGGACCCGGCGCCATGACGCAAGGAGCGCCAGCATCGTGAGCAAGAGGCAATTCCCCCGCGGCGAGGCCGCAATCGTCGGGATCGGCTGCACCGAATTCTCCAGGGACTCCGGGGTCAGCACCTTCACCCTGGCGGCCCGCGCGGTTAAGGCCGCGGTCGCCGACGCGGGCCTCAAGCTCAGCGACGTCGACGGGCTGGCGACCTTCGGCGCCACCGACACCATGACGCCCAACATGCTGGCCCAGGCGCTCGGCATCCGGAACATGCGCTACTACGTCGACCAGTACCTGGGCGGCAGCGTCTCGATGTCGATCATTGGCCAGGCGGCCCTGGCGGTCAGCGCGGGCGTGGCCGACTGCGTGGTCGCCTACCGGGCCCTGAACGGCCGCTCCGAGCAACGCAAGAACGGCTCCACCATCGGCAGCGGCAGCAAGATGCCCTGGGACATCCCCTTCAAGCTCTCCCCGGGCGCGGTCTCGCCGGCCCAGGAGTTCGGGATGATCGCCCGCACCCACATGGAAAAGTACGGCACCACCAACGAGGACTTCGGGCGCCTGGCCGTGATGTGCCGCACCCACGCCTCCGACAACGAGCGCGCGATGATGCGCCACCCCATCACCCTGGACGACTACCTGGCGAGCCCCTGGATCGCCGAGCCCTTCCGCAAGCTCGACTGCTGCCTGGAAAGCGACGGGGCGGCCGCGGTGGTGATCGTCAGCGCCGAGCGCGCCAAGGACCTGCCCCACCGCGCGGCCCTGATCCAGGGCGCGGCCTGGGGCGGCGGGGTCAACATCGTCAACAACGGCGTGGTCGACCTGGCGGAGACGCCGGCCTCGGTGATCTCCAAGCGGCTCTACGAGACCTCGGGCATGGGCCCCAAGGACGTCGACTTCGCCGAGCTCTACGACTGCTTCACCTACACCCTGCTCTCGCAGATCGAGGGCTACGGCCTGGCCGAGATCGGCGGGGTGCCGGACAAGCTCGCCGACGGCGCCTACGACCGCGCCACCGGATCGACGCCCGTCAACACCCACGGGGGCCTGCTCTCGGAGGCCTACATCCACGGCATGAACCACGTCTACGAGGCGGTGCAGCAGATCCGCGGCGACGCCGGCCACCGGCAGGTGGCCAAGCACGACGTCGCCCTGGTCACCGGCCAGGTCGGCTACCTCAGCGGCTACTCCTCCGCCATCATGCTGGCGGGCGCCTGATGGAAGCTCCCCCGATGCAAGCGCCCCGC
>Ga0075364_10001966_pt1 | contig 11452 bp, 13 predicted proteins | sample EndMetdeltDD1764_FD_71517 | JGI IMG/M metagenome (GOLD analysis project Ga0075364, IMG submission 71517) | Populus endosphere microbial communities from Tennessee, USA - Endosphere MetaG P. deltoides DD176-4 | ecosystem: Host-associated > Plants > Roots > Endosphere | place: USA: Tennessee... | reverse complement strand
GCGCTGTGCAGCGAACCGGTGCAGACCAGCCTGTGGGACGAGGCGTCACCGATCCCGCACACCCGTCTCGGCCAGAGCGCGGACCTGATCGTCGTCGTGCCGGCCACGGCCCGCCTCATCGGCGCCTACCGGGCCGGCCTGAGCACCGATCTGCTGACCAACACGCTGCTCGCCACTCGGGCACCGGTGATCGTCTGCCCGGCCATGCACACCGAGATGTGGGAACACCCAGCGGTGCAGGACAACCTCGCTGTGCTCGCCGCGCGAGGTGTCGTGATCGTCGAGCCCGATGAGGGGCGCCTCGCGGGCGGCGACAGCGGCAAGGGACGCCTCGCCGCTCCGGAGCGGATCATTGCCGCGATCGAACGCGTCCTCGGGCCGGGCGATCTGGAAGGGGTGAACATCGTCGTGACTGCGGGGGGTACTCGCGAACCGATCGACGCCGTACGCGTGATCGCCAACCGCAGCAGCGGCAAGCAGGGTTATGCGATTGCGGCGGCCGCTGCGGCCAGGGGCGCGCAGGTCACGCTCGTCAGCACCGCCGATCTGGCGCCGCCCGCCGAGGTCGTCATCGTTCGGGTCGAGACCGCGGCCGAGATGCAGGTCGCTGTCGAACATGCCGCGGCCACCGCCGACGTGGTGATCATGGCGGCTGCAGTGGCCGACTTCCGGCCCAAGGTCAGCGCGTCGAACAAGATCAAAAAGGACGACGGCGTCCCCGACATCGTGCTCGAGCCGACTCCCGACATCCTCGCCGGGCTGGGCCGCAACAAGCGGCCTGGCCAGGTCCTGGTCGGGTTCGCCGCGGAGACCGACGATCTCGTGGCCCATGCTGATGCGAAGCTGCGCCGCAAGAACCTCGATCTGATCGTTGCCAACGACGTCAGCGCTGACGGGGTTGGCTTCCAACACGACACGAACGCCGTATGCTTGCTGCGGCCTGACGCCCCGATGGTGACCATCGGACTCACCGACAAGCATTCGATTGCTCGCTCGGTTCTCGACTGTGTCGTCGAGATCCGCGCGGGTCTCACCCAATTCGAACCAACCCAGCCGAATCAACCAATGACGGAGCACCAGTGAGCAAGTGGACCTTTACCAGCGAGAGCGTGACCGAGGGTCACCCGGACAAGATGGCCGATCAGGTCAGCGATGCCGTGCTGGACGCAATTCTCACCGAGGATCCACACGGCCGGGTTGCCTGCGAGACGTTGCTCACCACCGGCCTGTGCGTCGTTGCCGGTGAGATCACGACCTCCGCCTACGTCGACATCCCCAAGATCGCCCGCGAGGTCATCAAGGACATCGGCTACGACAACGCTCTGTACGGTTTCGACGGCAACACCTGTGGCGTGATCGTCAGCCTCGACGAGCAGTCGTCCGACATCGCTCAAGGCGTCGACAAGAGCGAAGAGCTGCGCGGCGGCAAGGCCGGCGAGGACACGATCAATGCCCAGGGCGCAGGCGACCAGGGAATGATGTTCGGCTACGCGTGCGACGAGACACCCGACCTGATGCCCCTGCCGATCTGGCTCGCGCACCGGATGGCCGAGCGTCTCTCCGAGGTGCGCAAGTCCGGCGCCGTCCCGTATCTGCGCCCCGACGGCAAGACCCAGGTCACCTTCGACTACGAGAACGGCAAGCCGGTTGCGCTGAAGGCCGTGCTCGTCAGCACTCAGCACGCCGATGGCATCGACCGCGACACGGTCATCCGGCCCGACCTCATCGAGCAGGTCATCCGCCCGGTCATCCCGGCCGAGTTCGCCGACGGCGACTACAACGTCTACGTCAACCCGACCGGCCAGTTCGTCGTCGGTGGCCCGCACGGCGACACCGGGCTCACCGGCCGCAAGATCATCGTCGACACCTACGGCGGCATGGGTCGCCACGGCGGCGGCGCGTTCAGCGGCAAGGACCCGAGCAAGGTCGACCGTTCCGCCGCGTATGCCGCGCGGTGGGTCGCCAAGCACGTCGTTGCCTCGGGCGCGGCCACACGCTGCGAGGTGCAAGTCGCCTATGCGATCGGGATGGCCCAGCCGATGAGCATTCTTGTCGAGACCTTCGGCACCGAGACCGTCGATCCACTGACCATCGAGCGTGCCGTCCGCGAGGTCTTCGACCTCCGCCCCGGCGCGATCGTTCGCGACCTCGACCTCAAGCGACCGATCTTCCGCAAGACGGCGGCCTACGGTCACTTCGGCCGCAACCTGCCCGAGTTCACGTGGGAGCAGGTCACCCGACTCGCCGATTTCAAGGCTGCAATCGGCGCCTGATCGCCGGCTGAGCGTGCCGCTCGTCGCGCGGGTGGTGCCCGACCTCACCGGCCTCGACCGGCAGTTCGACTACCTCGTTCCCGAGGAGATGCGCACCCAGGTGCAGATCGGCTCGCTGGTTCGCATCTCGCTCAACCACCGCCGGGTTGGTGGCTGGGTGACGGCACTCGGCGCGCCTGACCCGTCGCTGCCCCTGGATCGGTTGTTGCCGATCGCCAAGGTGACCGGGATCGGCCCGGGACAGGAGATCATCGATCTCGCCGGCTGGGCCGCTGTGCGCTGGGCCGGCCGGCTGCGCCCGTTCCTCGTCGCCGGTTCGCCGCCCGGAGCTGTTCTGCGCGCGCCCGCGCCGGCCCACGGTGGGCCGGTCCCCGAGCCGACCGATCCGCTGGCCAACCGATTGCTCGGCGGGGGTGGAGGCGTGCTCCGCCTTCCTCCCGCGGCCGACTCGTTGCCCGTCGTGCTCGCCGCCTGCCGACTCGGACCCGTGCTGGTCGTCACCCCGAGCGTCGCTCAGGCCCGATTGTTGGCCACCCGGTTGCGGCGATCAGCACGCTCGGTCGCGCTGTTGCCACAGGAGTGGGCGGCCGCGGCGGGCGGCGTCGACGTCGTCATCGGTGCTCGCGCCGCGGTCTGGGCACCGTGCCCGGGCCTCGCCGCGATCGTCGTTCTCGACGAGCACGACGAGTCGCTTCAGGAAGAGCGGCAACCGACCTGGCACGCTCGAGACGTCGCCGTTCAGCGCGCTGCAGCGGCGGAGATTCCCGTGCTCCTCGTCTCGCCGTGCCCGAGTGCGACCGCCGTCGCGTGGGCGGATGAGGGTCACTTCGTTCGTCCCTCCGTGAACGACGAGCGGGCGGGGTGGCCGATCGTCGAGATCGTCGATCGCACCCGCGACGAACCCTGGCAGAAGAGCCTGGCCACATCGTCGCTGATCCGGCAACTGCGCGACCACGACCGGCGTGTGATCTGTGTGCTCAACTCGACGGGTCGGGCCAGGCTGCTGGCGTGTCGCCGGTGCAAGTCGATCCAGCGCTGCGAGGTGTGCGAGGCCGCGGTCGTTCAGCGTGACGACAGCCACTTCGACTGCGGGCGCTGCGGCACCGTGCGGCCACCGGTGTGCCAGGTCTGCGGAGCAAGCGCGTTCGCGGCGTTGCGAATCGGTGTCAGCCGACTGCGCGACGAGCTCGAAGCCGCGGCCGCGCGCCCGGTCGTTGCGATCACCGGGAAGTCGAGCGACACCGAGCCGATACCGGAGGCCGGGGTCTACGTCGGCACCGAAGCGGTGCTGCACCGAGTGCGCCGCGCGGACACCGTTGCGTTCCTCGACTTCGATGCAGAACTGCTCGCACCTCGGTACCGGGCCACGGAGCAGGCGATGACGCTCCTCGCCCGCGCGGCGCGGCTGGTCGGTGGGCGGGGGAGCGGTGGCAGGCTCCTCGTGCAAACCTTCGTGCCGCACCACGAGGTCCTCGATGCGGTACTGCACGCCGACCCGGGCCGGCTGATGACGAAGGAGCTGAGCCGCCGGCGGGCACTCGGATTCCCACCCGCCGCGGCCCTCGCCGTCGTCACCGGCGCGGGAGCGGCCGAATATGCAGCCGGCCTTCGACTCGGTGGCGTGCAGTCGGCGCCGACCCTGACAGGCGACGTCCTGCTCCGCGCGGCAGATTGGGACACGTTGGGCCGCGCGATCGCCGAAACACCCCGCCCCAAGGGCAGCCGCCTGCGCATCGAGGTCGACCCCCCGCGCCTGTGAGTGTCGCCGAAACCATCGATCGATCCGCGACCCGTGCCGATGGAGGGGTTGGGTCGTTGTGAGCAGGCGCGATGTCGCCGAAACCATCGATCGATCCGCGACCCGTGCCGATGGAGGGGTTGGGTCGTTGTGAGCTGGCGCGACGGCGCCGAAACCATCGATCAGCGCGGGAAGCTGCCGGGCGCCGGCGCCAGGAGCACAATCGAACCGTCCGCTCGAGTGAGCCCTACATCTGGTTGGTGAACATCGCCATGTCGAAGTAGTCGCGCCAGAGCGAGACCTTGCCGTCGGCGTCGACCTCGAACACACCGGCAACCGGAAGGTCGATCCACTTCTCGCCGGAACGGAAGCGGTCGGTGCGCTCGTTCATCACGGTGTTGCCCGTCACGGTCTGGCGATGAATGACGAACTCGACCTCCTCGAACCCACTCACCATCGCCCCGAGAAAGGTCTTCAGGCCATCCGGGCCATGGTTCTTCCCGACGGGCACGTTGTCGTATTCGAGATCTGCGCTGACGAGCTCGGCCGCGCCGTCCAGATCCTTGGCGACGACCCGACGAATGAACTCGTTGACGGTTTCCTCTGCGGTCATCGCCGGAGTCTTGCAGATCAGGCGTCGTCGAGGGCGTGTGGCCTGATCCGCAACAGTCGGTAGCCCTTGGCGGAGCTGATCCGATCGGTCGGGAACCTCTCGCGGTTGAGCCACTCGACCAGCGAATCGGATCCCAGGTGCTTCTGCACCACCATCACCGCCTGGCCAGTCGGGGTCAGGCGGCCGAGCCAACGCAGCAGCATCTCGTGCATCGCGGCCTTGCCGATGTGGATCGGTGGGTTGCTCCAGATCGCCTCGTAGCGGATCGCCGGGTCGACCTGGTCCGGTGTGCACGTCTGGATGTTCGTGACCTTGTTGGCCCTCGCGTTCTCGCGGGTGAGATGCAGGGCGCGGTTGTTGACGTCGACCGCCCACACCGTTGCCTGTGGGGCGCGGCGAGCCATCGTGATCGCGATCGGGCCGACGCCGCAGCCGAGGTCGAGCAGCTGCGCGCCTGCGCCGGTGCGAGCGGGATCGAGCGGCGGCGCCTTGAGGATGAGGACCCGCGTGCCGGTGTCGAGTGCACCGTGGCTGAACACGCCCCGATCGGTCGTGAGGTGCATCGTGCCATCGGGGAGGGCGACCTTGAAGGAGAACTCCTGGCTCGGCACCGCCGGCTTCTCGGCGAAGTACTGCTCGTTGCTCACATGCGTCTCCTCTCTCGGGCGCTGATCCGGCTGGCATGGGTCGGCCCGGGTCCTGATCACGACTTGCTCGGTAGCCTTGCAGGGTGGCCTACGAAATCCGCATCTTCGGCGATCCAGTTCTCAAGACCCCTGCCGCGGCCGTGACCGAGATCGACGGCAAGGTCGCTCGACTGGTCGACAACATGTTCGACACGCTGAGTGTCAGCGACACGGGCATCGGTCTCGCCGCACCGCAGATCGGCGTGCAGAAGCAGATCTTCGTGTGGGAGGTCGAGGACAAGCGCGAGCTGGTCATCAACCCACAGATCGTCGAGAGCAGCGGCGAGTGGGTGTACGAGGAAGGCTGCCTCAGCATCCCCGGCCTGTACGTCGAACTGGTGCGGCCCAAGGAAGTGCTGATGCGTGGTCTCGACCTCGACGGCAACGAGATCGAGTTCGAGGCCGACGAGCTGATGGGCCGGCTGTTCCAGCACGAGCTCGACCATCTCAACGGCGTGCTGATGTTCGACCGGATGGAACCCGATCAACGCAAGACGGCCATGGCGGAGTACCGGCGGATCCTCGACGAAGAGGCCAAGGCGAAACCACGACGGCTGCGGTTGAAGTGAGCGATCTCGCCCCGCTGCCCACCGGTGCACCGAAGCGGTTGGTGTACCTCGGGACGCCGGCGATGGCCGTTCCACCACTCGAAGCGCTCGTCGTCAAGGGCTTCGAGGTCGCCTTGGTCGTCACACGCGCCGACAAGCGGCGCGGTCGCGGCGGCGCGCTCGTCGCCAGCCCCGTCAAGGCTGCGGCCGAGCGGCTCGGCCTCGCTGTCAGCCACCGCGTCGCGGATGCACTCACCGTCGGTGCCGATCTCGGCGTCGTCGTCGCGTTCGGCCAACTGATCAGGCCCGATGTCCTCGAGCACCTGGCGATGGTCAACCTCCACTTCTCGCTGTTGCCGCGCTGGCGCGGTGCTGCACCCGTCGAGCGTGCCCTCCTGGCCGGCGACGAGGTGACAGGTGTCTGTCTGATGCAGGTCGATGTCGGGCTCGACACGGGTGCCGTCATCGACCGCGTCGAGGTGCCGATCGGACCCCGCCAGACGATCGACGAGCTGAGACGCACCCTCGTCGAGGTCGGCACCGAATTGTTGATCGACAACCTCAGCAGAGGTCTCACGCCGGGTGTGCCCCAGGACGGTGAGCCGACATATGCCGCCAAGCTCGATCCATCCGAGTTCGCCATCGACTGGAACCGGCCGGCCGTCGAGATCGACCGCCTCGTGCGCCTCGGTGTTGCGTGGACGACCTTCCGCGGCAAGCGACTGAAGGTGCTCGGTGTCGAGGTCGACGAGCGCCACGGCCCCGCCGGCGCGCTGATCGAACCGCTCGTCGTCGCCTGCTGGCAGGGCGCGCTCGTGCTCGACCGCGTGCAGCCAGAGGGCAAACCGGCGATGGCGGCGCAGGCCTGGGCCAACGGTGCCCAGCCGCGTGTCGGCGAGCAGCTCGGCGCTGCACCCTCGTGAGCCATCGTCAATCGAGCCAGCAGCGTTCGAAACAGGGCGCGTCGCGGCCGACGTCGGCGGATGCGAACAGCCGCGCTCGCTCGGCCCGCCAGGTGGCATACGACGCGTTGCTGCGCATCGAGCACGACGGTGCGTACGCGAACCTGTTGCTGCCGTCGATGCTCGAGCGCAGCCGGCTCAGTGAGCAGGATCGGCGCTTCGTCACCGAGCTGGTCTACGGATCGACGCGGATGCACCGGGCGTGCGCGGCACTGTACGAGCGGTTCGTGGTCACCGAACCGGACCCCGAGGTCCGCACGCTGCTCGGCCTGGGCGCCTACCAGCTCGCGTTCGCGGGAGTGCCGCCGCACGCCGCCGTTGGTGAGACCGTCGAACTCGCTCATCCGAAGGTGCGCGGCTTCGTCAATGCCGTGCTGCGCAAGGTCTCCAACACCCCGATGATCTGGGACGTCGACGCCGATCGGCTCAGCTATCCGGATTGGATCGTCGAACGGTTCGTGGCCGAGCTCGGGGAGTTCGAGGGGCTCGCCGCGCTGGAGTGCATGAACGAGGCACCACAGGTGTCGGCGCGCGGCGACGGCTACATCCAAGATCGTGGCTCGCAGTGGGTGGCGGATCTCGTCGGTGCGAGAGAGGGCGAAACGATCCTCGACATGTGCGCGGCTCCCGGGGGCAAGGCGACCGCAATGGCGGCCAACAACGCACTGGTGGTCGCGGCCGACCTCCAGCCGCACCGCGCTGCGCTCGTGGTCGACAATGCCCATCGCCTCGGCTACCACGTTCCGGTCGTCGTTGCCGACGGCACCGCGCCGCCGTTCGCGCCGGCGAGCTTCGACCATGTGCTCATCGACGCACCGTGCAGCGGCCTCGGCTCGCTGCGCCGCCGTCCCGACGCGCGCTGGCGGATCAGCCGTGACGACATCGACGATCTCATCGGGATCCAGCAGCGCCTCCTCGCTGCCGCCGCGCCACTCGTCAGGCCGGGCGGAACGTTGGTCTACAGCGTGTGCACGATCACGGCCGCGGAATCGATCGATCACGCGACGCCGGACGGGTTCGACGTCATCAGCGATCCGCCGGACGATCCGTGGCAGTCGTTCGGCACCGGGTTCCGGCTGTTGCCCCAGAATGCCGACACAGACGGCATGGTGATCATTCGCTACCGTGCCCATTCATGAGCGACGATCGGCCACTCGCGGCGAAGGTACTGACGGTCAGCGATGGAGTCGTCCACGGCACTCGTGACGACGCCAGCGGGCGAGCGCTCGTGGCTCAGCTCACCGAAGCCGGGTTCGACGTCGCCGAGCACCGCGTCACCGCCGACGGAACCGAAGCGGTCGCGGCCGTGCTGCGCGAGATGTGCGACGGCTTCACCGGCGTGATCGTGTCGACCGGCGGTACCGGCTTCGCTCCTCGCGATCAGACACCCGAGGGCACACGGGCCGTGATCGAGCGCGAAGCACCTGGCCTCGCCGAGGCGATGCGCCTGATCAGTCCGCTCGGGCGCCTCAGCCGAGGCATCGCGGGGATCCGCGGCCAGGCGATCATCTGCAACACCCCAGGGTCGCCGAAGGGGTGTGTGGAGCAGCTCGGCGCGATCATCGACATCCTCCCGCACGCGATCAGACTGCTGGCCGACGCACCGACGAAACACTGACAGGCGCAACGCTGACAGAATGGCGTCATGGGGATCGCCACTGTCACCGTCGAGCGAGCCGCCGGGTCACTCGGCGCATTCGTCCACGGCATCGACACGTCGGCTCCTTTGCCCGCTGCTGACATGGCGGTGCTCCATCGGGCGCTCCTCGATCACCTCGTCGTGTTCCTGCCCGAGCAGAACATCGACCTCGATCAGCTCGAGCGTTTCACCGACGAGCTCGGCGGTCGCGACGTCACCCCGTACGTCAAGCCGGTGGATGGTCGGCCGTACGTGATCCGGGTGATCAAGGAACCCGACGACGAGCTCAACTTCGCCAACGCGTGGCACACGGACCTGTCGTACCTCGCCGAGCCACCCGCGTTCACGGTGCTCCATGCTCACGAGGTGCCGCCGTTCGGTGGCGACACGATCTGGGCCAATCAGTACCTCGCCTTCGAGACCCTTCCCCCGGCGCTCCAAGAGCAGTTGGTGACCCTCCGCGGCGTGCACAGCGCCGGCATGGCGTACGGGACCGGTGGGTACCTGGAGGCCGTCCAGGACAAGACCTCCATGGCGATCGAACCCAGTGCGAAGGCCTACGACCGCCAGGTGCATCCGCTCGTGATCCGTCACCCGGAGACGGGTCGGGCCGCGCTCTATGCCAACTCCGTGTACACGATCGGCGTCGAGGGCATGTCCGACGACGTTGCCCAGCCGCTGCTCCAGCGTCTGTTCAAGCACAGCGTCAACGAGAACTTCACCTGCCGCCTGCGCTGGCTACCGGGCACCATCGCGATCTGGGACAACCGCTGCACGCAGCACTTCGCGATCAACGACTACGCCGGTGAACGCCGAGAGATGTTCCGCACCAGCGTGAAGGGCAGCGCACCTCAACCGGTTCGCTGACGGGAATCGGCTTTCGTCGTCGTGACCTCGGCGCCGTAGCCTGTCCGCGTGCTGCGCCTCGTCCTTCCCAAGGGTTCGCTCGAGAAGGCGACCCTCGAACTCTTCGAGGCCGCCGACCTGCCCGTGCGCCGGAACTCATCCGTCGATTACAAGGCGACGATCGACGATCCGCGGATCAACGAGGTTCGCATCCTGCGCCCGCAGGAGATCCCGAGCTACGTCGCCGAGGGCCTGTTCGACATCGGCATCACCGGACGCGACTGGGTCGAGGAGACCGCCAGCGATGTGGTCAGCCTCGGCGAGCTGCAGTACTCGAAGGCGACATCGCTGCCGATTCAGGTCATCGTCGCGGTCGCCGGCGACTCACCTGCCATGAGCGTGGCCGACCTCGCCGATGGCGTTCGGGTCAGCACCGAGTACCCCGAGCTGACCAGACGGTTCTTCGCCGACAAGGGGATCAAGGCCGACATCCGCCTGTCGTACGGTGCCAGCGAGGCCAAGATCCCCGACATCGCCGACTGCATCGTCGACATCACCGAGACCGGCCGGGCGCTGCGCGCGGCGGGTCTGCGGATCATCGACACGATCCTGATCAGCTACACCGAGGTCGTCGCCAATCGTCAGTCGTTCGAGGATCCGGCCAAGCGCCATGCGATGGATCAGCTGATGACGCTGTTGATGGGAACGCTCGATGCGCGTGGCAAGGTGCTGGTCAAGCTGAATGTCTCGCGCGAGAACTTCGAAGCAGTCGTCGCGCTGGTGCCGGCGATGAAGGAGCCAACGGTGAGCGAGCTCGCTCACGACGGTGGGTTCGCGATCGAGACGGTGGTCGCCAAGAACCAGATCAACACGCTCATCCCCGCATTGAAGGACGCCGGCGCGACCGGCATCCTCGAGCTGCCGATCTCCAAGATCATCGCATGATGCAGGCCGACGTCCGCCTGCACGGCTCGGTGACCGAGTTCGACGAAGCGCTCGGGCTCGGTGTGATCACGTCCGACGACGGCACTGCATTCGGCTTCCATTGCGTGTCGATCGCCGACGGTTCGCGCACGATCGACGTCGGCGCGGCGGTGAGCTTCGGCGTGCTCCTGAAGCTCGGCCGCCGGGAAGCGGCCGACATCCGGCCGGGTTGATCTCAGGCGTGACCCCGCAGGAAGAACGCGATCAGCGGATCCTGAGTGTGATCCGCTCGCTCCGCGACGGCGAGGTCGTCACCTACGGCGACATCGCAGAGGACGCGGGGTTCGCCAAGATGTCGCGGCTCGTCGGCCGGCTGCTGGCCACCGTCGACGACGACCTGCCGTGGTGGCGCGTCGTCAACTCGGTCGGTCGGCTCGTGCCAGGGCACGAACGCGAGCAGACCAGGTTGCTCAAGCGGGAAGGCGTGAAGTGCGAGGCGGGCCGGGTCCGCCAGGCAAAGTTCGGGCGCTTCGCCGCGAAATCGAAGGGCCAGAAGCGTTAACCAGCAGCTGACTGGTCGGCGTCTGTGGGCTTGGCGGCGTCGGTGACCTGCTTTTTGATCTGCACGAACGCGATGCGGATGTTGCCGAGCGCATCGCGCAGCGTCGGGGCGTTCTCGCCGATCCGGTCGCCGAGGCCCTCGACGAGACACGCGAAGGCGTCGATCGAGAGCGCGGCCTGCACCAGATCGGGTGGCGAGGAACTGAGGTGGATGGCCGCCAGCTCGTACAGTCCCATCGCGTGGTTGGCGACGACAACGGAAGCCGGCACCTCGGCCAACTGCCGGCGAACCTCGGCCATCGCGTCGAGTGCCTCATCGACCTGCGTGTCGCCGTCGTGCTGGTTGACCTGCTCGTCCGAGGTTTCTTCACTCACGTGCGCTAGCGTATCGCCCGACAACTGAGGCGAAGTGGGGTGCATCAGTGCACGAAACCCCCACCCGGCCACGTTCACGTGCGTCCGGGTCATGGCACCGAATCATCCGCTCCCGTGCGAGGGTGTGGCCGTTCGACCTTGGCTTTGCGTCGGTACTCGACGACGAAACAACAGCCAACAGGGAGAACAGCCCATTGCACAGGAGTGAAAAGCCATAGCAACGCCGCAGCAGAACGAGCCCCGGTACAACGAGCGCATCCGTGCGCGTGAGGTACGCCTGATCGGAG
>Ga0075364_10001965_pt1 | contig 11452 bp, 12 predicted proteins | sample EndMetdeltDD1764_FD_71517 | JGI IMG/M metagenome (GOLD analysis project Ga0075364, IMG submission 71517) | Populus endosphere microbial communities from Tennessee, USA - Endosphere MetaG P. deltoides DD176-4 | ecosystem: Host-associated > Plants > Roots > Endosphere | place: USA: Tennessee... | reverse complement strand
CAGCAGCACATCCTGCACGCCAACGGCCGCAACGGCGGATCGATCGCGATGCGGGTCTGCATCGTGATCAAGTTGGCGCCCAACGGTCTGATCAGTCGCATCGATGAGTACTTCGACCCGGCGGAGATTGCCCCTCTGCTGGAGTCGGCCGATTCACAGCGGAGGTGACATGGCAAGCACACAGGAGCTTCTGAGTAATCCGACATCCGTCGGCGTCTGGAGCGTCGATCCGGGGCGGTCGACGATCGGATTCAAGGCCAAGTCGATGTGGGGTCTGGCCCCCGTCAAGGGTCACTTCGCGGAGTTCAGCGGTGACGGCCAAATAACCGACACACAAACAGTTTTCGGCCGAATCGACATCAAGGTCGCCTCGGTGGATACCAAGATTCGCAAGCGCGACGACCACCTGCGCTCCGCGGACTTCTTCGAAGTCGAGAAGTACCCCGACATCAGCGTGGTGGTCACCAGCGCCGAGGGCATCGACGGCGACATCGTGGACCTGCGAGCACAACTCACGGTCAAGGGCACCACGGGGCCGTTGCCGCTGCGCACGAAGGTCGCGGTGCTCGACGACGGCGCGGTGCGCGTCACCGCGGAAGCCACCATCGACCGTAGGGAATTCGGCGTCGACGGCAACTTGATGGGGATGATCCCCGACAACGCGACGATTTCCGGCGACGTCGTGTTCCGGCGCGGATAGCATCTGGGCCATGACCCAGCCGTCAAAGCCGCTTCGCATCCTCGTCTACAGCGACAACCCAAGGACCCGCGAGCAGGTGCAGCTAGCGCTGGGCAAGCGCGTCGACCCGGATTTGCCGGACCTGAGCTATGTCGAGGTCGCCACCGGTCCGATGGTGATCCGATTGATGGACGAGGGCGGATTCGATCTGGTCATCCTCGACGGGGAGGCCACGCCCACCGGCGGAATGGGAATCGCCAAGCAGCTCAAGGACGAGATCGCCGACTGCCCACCGATCCTTGTGCTCACCGGACGTCCGGACGACGCATGGCTGGCCAATTGGTCGCGGGCGGAAGCCGCGGTTCCCCACCCGATTGACCCGATCCGTTTGGGTGACGCCGTGGTGGGACTGCTGCGCGCGCCGGTGCAGTAGGCGGAAACGCCAAATCTATTGGCGCAGTTTCGTTTCCGAGGCACGCCAACATCGCTGCATGCAGCTACTAGCGACTCTAACCAAAATCCGTGGCACCCGTCATAAAGCCCGCTAGGGTGTGGGTAAGCTCACATCGACAGCCCACGAGGGAGCGTTTGCTCGGTATGGATTTGTACACCCCAATATTGGTGCTCGGCGCGATCGCGGCGGCGTTCGCTATCGGGTCGGTCGGCATTGCGCTGTTGGTCGGCCCGCGCCGCTATAACCAGTCCAAGCTCGAGGCCTATGAGTGCGGCATCGAGCCGGTGCCCGAGTTGGCCAGCGCCCATTCGGCGGGCCAGCGATTTCCGATCAAGTACTACCTGACGGCGATGTTGTTCATCATCTTCGACATCGAGATCGTCTTCCTCTATCCGTGGGCGGTGGCGTTCGACAGCCTCGGGATGTTTGCGCTGGTAGAGATGCTTCTATTCATGGTCGTGGTGTTTGTGGCCTACGCCTATGTGTGGCGGCGGGGAGGCCTGACATGGGACTAGAGGAGAAGCTGCCCGGCGGCATCCTGCTTTCGACCGTCGAGAAGGTGGCCGGCTATATCCGGAAGGGTTCCCTGTGGCCCGCGACTTTCGGCCTGGCGTGCTGCGCGATCGAAATGATGGCGACGGCCGGACCACGATTCGACATCTCGCGGTTCGGCATGGAGCGGTTCTCGGCGACGCCCCGACAGGCAGACCTGATGATCGTCGCGGGCCGGGTCAGCCAGAAAATGGCGCCGGTGCTTCGCCAGATCTACGACCAGATGGCCGAGCCCAAGTGGGTGCTGGCGATGGGTGTGTGCGCGTCGTCCGGAGGCATGTTCAACAACTACGCGATCGTCCAGGGCGTCGACCACATCGTGCCCGTCGACATCTACCTGCCCGGGTGCCCCCCGCGACCGGAGATGCTGTTGCACGCAATCCTCAAGCTGCACGACAAGATTCAGGAGATGCCGCTCGGCGTCAACCGCGAGGAGGCGATCCGCGAAGCCGAGCAGGCGGCACTGGCAGTGACCCCGACCATCGAATTAAAGGGGCTGCTGCGGTGAGCGAGAACGGATCAGACTCCCAGAACGAAGCTCCCGAGGTCATCGGTGTACGCCGCGGCATGTTCGGGGCCGAGGGCAGTGGTGACACGTCCGGATATGGCCGCCTCATCCGTCCGGTGGAGCTGCCGGGCAGCTCCCCGCGTCCGTACGGCGGCTATTTCGACGACGTCGTGGACAAACTGAGTGGTGTTCTCGGCGAGGACAACTACGCCGAGTCCATCGAGCGGGTGGTGGTCTACCGCGACGAACTGACGCTGGAGGTTCGACGCGAGCAGCTGCCCGCGGTGGCTCAGGCGTTGCGGGACGACCCGGGGCTGCGGTTCGAGCTATGCCTGGGCGTCAGCGGCGTGCACTACCCCGACGACAGCGGACGCGAGCTGCACGCCGTTTATCCGCTGATGTCGATCACCCACAATCGCCGCATCCGTGTCGAGGTCGCCACGCCCGACGCCGACCCGCACATCCCGTCGCTGTACTCGGTGTATCCAACCGTCGACTGGCACGAGCGGGAGACGTACGACTTTTTCGGCATCATCTTCGACGGTCACCCCGCGCTCACCCGCATCGAAATGCCCGACGACTGGGTCGGGCACCCGCAGCGTAAGGACTACCCGTTGGGCGGAATCCCCGTCGAGTACCACGGCGCCGAGATCCCACCGCCCGATCAACGGAGGGCCTACAACTGATGAGCACATCCCTGAATCCGCCCGGGTCGGGCGGCGCCGAAAAGGTGGTCGTCGTCGGTGGCCAGGACTGGGACCAGGTCGTCGCGGCCGCACGGGAAAACGCCGCGTCGCATGTCGGCGAGCGGATCGTCGTCAACATGGGCCCGCAGCATCCCTCCACGCACGGCGTGCTGCGACTGATCCTGGAGATCGAGGGCGAGACGATCGTCGAGATCCGCTGCGGTATCGGCTATCTGCACACCGGCATCGAGAAGAACCTCGAGTTCCGCAACTGGACTCAGGGCGTCACCTTCGTGACCCGAATGGACTACCTCTCACCGCTTTTCAACGAGACGGTGTATTGCTTGGGCGTCGAGAAACTGCTGGACGTCACCGATGACATCCCAGAGCGCGCGAGCGTCATCCGCGTGATGATGATGGAGCTCAACCGCATCTCCAGCCACCTGGTCGCGCTGGCCACCGGCGGCATGGAGCTGGGCTCGATGGGTGCGATGTTCTACGGGTTCCGCGAGCGCGAGCAGATCCTGTCGATCTTTGAGACCATCACCGGCCTGCGGATGAACAACGCCTACATCCGGCCCGGCGGCGTGGCGATGGACCTACCCGACGAAGCGTTCCCGCAGATCCGCGACATGCTCAAGCTCATGCCCAAGCGGCTGAAGGACCTCGAGGACCTGCTCAGCGAGAACTACATATGGAAGGCCCGCACTCAAGGCATCGGCTACCTGGATCTGACCGGGTGCATGGCGCTGGGCATCACGGGTCCCTGCCTGCGGTCCACCGGGCTCCCCCACGACCTACGCAGGGCGCAGCCGTACTGCGGATACGAGACCTACGAGTTCGACGTCATCACCGACGACGGTTGTGATTCCTACGGCCGCTATCTGATCCGGGTCAAGGAGATGCACGAGTCACTGAAGATCATCGAACAATGCGTGGACAGGCTCGAGCGGCAGCCAGGGCCGGTGATGATCCAGGACAAAAAGCTGGCGTGGCCGGCTGACCTCAAGCTGGGGCCGGACGGGCTCGGCAATTCGCCCGAGCACATCGCCAAGATCATGGGCCATTCGATGGAGGGGCTTATCCACCACTTCAAACTCGTGACCGAGGGCATCCGGGTCCCGGCCGGGCAGGTGTACGTCGCGGTCGAGTCACCGCGCGGAGAGCTCGGTGTCCACATGGTCTCCGACGGCGGCACCCGCCCCTACCGCGTGCACTACCGCGATCCTTCGTTCAACAACCTTCAGGCCGTGGCCGCCATGTGCGAGGGCGGCATGGTCGCCGACGCCATCACCGCGGTGGCGTCGATCGACCCGGTAATGGGGGGCGTGGACCGCTGATGAGCGCTTGCGCGAAGAAGAGACCGGTGATGAGCGCTTGCGCGAAGAGGCGAGGGCAGCGTTGAGCATCTTCCTCGAGCTGGGCCAGCGGCCAGATGAGCCCGGCCCACCCATCCACGGACCCAAAACCTATCCGGCCGACGTCCAGGAGCGTCTGGCCGCCGAAGCCCAAGGGGTCATCGCCCGCTATCCGCAGGGCAGGTCGGCGTTGTTGCCGTTGCTGCACCTCGTGCAGTCCGAAGATGGGTACCTCACCTCTGCGGGCATCGCCTTCTGCGCTCGACAGCTGGGGTTGACCGACGCCGAGGTCACCGCCGTCGCCACCTTCTACTCGATGTACCGCCGCACGCCGACGGGTGAGTACCTGGTCGGGGTGTGCACCAACACGTTGTGCGCGATCATGGGCGGCGACGCCATTCTCGAAGTGCTGCAGGACCACTTGGGCCTTCACGCCGGCGAGACGTCCGCGGACGGGCGCGTCACGCTCGAGCACATCGAGTGCAACGCCGCATGCGACTACGCACCGGTCGTGATGGTCAACTGGGAGTTCTTCGACAACCAGACACCGTCGTCGGCCCGCGACCTCGTCGACGGACTCCGCGCGGGCCAGCCGCCCCTGCCGACCCGCGGTGCTCCGTTGTGCACCTTCAAGGAGACCTCGCGAGTCCTTGCCGGCCTGCCTGATCCGGAGGCCGCTGCCGGCCAGACATCAGCCGGCGACGCGACGCTGGCGGGCCTGCGGATCGCAAAGGAAAGGGGCATGGAGGCGCCCGATCCGGCCACTACCGTGCCGGCTAAGCCGAACGAACCCGAAACCAATCCGGACGCAACGGAATCCAAGAAATGACGCCACTGACTCCCGTCCTGAGCCGGTTCTGGGACGAGCCCGAGACCTGGTCGATGGACACCTACCGTCGCCACGACGGCTACCGCGCGCTCGACCGCGCCCTCGCCATGGCTCCCGACGATGTCATTGCGCTGGTGAAGGATTCGGGTCTGCGGGGCCGCGGTGGTGCAGGCTTCCCGACGGGGACCAAGTGGTCTTTCATTCCCCAGGACAGCACGGGCGCCGGCGCCAAGCCGAAGTACCTCGTCGTCAACGCCGACGAGTCGGAACCCGGTACGTGCAAAGACATGCCGCTGATGCTGACGACGCCGCACTTCCTGGTCGAGGGTGTCATCATCGCGGCGTACGCGATCCGGGCGCACCACGCCTTCATCTACGTCCGCGGCGAGGTCCTGCCGGTGCTGCGCCGCCTACAGGCCGCCGTTGCCGAGGCCTACGAGGCGGGCTACCTCGGCACGAACATCAACGGGTCGGGTTTCGATCTGGAGTTGATCGTGCACGCGGGCGCGGGCGCCTATATCTGCGGCGAGGAGACCGCACTACTGGACTCGCTGGAAGGGCGGCGGGGACAGCCGCGGCTACGCCCTCCCTTCCCCGCCGTCGCCGGGCTGTACGCCTCTCCCACCGTGGTCAACAACGTGGAGTCCATCGCCAGCGTGCCGCCAATTCTGCTGAATGGTGTCGATTGGTTCCGGTCGATGGGCTCCGAGAAGTCGCCCGGTTTCACGCTCTACTCGCTGTCCGGTCACGTCACGACCCCCGGGCAATACGAGGCGCCGCTGGGAATCACGCTGCGCGAGCTGCTCGATTACGCCGGCGGTGTCCGCGCCGGACACTCGCTGAAATTCTGGACGCCGGGCGGCTCGTCGACGCCGCTGCTGACTGACGAACACCTCGACGTGCCACTGGATTACGAGGGCATGGCAGGGGTTGGGTCGATGCTGGGAACCAAGGCATTGCAGATCTTCGACGAGACCACCTGTGTGGTGCGTGCAGTTCGCCGGTGGACCGACTTCTACGCGCACGAGTCGTGTGGCAAGTGCACGCCGTGCCGGGAGGGCACCTACTGGCTGGCGCAGATCTACGAACGCCTCGAGACCGGAACGGGCACCGAGGCCGACATCCAGAAACTGCTCGACATCTCCGACACCATCTTCGGAAAGTCGTTCTGCGCGTTGGGCGACGGCGCCGCCAGCCCGATCATTTCGTCGATCAAGTTCTTCCGCGACGAATACGTCGCGCACCTGTCCGGCGGCTGCCCGTTCGATCCGTACGCCTCCACGCTGATGGCCACGGAAGGGGTGGGTGTCTAGATGACGCAGACCGCTGATACCGGCACCGGCACAACCCCCGTCGAGATGGTGAACCTCACCATCGACGACGTCGAGATCAGTGTGCCGAAGGGCACCTTGGTGATTCGGGCCGCCGAGCTGATCGGTGTCCAGATCCCACGGTTCTGCGACCACCCGTTGCTCGATCCGGTCGGCGCGTGCAGGCAATGCCTTGTCGAGGTGGAGGGCCAACGCAAGCCGATGGCGTCGTGCACCATCACCTGCACGCCCGACATGGTGGTGCGCACCCAGAACACCTCCGAGTCCGCCGACAAGGCGCAGCACGGGGTGATGGAACTGCTTCTCATCAACCACCCGCTGGACTGCCCGGTGTGCGACAAGGGCGGCGAATGCCCCCTTCAGAACCAGGCGATGTCCAACGGGCGGGTGGAAACCCGATTCGAGGACGTGAAGAGGACGTTCCCCAAACCGATCAACATCTCGTCCGAGGTGCTGCTGGACCGAGAGCGCTGCGTATTGTGCGCCCGCTGCACCCGGTTCTCCGAGCAGATCGCCGGCGACCCGTTCATCGAACTGCTCGAACGCGGTGCGCTGCAACAGGTCGGGATCGCCCCCGGCGAGCCATTCGAGTCGTATTACTCCGGCAACACGGTTCAGATCTGTCCGGTCGGGGCGCTGACCGGCGCGGCCTACCGGTTCCGGGCGCGACCGTTCGACCTGGTGTCCAGCCCGAGCGCGTGCGAGCACTGCGCGTCCGGATGTGCCCAGCGCACCGATCATCGCCGCGGAAAAGTAATGCGCCGCTTGGCCGGTGACGATCCCGAGGTCAACGAAGAATGGAACTGCGACAAGGGCCGGTGGGCGTTCACCTACGCCACCCAGGGTGACCGCATTACCACCCCGCTGATCCGCGATGAGGACGGCTCGCAGCGGCCTGCCTCGTGGTCGGAAGCTCTCGGTGTGGCGAGCGCAGGCCTGGCCGCGGCAGGGGCACGTACCGGAGTGCTCGTCGGCGGTCGGGTGACAATGGAAGACGCCTACGCCTACTCGAAGTTCGCCCGAATGATTCTGGGCACCAACGACATCGACTTCCGAGCCCGTGCACACAGCGGCGAGGAAGCGGACTTCCTCGCCGCACACATCGCGGGCCAGCCGATGACGGTGACCTACGCCGACCTCGAGAAAGCTCCCGCGGTTCTGCTCGCCGGACTCGAACCCGAAGAGGAATCGCCGATCGTCTTCCTGCGGCTGCGCAAGGCCGTCCGCAAGAACGGTCTGCAAGTCAAGTCGATTGCGCCATTCGCCACGCGAACCCTGACCAAACTGCGGGCACAACTGATTCAGACCGCACCGGGCAGCGAGGCGGCGGCTCTGGACGGTTTGGCCGGCGACGATCACTTGAAGCTGCCCGGCTCGGTCATTCTGGTCGGCGAGCGGCTGGCCACCTCGCCAGGAGCGCTCTCGGCCGCAAGCAGATTGGCGGCCGCGACAGGCGCCCGGCTGGCATGGATTCCGCGTAGGGCCGGTGAGCGCGGCGCCCTCGAGGCAGGCGCACTGCCCGGCCTGTTGCCCGGTGGTCGACCAGTCACCGACGCGTCGGCCCGCGAACAGACCGCCGCTGCATGGAATGTCGACAATCTGCCGTCCACTCCCGGCCGCGACACCGCGGGGATCCTCGATGCGGCGCGAAGCGGCGAACTGGGCGCCCTGCTCGTCGGCGGCGTCGAACTCGCCGACCTCCCTGACCCCGATGCCGCGCTTGCCGCGATCGACGCCGCGCCATTCGTGGTCAGCCTCGAACTTCGGGACAGCGCGGTGAGCGCGCTCGCCGACGTGGTGTTCCCAGTCGCGCCCGTCGTCGAGAAGGCAGGCGCATTCGTCAACTGGGAGGGCCGGATTCGTCCGTTCGAAACTGCGCTACCGACGAACGCGATTCCAGATTTGCGCGTACTGGCCTACCTCGCGGACGAACTCGGCTCTGATCTGAACATGTCGTCCGCGCTGGTCGCGGGTGAGGAGATGGCACGGCTCGGATTCTGGGGCGGCCCGCGACCGGATGCCCCCAACGTGGCGCCATCGCAGTCCGCACGACCCGGTAAGGGACAGGCGCTGCTGGCCGGCTGGCGGATGCTGCTCGATGACGGACGGCTGCAGGACGGGGAACCGCACCTGGCAGGCACAGCACGGCAGCCAGTCGCACGTCTTTCGGCAGTGACCGCCGCCGAGATCGGCGCCGCCGAACACGATCTGGTGAGTGTGAGCACCGATCGCGGCACGATAACGCTTCCGCTGGCGATCACCGAAATGACCGACGACACAGTCTGGTTGCCGCTGAACTCCCCCGGGTCTGCGGTGCACCGGCAACTCGGTGTGACGGCGGGCGAGCTCGTCTCGATCGGACGGGCGGACCGATGACATATCCGGATCCCACGCTCTTCGGCCACGACCCGTGGTGGCTGATCGTCGCCAAGGCGCTCTTTATCTTCGTGTTCCTGATGCTGTCCTTGTTGGTCGCGATCCTCCTCGAGCGCAAGCTCCTCGGCTATATGCAGATGCGACCCGGCCCCAACCGCGTCGGACCGTGGGGACTGCTCCAGTCGCTAGTCGACGGCGTCAAGCTCGCCCTCAAAGAGGGCCTCATCCCCTCCGGGGTGGACAAGTTCATCTACCTTGCGGCGCCGGTCATCTCCGTGGTTCCGGCGTTCATCGCGTTCTCCGTCATCCCGATGGGCGGTGAGGTATCCATTTTCGGACACCGAACCGCATTGCAGCTGACCGATATGCCCGTCGCAGTGCTGTTCGTGCTCGCCGCGACATCGATCGGTGTGTACGGAATCGTGCTGGCGGGTTGGGCTTCCGGCTCCACCTATCCGCTGCTGGGCGGGCTGCGGTCCAGCGCACAGGTGATCTCGTACGAGATAGCCATGGCTCTGTCGTTCGCGGCGGTGTTCATATACGCGGGCACGATGTCGACATCGGGGATCGTCGCAACCCAGCAGGGGCTCTGGTACATCTTCCCGCTGCTGCCGTCGTTCTTGGTCTACGTGACCTCGATGGTCGGCGAAACCAACAGGGCCCCTTTCGATCTGCCCGAGGCAGAGGGCGAGCTCGTCGGCGGATTCCACACCGAGTACTCGTCGATCAAATTCGCGATGTTCATGCTCGCCGAATACGTCAACATGTTCACGGTGTCGGCGCTGGCGACCACGCTGTTCCTCGGCGGATGGCATGCCCCGTGGCCCATCAACATGTGGGACGGCGCCAACACCGGCTGGTGGCCGCTGTTGTGGTTCATCGCGAAGGTCTGGACCTTCATGTTCCTGTTCTTCTGGCTGCGGGGAACGCTGCCCCGGATGCGCTACGACCAATTCATGGCACTGGGCTGGAAGGTGCTGATCCCGGTCTCGCTGGTCTGGATCGTGATCGTCTCCAGCGCCCGCGCCCTGCGCAACCAGGGCTATGGCCAGGTCGCGACCGGACTGATCACCGTGGGCGCCGTGGTCGCGCTGATCATCCTGTTCGCGCTGTGGAGAACCGTGCGGGCCAGAAACATTCGGAAGATCCCCGAGCAGGCCGTGGATGCGGGCGTGTTCCCGGTGCCACCGTTGCCGACAAAGGAGAAAACCGATGCCTAAATTCCTCGATGCGATCGCGGGATTCGGAGTCACGTTTTCCACGATGTTCAAGAAGCGGCTCACCGAGCAATACCCGGAGAAGCCGGGTCCCACCGCCAAGCGCTACCACGGCAGGCATCAGCTCAACCGCTATCCCGACGGCCTGGAGAAGTGCATCGGCTGTGAGCTGTGCGCGTGGGCGTGCCCGGCCGACGCCATCTATGTCGAAGGCGCGGACAACAACGCCGAGGAGCGGTTCTCGCCCGGTGAGCGTTACGGCCGCGTCTACCAGATCAACTATCTGCGGTGCATCGGCTGCGGACTGTGCATCGAGGCGTGCCCGACCCGCGCGCTGACGATGACCAACGAGTACGAGATGGCCGACGACAACCGCGCCGACTTGATCTGGGGCAAGGACAAATTGCTTGCCCCGCTCCTGCAGGGCATGCTCGCACCCCCGCATGAGATGGCGCCCGGCAGCACCGACGAGGATTACTACCGGGGCAACATCAAGCCGATCACTGCGGAGCCGATCACCGGGGACGCCAGGTGACCATCGAGTTCCTCGCTGCTGCGCCCACCGATGTCGCCGGGCACACCTCGACGCCAGCGGCAGTGGTGTTCTGGGTGTTCGGTGCCGTCGCGTTGATCGGAGCCGTCGGTGTGGTGGCCGCCCAGAAGGCCGTCTACTCCGCGATGTTCCTGGCCAGCACGATGATCGCGCTTGCGGTGCTGTACACCGCGCAGGACGCGTTGTTCCTCGGTGTCGTGCAGGTGGTGGTCTACACCGGCGCGGTGATGATGCTGTTCCTGTTCGTCCTGATGCTGATCGGCGTCGATACGTCGGAAGCGCTTGCGGAAACGCTTCGCGGGCAACGCATCGCAGCGATGGTGATCGGTTTCGGCTTCGGGATTCTGCTGATCGCCGGGATCGGGAACGTCTCCGCTGCTGGATTCACGGGCCTGGCGCAGGCGAACGCAGGCGGAAACGTCCAGGGGCTGGCGGCGCTGATCTTCACCAAGTACCTATGGGCATTCGAGCTCACCGGGTCGCTGCTCATCACGGCTGCCCTCGGCGCGATGGTGTTGGCCCACCGCGAACGCTTCGAACGGCGCAAGACGCAGCGTGAACTGGCCCAGGAGCGCTTCCTGCCGGGCGGACACCCGACGACGCTGCCCAATCCTGGTGTGTACGCCCGCAACAACGCCGTCGACATGGCCGCCCGCCTGCCCGATGGATCGGCTTCCGAGCTGTCGGTCAGCGCCCTGCTACAGAAACGAACCGTCAGCCACAGCAATGGCCATGGGGGTGCCGATGAATCCTGACAACTATCTCTACTTGTCGGCGTTGTTGTTCACGATCGGCGCGGCGGGAGTGCTGCTGCGCCGCAACGCCATCGTCATGTTCATGTGCGTCGAGTTGATGCTCAACGCGGCGAACCTCGCGTTCGTCGCGTTCTCCCGCATGCACGGCCATCTG
>Ga0075364_10001964_pt1 | contig 11459 bp, 11 predicted proteins | sample EndMetdeltDD1764_FD_71517 | JGI IMG/M metagenome (GOLD analysis project Ga0075364, IMG submission 71517) | Populus endosphere microbial communities from Tennessee, USA - Endosphere MetaG P. deltoides DD176-4 | ecosystem: Host-associated > Plants > Roots > Endosphere | place: USA: Tennessee... | reverse complement strand
GGTCTGCACCAGGGTCAACACTTCGAAGAGTTCGTCCAGCGTACCGAAGCCGCCAGGGAACGCCACCAGGGCCTTCGCACGCATCATGAAGTGCATCTTGCGCAATGCGAAGTAATGGAACTTGTAGCTGAGCGAAGGCGAGATGAAGCGGTTGCCGCTTTGCTCGTGCGGCAGCGCGATGTTCAGGCCTACGTTGAGCGCGCCGGCCTCGTGGGCGCCGCGGTTCGCCGCTTCCATGATGCCCGGCCCGCCACCGGTGCAGATGTACAGGCGGTCGGCGGGCTGCTGGGCTTCGCTGTGCTCGGCGACCAGGCGGGCGAACTGTCGTGCCAGGTCGTAGTACTGGGCGTTCTTCACGGCAAGCTGGGCGCGCTGGATGCGGGACGCGTCGCCGCTGGCCTCGGCAGCCTGCAGCTGGCTGGCCGCCTCGTCGGGTGCAACGAAGCGCGCGCTGCCGTAGACCACGACGGTGTTCTCGATGCCCTGCGCCGTCTGGCCCAGGTCCGGCTTGAGCATTTCCAACTGAAAGCGGATGCCGCGCGTTTCGCGCCGCAGCATGAATTCGGGGTCGGCGAAGGCCAGCCGGTAGGCGTCCGCATGCAGCGGGTTGCCGTTCACGGCATGGTTCTGCAATTCGGCCCAGGCATTGGCCAGGCGGCTGTCGTTGAGGTCGTTGGATTCCATGGGAACGTGGGTAAGGGAAAGAAAGGATGGGCGGTAGAGCCCTGGCGGCATCTTCAGCGGGCGAGCCACCACAGCGCGGTGCGCATGCCCGCAAAGGTGAGGGCGAATGAACCGCCCACATGCAGCAGCATCGTGGCCAGGGCCACGCCGTAGCGCTGCTGCATCAACATGGTGACGACTTCGCCCGAGAAGCTGGAGAACGTGGTGAGGGTGCCCAGAAAGCCCGTGATGATGAGCAGCCGCCAGGCGGGATCGATGTCGGGCCGGCTGGTGAACACGGCAATCGCGACGCCGATGCAGTAGCCGCCGATGAGGTTCACCGCCAGCGTGCCCCAAGGCAGCCAGCCCCCCGGATTGAGCCATAGCGCGAAACCCCAACGCATCAGGGCGCCGATGCAGGCGGCAAGGCAGATCACGGCAACATTCACAAGCATGGGTGCTGATTATCCGGTACAGAGCGCCCTGGAGCGGGCTGCACCGAAGATGGCACATGACCGAAGTTCAGGACTCGGAGCCGTCTTGCACAGACATGAAAAAGCCCACCACGAAGGGTGGGCTGTCGTGCGATGGGGCGGACACCCCCGCGCAGTGCAGGGGTCAGTTGCGGTTCTGGCCCTGTTGCTGGTCCTTCTGACCTTGCGGATTCTGGTTCTGCTGGTCACGGTTCACTTGGTTCTGACCTTGGTTGGTCTCAGAGCCCTGCTGACGTTTCTGGTCGTTGGTCTGCTGCTGTTGGTCGCTGTTCGGATTCTGTTGGTCCTGCTGGCGCTGCTGGCCGGGCTGCTGCTGGGGCTGGTTCTGCTGACCTTGCTGATTGTTTGCCATGAGAGTCTCCAAAGAATGCACAAGCGGAATTGCCTGTGAAGTCATTCAGCGGCGCGCGGAGGGTGTGGGTGGTCAGCCCAGGCGACGGCAGGACGTAGGAGAAGGGGACACCAAGCAAGGCAACGCAGGTCGCACAAAAAAGACAGCCCGCACGGAGGCGGGCTGAACTTGCGATGGTCGCAAGAGAGGGAGTGTCGAGGGGTGTCGACCCGCAAAGTGTTCCAGTGCCAGGGCGTGACCGTTGTAGGACAGTGGGCCGAAGCGGCGTGCTGAATGCGGTGGGCGCCTACAGATTGGCGATGTATCGTGCGCGATAGTCACTGCCATGCAAAATTCAGAGCAATCAAACCCCGCCGGCTATGCCCATCTCGTGTCCTATCGGGGTCCCGCAGACCAGGAGGCGGCCGATGAGGGCAGCGGCATGTTCTGGATGGCATGCGCGCTGGTGGGCGCGTTTCTGGTGATTGCGGTGACGTTCGTCGCCGCCACGGGGCTGGGCGCAGCGGCCTGAGCTCCGTGATCGCCTCTCCCCTTCATCTTCTACGCTTCGCTCAGTAGCCCGCGCTGGGTTTGGCCGGCACCGCCGTGGCAATGGCCGGCGCGGCCCCGGGAAACTGTGTGCGCAGCTTGCGGGCCGCATTCACGAACAGCAGCACATCGACGCCCACGGCGACGAACGTGCAACCCAGGTCGAGGTAGCGTTGGGCCAGGGTGGGGTCCGACGTCAGTGTGCCGGCCGCCTTGCCGCTGGCGATGATGGTCTTCATGGCACTTTCGATGGCCGCTTGCACTTCGGGGTGCCCGGGGTTGCCGCGATGGCCCATGGAAGCCGCCAGATCGGCCGGACCGATGAACACCCCATGCACTCCGTCCACGGCGCAAATGTCCTCCAGATTCGACAACGCCGTCGTGGTTTCGGCCTGCAGCAGCAGGCACACCTCATCGTCGGCAATGGCCAAGTAGTCGGTGCGCCCGCTCCACTGCGAAGCGCGCCCCACGGCACTGCCCACGCCGCGCACGCCCTGCGGCGGGTACCGCGTGGCGGCAACGATCGACTGCGCCTGCTCTGCGGTATCGACCATCGGCACCAGCAGCGTCTTGGCACCGATGTCCAGGAACTGCTTGATGAGCGCCGTGCTGCCTTCCACCACCCTCACTACAGGCTGTGCCGCATGGGGCGCCACTGACTGCAGCGTGGCCAGTGTGCTGCGCAGGTCGTTGGGCGCGTGCTCGCCGTCGATCAGAAGCCAGTCGTAGCCGGTGGTGGCGGCGGCTTCGGCCAGGTACGGATCGGCCATCGACAGCCAGAGACCGACCTGGGGGCGGCAGGCGGCGAGGGCGGTCTTGAAGGGGTTGTGTGCGGGCATGGGTGTGTTCCGATTCAAGTGCGATGGGTGTCGCTGTCCAGAAGGCCGCAGCCTTCGGTACTGGCGTGTCCCGGACAAGGGGCGCGGTGCGCAGCACGGCGATGGCGGAGGGAGGGCGCGCAACGCCTCAGAAAGGTGCAACGCATTTATTCCAGTCCCCCTTGGCACACGTATTTGGTGTGCAGGTAGTCGTCCAGGCCGTGCGTGGAGCCTTCGCGGCCGTAGCCCGATTCCTTCACGCCGCCGAATGGTGCAGCCTCTGCTGCCAGCGCGCCTTCGTTCACGCCCACGATGCCGGTTTCCAGCGCGTCCGCCACGCGCCAGATGCGGCGCACGTCCTGGCTGTAGAAGTACGCCGCCAGCCCGAACGGCGTGTCGTTGGCCTGGGCGATCACCTCGGCCTCGTCCTCGAACACCGTGAGCGGCGCCACAGGGCCGAAGGTCTCCTCGCAGGCGCAGGCCATGGTCGCGTCGGCGCCGGTGAGCACGGTAGGGGCGTAGTAGGTGCTGCCCAGCTCCGACAGGCGCGTGCCGCCCGTCAGCACCTTCGCCCCCTTGGCCACCGCATCGTTCACGTGGCGCTCGATTTTTTCCACGGCACGATCATTGATCATCGGCCCGATCTGCGAGGCCGGGTCGCTGGCCGGGCCCACCTGGAGCGCACTCACGCGGGCTGCCAGCTGGGTGGCGAAGGCGTCGTGCACCCTGGCGTGCACGAACACGCGGTTGGGGCACACACAGGTCTGGCCGCCGTTCCTGAACTTGGCGGCCATGAAGCCGTCCACGGCGGCGCCGATGTCCGCATCTTCGAAGACGATGAAGGGTGCGTTGCCGCCCAGCTCCAGCGAGAGCTTCTTGAGCGTGTCGGCCGAGCGGCGTGCCAGGTGCTTGCCCACGGGCGTGGAGCCCGTGAAGGTGATCTTGCGCACGCGGGCGTCATCCAGCCACACATCGACCACTTCGGGCGTCTTCTCGCGCGAGGCGGTGACGATGTTCAGCACGCCGGGCGGCAGGCCCGCCTCGTGCGCCAGCAGCACCAGGGCCAGCGAGGTGAGCGGCGTGTCTTCCGCCGGCTTGCAGACCACCGTGCAGCCGGCGGCCAGCGCCGGCGCGATCTTGCGCGCGATCATCGCGGCCGGGAAATTCCACGGTGTGATGGCAGCCACCACGCCCACGGGCTCCTTCAGCGCGAACATGCGCCGGCCGGGTACGGGTGCGGGAATGACTTCGCCATTCACGCGCGTGGCTTCTTCGGCAAACCATTCGATGTAGCTGGCGGCATAGGCCACCTCGCCCTTGCCTTCGGCCAGGGGCTTGCCCTGCTCCAGCGAGATGAGCGTGCCCAGATCGTCCTGGTGCGCCAGTACCAGATCGTTCCAGCGCTTGATGAGTACGGCGCGCTGCTTGGCAGGTACCTTGCGCCAGGCGGGGAGGGCCGCGTGGGCGGCATCCAGGGCCGCCAGCGCGTCGGCCGCGCCGGAGTCGGGGACCGAAGTGATGACGGCCCCGGTCGCGGGATCGGTAACGGGCAACTGCGCCGAGGCGGTGCCGGTAGACCATTGGCCGGCGATGAAGTTGGCGCTGCGCAGAAGGTCGGTGCGGGTGAGGGTCAGGGGCATGGCTGGACCTGGTTTGAGTGTGAAATGTGCTTCTAGCGCTTATATATAAAGCGTGTATAGCTATGCTTTCTATAGTATCTTCATGACACGATGCCCAGGTGCCAGGGCACGAACTCATGGTCGCCCAGGCCCAATGCTTCGCTCTTGGTGGCCTGGCCGCTGGCATGGCGCAGGATCTGCTCGAAGATGCGCTGGCCCAGTTCGGGCACCGTGAGTTCGCCGTCCACCACCACGCCGCAGTTGATGTCCATGTCCTCTTCAAGGCGACGGTACATCGTGGTGTTGCTGGCCAGCTTGATGGTGGGAGCGGGCTTGCTGCCGAACATGGAGCCGCGCCCGGTGGTGAAGCAGATCAGCTGCGCACCGCTGGCGATCTGGCCGGTGCAGGCCACCGGGTCGTAACCGGGCGAGTCCATGAACACGAAGCCATGCTCGGTGATGGGCTCGGCGTACTCATACACCGCGCGCAGGGGCGTGGTGCCACCCTTCATCGCGCTGCCCAGCGACTTCTCGAAGATGTTGGCCAGGCCGCCGGCCTGATTGCCGTGCCCCACTACGCCGTTGAACTGCGCGTTCTGGCCGGCGGCGTAGCGTTCCCACCACGCCAGACGATCCAGCAGCTTCTGGCCGACCTGCGGGCTGACGGCGCGGCGCGTGAGCATGAACTCCACGCCGTGGATCTCGGGCGTCTCCGACAGGATGGCCGTGCCGCCGTGGCGCACCAGAATGTCCATGGCCGCGCCCAGCGCCGGGTTGGCGGTGATGCCCGAAAAGCCGTCCGAGCCGCCGCACTCCAGCCCGATCTTGAGGTGGCGGGCGCTGACCGCGCTGCGCCGCGCGGCATTGGCCTCGGGCAGCATGGATTCGATGGCGGCAATGCCGGAGGCAATGGTGGCGCGCGTGCCGCCCACGTCCTGCATCACCAGTGAGCGCATGAGCTTGCCTTCCTGCAGTGCCTGCGACTCCATCAGCGATGCAACCTGGTTGCGCTCGCAGCCCAGGCCGACGATCAGCACGCCCGCCAGGTTGGGGTGGCGCGCGTAGCCCGCCAGGGTGCGGCGCAGCACATCGAAATGCTCGCTCGGCGACGACATGCCGCAGCCGCTGGTCTGCGCGAAGGCGGCCACGCCATCCACGTGCGGGAAGGCGGCCAGCCGCTCGGGGGTGAAGTGGGCTGCAATGTGCTTGATGACGGTGGCCGAGCAATTCACCGACGACAGGATGCCGATGAAGTTGCGCGTTCCCACTGTGCCGTCTGCGCGCACGAAGCCCTGAAAGGTAGCCTGCTCGGCCACGGGCACGTAGTTCACCGGCCGCACGTCGGCGCCAAAGGCCGGGTCGCGGTAGTAGTCCACGATCTTGAGGTTGTGGCTGTGCACGTAGTCGCCGGGTTCCAGGTCGCGCGTGGCGACGCCGATCACCGTGTCGTACTTCTTGACCTGCTCTCCCTGTGCAATGCGGCGGGCGGCGATCTTGTGGCCGGCAGGCACCTGGGCGCGTGTGCGCACGCCCAGTCCGGGAATCTCCTGGCCCAGCGCGAGCGCTGTCTTGGCGACGAAGACGTTGTCGTGGGGATGCAGGTGCAGCAGCGGGCTGTCAGGGCGGGGCATGTGGGGCTTTCGTCATCGTGGGTTGCGTCTGTCGGTCTCTGGCATCTGGGTGCCGGGCCGGGTGCCTCCCACGGACCCGGTGGCTTGTTGTCAGCGCGGCCCCGGCTAGCGGGCGCCGCAAGGCCGCAGGAGGAGAGGTCAGCCTTTCATGAGTTCGCGCAGCTTGAGCTTCTCGATCAGCACGGTCTCCTTGGCGTAGACCGTGTTCACATATTTTTCATAGTCGGGGCCGTCCAGGTACAGCACCGGGGCATCCAGCTTGTCGGCCACGGCCTTGAATTCAGGGCTGGCCACGGCCTGCTTGAAGGCATCGCGCAGCTTGGCCGCCACCGCCGGGTCCAGGCCCTGGGGTGCGCCGATGCCGTTGGGCGCATCCACCACCACGTCATACCCCGATTCGCGCAGCGTGGGTACGTCCTTGAAGCGGGCGGTGCGCTGCTCGCCCCAGGTGGCGAGCAGGCGCAGCTTGCCGGCTTCCACGTGCGGCGCCCAGGAGCTGGAGTCGGCCAGCGCATCCACATGGCCGCCCAGCACGCCCTGCAGGGCTTCGGCACCGCCCTTGTAAGGCACGTGGCTCAACTGGATGCCCGCCACGCTGGCGAACTCTTCCATGCCCACGTGCGTTGCGCCGCCGACGCCGGCATGGGCGTAGGTGAGCTTGCCCGGGTGGTCCTTGGCGTGCTGCACGAAGTCCTTCAGCGTCTTGAAGGGGGAGTTCGCTGGCACGGCAATGCCGAAAGTCTGGCCAGAGGTGCGGGCGAGGTAGGTGAAGTCCTTGCGCGGGTCGGCCTGCAAGGTGCCCAGTTGCGAGAAGCGTGTGACCGAGATCGGGATCTGGCCGATGGTGTAGCCATCGGGCCTGGCACCGGCCAGCGCCTTGGATCCGATCATGCCGGAGGCGCCAGCGCGGTTCTCCACGGCGATGGCCTGCCCCAGGATGCGGCCAGCCACGGTGCACAGCGTGCGCATGGACTGGTCTGCCGTGCCTCCGGCAGGCCAGGGGCAGATGAAGGTGATGGGGCGGTCGGGCCAGGGCTGGGCGAAAGCCCGGCCGCAGGTGGCGGAGAGCACGGCGGCGCCGAGCGCGCCGAGGACGAGCTGGCGCCGTCCGCTGCGTGGGGTGTTCATTGTCTGTCTCCTGTTATTGGTGGTGCGAACGACTGCCATTGTTCAGAAGCGCTGCATAACAATCCAATGAGAATATGGACTGGCTACATAGCCTTAAGGTAATGAATAGAAAGACCCCCGATGACCAAGATCGACCGCGTGCTGCGCTCCAATCTCAAGCTGCGCCATCTGCAGATGCTGGTGGCGCTGGACCAGTTTCGGCACCTGGGCCGCGCGGCCGAGTTTCTCTCCGTCACGCAGCCGGCGGTCTCCAAGACCCTGGCCGAGATCGAGCGCATGTTCGACATGCCGCTGTTCGTGCGCTCCACGCGCGGCACCGAGCCCACGGCTGCCGGCGTGAGCGTGGTGCGCTTTGCGCGCTCGGTGCTGGCGGGCTACGCCCGTACGCGCGATGAGATCGCCGCAGAGGCCAGCGGTGCCAGCGGGCGCACCAGCGTGGGCGCCATGGTGGTGGCCACGCCCGTGCTGCTGGCCCGGGCAGTGGAGCGACTGAAGGCCCGGTCCGGCCATGCCACGGTGCTGATCGAGGAGGGTGACCTCACCCGGCTGCTGCCCAAGCTGCGCCTGGGAGAGCTGGACCTGTTCGTGGGGCGGTTGGAGCCCGGCTACGCCTCGCCTGATCTGGAGACCGAGGTGCTTTATGACGAACCGATGGTGGCCGTGGTTTGGCCCGACCATGCCCTCGCGCGCAAGCGCAAGCCGCAGTGGGCCGACATCGCAGCACAGCCCTGCGTGCTGCCGCCGCCCTGGGCTTCGCTACGTGTGAAGCTGGAGCAACAGTTCTTCGCGCACGGCCTGCCGCCGCCGGCCGACATCGTCGAGTCGGCCTCGTTCCTGTCACAGATCAGTTTTCTGCACCAGCGAGGTGCTGTTGCCTTCATGGCGCAGACAGTGGCGCGGCACTTCGCTGCGCAAGGCATGCTGGCCGTGGTGAAGATTCCGGTGGAGATCGACCTGCCGCCCGTGGGACTCATCACGCTGCGAGGACAGGCCGTGACGCCGGTGACGGAGGCGCTGGTGGATTGCCTGCGAGAGGTCGCGCCGCCGTGATGCGCCTTTTTTTCAAGGCACGAGATCCGTGTTGTGAGCGTCCATCCTCACGGAGGCTGGACTGCAGCGCGATGGGCTGGCACGCACTGGCGCCGATGAGGTCCAGGTCGCTTGTTCGAGACTGGGGCGGACGCCGGAATAGAGGCGCGCTAGTGGCAATGGAAAAGAGCCGTCGCCTCCACGGAGGCCTGCCGGGAAATCCGGACGGAGGGATGCCATGTCCCCGGCACGGCTGCGAAAAATGCGGACACCGCAAGACGTCAGTTCTTGACCGGTGGGAGCGTTTGCATTTCGGTGGAAGTCTCGATGACGGTGCCGGAGTCCGACGGACCGATGAAGCCCATCGCTGCGCCGACCAGCAACCCGGTCAACGCGACGGCGCCGGACACCAAGGTGGCGCGAATCCAGAGCGGGCGCTGAGGGGCTGGGCGTTGTTCAAAGCGCGGTGCGCGCTCCCCGCTTTCATAACGTGGGGTAGGGGTGTGCATGGCTGACTCCTCGTGGGTGAGTCCTCAGACTAAAGAGGGCATGCGATGCGCCTTGTCGGAATTCGGAGCCTGCGGCCGCCAGCGGTTTCTGGCCCAGCGGGGCTCAAGCAGGACTTTGCGTCCGCTGCGAGGGAATAGAAAACCGCTGCCCTTACGGGTTGCCAATGCAAGAAAAGAGGGAGGGAGGACGCATCGGCGCGGTGGAAAACGGAGCTCGACGGTGGAGCGTCATGCAGTCTAGAAGCGCGCGGGGGTGCGCGTGATGGGTTTTCGCTACCTCGCCGATAGCGAGCGCTGCAGGCAGACGGCTCCCGTGAAGTGCGCACGTGAACCTGGCGTTCGTTGTTGAAGCCCGTGGCAACGCGCGTGCCCTTCGCTTTCAACGGCGTCTGGAGTCCGCCGGCAGGGCCGATGTGACTTTCTCCAAGGCGCGTGCGAGGAGCTCGACGCCCCGCTCGATCTGCTCGGGATTCAAGCTTGAGTACCCCATCATCCACCCGGCAGGGCGCGGCTGCGCAGGGTTGTCTGGGCGCACGAAGAGCGGCGACACAGGATAGATGCCGACGCCTTCCAGGCGCGCAGCGGCTGCGACAGTGGCCTCGTCCTGCGGCCGCAGGAGTGGCAGCCAAAGCACACCGTGCAAGCCGGCTGCCGTGCCGGAAATCTCGGCACCTTCGGGTAAATAGCGGGCCACGGCATTCACCAGGGCCTGGCGGCGGCGCTCGTTGGTTCGGCGCATGCGGCGTACATGGCGCTCGTAAAGTCCGCTGTCGATCAACGCAGCCAGCACGCGCTGCTCCAGCACCGGGGCGTGCCGGTCGATGAGCCGCTTGGCCTGGCGGAACACCGGCACCAGTGCGGGCGGCAACACCAGGTAGCCCATTCGGATCTGCGGCGACAAAGCCTTGGAGAAGGTGCCGATGTAGATCACGCGGCCTTCGGCGTCGATGGTCTGCAGCGCGTCGATGGGCCGCTGGCCGTAGCGAAACTCGCCGTCATAGTCGTCTTCGATGACCCACGCGTCGTGCCGCTGCGCCCAGGCCAGCAGCGCCTGGCGTCGGGCGATGGGCAGCACCCCGCCCAGCGGGAACTGGTGAGAGGGCGTCACGTAGGCGAGGCGGGCGCGCGTGTCGTCGGGTAGGCGCGTAGTGTCCAGGCCCAGCGCATCCACCGGTACGGGCAGCAGGCGCGCGCCACTCATCTCGAAGCTGCGCCGCGCCATCAGGTAGCCGGGGTCCTCGAAGGCGAAGGCGTCTCCCGCATCCAGCAGCAGCCTTGCACACAGGTCAATGGCCTGCTGCGAGCCGTGCACCACCATGATCTGCTCGGCCGTGCAGGCGATGCCGCGAGCGCGCCGCAGATAGCCTTGCAGCGCGCGCCGCAACGCGGGCTCTCCCTCCGGTGCCGCGTAGTTCAGGCTGTGCTGTTGGCGCAGCAGCTCGGCCTGGTAGGCGCGCCGCCACGCCAGTGCCGGAAAGTCGCGCGAGGCCACCGCGCCATACAGAAAATCGTAGCGTACGGGGGCCGGCGGTGGCAACGGCGGCAGGCTGGCCTGGGCCAGGCGATGGGCGTACGCCGACAGGGCCGGGGTGGTCTTGCGTGGAAGGCGCGTCAGTGCGGGCGCGGTAGCTGCTGGGGGCGTGGTCGCGTGCTGCGAAGAGGCCGTGTGTTGACTGGCAACGCGGGCTGCGCGCCCTGCGGCGGTGACGACGAAGCCCTCGGCAGCGAGCTGCTCGTAGGCCGCGGTGACGGTGGTACGCGACACGCCCAGCTCAGCCGCCAGCGCCCGCGTGGAAGGCAGCGGCGCACCGGTCGGCAGGGTGCGGTCGGCGATTTGCGTGCGCAGCAGATCGTAGATGCGGCGGCCAGTGCCAGGTGCGGCGTGGCGGACAGGCGTGCCTTCGGTCGGGAGCAACTGGCCCATGAGAAAACTCCAGAACTGGATCTTCTCATTGTGCCGGTGGTGCGCGAGAGTGCAGGCTTTCCATGACGTCGCTGCGCGTTGCGCTCGTCGTCATTGCTGCGCCTTACTGTCGTCCTGACCTCCGCTTGAACCCACCATGTACATCCCCGCCCATTTCGCCGAAACCCGTCCCGATGTGCTGGCGCGCATCGTCCAAGCGCACCCGCTGGGCATGCTCGTCACGCACGGAAGCGACGGGCTGGACGCAGACCACATTCCGTTCGAGTTCGATGTGCAGGAAGGCGCCCACGGCGTGCTGCGTGCCCACGTGGCCCGCGCCAATCCGCTCTGGCAGCGCCACGGCACTGACACGCCGGTGATGGTCGTGTTTCGCGGAGCCGAGGCCTACGTGTCGCCCAGCTGGTACCCCAGCAAGCACGACGCGCATCGCCAGGTGCCCACGTGGAACTACGAGGTGGTTCACGCACACGGCATCCTCACCGTGTGCGACGACAAGCGCTTTGCCCGCCGCATCATCGGCCGCCTCACCAAGCGCCATGAGGCGGGCGAGCCCGAGCCCTGGAAGATGGCGGATGCGGCGCCCGGTTTCGTGGACGAGCTGCTGCAGCACATCGTGGGCATCGAGATCGCGGTGACCTCGCTGGTGGGCAAGCGCAAGCTCAGTCAGAACAAGGAGGCGCGCGACCGGGAAGGTGCTGCGCAATCGCTGCAGTTGCGCGGTCACGGCGATTTGGCACAGGCCATGCGCCAGGCGTGTACATGAA
>Ga0075364_10001958_pt1 | contig 11473 bp, 9 predicted proteins | sample EndMetdeltDD1764_FD_71517 | JGI IMG/M metagenome (GOLD analysis project Ga0075364, IMG submission 71517) | Populus endosphere microbial communities from Tennessee, USA - Endosphere MetaG P. deltoides DD176-4 | ecosystem: Host-associated > Plants > Roots > Endosphere | place: USA: Tennessee... | reverse complement strand
CAGCTCGGGCACTCCGTCGGGATCGACCAACGACATGTGCCGGAAGCCAGGCGCAACGCTCGGGTACACGTCCTCGTCGTCGTCCAGCTCCTCGTAGGAGAAGTGCGCTTCAAGGGTCAACTCGGCCCGGGCGCCAACAAAGTCGTCGACGGGGGAGATCGGCCGGTGGAAATCGGACGCACGAACGCTCCGGATGTCTGGCGAGTACCCGAACAAGCGAGAAAGCGCGTGAAGGACGGCCGTCTTCCCCGACCCGTTCGCTCCGAGAAGGAACGTCCGCGGAGCGAGGTTCATCGCGGTCGGCTCGGGGCCAAACGACTGGAACCCGCTGATGATCAGCCTCTCTAGACGCATACGCCCTCCCACCTCGCGGATCGTCTTCCTTTGCCCTTCGGTTGCTTCGGCGATTCAAGGGCCGGATGCGCCCTGATGGGCGCAGTCATCCTGTCAGCCGAATTCGCTCGGGCCGTCACGTGCTCCTCGACAGGTAGCGACGCGGCTAGCTCGGAGCACCAGGCGAGCGCAGCCCCCAACTCCTCGACAATCCGGCAGCAAGCACGGACGGGCCGGAGGGGTGCCGGCGTCGTCGAGGAATTCTCCTCGATGGCGCCGACGGCGTCGCCGCGCCCCGGCCTCACGATGAAACCCCCGCTCGGCCCGGCGTTGAGGTTCATATCGGCCCTGTCCTGCACAAGCCATCCGCAGGCGGGGAGCTGCCGGTCGATCTCCTTCCGAGCCAGCGCCTCCGCCAAGAGGTAGTCGTCCTCGCTCACGCGCCCACCGCCGTCATCACGCCCACAACCTAGGTCGCGAGCTAAAGCGAAAGGTGCCCGTGCTTATCAAGGTGTCGCTTCACCTCGGCGGTCATCTTGGTGGAGGCTAGTGCGGGTTCCTCGCCAAGCAGGCGGTCAAGAACCGAAGCACCGTCAGAGCCTGCCCAGTACACGCGCAACACGAGGCCCCATGCCGCCGCGTGCATACGACCGGTTGCCGCGGCTCGGAGCGTCGCCGCCTCAACCAACGTGACGAAGTGATCGCCCTGAGGCGAAGGTCCGACCAAGAGCCAGTAGATACAGGCCGAGAACGAAGCCCTCTCGAACCCGTCCTCATCCTGAGTTCGGTCGAGGAGCGCTATCGCCTCGTCCACAGTCCAAGTGAACGTCTCGCGCACGTAGCGTCGGTTGCTCATCGACATCCACTTCGTGTCGTAGAGGTTGTCCATGTTCAGCGAGCACGAGTTGAGAACGAAGATGGCGCGGTCCATCGCCTCGGGCCGCATGCCGAACATCGAGCGCCTAACAAGAACCAGAAACCGAGGATCACGCCGAGCGAGCCCCCAGCAGTCGTCGATGGCAATGTCCTGAAGCTCCACATCGTCCGAACCGAGGGCGGCCGCAAGATCGGTTCCGGACGTGCTCTGCCACACTTCATTAAGAAACTCATCGAGCGAGTCAACGAGGCGGTGCTCCTCCTCCACGAGGAGCCGAGTTTCTGGACCTTCCCGCCGCAGCTTCTCTGTCAGGTTGATCCAGAAACAACGAATCGTCCGTGGGATCCCAGACGATGCCGAACACCGGGACGGTGGAGTCGGCCCACAGGTGTCGGCGACGGGCATCGGCTGTGACCTCGTAGCCACCCTTCCGACGAAAGCTGCGACCGCCCTTGATCTGCACGGCGATGCATTGTCCCGTCAAGCGATCGCCGTTGGAGAAGTCAACATAGCCGTCCTTCCCGAAGTCGGCTTGACCCGGCAGCTCCGTGAAGACCCACTTCTGTTCGGTGCAGAAGCGCTCGAACGCCGCCACTGCTTTTCGACCGGTAGCCCAGGAGTCGGAGACCACGGGCCCTTCGCTGCCATCCAACGCCCTACCTCCCGTGCCCCTGAGGCACGCCCCAACCGCCGCCGCCGGGGGTGAGGATCCGGAGGACGTCACCCGCGCTCAGCTGGACCGTGCACTTGTCGGGCAGGCGCTCCGCCTTGGACTCGTCGCCCCCGGGGAGGAGCCAGTTCTCCCCCACGGCTCCGGGTTCCCCGCCGCGCAGGCCCCACGGCTGCGAGATCCGCCGCTCGGTGATCAGCGACACCGTCGCGTCGACGAGCACCTGGAGGTCGCGCTCGATCCCCTCGCCGCCCGGCGCCGACCCCGCGCCACCGCTCCCGCGGCGTAGCCGCTGACGGAGCACCCGCATCGGGAACGCCCGCTCGAGGGCCTCGATGGGGGTGTTTTTCGTATTCGTCATGCAGGTATGGAGTCCCGACTGCCCGGGCGTGCCGGGCCCGAGGTCGACCTCCGAAGCGGTAGTCAGTTGACTTGTGTTGGTCATCGCCGTGTGCACGCCGCTCATGCCGGGACCGAACGACCGCCCGCCCTGCCCGCCGGCCATCGTCTCGTAGTACACCCACGGCCCGCCGTCGGGACCGCCGGTGGAACCGCCGATGAGCACGTTGTTCATCGTCCCCTGCGACGCCGCGCCGACCTCGCCGGGCACCGCCTGCGCCAGCGCGCCGAGGCACACGTCGGCGATGCGCTGGCTCACCTCGACGTTGCCCGCGCCCACCGCCGCCGGCGGACGGGCGTTGATGATCGTGCCCTTGGGGGCGACGACGGTGAGCGGCCGCAACGTGCCGCCGTTGGCCGGGATGGTGGGCGGCAGGACGGTCCGCAGGGCGTACAGCACCGAGCTGACGGCGACGGCCTCGACCGTGTTGACGTTGCCTGGGCGCTGCGGATCCGTGCCGGTGAAGTCGAACGTGATCGTGTCCCCCGCGACCGTGACAGCGACCACGATCGTCGTGCGCATCTGCTGGTTGGTTGCAGGACCGAACGAATCCACGACGTCCTCGAAGCGCCACGTGCCGTCGGGGAGCTCGGCCAGCGCGGCCCGCACCCGCCGTTCGCCGTAGTCGAGGACCTCGGCCAGCGGCTCACCGGCGAGCGCGCCCAGGCGCGCGCACCCGACGACGTTGGCGCCGATCTGCGCGTCGAGGTCGCCGCCGCGCTCGACCGGCGTGCGCGAGTTGGCCAGCAGCAGCGCCCGCACCTCGCCGGTCAGCCGCACGGGCGGGATCCGCAACCCCTCCTCGTACACCTCGGTGGCGTCGGCCGGGATCGATCCGGGCGCGGCACCACCGACGTCGGCGTGGTGGGCGCGGTTGGCGGCCCAGCCGACCACCCGCCCGTCGACGAACGCCGGGGTCACCAGGGTGATGTCGTTGAGGTGGGTGCCGCCGGCGAACGGGTCGTTGACGATCACGTGCTCGCCCGGGAGGAGGTCGGCGCCACCGGCGAAGCGATCGATGGCCGCCCGCACCGACGCCGGCATCGACCCGAGGTGGATCGGCAGGTGCTCGGCCTGCGCCAGCATCTCGCCGTCGGCGTCGAACACGGCGGCCGAGAAGTCGGCCCGCTCCTTGATGTTCGGGCTGAACCCCGCCCGCTGGAGCACCGCGCCCATCTCCTCGGCCACCCCGGCCAGGCGCGACAGCAGGATCTGCAGCGAGGCGGGGTCGAGTCCGGGCATGGGTGCCCATTGTGCGCACGAGGCGCCTCATATTTCGTCTGAACACCATTGCAATTGAATACAGAGGTGTTCTACCGTGCTCGTCGTGGCCCGCACGGACGAGACGACCCGAAACGATGAGTCCACTCGACCGCGTGCGACCCGGCGCTACGACGCCAGCCACCGGCGCAAGCAGGCCGAGTCGACCCGCGTGGGCATCGTCCGGGCGGCCAGCGAGCTGTTCGTCGAGAAGGGCTGGACCGGCGCCTCGATGCGGGAGATCGCCAAGCGGGCCGGCGTCTCGGTCGAGACCGTGTACGCCAGCGTGGGCAACAAGACCGAGCTGCTGAAGGTGGCGCTCGACATCGGCGTCGCCGGCGACGACGAACCCATCCCCCTCGGCGAGCGCCCCGAGTTCCTGGCCATCGGCACCGCCCCCGACGTCGAGGGCGCGACAGCCGCCGCCGGGCACCTCCTCGCCGGCTTCTACCCCCGGGTCGCCATGCTGCGGCGGGTGCTCGTCCAGGCGGCTATGGCCGACCCCGACGTCGTCGAGCTGCGCGAGGCCGAAGAGGGCCGCGAGCGCGCCTCGTGGGCCGAGGGCATCGGCCTCGCGCTCGGACGTCCGGCCACCGACGATGAGGTCGCCACGTGCGCGGCGATGTTCGGCACCGAGACCTACCTCGTCCTCACGCAGGTGTCGGGCTGGAGCGACGAGCGCTTCGGCGACTGGCTCGGTCGCGCGCTCCACGACCACCTCACCGATCGACGACCCGACCAGTGAACCGACCCACCAGGCGATCGACGACCCGACCCACCGCGCGACCGACGACCCGACCGACCGCCCGACCGCCCGATCGGGCGACCGACGACCGAGCGCCCGAGGAGGGCCCATGAGCACATTGCCCACCACCGAGATCGGCAGCCCCGACGGCCCGGCCGACACCCGCATCATGGCGATCGTCCACCGGGCGCTCGCCCGCGACCTGGCCCGGACCCGCACGGCGCTCGCCGTCGCGCCCTACCCCGCGACCGACCAGCGCGAGGCGATCGCCGACCACCTCGTCTGGATGATGGGGTTCCTCACCCACCACCACGAGTCCGAGGAGGAGCACCTGTACCCCCTCGTCCGCGAGCGCAGCACGACCGCGGCCGCGCTGCTCGACGACATGACCGCCGATCACACGGCGGTCGTCATCGCCTCCGAGGCCATGATCGGTGCCGCCCGTGCCTACCGCGAGGACCGCGACGCCCGGGCCGACGTCCTCGTCGCGCTCGACGAGCTCGAAGCCACCCTGCTCCCGCACCTCGAACGGGAGGTCGCCGAGCTCATGCCCATCGCGTCGGCCACGGTGACCAAGCGCGAGTGGGAGCACTGGGACGAGGAGTTCAACGTCAAGCCGCTCTCGTTGAGGGAGAAGTCCGAGTGTGGCCTCTGGTTCCTCGATGGGTTGCCTGACGACGAACGCCCGCTCGTCACCGAGCTCGTCCCCCCGGTCCCCCGTTGGATCATCGTCAACCTCATGGCCGGCGGGTACCGCAAGCGGGCCTTCCGGCGCTGGCGCGATCCGCAGCTGTCGCCGCTCAAGTTGCCGATCAGCGGCGGCGCCGAGGTGACGACCACTGCGTCACCGGCCGCCGTGTGGGCCGTGTTGGCCGATCCCACGCGCGTGCCCGAGTGGAGCCACGAGTGCGCACGCGTCGAGTGGCTCGACGGGGCGACGGCGATCGGCGAGGGGGTGCGCTTCCGCGGCACCAACCAAGCGGGCCGGATGCGGTGGTCCCGCCCGTGCACGGTCACGACCTGCCGAGCGGCCGAGGAGCTGGCCTACGAGACCGATGGCGGCATCGTCGGTGACAACGCCGAGTGGCGCTTCGTCCTCGAGCCCACGGGCGACGGCACGCGCATCGTGCAGTCGTTCCGGATCCTGTCGCTTCCGGTGTGGTTCGACCGCGTGATCTGGCGGCTGGTCCCGACGCACCAGGACCGCAGCGCGGCGTTGCACGCAGACCTCGAACGGCTCTCGGCGCTCGCCCAGCAGCAACCGGCCACCACCTCGCTGGCCGCCGCCGGCTGAGCGGCGTCGCAGCTCGTCCGTCGGCGACGACCGGTCAGCGACCGGCGCCGACCGCTTCGACGAAGTCGGTCAGGGCCCAGACGGGATCGGACTTCTTGGTGACCTCGGGGGGCTCGCCGCAGATGGGCTGCGCGATCGTCCCCGTCTGCACGACGACGGCTTCGAAGGTGACGGTGCGGCCGTCGTCCCAGCTGGCTTCGAGGCGCACCTGGTGCTGATCGCCATCGGTCTCGATGGTTGCCGCGCGCAACGAATCGAGCCACGCCCACCCCTCACGGGCGAACGCCTCGCGCTCTGCCACCTGGACGGCGGGGCCGCCGATGGCGGCCGCGCCCCGGTAGAAGCGGGCGATGTCGGCGGGGTTGCGGGTGCGCCGGACGAGGCCGTCGATCAGCTCGGTGTCGAGCCACGCCCACATGTGGCCGTCGGGCAGGAAGATCGCCGTCGGCGCGAACCGGTGCCCGCCGGTGTGGCTGACCCGCATCGTGCGCACGCCGAGCGCGCCGTAGCGGTTGGCGATGGCCCCGTGCAGCGTGGTGCCCATCGAGCCGCAGCAGCGATCGCGCTTGCCGTGGGTGCAGACGAGGAGGTCGAGCACGACGCCGTCGTCGGGATCGCGCTCGGGCACCGGTCCGGTGAGCAGGTCGTGGGCGGCGCCGGGCAGCTCGTCGGGCCCGACCACGGTCTCGGCCCGCACGTAGCGCCGGAACGGGCCATCGGGCTTGCGGTGCACGACGAGGCGCCGGCGCGTCGGGTCGTTGCCCTCGGGCACGACGCCCAGCACGCGGGCCGACACCCCGGTGGCGCCCACCGCCGCCATCACCTGCGCCACCACGGGATCCTCGCCGATGTCCTTGGGCCACGGCAGAGGCGCCTCGACCAGCACGTAGGCGTCGTAGGCACCGGCGGTGCCGATGGGATCCGCACCGGCGCCTCGGCTCTGGACCGAGCAGCGCAGTTCGTTCTGGGAGGCCAAGGCCGGGCTCCTGGGCAGGGTTCGGAGGGTCAGGCCGACGGATCGGTGATCACGCGCACCTCGTCGAGCGTACCGGCGACCGGTGAGGGGGACCGCAACACGACGTGCTCGATGCCGACCCCCGGGTGGGCGAGGGCCGCCGCGTAGGTGTCGAGCAGCACCGACGCGACGGCGGGCGGCTCCATGAACTCGGACTGCATGAACCCCTGGCGTTGCCACAGGTCGAGCGTCGGGCCGAGCAGGTCGGGGTCGAAGGCGTTGCCGAAGTCGGTGGGGAACGTCGCCCCGACGGCGGCGCACGAGAACCGCACGTCCGGGTGCTCGAGGCGCCAGCCCTCGAGCAGCACCTCGAGCGCGGCCTTGGTCGCCGCGTACGGGACCATCCCCGGGCGGGGGCGGGCGGCCGACTCGGACGAGAGCACGGCGACGATGCCGCCGGGCCCGAGCTGGGGCACGAGCCGGCGCAGCAGCTCGTGCACGCCGACCACGTTGACGTCGAACGTGCGCCGCAGCTGCTCGCCGTCGCAGTCGCGCAGCCCCCGCAGCGAGGCGTACCCGACGGTGTGGATCACGAGGTCGATGCCGCCGAGCGCGGCGGCGGCCTGCTCGACGAAGCGCTCGCACGAGGCGAGGTCGAGGAGGTCGACCGGGAGGGGATGGCCGCCCCCGGCCGTGGCCACCACGTCGTCGAGCACGTCGGCGCGCCGCGCCGCCAGCACCACGTCGGCACCCCGGCCGATCGCGGCCGTGGCCACCTCGCGCCCGATGCCTGCCGATGCGCCGACCACGACCAGGCGCGTGCCGGTGAGGTCCTGTGTCGCCATCGCTCCCCCGCTCTCGGATCCCGCGGCTCGACGTCTGCTGGTTGAGCCGCCGTTCAACGTACTGCAATGGGCGCTCAACGAGGTCGGCGCAGTACATTCGCGCCCGTGACAGAACCCATTGCCTTCGACGACATCGATGCCATCAACGCCCTCGCCTCCGATGAGTTCGGCGACTGGAGCGACGAGATCGAGGTCACCCAGCAGATGATCAACGACTTCGCCGACACGACCGGCGACCACCAGTGGATCCACGTCGACGTCGAGCGGGCGACGAAGGAGAGCCCCTTCGGCGGTCCCATCGCCCACGGGTTCCTCACGCTGTCGCTGGTGCCGACGCTCGACGCGTACCCGGTGACGCTCAAGGGCCAGACGAGCGCCACCAACTACGGCTCGGACGGCCTGCGCTTCATCGCCCCCGTCCCCGCCGGCTCCAAGATCCACGGGCGGGGCCGCATCGTGAAGGCCGAGCAGAAGCCCAAGGGCACGCTCGTGACCGCCGAGATCGAGGTCGGCGTCGTCGGTGCCGAGAAGCCGGCGCTGCTCTACAAGATGCAGGTGCTCTACCGCTAGCCACGGCCTGCGGCCGTGTGAACGGCCCTGCGTCGACTCCGTCGACCCCGACTTCCGTTCCGTCCGATCAAGCTCGATGCGCTCGACGATCGGACGGGTGATCCGCGGCTGACCTCGGCCCCGAACGTCGTGCTGACAGGCACGCGGGCGACCGGGGAGCAGGACGATGGACAGCAAGCACGACGTGGTGATCATCGGTGGCGGCATCGGCGGGTCGGGCCTGGCCGCGGTCCTCGCCCGGCAGGGCCTGGACGTGGCGGTGCTCGAGCGCACCACCACCTTCCCCGACCGGGTCCGGGGCGAGATGTGGACCCCGTGGGGCGTCCACATCACCTCGAACCTGGGACTGCTGGCGCCGCTGCTGGGTGCCGGCGCCATGTTCTCGACGCGGTGGACGTTCTACGACGCCGAGCTCCCGACCGACTTCGCGGAGGCGATCGCCGTCGACCTCTCCAAGATCGTCCCGGGCGTGCCCGGGGTGCTGAACATCGGGCATCCGGCGGCGAGCCAGGCGCTCCACGACTTCGCCGGGGAGGCGGGTGCGTCGATGCACCGTGGCGTGACCGACGTCGAGCTCGTGACGGCCGTCGGGGGCTCGACCGTCCGCTGCCACCAGGACGGTGACGTGCACGAGCTGCGTGCGAGCCTCGTCGTGGGCGCCGACGGTCGGACCTCGACGGTGCGCCGCCACTGCGGCATCGAGCTCCACTCGGCGCCGGTCCGCCAGTACATGACCGGGCTGCTCGTCGAGGGCGATCGCCCGCTGTCGCGCCACGTCGACAGCTACGGCACCGGCGTCGACGTCAACTGGTACAGCTTCCCCCAGGGACCGAGGACCAGCCGCGTGTACCTCGCCCACCTCGACGTCCACCGCTACGCCGGCGGCGACGGCACCGCTCGGTTCCTCACGGACCTGCGCCAGTGCGCCGGGCCCGACGTCCAGGCGCTCGCCGGCGGTCGCGCCGTGAGCCCGATCGCCACCCACCCCTCGGTCGACACGTGGACGGACGTGCCCTACGCCGACGGCGCCGTGCTCGTCGGTGACGCCGCCGGCTACAACGACCCGATCATCGGCCAGGGCCTGTCGCTGACGATGGCCGACATCCGCGACGTCGCCCGCGTCATCGTCGACGGCGGTCGCACGCCGACCGACTTCGCGGCGTACGCCGTGGCCCGCGCCGACCGCCACACCAAGCAGCGCATCGCCGCGCAGACGATGGCCGAGCTCTTCTGCTCGTTCGCGCGCGCCGACGCCGAGCGCCGCATGCGGGCGCTGCCGCTCATGGAGAGCGACGCGATGGCGCTCGCCGCCACCGTGTTCGCCGGCCCCGAGGCCCTGCCGCCGGGCGCCGCGCCGGTGCAGGCCGCGGGCGCGGCGATGCTCGCCGCCTGACCCGACGCGCCGCCGTCAGACGGGGCGGGTGACGAGCTCGCGCTTGAGGACCTTGCCGACCTCGTTGCGGGGGAGCTCGGCGACGACGGTGAAGCCCACGGGCACCTTGTAGGGCGCCAGGTGGTCGCGGCACAGCACCTCGAGGTCGGCGGCCTCGGGCGCGACGGCGCCGTCGACCACGACGAGGAACGCCCACGGCACCTCACCCAGCCGCTCGTCGGGGACGCCCACCACCGCGGCGTCGGCGACGGCCGGCGAGAGGCGGAGCACCTCCTCGACCTCGCCCGGATGCACCTTCAGCCCGCCCCGGTTGACCATGTCCGAAGCGCGGCCCTCGATCCACACGAAGCCCTCGGCGTCGACCCGGCCGATGTCGCCGGTGCGGAAGAAGCCGTCGACGCTGAGGCGGTCGCCGAGATCGGACCCGTCGGCGTACCCCGCGCTCAACGCGGGCGTGCGGAACCACAGCTCGCCCGACTCCCCCGCCTCCACGTCGTGGCCGCGCTCGTCGACCGTGCGCACCTCGACGCCGCGATGGGGGCGACCGACCGAGCCGAGCTTGTCGTCGCCGTGCTCGCGCGAGTCGGCCGCGTTCCAGCCGACGATCTCCCCACCGATCTCGGTCTGCCCGTAGCTGTTGAGCACGGCGATGCCGAAGCGGTCCTTGAAGCGGCGGGCCTGCAGCGGCGACAGCGGCGCCGTGATGCTGCGGACGAAGCGGAGGGGCTCGAGCGTGGCGATCGACTCGTCGTCGGCCAGCATGGCCATCGCCGCCGGGGGCAGGACCGTCGACTTGATGCCGAAGCGGGCCACCAGGCGGGCGAAGGTCTTCGGATCGAAGCCGTCCATCACGACGACGGGGGCGCCGATCGAGAACGCGAACAGGACGTTGTAGATCCCGGCCCACAGCGACAGGGAGACCGGGATGAGGTTGGGCATCGCCGCCCTGGCCGGCGCGCCGCCCGACGAGCTCGACGAGCCCGACGGCGACGAGCCCGACGAACCGCCCCGCAGCTTGGCCACCACGCCGTCGATGAGCTCGAGCACGCCGTCGTGGCGCAGCAGCACGGGCTTGGGCTTGCCGGTCGTCCCCGACGTGAACTGGACGAGCGCGATGTCGTCACCCAGTCGCTTGGCGCCGACCGCGCCCGCCCGCACGCGCAGGTCCCCGTCCTCGCAGAGGTCGTCGACGAGCACGACGGGCAGATCGGTGAACCGCCCGCCGTGGGCATCGACGGTGACGATCGCGCCGGGCTCGACGGCCTCGCGGATGGTGGCGACCTCGCCCTCGGTCAACCGGGGGTTGAGGGGCACGTACACGGCGCCGGCCCGCCACACGCCGAACAGCGCGGCGAGCACCGACGAGCCGTTGGGCAGCATGACGCCCACCGGGGTGCCCCGCTCGACGCCCAGCTCGAGCAACGCGTCGGCGACCGCGGTGGCCTGCGACTCGAGCTCGGCCCGCGTCACCTGATCGTCACCGGCGAAGACGATGACCTCGTCCCGCGCCCACGACGACGCGAACACGAGGTCGGCGAGGGTGGTGGTCATGGACGTCACGAGGGTGTCCCGGCCGAGGTGTCGGCGTCGTCGGCCGTGGACACCGGCTCGATCCACCGGGCGTCGCGCTTCTCGGCGAAGGCGCGCGGGCCCTCCTCCTGGTCCGGGTGGCCCCACATGCCGGTGAGCTCCTTGGCGCCCTCGCGCGAGGCCTCGGTGAGCCCGTGCTCGAGCGCGCCCCACAGGGCCCGCTTGGTCGCCGCCATCGCCGCCGGCGAGTTCTTGGCGATCGTCTCGCCGAGCTCCTGGGCCCGCTCCCGAAGTCGCTCGGGCGGGTCGACGATCTCGCTCACCATGCCCAGCTCGTAGGCCCGCTGCACGGGCATGCGCTCGTAGCGCCCCACGAGCGCCATGCGCATCACGGCCTCGGCCGGCATCTTCTTGAGCAGCCCCACCGCTTCGAGGGCGACGACCTGGCCTACCGATACGTGAGGGTCGAAGAACTGGGCGTCGGACGCGGCGATCACGATGTCGGCGTCGGCGATCCAGTGGAAGCCACCACCCGCGCAGATGCCGTTGACCGCGGTGATGACCGGCTTCCACACGTGCTGGTGCCACGAGGTGAAGTGGA
>Ga0075364_10001957_pt1 | contig 11479 bp, 10 predicted proteins | sample EndMetdeltDD1764_FD_71517 | JGI IMG/M metagenome (GOLD analysis project Ga0075364, IMG submission 71517) | Populus endosphere microbial communities from Tennessee, USA - Endosphere MetaG P. deltoides DD176-4 | ecosystem: Host-associated > Plants > Roots > Endosphere | place: USA: Tennessee... | reverse complement strand
CCGTAACCCTCGACGCGTTGGCCCGGCCGCGCTTCACGCTGCACACCGGCGACGGTCAGATCGACATCAAACTTGCCGTGCACGGCGACCACCAGGTGTCGAACGCGCTGTGCGCCGCCGCCGTCGCGGTGGAGTGCGGCGCCAGTCTCGAACAGGTGGCTGCGGCGCTGGCGGCTGCCGGTCCGGTATCGAAGCACCGAATGGAGGTGGCCACGCGCGACGACGGCGTCACGGTGATCAACGACGCTTACAACGCGAACCCGGATTCGATGCGGGCCGGGCTGAAGGCGCTGGCCGCCATCGCCCACGAAGCTGGGAAAACGCGCCGCAGCTGGGCGGTGCTTGGCGAGATGGCAGAACTCGGCGACGACGCAATATCCGAACATGACCGCATCGGCCGGCTGGCGGTGCGATTAGATGTGTCACGACTCATCGTCGTCGGAACCGGGAGGTCTATGAGCGCGATGCACCACGGGGCGGTCATGGAGGGATCGTGGGGAGTGGAATCCACCATGGTCGCCGACGCCGACGCCGCGCTGGCATTGCTGCGGGCCGAATTGCAGGCCGGAGACGTGGTGCTGGTGAAAGCCTCGAATGCGGCCGGGCTCGGCGCCCTGGCTGACGCGCTGGTCACCGAGGGCAGTCTCGGATGAGGCAGATCCTCATCGCCGTCGGCATCGCGCTGACGGTTTCGATTCTTCTCACGCCGGTGCTGATCCGGTTGTTCACCCGGCAGGGGTTCGGGCACGAGATCCGCGAGGACGGCCCACCCAGTCACCACAAGAAGCGCGGCACACCGTCAATGGGTGGTGTCGCCATCGTCGCGGGGATCTGGGCCGGATACCTGGGCACCCAGCTGATCGGCATCGTGATGGATGGCCGCGGGCCGTCGGCGTCGGGCTGGCTGGTGCTCGGACTGGCCACCGCCCTTGGGGCCGTCGGTTTCGTCGACGACATGATCAAGATTCGGCGCGCGCGCAACCTCGGGCTGAACAAGACGGCCAAGACGGTCGGCATCCTGACCGCCGCGGTGCTCTTCGGCGTGCTGGCGCTGCAATTCCGCAACGCCGACGGGCTGACACCGGGCAGCGCTGAACTGTCCTACGTGCGGGAGATCGCCACCGTCACGCTGCCACCGGCCCTCTTCCTGCTGTTCTGCGTCACGGTCGTCTACGCGTGGTCGAACGCGGTGAACTTCACCGACGGGCTGGACGGGCTGGCCGCCGGTGCGATGGCCATGGTGTGCGCGGCCTATGTGCTGATCACGTTCTGGCAGTTCCGCAACGCATGCGCGACGAGTCCGGGGTTGGGCTGCTACAACGTCCGCGACCCACTGGACCTGGCGATCATCGCGGCGGCCACGGCCGGGGCGTGTATCGGCTTCCTGTGGTGGAACGCCGCGCCTGCCAAGATCTTCATGGGCGACACCGGCTCGCTGGCGCTGGGCGGCATCATCGCAGGGCTGTCGGTGGCCAGCCGCACCGAAATGCTTGCGGTTGTGCTCGGTGCACTGTTCGTCGCCGAGGTGACCTCGGTCGTCGTTCAGATCATGGCGTTTCGCACCACCGGGCGCCGGGTGTTTCGGATGGCGCCGTTCCATCACCACTTCGAACTTGTCGGCTGGGCCGAGACGACGGTCATCATCCGGTTCTGGTTGCTCACGGCGATCGCCTGTGGACTCGGGGTGGCGCTCTTCTACAGCGAGTGGCTGACCACAGTCGGAGCCTGACGTGGACCTCTCCGGAGCCGCGGTGCTCGTCGCAGGCGCCCGTGTCACCGGCCGCGCGATACTGGCCGCCCTGACGCCGATCGGTGTGCGTGCCACGCTCACCGACGACAGCCCGTCGATGCTGACTGAGTTTGCGCAGAACGGTGTCGAGGTCATCGATGCGGCGAACGCCGCCGAGCGGATCACCGCCTTCGACCTCGTCGTCACCAGCCCCGGGCTGCCGCCCACCGCGCCGGTGCTGGTCGCTGCCGCCACGGCGGGTGTACCGATCTGGGGCGACGTCGAATTGGCTTGGCAGTTGGACAGTTCCGGCCGCTATGGGCCGCCGCGGCGCTGGCTCGTGGTAACCGGCACCAACGGCAAGACCACCACGACGTCGATGCTGCATGCGATGCTGGTCGCCGCCGGTCGCCAAGCGCTGCTGTGCGGCAACATCGGCGACCCCGTGCTCGACGTGCTGGATCAGCCTGCCGAGCTGCTGGCCGTCGAGCTGTCGAGTTTCCAGTTGCACTGGGCGCCGTCGCTGCGCCCAGAGGCCGGTGTCGTGCTCAACGTTGCGGAGGACCACCTCGACTGGCATCAGACGATGGACGCCTACGCCCGCGACAAGGCCCGCGTGCTGGACGGCCGGGTGGCCGTCGTCGGGCTGGACGACCCGGTCGCGGCCGGGCTGCTGGCAGGTGCCGCCGCGCCGGTGCGGGTCGGCTTCCGGCTCGGCGAGCCTGCGCGCGGCGAGCTGGGTGTGCGCGAGGGCGTGCTCGTCGACAACGCGTTCGGCGAACAGCTGGCGCTTGCCGAGGCCGCATCGATCCCGGTAGCCGGACCGGTCGGGGTGCTCGATGCGCTGGCCGCCGCGGCGCTGGCCCGCGCGGTGGATGTGCCGCCGCAGGCCATCGCCGACGCGCTGGCCGGGTTCCGGGTCGGCAGGCACCGTGCAGAGGTGGTCGACGTCGTCGACGGCGTCACGTATGTCGACGACTCCAAGGCCACCAACCCGCACGCAGCGCAGGCCTCGATCAGTGCGTACCCGCGGGTGGTGTGGATCGCCGGCGGTCTGCTCAAGGGTGCTTCGGTCGACGAACTGGTCGTCGCGATCGCGAATCGGCTGGTCGGGGCGGTGTTGATCGGCCGTGACAGGACCCTGATCCGCGACGCGTTATCGCGACACGCCCCGGATGTCCCCGTCGTCGAGGTTGTGACGGGGGAGGATTCTGGGGTGCAAGGGGAAATTGAGGATTCTGTGACTCGCCTCATGACGGGCGTCGTCGACGCCGCCCGCGGCTTGGCCGGCCCCGGAGACACCGTGTTGCTGGCCCCGGCCGGTGCGTCCTTCGACCAGTTCAGCAGCTACGGCCAGCGCGGCGACGCGTTCGCCTCTTCCGTTGCTGCCCTGACCAGGTAGCGCGCCGTGAGCAACATCCTGACCCGGTTACGGCTCCGGAGGACGAAGCCTGCCGACTCCGCCGACGACACAGCCACCGAGGCCGCCGCCCGAGGACCGCGCACCCGGTTCGGTGCGTGGCTTGGCCGGCCGATGACGTCGTTTCATCTCATCGTCGCGGTCACAGCACTGCTCGTCACGCTGGGTCTGACCATGGTGCTGTCCGCGTCCGGGGTGCACTCCTATGACGAGGACGGCTCTCCATGGGCCATCTTCGGCAGGCAGGTGCTGTGGACCATCGTCGGCCTTGTCGCGTTCTACATCGCGCTGCGAATGCCCGTACAACTGATGCGCAGCCTGTCGTTCTCCGGCTTCGCGCTCACCATCGTCATGCTCGTGCTGGTGCTGGTCCCGGGAATCGGCAAGGAAGCCAACGGCTCTCGCGGCTGGTTCGTGATCGCGGGGTTCTCCATGCAGCCCTCGGAACTCGCGAAGATCGCGTTCGCGATCTGGGGCGCGCACCTGCTGGCTGCCCGGCGGCTGGAACACGCGTCGCTGCGCGAGATGCTCATCCCGCTCGTGCCAGCCGCCGTGATCGCACTGGCGCTCATCGTCGCCCAGCCGGACCTCGGGCAGACGGTGTCGCTGGGCATCATCCTGCTCGGCCTGCTGTGGTACGCGGGCCTGCCGCTGCGAGTGTTCATGTCCTCGATGGTCGCCGTCATGATCTCGGCTGCCATCCTGGCGGTCTCCGAGGGCTACCGATCCGACCGCGTTCAGTCGTGGCTCAACCCCGGTGCCGACAGCCAGGGCTCCGGCTACCAGGCCCGCCAGGCGCGGTTCGCGCTGGCCAACGGCGGCGTGTTCGGTGACGGGCTGGGCCAGGGCACCGCCAAGTGGAACTATCTGCCCAACGCCCACAACGACTTCATCTTCGCGATCATCGGCGAAGAGCTCGGCTTCGTCGGCGCCGTCGCCCTGCTGTGCCTGTTCGGACTGTTCGCCTACACCGGAATGCGGATCGCGCGTCGCTCGGCCGATCCGTTCCTGCGGCTGCTCACCGCAACCGCGACGCTGTGGGTGATGGGCCAGGTGTTCATCAACGTCGGCTATGTTGTCGGGCTGCTGCCAGTTACGGGTCTACAGCTGCCGTTGATCTCAGCAGGCGGAACTTCAACGGCGACAACACTTTTGATAATCGGCATCATGGCGAACGCGGCGCGTCACGAACCCGAGGCGGTGGCCGCGCTGCGGGCAGGGCGTGAGGACCGGATGAACCGGCTGATGCGGCTGCCGCTGCCGGAGTCCTATGTGCCGACCCGCACCGAGGCGCTGCGCGACCGGTTGCGGTCACGCCCGGCAGCGCCGCAGGCCAAGGCGGCACGCAAGCCGGACCGCAAGCCCGTCACGAACAAGAAGCGCAAACCCCATCCGGCCGACCGGCAGGTGCGGCGCTCAGGGCATCATGGAGGCCGAACTGGGACGGGCCGTCGGGCTCGCGCGATGGAAGGTCAGCGTTACGGGTGAGCATCTCGATCGTCCTCGCAGGCGGCGGCACCGCGGGGCACGTCGAACCCGCAATGGCCGTGGCCGACGCCCTGATCGCGCTCGACCCGGATGTGCGGATCACCGCTCTCGGCACGCAGCGGGGGCTTGAGACCCGGCTCGTTCCCGAACGCGGTTATCACCTCGAGCTGATCACGCCGGTGCCGCTGCCCCGCAAGCCGTCGGGTGACCTGATGCGGCTGCCGCTGCGGGTGCGGCGGGCGGTCCGGCAGACCCGTGCCGTGCTCGACGATGTCGAAGCCGATGTGGTCATTGGCTTCGGCGGGTACGTCGCGCTGCCTGCATACCTGGCGGCGCGGGGCGGACTCCTTCGGCGCCGTCGCGTTCCTGTCGTGGTTCACGAGGCCAACGCGAGTGCGGGCTGGGCGAACCGTGTCGGTGCGCGATCGGCAAGGCGGGTGCTTTCCGCGGTCCCCAACCCAGGGCTGCGCCGTGTCGAGGTGGTAGGGGTGCCGGTGCGGGCCGCGATCACCTCGCTGGACCGGATAGCGCTACGCGGGCAGGCGCGGGCACACTTCGGGTTCGCCGACGACGCACGGGTCTTACTGGTGTTCGGTGGTTCGCAAGGCGCCCAGTCGGTCAACCGGGCGGTTGCTGCGGCCGCTAAAGACCTTGCCGTGGCGGGTATTTCGGTGCTGCACGCCCACGGCCCGAAAAACACCCTTGACCTTCGTGAGCCCGCCGACGGTGACCCGCCGTATGTCGCTGTGCCGTATCTGGACAGGATGGACCTTGCGTATGCCGCCGCGGACCTGGCCGTCTGCCGCTCCGGTGCGATGACGGTCGCCGAGGTAACCGACGTCGGCCTGCCCGCGGTGTACGTGCCCCTGCCGATCGGCAACGGCGAGCAGCGCCTCAACGCGCTGCCAGTTGTCAACGCCGGCGGCGGAATCCTGGTCGACGACGCCGACCTGACGCCGTCCTTCGTCGCCGATGTGGTGGCGAGCCTGCTCAATGACGCAGGCCGGTTGCAGGCGATGACGGCCGCCGCAGCACTGGCGGGGCACCGTGATGCCGCGCAGCGTGTCGCCGAGGTCGCGCTGGACGTCGCACGCAGTTCGCGAAAGAGCAAGCGATGAAGGATAATTCGCTGCCTGCGGAGCTGCAGCGGGTGCACATGGTCGGCATCGGGGGAGCGGGTATGTCGGGCATCGCCCGCATCCTGCTGGACCGCGGTGGTCTGGTATCGGGTTCGGACGCCAAGGAATCGCGTGGCGTGGTGGCGCTGCGGGCCCGTGGCGCGTCGATCCGCATCGGGCACGACGAGTCGTCACTTGACCTGTTACCCGGCGGGCCGACCGCGGTGGTAACCACTCACGCCGCCATTCCCAAGACCAATCCCGAACTGGTCGAGGCGCGTCGCCGCGGTATCCCGGTGATCCTGCGGCCGGTGGTGTTGGCCAAGTTGATGGCCGGACACACCACGCTGATGGTCACCGGCACCCACGGCAAGACCACCACCACGTCGATGCTCATCGTGGCGTTGCAGCACAGCGGTTTTGATCCGTCATTCGCGGTGGGCGGCGACCTCGGCGAGGCGGGCACGAATGCTCACCACGGCAGCGGGGACTGTTTCGTCGCAGAGGCCGACGAGAGTGACGGGTCGCTTCTGGAGTACACACCCGATGTCGCTGTAGTGACCAACATCGAGGCCGATCACCTGGATTTCTTCGGCAGCGCCGAAGCCTACGGCGCGGTGTTCGACGGCTTCGTCGAGCGGCTGAAACCCGGTGGTGCGCTGGTGGTCTGCACCGATGACGCCGGCGCCGCGGGCCTGGCCGAACGCACTGCCGCGCTGGGTATCCGGGTGCTGCGCTACGGGAGTGACTCGACGCAGTCGCTGGCAGGCACCCTTGTGGACTGGGAACAACAGGGCACCGGCGCGGTCGCCCACATCCAGCTCGATGGTGAAGTGCACCCGCGCGTGATGCGGCTCGCGGTGCCAGGCAGGCACATGGCGCTCAATGCGCTCGGTGCGCTGCTGGCCGCGCTCGAGATCGGCGCGCAGCCCGACACGGTGCTGGACGGGCTTGCCGGTTTCGAGGGTGTCCGCCGGCGCTTCGAGTTGGTCGGTACCACCAACGGCGTACGGGTCTTCGACGACTACGCCCATCATCCGACCGAGGTACGCGCCACGCTGACAGCCCTGCGGGCAGTGGCCCAACAGGGCGACCCAGGCTTTTCAGGCAGGTCCATCGTCGTGTTCCAACCGCACTTGTATTCGCGGACAAAGGCTTTCGCGCGCGAATTCGGCCAGGCGCTGAGCGAGGCGGACGAGGTGTTCGTCCTCGACGTCTATGCGGCGCGCGAACAACCGATGGCCGGCGTGAGCGGGGCCATGATCGCCGACCACGTCAGCGTGCCGGTGACCTACGTGTCCGACTTTTCCGCGGTGGCCGAACGCGTGGCGGTGGCCGCCGACCCTGGTGACGTCGTGGTGACCATGGGCGCCGGTGACGTGACGATGCTCGGCAAGGAAATCCTCTCGGCGCTACAGATGAAGGCCAACCGCAGCGCGCCGGGCCGGCCGGGGACGGCATCGAGATGACGGAACCCACCGACGCGGACACCGGCGACGCCGAGGCGGCCGAGGAGGAACCGACGTTGCCGCCTGCGGCCGCAGCCGACTACGAGGGGCCGCGACGGCGGGCGCGGAAGGAACGTGAGGAGCGGCGCGCCGCCCAGACCCGCGCCATTGCGATCGAGCACGCCCGCCGAGAGGCCAAGCGCCGCGTGATGGGCGGGCCGCAGGCGGAGACGAAAAGGCTTGGCCGCCGTACTGTTCGGGGCCTCAAGGTGCTGATGTGGTCGGCGCTGGTGAGCGTCGTGGTGGTCGGGCTCGGCCTGCTGCTCTACTTCACGCCGATCATGTCCGCTCGCGACATTGTGGTGGTCGGGGTGGGCGCGGTTTCGCAGGAGGAGGTCGTCGCCGCTGCTGCCGTCCCGCCGGGCTTGCCACTGCTGCAGGTCGACACCGATGCGGTCGCCGAACGCGTGGCGGCGATCCGGTGGGTGGCGAGCGCGCGGGTGCAGCGTCAGTATCCGTCGACGTTGCGCGTGACGGTCGTCGAACGAGTGCCCGTCGTCGTCAAGGACTACCCGGACGGTCCGCACCTGTTCGACAAGGACGGCGTGGATTTCGCGACCGCGCCGCCGCCTGCTGGCGTGCCCTACCTCGATGCCGACAACCCAGGGCCCAGCGATGCGCCGACCAAGGCCGCGCTGCAGGTGATGACGGCGCTGCGGCCCGAGGTCGCCGGTCAGGTCGGCCGCGTCGCGGCGCCGTCGGTCGCCGCAATCACCCTGACATTGACTGATGGCCGCGTTGTGGTGTGGGGGACCACCGACCGCACTGAGGAGAAGGCCCTCAAACTGGGCGCCCTGCTCACCCAGCCGGGCCAGACCTACGACGTCTCCAGCCCGGATCTGCCGACCGTCAAGTAGGCCCGCGACTCCGTTTCGTCGGAACGTCCGTAGCCGACTTTGCGCGAAAATTCTTGACGTGCGTGTCGGCGCGCCTGCATGGATACCTCGCGGCCTCGCCCTACCGTTCTGGTTGCGCGGAACAACTTGACATAACTATAACCCTCTGGTTGAGGTTGAGAGTTTGCCAAGGGTTCCGCGCAACGACAGGCAACCTGGGAGGAAGGCGACCGATGACCCCCCCGCATAACTACCTCGCCGTGATCAAGGTGGTCGGCATCGGCGGTGGCGGCGTCAATGCCGTCAACCGGATGATCGAACAGGGCCTTAAGGGCGTCGAGTTCATCGCCATCAACACCGACGCCCAAGCGCTGTTGATGAGCGACGCCGACGTCAAGCTCGACGTCGGTCGAGACTCCACCCGCGGTCTCGGCGCGGGCGCCGACCCCGAGGTCGGGCGCAAGGCGGCCGAGGACGCCAAAGACGACATCGAGGAGCTGCTCCGCGGCGCCGACATGGTGTTCGTCACCGCTGGCGAGGGCGGCGGCACCGGAACAGGCGGTGCTCCGGTGGTCGCGACCATCGCCCGCAAGCTCGGTGCACTGACCGTCGGCGTGGTGACGCGGCCGTTCTCGTTCGAGGGCAAGCGCCGCAGCAACCAGGCCGAGACCGGCATCACCTCGCTGCGGGAGAGCTGCGACACCCTCATCGTCATCCCGAACGACCGGCTGCTGCAGATGGGCGACGCCGCGGTGTCGTTGATGGACGCGTTCCGCAGCGCCGACGAAGTGCTACTCAACGGCGTGCAGGGCATTACCGACCTGATCACCACCCCCGGCCTGATCAACGTCGACTTCGCCGACGTCAAGGGCATCATGAGCGGCGCTGGCACCGCGTTGATGGGCATCGGTTCGGCGCGCGGCGACGGCAGGGCGCTCAAGGCTGCGGAGATCGCGATCAACTCGCCGCTGCTGGAGGCGTCGATGGAAGGCGCCCAGGGCGTGCTGATGTCGATCGCCGGCGGCAGCGATCTGGGTCTGTTCGAGATCAACGAGGCAGCATCGCTGGTTCAGGAAGCAGCGCACCTCGAGGCCAACATCATCTTCGGCACCGTCATCGACGACTCGCTGGGCGACGAGGTCCGCGTCACGGTGATCGCCGCGGGCTTCGATGCCGCCGGGCCGGGCCGAAAGCCGGTCGTCGGTGCCGGCGCCCAGGCCATTGCAACCGGAAAGGCCGGCAAGGTCAGCACGGCCCTGTTCGATCCGGCCGACGCGGTCAGCGTGCCGGTCCACACCAACGGCGCGACGGTCAGCATCGGTGGCGACGACGACGACGATGTCGACGTGCCGCCCTTCATGCGTCACTGAGCTCAAGTCCGATACTGGGCGAGTGACCGTTCGGATCCGTCGCGTGACCACCACCCGCGCCGGCGGCGTCTCGGCGCCGCCGTTCGACACTTTCAATCTGGGCGACCATGTGGGCGACGACCCCTCGGCGGTCGACACCAACCGCAAACGGCTCACCGCGGCGCTCGGGCTCGGCGACGACCGGGTGGTCTGGATGAACCAGGTGCACGGCGATCACGTGGTAGTGGTCGACGAACCGGCCAACGCTCCGGTCGACAAAACCGACGCATTGGTCACTACCACGCCACGATTGGCTTTGGCGGTGGTTACCGCAGATTGTGTTCCCGTTTTAATGGGCGACACCCGCGCGGGCGTGGTGGCGGCCGTGCACGCGGGCCGGGTCGGCGCGCAGAAGGGCGTCGTCGCCAGGACGGTGGAGGCGATGTTGCGACTCGGAGCGCACGCCGATGACATCTCCGCGCTGTTGGGCCCTGCGGTCAGCGGACGCAACTACGAAGTGCCCGAGGAGATGGCGTCTGCGGTTGAGGCATCACTGCCGGGTAGTCGCACGACGACCTCACGGGGCACACCGGGGTTGGACCTGCGAGCCGGAATCGCCAGGCAACTAACGGCTTTGGGTATCACAGCCATCGATATCGACCCCCGCTGCACCGTGGACGACCGCAACTTGTTCAGTCATCGGCGCGACGCCCCGACCGGTCGGCTGGCGTCGTTGGTGTGGATGGAATGACGGCCATGGCAAGCGCTCGTGAACGCGAACTGGCCGACGCGCTCGCGGCGGTCCGAGCGCGCCTCGCGCACGCCGCTGAGGCCGCGGGACGCAATCCCGACGAAATTGAATTACTGCCAATTACCAAATTCTTTCCGGCCGGCGATGTGCTTATTTGCGGCGTTTAGGATGTCTGGAATTTGGCGAATCCCGCGAACAAGAAGCGTCGAATAAATGCGCGGAAGTCGGTGCCGTGTTGGGCGCCGAGCCGATTCGCTGGCACATGGTCGGGCGGATTCAACGCAATAAAGCGCGGTCGGTCGCCGGCTGGGCATACGCGGTCCACTCGGTCGACAACGCGAAGGTGATCGGCGCGCTGGATAAGGCGGCCGGCGAAGCGCTGCGCCAAGGCCGTCGGGCCGAACCGCTGCGGGTCTACCTTCAGCTCAGCCTTGACGGTGACGAGTCGCGGGGCGGTGTGGACATCGGCCGTCCGGATTCGGTCGACGAGCTGTGCGCCGCCGTCGCGGCCGCCGACGGGTTGGAGTTCGTTGGGCTGATGGCCATCCCGCCGCTGGATGCCGATCCCGAAGACGCCTTCGCGCGCTTGCAAGAAGAGAGGGACCGCGTGCAGAAGGCATACGAGCAGCCGCTTGGACTCTCCGCGGGGATGTCCAGCGACCTGGAAGTCGCGGTAAAACACGGTTCGACGTGTGTGCGTGTCGGTACCGCGCTATTGGGGCAACGACCGCTAACGTCACCATGAGTAGTCACTCCAGTCACATCTTCATCACAGACACCACAACTCCAGGAAGTCGAGAAGGGTCCCGCCGATGAGCACACTGCACAAGGTCAAGGCCTACTTCGGTATGGCGCCGATGGATGACTATGAGGACGAGTACTACGAGGACGACGACCGCAGCGCATCGCGCGGTTATTCGCGCCGGTCCCGCGAGGATCGCTTCGAAGACGACGGGTACGGCCGCGAGTACGACGAGGCACCCGCCGGCTACCGCGGTGGATACCGCGACGAGGACCGTTTCGAACCCAGGCTGAGAGGCCCACGCGAATACGACAGGCCTGCCCCGCGGCTCGGCTCGCTGCGCGGCTCTACCCGCGGCGCGCTGGCCATGGATCCGAGAAGGATGGCGGCCCTGTTCGAAGAGGGCAGTCCGCTGGCGAAGATCACTACGCTGCGCCCGAAGGATTACAGCGAGGCCCGCACCATCGGTGAGCGGTTCCGCGAAGGCACCCCGGTCATCATGGACCTGGTGACCATGGACAACGCCGACGCCAAGCGG
>Ga0075364_10001955_pt1 | contig 11484 bp, 12 predicted proteins | sample EndMetdeltDD1764_FD_71517 | JGI IMG/M metagenome (GOLD analysis project Ga0075364, IMG submission 71517) | Populus endosphere microbial communities from Tennessee, USA - Endosphere MetaG P. deltoides DD176-4 | ecosystem: Host-associated > Plants > Roots > Endosphere | place: USA: Tennessee... | reverse complement strand
TTCACCACGCGCAATACGCATCGCTATCCCGAGAACATCGACCTGGAACTGGTCGATGGTCCATTTTCGGCGCTGGTCGGGCGGTGGACGTTCCAGCCGCTCGACGAGCACGCCTGCAAAGTGTTGTTCGTGCTGGAGTACGCATTCTCCAATCGTGCGCTGGAAACGATTGTCGGACCTGTCTTCAACAGAATTGCATCGAGCTTCATCGACTCGTTTACCAAGCGCGCCAATGACAAGTACGGCGAGTGATGGCGGGCAGCCTCCGGTCGAAGTACGTTACGCCTGGCCCGACCGGTCGTGGCAGGCTAGCCTGGTGCTTGATCGACCCATGTCAATTGCAGATGTGCTTGCGCAAACGGGGTTTCATCAGGCGCATCCCGGCTGGGATGAGGCGCAAGCCGGCGTTGGCATCAATGGTCGCCTGGCCTCGCAGGACACTGTGGTGCAGGCTGGCGATCGTGTCGAGATATATCGGCCCCTGAGCTTCGATCCGATGGTCTCGCGCCGTCGTCGTGCGCAGCACAAGGCCAGGCAGGACAAACAAAAAAAGGAGACTAAGCATGATTGATCAGACATCTACCCAGGATCCGGTCCTGTTCGAGGAGCGGCAGGGCCAACATGGAACGGTGATCGGCATTGCGACACTGAACGCGCCGCACGTGCTCAACGGGTTGTCGCTCGCGATGGTGGATCTGCTGGCTGCAAAGCTTACCGCCTGGTCGCAGGACCCTTCCGTTGCCGTCGTGGTGTTGCGCGCTGCCGGCGAAAAGGCATTCTGCGCGGGCGGTGACCTGCATGGCCTGTACGCCAGTGCTACCGCGACACCCCGCGGGCAACCATGGGCCAACGAAGGGGCACGCCGCTTCTTCGAGAACGAGTACCGGCTGGATTATCAGATCCATCATTACCCCAAGCCCCTGTTGTGCTGGGGGCATGGCATTGTCATGGGCGGGGGCATGGGGCTGATGATGGGCGCCAGCCATCGTGTCGTGACCCCAGCCTCACGCATGGCCATGCCGGAGATCAGCATCGGGCTGTTTCCGGATGTCGGTGGCAGTTGGCTGCTCAGTCGGATGCCGGGCAAGCTGGGGCTGTTCCTGGGCTTGACCGCTGCGCCGGTGAACGCCGCCGATGCGCTGCATGTGGACTGGGCCGATGTGATGCTCGCGCACACGGCGTTCGACACCGTCCTTGCCGCGCTGCAGCGCGCGGATTGGGCGTTGCCTGCCGACCGGCGCACGGATGCGCATCACACGGGCACCCAGGGTGTTGAAACGCGTGACATGCGTGCCAGCCGGGCCGTGAACGATGCCACGCTCACGCGCATCCTGCAGGAGCAGGCCGAACCTGCGACGGATGAAGGGCCGCTCTCGCGCCATGCTGCGCTGATCAACGAATGCTGCGCCGGCGACGATTTGCAGAAGATCGGCGAGTCGATCGCGGCCCTGGCCGATCATTCCGATCCGTGGCTCGCGCGTGCGGGAGCCACCTACCTGAAAGGTGCCCCGGGATCGGCGCGCCTGGCATTCGAGTTCGGTCGGCGGGCCCGCCTCATGTCCCTGGCCGATGTGTTCCGCATGGAATACGTGGGTGTGCTGGCGGCATTGGCCTATGGCGATGTAACCGAAGGCATACGCGCCTTGCTGATCGACAAGGACAAGCAGCCCAAATGGCAGCCTGCCACGCTTGCGCAGGCCGACGAGGCCTGGGTGTCGACGTTTTTCGAAGCGCCATGGCCACCCGGCCGGTCGCACCCCCTGGCTGATCTGGGTGAGGGGGTCGCGCCAGCCTGACGGGCGATCGTGCCGCCTGCCTTACGCCAGTGCGTAGGGCAGGGCACGCAGCGCGATGATCGGCCCGTTGGCAGCCCCCAGGCGCAGCTCGGGTCGAGTCATGGCGGTCAGCGTGGTCTCCAGCAGCACCGATGTCACGCCCTGGTGGGTGGCCGCATTGATGATGCGCCCGCAAGGCTCTCCCGCATCACCCGCTTCGAATACGTCGGCGCCCGCAAGTGCGGCATCGTCAGGCGGGCTGGCCAGCGAGCCCAGCGTCATGCGCCGCTTGACCTTGCCCAGATAGTGGCTGCGCGCCACGATTTCCTGCCCGGGATAGCATCCCTTGGTGAAACTCACACCGTCAATCAGATCGAGGTTGACCGTTTGAGGAATGAACAGGTCCTGGGTGCCGGCCTCGATCCACGGCAAACCTTGCGTCACATCATGCTGATGCCATTCGGACTGCTCGCCCTGGCCCAGGACACTCGACAGCGCGTGTGCAGCCTGAGCGCTCGGTACGGGGCTGGCCAGCCACCACCAGCGCAGGGTGGTGGCGTCGTGAGGCGCCGCGATCCACGTGCCCGAAGGCAGTGTGACCCGCTTCCAGGCCGTGGTGGGCAGATCGCCGCCTGCGGCCTCGGACAGGGCCCCAAGATGCCGGGCGTCGACCCACACGCCCTGCAACTGAAGCGCGGGGCTATCGAACGTGACTTTCGCCCGCAGCACGAACATGCGCAGCCGCTTGATGACCGTTTCAGCCAGCGATCGCCGCATGAAACCCATGATGTGCACCTCGTCGGTGTCGGGATCGTCCCGATGGTCACCCACATAGGCCGAGCCCGTGCCGGGATCGTCTGCCGCACGCTCGGTGCCCACGCTGCGCCATATCGCCATGGTGGCCAGCAACCTGCCTTTGGCGGTGCAAAAGCCCGCCAGACGTGCGTTGCTCGCGTCCAGCGCGGTCACATCGTTGGTAAGCTGCCCGTGCAGGAACGTTGCGGCGTCGCTGCCGGTGGCGCGGAAAAGGGCGTAATCGGAGAGCAGGGCACATCGCCCCGGCAAATCGGGGGCTGTGGACGCGGCGGAGGCGGCTTGAAAGTCAGGCATAGTGTTCACAGATACAGGCAGGGAAAGGTTTCGATAATACTCGGGTCGCGCCTATCCATTAAACTTCCGTTCTCTTATGAAAAAGCCCTTACTCATCCTGCTCGTCTCGTTTCTCGTTCTGGTCGGCCTTGGCGTCGGCGGCATCGTCGCGGGCGCGTGGTATTGGTCCCAGCGCCCCCTGACGTTATCTGCCGACAAGCTGGACTTCGTGGTCGAGCCTGGCAGCACGCCACGGGCCATTGTGCGGGAGGCGCGTGCCGCGGGCATCGATCTGTGGGAGCCGGGCTTTGTCTGGATGGCGCGCTTGACCGAGCGCGACAAACTGATCAAAGCCGGTGGCTACGAGGTCAATCGGGGCGATTCGGCCTGGGTGCTGCTCGAACGCCTGGCGCGTGGCGACATGAGCCAACGCCAGATCACGTTTGTGGAAGGCTGGCGGTATTCGCAGATCCGCCAGGCGCTGCGTAATCATCCCGATGTGCGCCAGACGCTGGACGGGGTGAGCGACAAAGAGATAGCTGCCATGTTGGGGGTGGAACAGGACAACCTGGAGGGGCTGTTCTTTCCGGATACCTTTGTGTTCACCCCGGGCACCACCGATATCGAGTTGTTGCGGCGCTCGTGGCGTGAAGGCGTGAAGGTGCTGGCCGATATTTGGGCCACGCGAGATCCCGATCTGCCCCTCAAAACGCCTTATGAGGCACTCATCATGGCCTCGATCGTGGAAAAGGAGACGGGGCACAGCGCCGATCGGGACCGTGTTTCCGGCGTGTTCAACAATCGATTGCGCATTGGTATGCCGCTGCAGACAGACCCTACGGTCATCTACGGCATGGGTGACAGTTACCAGGGCCGCATCCGCAAGAAGGATCTGCAAACCGATACGCCCTGGAACACCTATACCCGCAACGGGCTGCCCCCTACGCCCATCGCCAGTCCGGGACGCCTGGCGCTGCGCGCCGCGGTTCAGCCCGAAACGCACAAGTTTCTCTATTTTGTTTCGCGTGGCGACGGCACGAGCGAATTCGCTACCAACCTTCCCGACCACAATCGCAACGTTTCTCGCTTTATTCTGGGCCGCACGCCATGACCACTCCGGGTAAGTTTCTGACCTTTGAAGGCGTCGATGGCGCGGGCAAAAGCACGCACATCGCGTGGCTGATCGAACACTTGCAGGGGCAGGGCCTGCGCGTGCTGTCCACGCGCGAACCTGGCGGTTGTGCGCTGGCCGAAACCCTGCGCGACATGGTGCTGGACACGCCCATGAGTCTTGAGACCGAGACGCTGCTGATGTTCGCCGCGCGCAGCGAGCACCTGCACCAGACCATTCGTCCGGCGCTTGCGTCAGGCATGTGGGTGGTGTGCGATCGTTTCACCGATTCGACCTTTGCCTACCAGGGCGGGGGCCGGCAGCTCGGTGCGCAGCGCATTGCCCAGCTCGAGCAGTGGGTGCATCCCGGCTTTGCTCCGGATCGCACCTGGTTCTTCGATGTGCCGCTGGAGGTGGCGCGTGCCCGTCTGGCCGACGCCCGCACGCCAGACCGTTTCGAGCGGGAATCGGCTGCGTTTTTCGAACGCACCCGCGAGGGCTACCACGCACGAGTGCAGGCCGACCCGGCACGGTTTCTGGTGCTCGATGCGACGCAGTCCATCGAGTCGCTGCGCACGCTGATCGCGGCCGACGTGGCTGAGCTGCTGGGCCAGGCCGGATGAGCAGCACCTCAGTTTTCCTGCCCTGGCACCTGGAAGTCGCGCGCCCCTGGTTGAGCGACCGCGAGCGCTTCGCCCACGCCTGGTTGATTCACGGTGTGGCCGGGATCGGCAAGGAAACCTTCGCGCGCGCTGCGGCGGCAGCGCTGTTGTGCGAGTCACCGGTTCAGGGGCTGGCCTGTGGGCAATGCCCGGCATGCCAGTGGGTGAGCGCGGGCAACCATCCTGATCTTCGCATGTTGCGCCCGGAAGCGATCGCACTGGCCGAAGGCGAGGCCGCTGCGCCTGATGAGGCGACGGAATCCGGGGCGGCCAAGCGCGCGCCCTCCAAGGACATCCGGATCGATCAGATCCGCAGCCTGAACGGCTGGTTCAATACCGCCACACACCGGGGCGGCTGGCGCGTCGCAGTGGTCTACCCGGCGCAGACACTGAACGTCATGGCTGCCAATGCACTGCTCAAGGTACTGGAGGAGCCACCGCCCTCGACCGTCTTCCTGCTGGTGGCCGATGCACCCGATCGACTGTTGCCCACACTGGTGTCGCGCTGCCGGCGGTTGCCACTGGCCGCGCCGGGTGCCGAGCAAGCCTTGCACTGGTTGCAGGAGCAGGGCGTATCCACGCCTGGCGAGTGGCTGGCGGCCGCCGGCGGGGCGCCGCTGGCCGCTCAGCGACTGGCGGAACTACGCGATACGCCGTGCCCCCCCTGGCTCACGCAGTTGATCGAACCGCTAGGCAAAGGCGAGAGTCCCGATATCGGCGCGCTGGCCGATCTGCTGGACAAGACGCCGGCTGCGCAGTGGATCGATACCCTGCAGCGGGCCTGTGTCGATATCGCTTTCAGTGCCGCGGGTCAGCCGGTGCGCTACTATCCCGCGCTGGCCAAGGCCTGCGCCGCTATCGCGGCGCGAGCCGATGCCGCGCGGCTGGCCGAGGTCTCGCGCTGGCTGACCCAGCAGCGCGCACTGGCCAGTCACCCCCTGAATGCCAAACTTTTTGCACACGCCAGCCTGCTCCGCACGGTCGCGGCGTGTCGTGCCCTATGACCATGTTCGTCGATTCCCATTGCCATCTGAATTTTCCCGATCTTGCCAAGGATCTGCCCGACATCCTGGCCAACATGCGCCGCAATCAGGTCGGGCAGGCGCTGGTGGTCAGCGTCAACCTCGATGACTGGCCGTCGATCATCGCGCTTGCCGAGGCGCATCCGGAGCTGTGGGCCTCGGTGGGGGTGCACCCCGATTACGAAGACGTCGCCGAGCCGGAAGTGGCCGACCTGGTCAAGCTGGCTGCGCATCCACGCGTGATTGCCATCGGGGAAACGGGGCTGGACTACTACCGTCTGTCTGAACCCCTGGATTGGCAGCGTGAACGGTTTCGGCGTCACATCCAGGCCGGGCGCGAGTCGGGATTGCCGCTGATCATCCACACCCGTGCGGCCCCGGAAGACACGATCCGCATGTTGCAGGAAGAAAAGGCCGATCAGGTCGGTGGTGTGATGCATTGCTTCACTGAATCCTGGGAAGTCGCCGAAGCGGCGCTGGATCTGGGCTTCTACATTTCCATGTCGGGCATCGTGACATTCAAGAATGCGCGACAGATTCACGATGTCGCAGCGCGTGTGCCGCTGGATCGCCTTCTGATCGAAACCGATTCCCCCTATCTTGCGCCGGTACCGTTTCGCGGCAAACGCAATGACCCGTCGCTGGTCATGCACGTAGCCGAGCATATTGCGCAGTTGCGCGACATACCGGTGGCGGATGTCGGGCGTGCCACGACCGAAAATTTCTTTCGTCTGTTCACCCGCGCTGCGCAATGAATTGTTGCTGTTTGGCATGTGTCAGGGAACACGAACGAGTACAGTAGGGGGTCATCCATCTGTCGTGGAATCCGCATGCTTCACTCTTCGTTCAACGCAGGCCACGCTGGCCGCACCTCCTCGCCTACCTCCTCGCCGCGCGCCTTCTGGGCGCGAGTGGCTGGTGCCTGCCTGCTGTCGGTTTCGCTGAGCGCCCATGCCGCCGATCTGAACGACTGGTGGTTCTACGTCAAAAATGATTTCTGGCACCAGATCGACCCCCTGATCCAGCAGGGTGCCGACCCCAATCGGGTCAGCCCCGACGGGCAACCCACCATCGTGGAGGCCGTGCGTACGCAGGCCTGGAAGACCTACGACGCCCTGGCCAGTAATCCGAAAGTGAATATCGAAGCCGCGAACAAGGAGGGCGAAACCGCCCTGATGCTGCTCAGCGTGCTGGGGCAAACCGACAGGGCGCGCAAGCTGCTCGACCGGGGTGCCCAGGTCAACCGTCTGGGCTGGACGCCACTGCACTACGCAGCCTCTCGCGGTCGTGTTGACGTGGCCAAGCTGCTGATTGCGCGCAAGGCGATCATCAACGCCCCCGCACCCGATGGCACCACGCCCCTGATGATGGCTGCCCTGTCCAAGAACGATGCAATGGTGACACTGTTGATCAATGCCGGAGCCGATCCCACGACACGCAACCTGTCGAACCTGAACGCGGCCGACTGGGCGCGCTCAGCCAATGCAAGCCGCCTGGCGACGCGTCTGGATGAGTTGGCAGCACGCCAGGAACAGCAGCGGGGACGCGCTGCGGCAGCACGCCCGGCAAGTGACGCTGCAACGGGCGACAGTCGCATGGAGCAGGGTGCTGCACCGGTGGGGTCGCGAGCGCCTTCAATGCCGCAACCTTCGGGGGATAGCCGTGTCGATACCGGCGACCGACCGTCCACGAGCGAGGGGAATCAGCCTGGTGTGCTTCGTGGCGTGAGCGGCGTGCGATTGGGCGGCGAGTGAGTCGTCCGTCCTTTTGTTGACGCGGCCACCATTTTTGAAGGCTACTGCCCGCTATTCGTAAAACAGTGACATTGATTCGTCCCTATTTAAAAATTTACTGGTTTTATTGGGGACGCATAATTTCTCTGAGTAGAATGACGCCATTCACTGACGGAGCCCCTAGATGAGCGATATCGCCAAACACGCACTGCCTTCCTATCTTGATGCCAACGACCTCGGTCCGTGGGGCAACTATTTGCAGCAGGTGGACCGCGTGACGCCGCATCTGGGGAGTCTCGCACGGTGGGTCGAAACACTGAAGCGGCCCAAGCGCGTGCTGATCGTCGACGTGCCGGTTGAGCTGGACAATGGCAAGATTGCGCATTTCGAGGGCTATCGCGTTCAGCACAATACCTCGCGCGGTCCTGGCAAAGGCGGTGTGCGGTTTCATCAGGATGTGACGCTGTCCGAAGTGATGGCACTTTCCGCGTGGATGTCGGTGAAAAACGCGGCCGTGAACCTGCCCTATGGCGGCGCCAAGGGCGGTATCCGGCTCGATCCACGCAACTATTCGCAGGCAGAGCTTGAGCGCATCACGCGCCGATACACCACCGAAATCGGTGTAATCATCGGCCCGAACAAGGATATTCCGGCCCCCGACGTCAACACCAATGCCCAGACGATGGCGTGGATGATGGACACGTACTCGATGAACGAGGGCATGTCGGCCACTGGCGTGGTGACGGGTAAGCCGATCTCCCTGGGTGGCAGCCTTGGGCGCGTTGAAGCCACGGGGCGGGGTGTGTATGTGGTGGGCTGCGAGGCGGCGCGCGACATCGGTTTCGACGTGGTGGGTGCGCGGGTGGTCGTGCAGGGTTTCGGTAACGTGGGTGGCACGGCCGCCCGCCTGTTCTACGACACCGGCGCGAAGATCATTGCCGTGCAGGACCACACTGGCATCATTCACAACGAATTCGGTCTGGACGTGCCCGAACTGCTGGCCCACGTGGCCAACACCGGTGGCGTGGGCGGGTTCGAGGGCGCCCAGGTGATCGACAACGATACCTTCTGGGCTCTGGAAACCGAATTCCTGATCCCGGCGGCGCTCGAGTCGCAAATTCACGCGGGCAACGCAGGCACCATTCGCGCCAAGGTCGTGGTCGAAGGTGCTAACGGCCCCACGACGCCCGAGGCAGACGATATCCTCAAAGACAACGGCGTGCTGGTCGTGCCCGATGTGCTGGCCAACGCCGGCGGCGTGACGGTGAGCTATTTTGAATGGGTGCAGGATTTCTCGAGCTTCTTCTGGAGCGAAGACGAAATCAATCATCGTCTGGAGCGCATCATGCGTGACGCTTACGCCTCGGTGTCGAAAACGGCACACGACGAAAACGTCAGCCTGCGCACGGCTGCGTTTATCGTGGCGTGTACCCGCATTCTGCAGGCACGTCAGGTTCGCGGCCTGTATCCCTGATCAGGCCAGGCCTGTAGCTTCTGTTGAAGGGCTGCAGGAATGAGCGCGGCGCGCGACGATGATGCGCACGTCGTGCTCACTGCTGTCGAACCCTCAACCCGGCAGCCATTTCGGATCGAGTACGCCCGCCAGTTCGCCGTAGGGAATAACGACTTCCGGTTGCCCCGAGGCATAGGGCGCGATGGCGTAGGCGTCGTACTTCATGACCACGCCGTCACGTGTCAGCGCGAAATTATCGGTGGGCTGAAACGGCCACATGCGATCAAACGCGCCCGGATCCCGCTGATAGTCTTCCAGCTGGCTTTTCCATCGCCCATGCGCCCGTTGCAGCGCGGCGTTGAACTGCTCCTGCATGCCTGGCACCAGTGCCTCGTTCAATGCAAGCACACGGTTGCGATCGCGTTCCCAGTTCAGAAATTGCGTAGCGGGAATGCCGTGAGCAGCCCCCGTGAGGTACTGACCCGTGGTCAATTCCACCGTAATGAGCCCTTTGTAGGCATCGCGCACGCGGGCGCGTAACTGCGTCACATCGCGTGCCTGGGCGGTCGCCCAGAAATGCTGCTCGTATTCCTGCAGACTGCGGTAGCTGCCCGAGCGATCGGGGTCTACGCCGGTCATGTAGGCCAGGGCGTTATCGATCAGCTGCGTCAGTTTCGGGGCGCTTTCGATGGCGATACTGTCCACTTCGATTCGCGGGCAGGTGCCACTGCAACCCGGTTTCTGGCGCGCATACTTGATGGGACGCACGGCGACGCCGCTCTCGTTTGTTACTTCGGCAGACGAGCCGCTGGCCTGCGCAGTGGCATCGGGCCCCGCCAGGGTGATGTTGCGGTCCGAGGGGGACGCGCACGCTGCCAGAAACGCGAGGCTGACGGGTGCCGCAACGCGGGCGAATAACTTAAATGGCATGGAGAAATTCCTTGGTTGAACGGGCATGGCGATCAGGGCACCAGTGTCAGCCACTGGGCGGTGCCATATTTCTGTTCGATCTGCTGCCGTGCCATCTCCCACTCGCGCTCCTGCACGCTTGCGTCGACCAGCCCGTGCTGGGCCCGAAATGTCTGCATCATGTGCTCGATGATGACGTCTCGCGCCAGACCGGTCTGACTGCGCAGGGGATCGACGCGCTTCTTGGCACTGGTCGTGCCCTTATCCGACAGCTTCTCCTTGCCGATGCGCAAGACGTCGACCATCTTGTCGGCGTCGATGTCGTAGGCCATCGTGACGTGGTGCAGCACCGCGCCGCCTCGTCGTGCCTGTGCGGCACCACCGATCTTGCCGGTATCGGTGGCGATATCGTTCAGTGGCTGATACCACGCCTTGATGCCCAGCGTGCTCAACGCATCGATCACCCAACGATCGAGGAAGGCATAGGCGTCCTGAAAGCTCATGCCACGAACCAGATCGCCAGGGGCATAGATGGAATAGGTGATGGTGTTGCCAGGCTCGACGAACATGGCGCCACCGCCACTGACGCGTCGCACCACCTCGACGTTGTGGCGCCGGGCGCCCTCGGGATCCACTTCGTTTTTAAGGCTCTGGAATCTGCCGATGACCACCGCCGCCCGGGTCCACTCCCACAGGCGGATACTGGGCGCGCGCCGGCCAGCGGCCACTTCGTCTGCCAGCACCGCGTCCAGTGCCATGTGCATAAGCGGGTCAAGGGCGGGTGTGCGGAGCAGCTCCCACTGATAATCGCGCCACTGGGTAGGTGGCACAGGGGAGGGCTTATCGGTGGGGAGGGTGTCGGATGGCGTCATAGTGTGGGAATGGTTCAAGCCAGGGCGCGCCTGAGGACGACGACGAGCGCTTCGGCAGAAAACCCGAACATCTCGCTATCAGGCCGCAAGGCTGCGTTCAGGCGAGCAGCGATCTGGGCGTCGGGCGTGTCGATCGACACACCTTCGAGCGCTCGATTCAAGTCATCCAGGCCTTCCGGAGGCTCCAGAAAGAAGTCTCCGCTGATGCGCACGTCGGACAGGCGATCGCCTTGCAGATTCAGGTCGATCACAACGAGCTTGCCGCCGGGCACTTTATACTCGCCGTGACGTGCGGGCGTGCGATCGGTTCCTTGCATGGCGCCTCCAGGTATCAAGGGCCATAGTGTAGCGCTGCGCGTCACTTTTTCCGGCTGAGCCCCGCGAACGCATCGATCGCACGTCTGCGCGAAGAGGTCAGATCCACGATAGGCTCGGGGTAGCCCAGGCGCTTGCAGGCAGCAGCCGATGGCTGATGAATCTCCTTCTTGCTCAGGGAATCGAGCTCGGGCAGCCACTTCCTGATGAAGGTGCCGTCTGGATCGAACCGCTGAGACTGCGACACGGGATTGAACACGCGGAAATAGGGCGAGGCATCGGCACCCGTGGAGGCGCTCCACTGCCAACCGCCATTGTTGGACGCGAGATCACCGTCTACCAGGTGTTGCATAAACCATTGCTCCCCCAGACGCCAGTCGAGCAGCAAATTCTTGGACAGGAACATCGCCGTCACCATGCGCAAGCGGTTGTGCATCCAGCCCAGCGCCGCCAATTGCTTCATGGCGGCATCCACGATCGGAATGCCGGTGCGTCCGGCTTGCCAGGCCGCGAGGTCCTCGGGGCTGTCGCGCCATTGCACCT
>Ga0075364_10001952_pt1 | contig 11489 bp, 7 predicted proteins | sample EndMetdeltDD1764_FD_71517 | JGI IMG/M metagenome (GOLD analysis project Ga0075364, IMG submission 71517) | Populus endosphere microbial communities from Tennessee, USA - Endosphere MetaG P. deltoides DD176-4 | ecosystem: Host-associated > Plants > Roots > Endosphere | place: USA: Tennessee... | reverse complement strand
TGGAGGAGATGCGTGCGGTGTCCGATGCCTGGCTGGCCGCGCACCGCACCGCCGAGAAGCGCTTCTCGGCGGTGCGGTGCGCGGCCAGCCAGGCATCGGACACCGCACGCATCTCCTCCAGCACCGCCGGCACGCCCGCCGGCGGCACCAGCTCGAACTCCAGCCCTTCGCGCTCGGCGCGCTTGACGCTGTAGCGCAGCCCGGAGCGCGCCTTGCCCTCCAGCGAGAACCCGGCCAGCGGCACGTAGGCGTACTCGCCGAGCTTGAGCAGGCGCAGGCCGGCGTCGAGATAGGCCGGCAGGCGGTCGGGCCGGACCTGGTAGAAGCCGCCACGTCCGCCGCCTTCGTGGACCATCGCCAGGAACCGCCAGACCAGCTCGCGGCACTGCGGCTCGGGGCCGACCGGATCGGACAGCGCGACCCAGCTGCGCCCGCGCCGCGCGTAGGCCAGCAGCGCCCTGCCGTCGTCGGAGAACAGGAACCGCTTGTCGCCGACCAGCGCCAGGCCGGCATCGGCGTCGTCCTGGGCGCGCACGATCGCCGCCGCGCGCGCCAGCTCCTCGGCACCGGCCGGCTCCAGCACCGGCTGGCTCGGCCGCAGCAACTGGTACAGCGCCACCGCCAGGGCCAGCAGCGCGATCGCCACCAGCGCACGCAGCGAACGCGGCGCGTCGGCGTCGAACTCGAACTGCCACCACAGCTGGCGGCCGTACTCCACATCCTGGTAGGCGAAGAACAGCAGCACCACCAGCGCCGCCACGATCGCGCCCATCGCCAGCAGCCAGCCGCCGCTGAACGGCACCGCCAGCAGCGAGGCGCGCCGGTCGAAGCGGCGATGCGACAGCAGCAGCGCCAGCACCAGCGGCGCCAGGATCGCCACTTCCGACCAGGCCAGGCCCTTGGGCAGCGCCAGCAGCAGGCCGGCACCGGCCAGCAGCAGGCCGGCCCACCACGCCGCGTCGAGCCGCAGCAGCATGCCGCGGGCGACGAACAGCAGCGCCAGGCCGGCGACGCTGCTGAGGAAGTGCGCCGCCTCCACCAGCGGCAGCGGCGCCCAGGTGGCCAGCACGGCGGTCGCCTCGAGCCCGGCCGGGGTAACCCCGGAGACCAGCAGCACCACCGCCACCACCAGCGTGTAGGCGGCCAGCAGCCGCGGCAGCAGCGCGCCGGCCGCCTGCGCCACCGGCGCGGCGATGCCGTGCCGCGCCTCGTGCAGCAGCAGCAGGCCCAGCGCCAGCAGCAGCGGCAGCACGTAGTAGATCAGCCGGTACAGCACCAGCGCGCCGGCGACGGTTTCGGCCGGCACCCGCCCGCCCAGGGCGAGCAGCATGGTGGCCTCGAACACGCCCAGGCCGCCGGGCACATGGCTGATCACCGCCAGCACCAGCGCCGCGGCATAGAAGCCGATGAACACCGGGAACCCGATCGCGCCGTCAGGCAGCAGCAGCCACAGCACCGCGCCGGTGGCCAGGATGTCCAGCGCCGACCACAGCAGCTGTTCCAGCATCAGGCGCCGCCCCGGCAGGCGCTCGACCCAGCGCGCCATGCGCCGGCTGCGCCATGTCCGGCCGCGCGCCACCAGCAGTCCGCCCAGCAGCGCCAGCACCAGCAGCGACGCCCCCTGCAGCAGCCAGGCAGGCACGCCGGCCATCGCCGCCATCGCGGTGGCGTTGACCAGCACGCCGAACGCGCCGACCGCGCTGATTCCCAGCCCGAACGCCGCGGCGTTGAAGGCGATCGCACGCGACACCTGGCCGGCCTCGACCCCCGCCGCGCCATACAGGCGCATGCGCACCGCGCCGCCGGTGAACACGCCCAGCCCGATCGTGTTGGCCAGCGCGTAGGCGATGAACGAGGTCTGCGCCACCGTGCGGTATGGCAGCCGCACGCCGACGTAGCGCAGCGAAGCATGGTCGTAGCCGCTCAGCGCCAGGAAGCTGATCAGGGTGGCAAGCAGGGCCAGCGCGATGTCGCGCATCGGAGTGGCCCGGACCGCGGCCACGATCTGCGCGTAGCTCAGCTCGCGCCACAGACCGTGCAGGGCCAGTCCCAGCAGCACCAGCAGCACGGCCAGCCCCGCTCCGATCCACCAGCGGCGCCAGCGCACCAGTCTGGCGAGCCAGCCCGCATCCGCGTCGGTGGCTTCTTGCACGGACGTCTGCTGCGACATGCGGGGACGGGTCGGGTTGGGGAGAGGGGGAATCCGCGGGCGCTATTGAAGCACGCCGCCGCCGCGCCGGCGCTGTTCCGCGCACGCAGGTCCGGCGCCGCCGGATCGGGTCGTCGGACGGCGCAAGGCATTGAATCGGCGATCCATGCCACCATCCTGTGCAACGGACGCCCGCGTCCGCCGCCCGTTCCGACGAAATCGCAGATGAATACCCGCGCAGACCAGATCCGCCACGCCCTGCAGACGCTCCAGCCGACGCACCTGGAGGTGCTCGACGAAAGCCACATGCACAGCCGCGGCCTGGAGACGCACTACAAGGCCGTGATCGTCAGCGAGGCTTTCGCCGGCAAGCGCCTGCTCCAGCGTCACCAGGCCGTGTACGCCGCGATGGGCGGACTGATGCAGCAGGTCCACGCGCTGGCCCTGCATACGCACACGCCCGAGGAATGGGCCGCCGACAGCAGCGTCCCGGACTCCCCGACCTGCCGCGGCGGCAGCAAGCACGATTTGGCGCGCACGTCCTGATCCGGCCGCGGCACCCTGCCGCCACGGCCGCCCTCCACGCCTGAACAAGGACCGCCGGCGTTCACGCCGGCACTGCGCGCATGACCGCAGCGTAGCGGCATGTTCCCGCCGGAGTGGTCCATGTCCGTCCATCGTCTCGCCCTGGCCGCCCTGCTGGCGGCGCTTCCCGCCGCCGCCTGGGGAGCGGACACCGACAAGGCCACACTGGCCGCCGCCGCGGACGACCGCACGCAGCGCGAAGGCGATGCAGCGCTGCTGCGCCTGCAGGTGCTGCTCGACCGCGCGCGCTTCTCGCCGGGAGAGATCGACGCCATGGCCGGATCGAACCAGCAGCGTGCACTGCGCGGCTTCCAGGCCGCGCACGACCTGCCGGTCACCGGCGAGGCCGACGCGGCGACCTGGGCCGCGCTGGAGCGCGACGCCGCACCGGTGCTGGTCGACTACACGCTGACCGCCGGAGACGTCGCCGGTCCATATGCCGCACTACCGGACGACATGATGGAGAAAGCGAAGCTGGAGACGCTGGGCTTCGGTTCGCTCGCCGAAGCACTGGGAGAGCGCTTCCATGCCAGCCCGGCCCTGCTGGCGCGCCTGAACCCCGGGCTGGACGCGGCCCGTGCCGGCACCGTGCTGAAAGTGCCGGCCATCGCCTCCGGGGCGCCGCCGAAGGCCGCACGCGTGGTGGTGGACCGCAGCGATTCGGTGCTGCGCCTGCTCGACGCGCAAGGCGCGGTCATCGCCCAGTACCCGGCCTCGACCGGCAGCGAACACGACCCGCTGCCGATCGGCGAGTGGAAGATCGCCACCGTGGTGCGCGACCCCACGTTCCACTACAACCCCGAGCTGTTCTGGGACGCCGATCCGGCCCACAGCAAGGCGACGCTGGCGCCGGGGCCGAACAATCCGGTCGGCACGGTGTGGATCGACCTGTCCAAGCCGCACTACGGCATCCATGGCACGCCCGAGCCGCGCAGCATCGGCAAGACCCAGTCGCACGGCTGCGTCCGCCTGACCAACTGGGACGCCGCAGCGGTGGCTGCGGCGGTCGACAGCAGCGTGCCGGTCACCCTGCAGGAATGAAGCCCATGCCCAGCGCATGCGATGCCGCCGGAGGTCGTCGATGAAACTGCTGCTGTCGGCGCTGCTGTGCGTGGCGCTCGCCCTGCTCGCACTGGGATGGCGCAGCGGCGAAGGCCTGCGCCTGATCGACGTGTCCGCGAGCGCGGCAACACCGCCCCCGGGTCCGGAACCGATGGACGCCACGCCGCTCGCACCGCGACACGACCCGCCGCCGCCCGCGGTGACGCCCGCCCTTGCCGCCGCACCGGCGGCACCTGTCGATCCGGTGGGTTCCAACGCATCCCCCGCCCTGCTGCTCCCGGTACAGGGCGTGGACCTCGCGCAGCTGCATGACACTTTCACCGATGCGCGCGGCGAAGGCCGCGTGCACGACGCGATCGACATCATGGCGCCGGCCGGCACGCCGGTGCTCGCGGTCGCCGACGGCCACATCGAGAAGCTGTTCGACAGCGAGCGCGGCGGGCTGACCATCTACCAGTTCGACCCCAGCGGCCGGTTCGCCTACTACTACGCGCACCTGGAGCGTTACGCCGATGGCCTGGCCGAGCAGCAGCGCGTGCGCCGCGGCCAGGTGATCGGCCATGTCGGCTCCACCGGCAACGCCAACGCCGATGCGCCACACCTGCACTTCGCGATCTTCGTGCTCGGCCCCGAGCGGCACTGGTGGGAAGGCGCGGCGATCAATCCCTACCCGATCCTGCGCGGCGAGCAGCCGCTGCCGTGAATCATCGACGCCCACTGCAGGCCACCATCCTGCAGGGACGACCGTCGTTCCAGGCAGGCACCGCGATCCATCCCGTCCCGTCGCGAGCCATCGCATCGAGCCGGATCAGCGGGACGCGCACGCAGGCGCGATGGAGGCTCTGGCGCACTTGCCTTCGTCACCGCCAATGGCATCACGGAGCATGGCGGTCGGCCTCGAGCGGCCTCCTACAGGCGCGGCTCTTTTCCCTGTAGGAGGGGGCCCCAGCCTCGACCGCCTTCTCGACCATCGCAACCAGCGCATCACCGGCCAGGCAGCCGACCTCGAGCGGCCTCCTGCAGGCGCGGCTCTCTTCCCCCTGTAGGAGGGGGCCCCAACCCCGACCGCCTTCTCGACCGTCGCACCCAGCGCGTCACCGGCCAGGCAGCCGACCTCGAGCGGCCTCCTGCAGGCGCGGCACTCTTTCCCCCTGTAGGAGAGGCCCCAGCCCCGACCGCCTTCTCGACCGTCACGCCCAGCGCATCACCAGCCACGCGGTCGGCCTCGAGCGGCCTCCTACAAGCGCGGCTCTTTTCCCTGTAGGAGGGGCCCCAGCCCGACCGCCTTCTCGACCGGCGCACCCAGCGCATCACCGGCCACGCGGGCGGCCTCGAGCGGCCTCCTGCAGGCGCGGCTCTCTTCCCCTGTAGGAGGGGCCCCAGCCCCGACCGCCTTCTCGACCGTCGCAACCAGCGCATCACCAGCCAGGCGGTCGCCCTCAAGCGGCCTCCCTGCTGGTGAAGGAGCGATCCCGGCCGTGCCCGGCATTCCTGCTCCATCACTGGCCGGAATCGCCATGGCCGATCCCGCACACGAAGAGGCCGGCTTGCGCCGGCCTTTTCGCTCCATCTGCACCGACTGCGCTCAGAGCGCCTTCGCCGCCTCGACCGTCTTCTCGACGGTGATGCCGAAGTAGGCATACAGCTCGTTGGCCGGTGCCGAGGCGCCGAACGAGTCGATGCCGATCACCGCACCGTCCAGGCCCACGTACTGCCGCCAGAAGGCGGTGATGCCGGCCTCGATGGCCACACGCCTGCGCACCGCGTTCGGCAGCACCGACTCGCGGTAGGCCGCATCCTGGCGGTCGAACACGTCGGTCGACGGCATCGACACCACACGGGTCTTCAGGCCCTGCGCATCCAGCTGCTTCTTCGCCTCGACCGCCAACCCGACCTCGGAACCGGTGGCCAGCAGGATCACGTCGGGGCTGCCGCCCTCGGCGTCGGCCAGCACGTAACCGCCACGCTCGATCGCCGCGACCTGGCCGGCATCGCGCGGCTGGTGCGGCAGGTTCTGGCGGCTGAACACCAGGCAGCTCGGACCATCCTTGCGGGTGATCGCCGCCTTCCAGCTGACCGCCGATTCGACCGCGTCGCAGGGGCGCCACACGTCGTTGTTCGGGATGTAGCGCAGCGCGGCCAGGTGCTCGACCGGCTGGTGGGTCGGGCCGTCCTCGCCCAGGCCGATCGAGTCGTGCGTGTAGACGTGGATCGCGTGCGCCGGGATCAGCGCGCCCATGCGCACGCCGTTGCGCGCGTAGTCGCTGAACACCAGGAAGGTCGCGTCGAACGGAATGAAGCCGCCGTGCAGCGCCAGGCCGTTGGCGATGGCGGTCATGCCGAACTCGCGCACGCCGTAGTAGACGTAGTTGGCGTTCGGGTCGTCGGTGGCGACCGACTTGCTGGCCTTCCACAGGGTCAGGTTCGAATGGGCCAGGTCGGCCGAGCCGCCGACGATTTCCGGCAGCAGCGGCGCGAACGCCTCGATCGCCAGCTGCGAGGCCTTGCGCGAGGCGATGGTCGGGCCTTCGGCCTGGACCTGGGCGATATAGGCATCGGCCTTGGCGACGAAGTCGGCCGGCAGCTCGCCGTGCGAGCGGCGGGTCAGCTCCTCGGCCTGGGCCGGGAACTGCGCGGCGTACTTGTCGAACAGTTGCTCCCACTCGGCCTGGCGGAAGGTGCCGGTGCCGTTGGCGCGCCAGCCGTCGTAGATCTCGGCCGGAATCTCGAACGGACCGTACTCCCAGCCCAGCTGCTTGCGGGTCGCGTCCAGCTCGTCCTTGCCCAGCGGTGCGCCGTGGCTGGATTCCTTGCCGGCCTTGTTCGGCGAACCGAAACCGATCGTGGTGCGGCAGCAGATCAGGGTCGGCTTGTCGAACTGGCCCAGCGCGCTGTCGATCGCGGCCTTGATGCTGTCCGGATCGTGCCCGTCGACGCCGCGCACCACGTTCCAGCCGTAGGCCTCGAAGCGTGCCGGGGTGTCATCGGTGAACCAGCCGTCGGTGTTGCCGTCGATCGAGATCTTGTTGTCGTCCCAGAAGCAGACCAGCTTGTTCAGGCCCCAGGTGCCGGCCAGCGACGCGGCCTCGTGCGACACGCCTTCCATCAGGCAGCCGTCGCCCATGAACACCCAGGTGCGGTGGTCGACGATCTCGAATTCGGGGCGGTTGAAGCGCTGCGCGAGCAGCTTCTCGGCGAGCGCGAAACCGATGGCGTTGGCGAAGCCCTGGCCGAGCGGACCGGTGGTGGTCTCCACGCCCGGGGTCTCGTGCCGCTCGGGATGGCCCGCGGTCTTGCTGTGCAGCTGGCGGAAGCGCTTGAGTTCCTCGATCGGCAGGTCGTAGCCGCTCAGGTGCAGCAGCGCGTACTGCAGCATCGAGCCATGGCCGTTGGACAGCACGAAGCGGTCGCGGTTGAACCAGTGCGGATTGCCCGGGTTGTGGCGCAGGTAATCGTTCCAGAGCACTTCGGCGATGTCGGCCATGCCCATCGGCATGCCGGGGTGGCCGGAGTTGGCGGCCTGGACCGCATCGGCGGCGAGGAAGCGGATGGCATTCGCCAGCTGGCGGCGGGTGGGCTTGGTCATGTGGCGGTTCGTCGTGGCGGGTGGCGGCCGCGGACTGCGGGCGGCCCATTGTCCCATCCCTTGTCCGCCCGTGTCCCGTCCCGCGGCACGAAAATCATCGTCGCCGCGCACCCCGGACCACCATGCGCAGGCGCATGCGCCAGCGGCGCGGGCCGCCTCGACGCAATCGCGCATCCACGCAATGCGAGCGCGTGGAATCACGCCCGCAGAAGAAACGAGGCCGCACTCGGCGGCCTCGTCTGCGGGTCATCCGAGGCGCGGGCGCTCGCCCGGCGGCGCCTCGATCACCACGCCAGGCACCTCGACATCGGCGCGCTCGCCGCGCGACACCAGCGTGGCCAGGGTCAGGTCGCCGGTCACGTTGAGCGTGGTGCGGCACATGTCGAGGAAATGGTTCACGCCCAGGATCAGGCCGATGCCGATCGGGTCGACGCCGACCATCGCGCAGATCAGCGCGACCACCGGCAGCGAGCCCGACGGCACGCCGGCGGTGCCGATGCCGCCCAGGATGCAGACCATCATCACCATGAACTGCTGGCCCAGGGTCAGGTCCACGCCGAAGAACTGGGCGAGGAAGATCACCGTCACGCCCTCGAAGAGCGCGGTGCCGTTCTGGTTGGCGGTGGCGCCGACGGTCAGCACGAAGCGCGAGACCTTGTTCGGCAGGCCCATCTGGTCGGCCACGCGCAGCGCGGTCGGCAGGGTCGCGTTGCTCGACGCGGTCGAGAACGCCATCACCGAGGCTTCCTGGGTGTCGCGGAAGAACTTCAGCGGCGAGCGGCCGGCGAAGCGCACCGCCAGCGAATAGACCACGAACATGTGCAGCGCCAGCGCCAGCACCACCACGCCCACGTAGGCGCCCAGGCGGATCAGCAGCTCGAAGCCGAACACCGCGGCCAGGTTGAACATGAAGCAGAACACCGCGTACGGCGCCAGGCGGATCACCAGGCCGATCAGCGTCATCGAGATCTCGAAGATGCCCTCGATGCCGTTCTTCAGCGTGGCCACCTTCTCGGCCGGCGCCAGCACCATGCCGACGCCGAACATCACCGCGAAGAACATCAGCGCCAGGATCGAACCATTGTCCGACGCGGCGCGGATCACGTTGCTCGGCACGATCGACAGCAGCATGTCGATGCCCTGCGGCTGGCTGCCGACGCTGGCGACGATCTCGCGGCTGCGCTCGACGTTCTGGGTCAGCAGCTGCTCGGCCAGCGCCGGGTCCACGCCCACGCCGGGCTGCAGCAGGTTGACCAGGACCAGGCCCAGCAGCACCGCGATGCCCGACAGGATCACCGTCCACGCCAGCGTCTTCCAGCCGATCCGGCCCAGCGCGCGGATGTCGCCCATCTCGGCCACGCCCATCACCAGTGCCGAGAACAGCAGCGGCACGATCAGCATGAAGATCAGGTTGAGGAACAGGCTGGAGAACGGCGTGGTGACGTAGCGGGTGAACGCGGTCACCCAGCTCGCGTCGCCGCCGACCGTGCTGTGGACGATGAGGCCGAACAGCAGGCCCAGGCCGAAGCCGACGCCCATCTTCCAGTGCAGGGGCCAGCGTTTCCTGGGGGTGGCGGAGCGGTCGACCATCGGGGCTTCCTGACGTGAGTGCGTCCGGCAGCTTAGTCAAAGCGGCGGTGCGGTGCTACACGCCGCACCTCAACACCTGCGATCGTCGGCGAACACTCGGGCAACGGCCGCCGGCCGTCGCACTGCAGCATTCCGTGCGTGCAACCGAGGGAGGCCCCTGCCGCTTACCCGGCCGGGCGGCGGCCGGCCCGTTCCGGATACAGCGGCGGCAGTGCCGCCCGCGCTGGCGCCGGCTCCGCGCGCCAGACCGGACCGGTACGGAACGCGCTGCGCAGCGCCGCACGCGCGTCCGCCGGAGCGCCATCGTCGGCCCACAGCGCGCGCCGCATCCGCTCCAGCGCCTCGCGCTGCGCAGCATCGTCCAGGCTGACCAGCAGCGCATCCAGATCGACCGGCATCGGCGAGCGCATCCGCCGCAGGCAGGCCACCACGTCCTCGAAACTGCCGGCATCCAGCGCGCGCCTGAGGTCGGCCTGCGTCATCACCGGCACGCTCCCGGCGACCGGGCCGGAGGCTGGCAGCACCCCGGCCGGCGCCTGCCGCCGCAGGTGCAGCGCCCATCCCAGCGTCGCCAGCCACAGCAGCGCCAGGCCCAGCGCGATCCAGTGCCACGGCCAGGACACGGCGCCCGCGTCCTCGTCCTCGTCCTGCGCCACGATCGCGTCGCCCGCGGGGGGCGGAACGTCGGCGGGATGGCGGGCCGGCGCACGCGCGCCCACGGCCGCCGCCGGAGCGACCTCCAGTGTCAGCGGCGGCAGGCTGGCGCGGCGCGCGGCACCGGCGCCGACGTCCCACCACGACAGCGCCGGCCCCGGGATCCGCAGGCCGCCGGCGGCGCCGGGGACGAGCGCGAAACGCCGGGTGACGGTGAGCTCGGGGGCGCCGTCAACGAAACGTTCGGCGAACTGCGCCGGCTCGGCGAAGACCTGCACACCCGGCAGTTCCGGGACAGGCAGCTCGGGGAACAGCGCCTGGGTGCCGCCCTGCGCCACCGCCTCGACCACCAGCTCCACCGCCTCGCCGGCACGCGCCTGCTGCGGCGCCGCGACGTAGCGCAGCCGCAGGCCGTGGAGCGGCAGCCAGGGCTGGGCCGCGGCCGCCGGCTGCGCGGCCACCTGCAGCTGCCGCGGCGCCGACTGCGCGGACAGCTCGCGCCGCTCGCCGAACATGTCGTCGAAGAACCCGCCCGCGGCCTGGCCCCGGAAGCGGGCCGCCGGCAGCTGCAGGGGGCCGCTGCGTTCGGGCACCAGCAGGTAGCGGCGCTCGACCACGTTGAAGCGGCGGTTGCCGATCTGGCGCGTGCTCTGCACGTCGTCGCCGACCCGCTGCAGCGATGCGCCGGCTGGCGCATCCTGGGTCAGCTCGCCCGACAGCAGCGGCACCGCGTAATGCAGGCGCACCGTCACGCCGACGCTCTGCTGCACGTAGGGCGCGGCGTCGTCGACGCTGCTTTCGACGAACACCTGCGCGTCGCTGCTGGCCGCCGCGGGCGCGGCATCGACCTGCAGCCGCATCGGCGCGCTGGCCTCGCGTCCCACCCGGATCGGCGGCACCTCGAGCAGGCCACTGCGACGCGGCGTCAGTGCGATGCCGAACACCTGCCCGGCCCCACCCGATGTCCGGCTGCGGAATGGCGTCCCGAGGGCGAAATCGCGCTGCAGCGGCGTGTAATCCGGTGCCTCGCCCTGCTGGTCGGTCTCGATGTTGAGCGTGACCGGCTCGCCTTCCACACCCGTGGCGCGGTCCAGCCACGCGCGGGTCGCAGCCGACGCCGACGCCGGCAGCAGCGCGCAGAGTGCGGACAGCATGCACAGCGCGGTGGCCATCCGCAGGAACGCGGCGCGGCGCGGCCGTCGGTCGACGTGTCGGGACCGCGCGTGCTCGTTGCCCTGGGTCATCGCCCCTCCCTGCGTCGGCGCTCGTGTTCGATCTGGAATTTCGCCCGCAGCAGGCCGCCCGGGTCGTCGGGCACGCGCCGCAACCAGGCTTCGCGCGCCTGCCGCTGCTCACGCACCTCCGCACTCGGCTGCTGCGCGGCCTGGTCCTCGCCGGCCGCCGCCTCGCCCTGCGCCTCCAGCGCCTGGCGCATCCGTTCGCGCTGGGCGGCATCGGCCTCCTGCTGGCGTCGTGCCGCCTCTGCATCCTCGGCCTGTGGCGGTGGTTCGCCCTCCTGCGCAGGCGCATCGCCGCGCTCGCCACGGTCGTCGGATGGCGCGGCCGGCTGCCCGGGTTCATCCTGCGGCGGCGCATCGCGTCCAGCTTCGCCGTCGCCCTGCTGCTGTGCCTGATTCTGCCCGGACCCGCCGTCACCGGACGGCGGTGGCGTGCCGCCGCCGGCCTGCTGCTGGCGCCGGCGCGCGGCCTCGACGACCGCGCGGTTGGCGTGCGCGTCGGCCATGCCCGCGCGCGCGGCCAGGGCACGGTCGTAGGCGGCGATCGCCTCGTCGTACCGGCCCTGCCGGGCCAGCGCATTGCCCAGGTTGTACTGCGCCTCGGCGCCGGGCTGGCCTTCGAACG
>Ga0075364_10001951_pt1 | contig 11490 bp, 9 predicted proteins | sample EndMetdeltDD1764_FD_71517 | JGI IMG/M metagenome (GOLD analysis project Ga0075364, IMG submission 71517) | Populus endosphere microbial communities from Tennessee, USA - Endosphere MetaG P. deltoides DD176-4 | ecosystem: Host-associated > Plants > Roots > Endosphere | place: USA: Tennessee... | reverse complement strand
GCATGCCAGACCTGTATATCGACCGGCGCCGCATGAACGGCAGACACGCCGCTCATCGCCAACGTCAGCACGGAAAGGCCAAGCGTCACGGCAAATTGTTTACGGAGGGATGATTCTATTGATTTCATGGATATAGACCAAGAAAGGGAAATTCGGGCTCTGGTCGACGATTACTGATGATGTCGACCAGCGCCCGGCCCGATCCAACACCCATCGTCCATCCAAGCGTGCCGTGCCCTGAATTCAAATACAGGTTTGGCACGCGTGTACGACCGATGAGGGGAACGTTCGATGGCGTGGACGGGCGCAAGCCCGCCCAATAAGAGACGCGCTCACAATCGAGCGCGCCAGGAAAGAGTTCTGAAGCAAGCCGGGTCAACGCCTGGCAACGCACCGGGTTCAGCGCGCGGGAGTAGCCCGACAGTTCGGCGGTGCCCGCCATGCGCAGACGATTGCCCAGGCGCGAGAACACCACTTTGTGGCTGCTGTCGGTGAGACTGACCGTGGGGGCCGCCTGTTCATCGAGCAGGGGAAACGTGGCGGAATAGCCCTTGGCGGGATAGATGTTGCACGCCACGCCCAAAGGCCTGACCAGTGCGGGCGTATGGCTGGCCAGCGCCACGACGAATGCATCGGCATGCACCTGCCCGAAGGTGCCGTCAGCCAGAATGACTTCGGCATGCGTGACTTTGCCCGCCTCGGTCACCAGGCGTGTGACCCGTGTGTCGAACATGAACTGAACGCCTGCGGCCTGTGCGCGTGCAGCCAGACCTGTCGTGAACGCATGCACGTCGCCGCTTTCGTCATCGGGCGTGTAATCACCGCCCACGATATTGGCACGTTGACCTGCCAGGGCAGGCTCGATGGCGATCACCTCGTCGGCCGATACCACCCGACGCTCGACTCCGAGATCACGCATGACGCCAGAAGCGCGCTGCGATAGCTCGAATTCACGGGGATCACGATAGAAATTCAGAATGCCGCGAGCGAGGTGATCGTAGGGAATATTCAGATCGGCCCGCATGCCCGCCAGCGTGTTGCGACTGTATTCGGCCATGCGGACCATCGCACGAATGTTAGGTGCCAACCTGCCCGGCAGGCACTCCCGCAGAAACGCCAGCCCCCACAACCATTGGCGCACATCCAGCTGAGGGCGAAACAACAATGGCGCGTCTTCGCGGAACATCCAGCGCAGCAGCTTGGCCGGCGCCTGCGGATTGGCCCAGGGTTCGGCATAGGACACGGAAATCTGCCCGCCATTGGCAAAACTGGTTTCCTGTGCGGCGCCGCCACGACGGTCGACCACGACCACGTCGTGACCGGCCTGTCGCAGCCACCACGCGGTGGAAACGCCGATAATGCCGCTACCCAGAACCGCTACTTTCATGCAGGCCTTGCTCCGTAACTCTCACACGCATGACAACTTGGCAGCTAGTTTACATGTCTGCCGACACTGGGCCCACTCATGTGGCAAGGTCAGCTGCGGATGTGAACGCATCAGCAAAAAACGCGCCCTCCGGCAGCCCGCACTGTTCGGTAAACGCATGCCTGGCGGCATTCACCATGGCGGGCGCGCCGCAGGCATAAACCTCATGGCCGCTCAGATCGGGCAGGTCTGCCATGACTGCTTCATGCACGAACCCGCTGCGGCCGGCCCAGTTGTCCTCCTGGATCGCATCGGAGACGACGGGCGTGAAGATGAAGTCGGGCAACACGCCGCCCCAGGAGGCCGCCAGATCGTGCAAATAGATGTCGGCAGGACGTCTTCCGCCCCAGTAGAGCTTTACCGCACGTGTGCTGTTCGTGTGGATCAGGTGCTGCACGATCGCCTGCACAGGGGCGAAACCGGTACCACTTGCCAGCAGCACCACCGGCTTGCTGGAATCTTCACGCAGGAAAAACGAGCCGAACGGCCCTTCCAGCCGGAGAATCTCGCGCTCTTTCATCTGTGTGGCAGCCGCACCGAATACATGATCGGTGAACTTGCCGCCGGGCATATGGCGAATATGCAGCTCCAGCGGGCTACCCGTGTGCGGGGCATTGGCCATCGAATAGCTGCGCCGGGCCCCATCCTTCAGAATGATTTCGACGTATTGACCAGCGTGGTAACGAAACGGGTCGGCAGCAGGAAGCTGCAGCTTGAGCACCATGACATCAGCCGTGACACGTTCCATCGTCTGCACGCGCGCGGGCAGTTTGCGAATCTGAATGTCGGTGGCCAGCCGGACTTCCCGGGCCTCGACCACCAGATCGGTCGACGGGCGTGCCTGACAGAACAGGGTGTAACCCTGGGACATTTCCTCAGGCGCGAGCACCTGCGCCGGATAGGGGCCGGCATCGACCTCGCCACTGATGACACGGCCCTTGCAGCTTGAACACGCACCATTGCGGCAGCTATAGGGAAAGACTATGCCGGCGGCAAGCGCACCGTCCAACACGGTCTGCCCTTGCTGCACGGAAAACGAATGCCCCGTCGGCTGGACGGAAACCTGAAAACTGGTCATGGATAAAAACCGAAAACAGGGGACGGCCAGGAAGGTCGTCCAAAAACGATTATTTTAAGGGAAGTGCAATAAGCGCTTTAAGGGAAGTGCAATAAGCGCTTTAAGGGAAGTGCAATAAGCGCTTTAAGGGAAGTGCAGGAGGCGCTTTCTCAAAACCGATACTCGAACTCTCCTTCATCGCCCACTGCGAGCAGTCCGCCTGCGCCCGCGGCAACGATGGCGTTCTGACCGAAAAGGACGCCTGCATCGAAGGTTCTGAACGTAGCCAGGGTATCGCCTGGCTCAGTGCCCGCCACCCCCGTGCGCGGATCGACGTCGGGCATGCTGCACCGCGTGCATGGCTTGACCAGTCCGAGCGTGATTCCGTTAAACGACATCCACCCGATATGGTCCTCATCGAAGGGTTCGAGACCCTCTACCACCACATTGGGCCTGAACCGGTCCATGAACACGGGTGCCCGACCCCGGGCATCCAGGCGCTCATTGAGTTCGTCCAGCGACGCCTGCGACGCGACCAGCAGCGGGAATCCGTCGGCGAATGCGAAGGCATGATCCTCACCGGGATCAGTGCCGAAGGTGTCCACCCAGGGCTGGACATAATGGGGATCCGGTTGTCGATGCATGGGCTCGGCCACGCGAAACAGTGCGCAGGGCACGCCCATCACGGCCGAGAACCAGGCATCGGCGGCGGCACCGACGGGGTGAGCACGAATGCGCGCGCGCCAAACGGTGACCTCCTGGTCAGGGGCATCAAGCCCGGCCTCGACCGGAAGATTGAAGGTGTCGTGCCCAGGCGCCTGCACACGAAGGTCGGTATCCACGAAAGCAGGCTGAATCAGTGCCATGCGCGGATAGGCCCGCTGCGTCATCTGCGCTCCCGTGGCATCGACCAGCAGCCATCGCCTGTCCATGGAAAGCCCGGCGGTATCGATGACCGATGCGTCCAGCGCGATGCCGGCGCACGACTTGATCGGGAAAACATGCAAACTGAGAATCCGGACGGGCATGGTGGACACCTGATGGAAAAAGACCCGAACAATGTCGGGTCTCTGATCTACGTTCTGACGATGCAGGTAACCGGCCTCGGTTGCCTGGGATTTCAGCTTACCACTTTGAGCGGGTCCAGCGGGGTCACCGGATCGAAACTGCGCCGTGCTGCGATATGCTCGGGCCGCGGCTTGAGGCCATATTTCGGCGGATTCAGCGCATTTTCGACGCTGTTGTAAACCGTAAAGACATTGGCGCGCGGCCACGGGGAAATGTTGCTGTTCGAGCCGTGCATGGTATTGCAATCGAAGAAGACGACCGAACCTGCTTTGCCGGTCATCGATTCAATACCACCCTGCTCCACCAGCAACTGCAGGCTGACGGGGTCGGGGGTGCCGAAATCCTGCTGCTTCAGCGACGTCTTGTAGTTGTTCTCGGGCGTCTCGCCTACGCAGGAAATGAATTGGCGATGCGAGCCCGGCACCAGCATCAGTGGACCATTGCACGCATTATTGTCGGTAAGCAGAACGCTGCAACTCAATGCGCGCATGGCGGGCATTCCGTCCTCGACATGCCAGGTCTCGAAATCGGAGTGCCAATAGAATTCCTTACCCTTGAAACCGGGCTTCAGGTTGGCACGCGACTGATGAATATAAACCTCGGAACCCAGAATCTGGCGGGCGACATTGATCAGGCGCGGGTCACGGGTGAGCCGCGAAATCATGGGGCTGAGCACATGCACCATGAAAATCGAGCGCACTGCATCACTGTTTGGCTCGGTAATCGATTCTTCCCGTCGCACGATGGCGGGATCGCGCGTCATGCGTTCGACTTCGGCCATCAGCGTGGCAATTTCTTTCTCGCTGAAAACATTGTCCAGAAGCAGGAAGCCATCGCGGTCGTAATCGCGCACTTGCTCCTGGCTCAAGGCATTGGCAAAGGTGCCGTCTCCATACACAACCGGATCCTGGCGCGCAATGATGGCCGAGCCGCGATCGGTACGTGAGGCATACGGATCTTTTGCAGGTGAAATCATGTCAACTCTCCTATGGTTCAGGCGGTTTCTTCGAGGATGGCGGGATAGACACCGTTCTCATCGTGAACTTCCTTGCCTGTCAACGGCGGGTTGAACACGCAGATCACCCGCAGTGGCTCTTTGCCACCGCACAGCCAATGCTCGTCATGCTGATCCAGCGCATAGACCACACCCGGGCCTAATGCATGGGTCTTGCCATCAGCCACAACTTCGATCGAACCATCTCCCTCGATGCACCAAACCGCCTCGAGGTGGTTCTGGTAATGGATATGCGTGCGGCCACCCGGGAAGATGGTGGTTTCATGAAACGAAAATCCCATCTGATCTTTCTTGAGCAAGACGCGTCGGCTCATCCATGTGTCGGTAATCACTTCGTCTTCAGTACCAATCACATCTTTCACATTTTTTACTATCATCGACGGTTCCCTCCAAATTTCAGTACACGGGCTGACTGGCCCGACTCACCCAGCACCTCGGCCAGACTGCGTTCGATCACATCGAGGCCGCGGGTCAGCAGATCATCTTCAATTGTCAGTGCCGGCAGCAGCTTGAGCACTTCATCATTCGCGCCGGCGGTCTCGACCACAACGCCGTGCTCGAACGCCTTGTGGGCAATCTTGTTTGCCAGCTCGTGGTCGCCAGCAGTCACCAAACCCTGAATCAGTCCACGACCCCGCACGGTCAGGCCAGCATTCGGGTAGCTGTGAATGACGTTCTCGAGCCAATCGCGCACCAGTCGTTCCTTGCGCTGCACATCGTTGGCGAACGTGTCATTGGCCCAATACTCGTTCAGTGCAGCCGTAGCCGTCACGAACGCAAGGTTGTTGCCGCGGAACGTGCCGCTGTGGGCACCCGGCTTCCAGACGTCGAGCTCGGGCTTCATGAGCACCAACGACATGGGCAGGCCATACCCCGACAGTGATTTGGACAACGTAATGATGTCCGGACGGATGCCGGCGGACTCGAAGCTGAAGAAGCTGCCGGTGCGTCCGCAGCCGACCTGGATGTCATCGACGATGAGCAGCATGTCATGGCGGCGGCACAGGCTTTCCAGATCCTTCAACCAACGCAGGGTCGCAACGTTCACGCCACCCTCGCCCTGCACCGTTTCGACAATCACGGCGGCTGGATGATCCAGCCCACTGCTGCGGTCTTCCAGCATGCGCTCCATGAAGCCGATGGTGTCCACATCGGGGCCGAAGTACCCGTCATAGGGCATGAAGCTCGTATTGCCCAGCGTGTAACCCGAGGCATCGCGAAACTTGGCGTTGGCCGTCGCGGCAAGCGAGCCACCGCTGACACCGTGGAACCCGTGCGTAAACGAAATGATGTTGGAACGCCCTTTGACCTGGCGGGCGATTTTCAGGGCCGCTTCAACGGCATTGGTGCCGGTGGGGCCGGTGAACTGCAGGGTGTACTGCCAGTTGCGAGGTTTGAGCAAAACACGGTCGACGGTTTCAAGGAATTCTTTCTTGGCTGTGGTCGCCATATCCAGGCCGTGCACCACACCGTCGGTCGCCAGGTAATCAACCAGTTTTTCTTTGAAGATCGGATTGTTGTGTCCGTAATTCAGGGTACCTGCCCCGGCGAAGAAATCGATGTACTCGTTTCGATCCTCGTCGATCAACATCGACCCGCGGGCCTGATTGAATATGACTGGAAACGACCTGATGTAGCCGCGAACCTCAGACTCCATCCTGTTGAAAATACTCAAGTCCATACTTTCCTCCCTGTTGTATTCATGAATTTCGGGCAAGCCGATCCCCTGACCGGAGGCTCCGGCCAAAACATTCGACTGCCATATCCTGATGTGGCTGCGCTAATCGCGCAGCAGTGGTCCGATGCGCAGCAATCGCTCGTCGTCGTGCGCGGCCTCACCGAACAAATGCGGTGGGAACAACTCGGTTTCTTGAATGGATGCCCCGAACTGACCGGCCATGGCGGCGAAGGTCTTTCGTGATGCGGCGTTCTCGGGCCCTACGGTGGTCTCGATCCACTTAATGCCGGCAAGCCCGGGACGTGCGAGCAAACCGTCCAGCATGTGCTGCGCCAGACGTCGTCCCCGTGCACGCTCGTGGACAGCAACCTGCCAGATGAACAGCACGTCGGCGCGTCCCGGCGGGACGTAACCTGAAATAAAGCCGTCAGGCAGCCCGTCTTCCCCCTGCGCGACAATGCAGGTCGAGGGGAAGTGCTCACACAGCAGCATGTAGGCGTAAACCGAATTGACATCCAGCGGCGGGCAGGCCTGAATCAATGCGTGAATGTGCTGCCCGTCTTCGCGCACAGGCTTGCGCAAGGTGAGGGGCAGATCGAGGGTATCGTCGACAAACACGTCGTTGGAAAATACTGTCATGCCATCAACCCCGACTCGGGAGCTGCACCCTGGGTAGGCACATCAAGAATCGGCGAGGACAAATCGGCCTGCGCTTCCGGTGGGCTGCCCCCCTCGGCCATTAACGCGACGATGCGTTCAAGCGACAAGGTGATCGTGGCCTGCTCGAGCTCGGGCAAAGCGTTCAATGCATCAGCCAGGTGCTTCTGCAATGGCGAGGGCGCCTCGCCCGCCAACAGCTTGCCGGCATCAGTCGGCCAGACGAACACGATGCGACGATCTTCACGGCCCCGTTCGCGACGGATCAGACCTTTGTCTTCGAGCCGGTCCAAAATACCGACGACGGTACTGGGACTGACATGAATCTCGCGGCTTAAATTGGTGGCGGTCATCGGACCATTGGCGATGACCGCGCGCAGGCAAATGAGTTGTGGTGCCGTAATGTTGCTGACAGCAGCCAACTGTCTCGAATGCAGCGCAACGGACCGCGTGATCTGGCGCAGAGCGCGCAAGATCCGTAGGTCGTACTGCAATGTCGGCGATGTGGAATTCTGCGTCATAGAATTACTTTTATCGAATTGATTTCGACACGAATGATATGCGCCATGACCCAGTGCGTCAACCACGCATCCCCGAAAAATGCAACGAAATTGAATGCCAAATTGAGTGGATTAACAGAAGATAGCGGCATATTTGACAGGCACACCAACTTGCAACATTAAGAAGAAAGCGCAGCGATTTCAGTGTTTTAGAGCGCTTTCGACGCCACGCCACAGGATTGCGCATCCTTATCTCAGCGCCTGCCTTGTGAAACATGTTCGGAAACTTTTTTCACAGAATCATTCGTGTTGATATGACCATCGCACATGGTCGCTATGGCCCGGCGCTCGGGCATTGCCATGAGAAGCCACGAAAAATGATTCGTGTGCCTGACCCGAATGATTGACACACCATATCGCCCGATAAAGAAAACGGTGCCCTCATGAACTGACCCCGACAGTTGGACAGCATCCAACTGTCGGGGCCAGCTCAATCAGGCACCGTTTCCGAATTGCCGGCTTGCCTTCGTCCGCGTGGCGACGCCGGCCTTGGCCGAGCGACCGTCCGCCTCGCATCGACGGCTTTCGCTGAGCGACCGTCCGCCAGCCGCAGTCAGTCCAGCACAGGCGAAAGCAAGGGCTCTTTCACCTTCACTTCAAGCAGACGCCCCTTGCGCGCACGCTTGCCGACATACATGGCGAGCGCATCACCGGCAAGCACCTCTTCCGAATCGCGATTGCGATAGACACCCGTTGCGCGCAGCCCTTTGGGCCCCACAGGCACGATTTGCGCCAAGGGATCGTTGGCATCGAGCTGCATCAAAATCGTTCCACGGCCGCCGCCGGTCAGTACCTTGATTTCCGCCAGGTCGACGACCAGACACTTGCGTTTGGCAGAGAGGAACACGAGATGCGTGGCGTGATCGAACACCGGGATCGGGCGGGTAAGCGCGTCGCCCTCTTCCAGATTCACAAACTGCTTGCCGGCGCGCTGGCGGCTGACCATGTCGCTGGTGCGGGTCAAAAAGCCCATTCCTTTCGTTGTGGCCATGAGCCAGCGTGCCTGCGGCGCGGAAGCGATCATGTGCGTAATGCGGCTGCCGGACTCCAGTTCAACCATGCTGGTGACCGGCTGACCATCGCCCCGCGCAGACGGCAAAGCGCTCACCGGCACTGTGTAGGCGCGCCCGCTGTCGGCCAGTGCAATCAGCACATCGGTCGTTCGGCATTCGAAGGCGCCATATAGATCATCCCCCTGCTTGAACGTGAATTGCGAAGCATCGTGCCCATGCCCCTGGCGCGCACGCAACCAGCCCTTCTGAGACACAATGACCGTCACCGGTTCGTCCAGCACGCGCGTCTCCATGACGGCGCGCTCGGCGGTCTCGATCAGCGTGCGTCGATCATCGCCATATTGCTTGGCATCGGCCTCCAGCTCCTTGACCATCGCACGCTTGAGCGAGGCGGGATTTTCCAGCAGATCCGCCAACTTGATACGCTCTTCGCGCTGAGTGGCCAGTTCCTGCTCGATCTTGATGCCTTCCAGGCGTGCCAGCTGACGCAAGCGCATTTCCAGAATGTCGTCGGCCTGCCGTTCGGACAACTTGAAGCGCTGCATGAGCGCCGCCCGAGGCTCGTCAGATTCACGAATCGTGCGGATCACCTCATCGACGTCGAGATAGACCACCATGCGGCCTTCGAGCACGTGGATGCGGTCAGTCACCTTATCCAGGCGGAAGCGCGTGCGGCGCATGACGGTATTCGTGCGAAACGCCAGCCATTCGCCCAGAATGTCGCGCAAATTCTTCTGCCTGGGGCGACCGTCGGTGCCAATGCACACCAGGTTGATGGGCACACTGCCTTCCATGCTCGTCTGGGCAAGCAGCGTGTTGACGAACTCGTCACGCTCGATCTTCGAGCTCTTGGGCTCGAACACCAGGCGCACGGCAGCATCCTTGCCCGATTCGTCCCGCACGGCATCCAGCAGGTTCAGCATCAGGGCCTTGGACTGCTGCTGCTCGTTGGACAGGGCTTTTTTCCCGGCACGCACTTTGGGATTGGTCTGCTCTTCGATCTCTTCCAGCACTTTCTGACACGAGGTGCCGGGCGGCAGCTCGTGCACCACCAGACGCCACTGTCCGCGCGCCAACTCCTCGAACTGCCAGCGTGCACGCGCCTTCAGCGAGCCTCGTCCGGTGGCGTAGATCGCGGCGATGTCGCGCGCAGGCGTAATGATCTGCCCGCCGCCGGCGAAATCTGGCCCAGGAATCAGTTGATAGAGTTCTTCGTCGGTCAGTTGGGGACGCTTGAGCAACGCCACGCAAGCCTGAGCCACTTCGCGCAGATTGTGCGCCGGGATCTCGGTGGCCATGCCCACCGCAATACCGGATGCACCGTTGAGCAACATGACGGGCAGGCGGGCCGGCAGCATCTGCGGCTCCTGCTGGCTGCCGTCGTAGTTCGGCACGAAGTCGACCGTGCCCTCGTTGAGTTCATCGAGCAGCAGGCGGGCGAACGGCGTCAGGCGCGCCTCGGTGTAACGCATGGCCGCTGCGTTGTCGCCGTCGCGTGAACCAAAGTTGCCCTGCCCGTCGATCAGCGGATAGCGCAGCGAAAAGGATTGCGCCATGCGCACCATGGCGTCATAGGCGGCCTGGTCGCCATGGGGATGGTACTTGCCCAGCACATCGCCCACCACACGCGCCGACTTGACCGGCTTGGCTCCCGATGCCAGGCCCATGGCCTGCATGGCGTACAGGATGCGGCGCTGCACCGGCTTCTGGCCATCGCCCACATCAGGCAGGGCGCGGCCCCGAACCACCGAGAGCGCATAGTCGAGATAGGCCTGTTCGGCGTAGTGCCCCAGGGTGATCACACCCTCACCGCCCGACGCATCGAACAGCCCGGGTTGGATGTCTTCATTCATGTATGAGTTCTCTTAAACGTGCGCTGAATGCATGCCAGCAACGATCAAATATCGAGTTCGGCCTGATCGCCCTTGAGCTCGATCCAGGCGCGACGCTGCGCCGATTCGCCTTTGCCCATGAGCATGTCGAACATCTTGGTGGTGTCGCCCACATCGAGTTCGCCGTAGCCCACGGTCAACAGACGACGGGTGTCCGGATTCATGGTGGTTTCCCACAGCTGTTCCGGACTCATCTCGCCCAGCCCCTTGAAGCGACTGATGCTCCAGCTGCCCTCGCGTGCGCCCTCCTTGCGCAGCTTGTCTTCCACAGCCGCCAGTTCACCCCCATCGAGGCAGTACACCTTGCGTGCCGGGCGCTTGCCGGCGGCGGGCACATCGACCCGGAAAAGCGGCGGTTTGGCCACGAACACATGGCCGCGTTCGACGAGTTTGGGAAAGTGCTTATAGAAAAGCGTGAGCAACAGGACTTGAATGTGCGAGCCATCGACGTCTGCATCGGACAGAATGCAGATGCGGCCATAACGCAGGCCCGAAAAATCGGGCGTGTCGGCAGGCCCGTGCGGGTCCACCCCGATGGCAACCGAAATATCATGAATTTCATTGTTGGCGAACAGGCGGTCGCGCTCGACCTCCCAGGAATTCAGCACCTTGCCGCGCAGCGGCAGAACGGCCTGGAATGTTTTGTCCCGGCCCATTTTTGCCGAACCACCCGCTGAATCGCCCTCGACCAGGAACACTTCGGTTCGCGTGGAATCGGACGATTCGCAGTCGGTCAGTTTGCCCGGCAGCACCGCCACGCCCGAGCTCTTGCGCTTTTCGACCTTCTGCGCCGAGCGGGCGCGTGCCTGCGCCTGCTTGATGGCCAGTTCAGCCAGCTTCCTGCCGTATTCGACGTTCGAATTCAGCCAGAGATCGAGGGCACCACGGGCAAAACCGCCCACCAGACGCACGGCATCGCGACTGTTCAGCCGCTCTTTGATCTGCCCCTGGAACTGCGGATCCAGAACCTTGGCCGACAGCACGAAGCTGGCACGGGCGAAGACATCCTCGGGCAGCAGCTTCACGCCCTTGGGCATCAGGCCATGCAGCTCGGCGAACGCCTTGACGGCCCCGAAAAGACCTTCCCGCAGGCCCGACTCGTGTGTGCCGCCAGCCGAAGTGGG
>Ga0075364_10001950_pt1 | contig 11492 bp, 11 predicted proteins | sample EndMetdeltDD1764_FD_71517 | JGI IMG/M metagenome (GOLD analysis project Ga0075364, IMG submission 71517) | Populus endosphere microbial communities from Tennessee, USA - Endosphere MetaG P. deltoides DD176-4 | ecosystem: Host-associated > Plants > Roots > Endosphere | place: USA: Tennessee... | reverse complement strand
CCGCGAACGTGAGCGCGGAGTAGGTCAGTCTCAAGATCGACGAAGACCAATGAAATGACATTCCGCACCGGCCTCGCACGGCAGATGGGACATTCTGCGGCGCACCATTTCACAGACGGTGCCGATTTTTGTTGCGCCGGCAACGCGGCAAGCCTTGAATTCGCCGCGAGCGGTTCCTTTATCCTCCGCGGCCGGTGATGGGGATGGAACAGAAGTACAAGCTCTTTTCGATGCAGCGTTCGGGCAACTGCTACAAGGCCCGGCTCGCGCTCGCGCAGCTCAACATCCCTTACGAGATCGTCGACGTCGACATCCTCAAGGGCGATTCACGCACGCCGGAATTCCTTGCGATGAATCCGGCCGGCCGCGTGCCGGTGCTCGAGGTCGCGCCCGGACGCCACATCACGGAATCGAACGCGATCCTCTGGTACATCGCGGGCGGCACGTCGCTCGCCCCCGAAGATCGCATCGATCGCACCAACGCACTGCAATGGATGTTCTTCGAGCAGAACAGCCTCGAGCCCTATCTCGGCGCGGCGTTCTTCTGGCTCACGATGGTCAAGGGCGGACGCGAACTCCAGATGCACGCCCTCGAGGACTGGATGGAGAAGGGCTACAAGGCCTTCGCCGTGATGGAGAAACATCTCGCCCTGAACGACTTCTTCGCGGCGGGCCACTACACCATCGCGGACATCGCGCTCTACGCCTACACCCACGTGGCGCACGAGTGCGAGTTCGAGCTGAACGAATTTCCCTCGATCCGCGCCTGGCTCAACCGCGTGGTCGATCAGGACGGCCATGTGCCGATGGACTGGCATCCGGCGGCCGAGGCGGCCGTATGAGCTACGAAGATGTCCCGGCGGGCAAGATCGCAGCCGTCGTCACCTCGCTTGAAATGACCGCGCGGCCGGCACCGCGCGCGGAACAACCGAACGGCCGCCTTGCACTCCACCAGGTCGAAAGGCCGGAGTTCGCCTGGTTTCGCCGGCTGTTCCGGCGCGTTGGCGAGAACTGGATCTGGTCTTCGCGGCTCATGATGCCCGACGCTGAGCTCGCCGCGACCATCCACGATCCGCTGGTCGAGGTGTTCGTGCTCATGCACGGTGAAGATGAAGCGGGCTTGCTCGAACTCGATTTCCGCGCGCAAGGCGAATGTGAATTGAGCTTCTTCGGGCTTGCGCCCGATTTCGTCGGCTCCGGCGCCGGACGCTGGCTGATGAACCGCGCGATCGAGCGCGCGTGGGCGCAACCGATCCGGCGCTTCTGGGTGCATACCTGCACGTTCGACCACCAAGCGGCTGTCGCGTTCTATGTGCGCTCAGGTTTCCGGCCGTTCAGGCTGCAGATCGAATACGCGGACGACCCCCGCCTCACCGGCCTGCTGCCGCGCACGGCCGCGCCGCACGTGCCGCTGATCGAATAGTGCGGCTCCGCTTCGAACTTCACCCCTGGCGGAGCACCAGCTTCAGTATCCGGATCGATTTCAGCTTGAAACTCGGATCGGACGTGCCATCGGTGAAACGATGGAAGAACTCGACCTTGCGCGGCTGGTCGAGTTCGATCGGAAAGTGCCGGTAGCTGTTGGAGATGAAGTTGCCGGCGGCGTGGTAGCGCACCGCGGGCGCATCATCGACAGTCACGCCGACCTGCAGACTGCTCGCGCTGCTCTCGGCCACCATGTCAACCTTGATGATGTAGCGACCCGGCGCAAGCGTGACAGGCTCCGACATCAGCCGATCGCCGCCCTCGATCTCGTCGAGTCGCGGCGGAACATCGTACGGCAGCTCGGCGAGCCGCTCATTCGGCACGTAGAGCAGATTCAAAAGGCTGTTCTTCCCCTCGATACTCTCGGGACCAACGATCTCGCGGTAGCTGCCAAGATCGATGCAGCGATAGCCCGCGCGCGTCAGCAAATCGAAACAGCGCATATCCTCCTGCTGCTGCTCCAGAATGAGATGCGGGCGATCCTTGGCGATCAGCCGCGGCATGCCAAGTAGAGCGTCGTACTCCGCACCCTCGATGTCCATCTTGATGACACGCGGAGAAATTCCCCAATGCGCGCAGAAATCGTCGAGCGCGACGGTCTTCACGACCTCCGATGGCGCGCCATCGTGCTGAACCACGCTGTCGTTGAGGTCGGCCCCGTACCACAGCGGCAGCTCCTTGCCGCTCTCGCTGAATACCGCATTGTGGAACACCTGCGTGTTGCCACAGCCCTGCTGCGCCAGATTGTACTGCGTCTTGCCGACGATGCGCTGGCTCGCCTCGAAGGCATAGACGCGCCCGTCGAGTCCGACCAAACGCGACATCACCATCGCGATTGCGCCTGCGTTCGCTCCGACATCGATGACCGTGTCGCGCGGGCGGCACAGATCGCGCAGCGCAAACTGCACCGTCGGTTCCCAGACGCTCCATTCGTGCCAGGACGGGATCGGATAGTCGCCGCGCTCGCCGAGCGCATGCTTGATGCGTCGTTGCATGAACGCGACGTCGGCCGCCAGCGCCGTTGTCTCGGGAGACGGCGCCGGAGGTTGCGGTGACGGGGGCACAAGAGCGTCGCAGACGCGCCGCACAACTCTGACAAGGCGATGAAACATGCGCCGGCAATCTAGAACGCCGCCGTGATGACCGCAACGCGGCGGACTATTCCGCTTTGATCCCGGCGTCCTTGATCACCTTGGCCCAGTGCGGCGTCTCGGTCGCGATGACGGTGGCGAACTCGGCTGGCGTGTTGCCGATCGGTTCCATGCCGAGTTCCTCGAAGCGCTTGCGGATGTCGGCGCGCGCCAGGATCTTCACGGTCTCCTGATGCAGCTTGTCGATGATCGGTTGCGGCGTTCCGGCTGGAGTCATCAACCCGAACCACGCGCTCGAATCGAAGTCCTTGAATCCGGCTTCGATCATCGTCGGCAATTCCGGCATCGTGCCCCAGCGGCGCGGCGAGGTCATTGCGAGCCCGCGCACCTTGCCCTCGCGCACCAGCGGCTGCATCGCCGAGATGTTGCCGAACGCGAGCGTGAGACGCCCGGCGATCAGGTCGGGCACCACGGCCGCAATGCCGCGATACGGCACGTGCGCGATGTCGATCCCGGCCATCACCTTGAACAACTCGCCCGCCAGATGCTGCGACGTGCCGACGCCGGCCGAACCGTAGGCGAACCTGCCGGGCTGTGCTTTCGCGAGCGCGACCAGTTCCGCGACGCTCTTCGCCGGCACGTCGTTCGGCACCACCAGCACGTTCGGCGTGGTGCAGATCTGCGTGATCGGCGCGAAGTCCTTCACGGGGTCGAACGGTACCTTCTGATAGATGCTCGGATTGGTCACGATGGTGGCGGACGCGGCCGCGAGCAGCGTGTAGCCGTCCGGCGCCGACTTCGCGACGCGCTCGGCCGCGACGTTGCCGGCCGCGCCGGTGATGTTCTCGATGATCACCGGCTTCCCGAGAACCTCCGAGAGCTTGTCGCCGACCGCGCGCGCCGCGATGTCGGTCGGCCCGCCCGCCGCGAACCCCACCAGCAGGCGGATCGGCCTGTCGGGATAGGTTTGGGCGCCCGCCGCACCGGTCAGTGCAGACAGCGCAACAAGAGCCACGCACAAGGTTCGCATGTTAGTCTCCTAGTCGCTCGCCTTGATGCCCGCGTCCTTGATCATCTTCGCCCAGGCCGGCGTTTCCTTGCGCATCACCTCGGTCAACTCAGCCGGCGTACCGCCGATGACGTCGAGCCCGAGTTCGGCGAGCCGCTTGCGCACGTCCGGCAGCGCCAGCACGCGCACGGCCTCTTTATGAATCTTGTCGACGATCGGCTGCGGCGTACCGGCCGGCGCCATCAGGCCGAACCATGGCACCGCCTCGAAGCCCGGGTAACCGCTCTCGTTCATGGTCGGCAGCTCAGGCGCGACACCGGAGCGCTTCAGCGACGTTACCGCGAAGCCGCGCAGCTTTCCTTCCTGCATCAGCGGCAGCATGTTCACCACATTGCCGAACACGATGTTGATGCGCCCGGCGAGCAGGTCCGGCAGCAGCGCGGTCGTGCCGCGATAGGCGACCGGCGTGATGTCGACCTTGGCGGTGTACTTGAACAGCTCGGCCGCCAGATGCTGCGACGTGCCGACGCCCGCGTGCCCGTAGGTGAGCTTGCCGGGCTGCGTCTTGGCGAGTTCGACCAGTTCCACCACGCTCTTCACCGGCACGCTCGGATGCACGGTCAGGATATTCGCTGCGACGAAGACCTGGCTGATCGGCGCAAGGTCCTTCAGCGGGTCGAATGGCATCTTCTCGTAAAGGCTCGGCCCGATCACCAGCGTGCCGTTGCCACACATCACCAGCGAGTGCCCGTCGGGCACGGCCTTGGCGACACGGTCGCATGCGATGTTACCGCCTGCGCCGGTGACGTTCTCGACCACCACCGGCTTGCCCCACGCCTCGCTGAATTTGTCGGCAAGCAACCGCGCGGTCACGTCGGGCGCGGTGCCCGGCGTGAAGCCGACGAAGATGCGCACGGATTGTTCGGGGAAGCTTTGCGCGAACGCGCTGACTTGCAGGCACAGCAGCGCAAGCAGCGTGGCGAACGCTCGCATAATTCCTCCCCGTTTTCTTGCGCGACCGTCATCCTGAGGAGGCGCGAAGCGCCGTCTCGAAGGATGCGGGCGCTGCAATCATTCCGCCTTGATGTTGGCCGCCTTGATGATCGGCCACCACTTCTCGATTTCCGCCTTGTGATGCGCGGCGAGCCCTTCGGGCGTCTGCTGTTCGCGCGTCGGAATGTCCTGGCCCAGTTCTGCAAGCCGCTTCTGGATCGCCGGATCGGCCAGCGTCTCCTGCACGGCAGCGGTCAGCTTCGCGATCGCCTCAGGCGGCGTGCCTTTCGGCACCCACAGGCCATGCCACACCGCAATGTAGAAGCCCGGCATGCCCGCCTCATCCACGCTCGGAATCTCCGGCGCGGACGCAAGCCGGCTCTTCGCCGTCACGGCGTAGGCCTTGATCTTGCCGCCACGCACGTGCGGCAGCGAGTTCGACGACTGGTCGAACATGATGTCGAGCTGGCCGGACACGAGGTCCTGAATCGCCGGGCCCGTGCCGCGATACGGAATGAACGGAAACTTGGTGCCGGTCTTTTCCTGGAAGTACGCGCCGCTGACGTGCGAGGCGCTGCCCGCGCCCGCCGTGCCCGCCGAGATTTTCGTCTGGTTGTCCTTCACCCAGCCGATCAGCTCTTTCAGGTCCTTCGCCGGCACATCGTTCTTCGTCACGATCAGTTGCGGATTGCTCGGCAGCATCGCGACCGGATCGAGGTCCTTCACGAGGTCGTACGGCAGCGCGTAGATCGCGCCGTTCACCACATGCGTGCTCCAGTGCCCGATGCTCACCGTGTAGCCGTCGGCCGGCGCGCGCACCACGCGGCCGACGCCGATCGTGCCCGCCGCCCCGGTCGCGTTCTCGATGATGACGGTTTGTCCGAGTGCGACACGCATGCGCTCGGTGAGCAGCCGCGCCAGCATGTCGGTCGGCCCGCCGGCCGCGAACGGCACCACGAACGTGATCGGCCGCGACGGATAAGGTTGCGCGGACGCGCTCACGGTCAGCGCGAGCGCAGCAAAACAGGCGGACAAAATCCGGATCATGCTCTCCCCCGATTTTTTGGAAGGGAGCTTAGCCTAATCCGATACCCGCGACAGGGTGTTTCCAAAGACTGGGGCCGCCGGGTCAAAGCCTTCGCTCAGGTCACGTATAAAAAGAGAAGAGTCTCCTTGGGCCTCACACGCCGGACGAGTCCCGTTAAGGCCCCGTTAACCATATTTCACGGGTTTGCCTTTATTTTCCAACAGGTTCGACAAAGTTCCCGGCGATAAGGAACTCGGGAACGAGGCACGGTGGAAGTAGGAATGCTTAGAGACGGGCCATGCTCACCGAGACGACCACATACGGCTTTGCAGCTCCGCTGCACCGCCGCACCTCAAACGGCGGCGCAACCCTGCCCGCTGTGATTTCGCTTTCGCTCGTCCTCTCCATTGCGGTCGTCATCACCGCCATCACAATGACAGGCGCCCGCGCCGCGCATCTTTTCTGATACCTTCGCGTTGACGGGCTTTCCCTTCGCGCGAAAGGAAACGTGATGAGATCGTTCGCAGGCGTGGCGCTGCTGTTGAGTGCGGCCACGTTGCCCGCCGCCGCGCAAACGCAAACCGTCGGCAATCTCACCGTCGAGACCGTCGCAAAAGGTTTGAGCAGTCCCTGGGGCCTCGCCTTCCTACCGGACGGGCGGATGCTGGTGACCGAAAGGCCCGGCCGCCTGCGCATCGTGGCCCGCGACGGCAAGCTTTCCGCCGTCGAGGACGTGCCGCAGGTGCGCGCCTCCGGTCAGGGTGGGTTGCACGACGTCGTGCTCGATAAGGATTTCGCCTCAAATCGCACGATCTATTTCTGCTTCGCAGAGCCGGCCTCCGGCGGTGGACGCACCGCGATGGCGCGCGGCAAGCTCAATGACGGCGAGGTGCCGAAACTCGACGACGTCAAGGTGATCTTCCGCCAGGACGGCCCGCTCTCGAGCGGCAGTCACTACGGCTGCCGCATCGTGCAAGGCCGCGACGGCAATCTCTGGCTCACGATGGGCGACCACTACGGCTCGCGCGACGAAGCGCAGAACCTCGCCAACCACATCGGCAAGATCGTGCGCGTGGCGCCGGACGGCGGCGTACCACGCGACAACCCCTTCGTCGGGCGCAGCGACGCGAAGCCCGAGATCTGGAGCTACGGCCACCGCAACTCACAAGGCGCCGCACTGCATCCCGAAACCGGCAAGCTGTGGGAACACGAGCACGGCCCGCGCGGCGGCGACGAGGTGAACATCCCGCTCGCCGGCAAGAACTACGGCTGGCCGGTGATCGGCTACGGCATCGACTATTCGGGCGCGAAGATCCACGACGCGACCGCCAAGCCCGGCATGGAACAGCCGATCAAGTACTGGGTGCCGTCGATCGCGCCCTCCGGCATGGCGTTCTACACCGGCACCCTGTTCCCGAGTTGGAAGGGCAGTCTGTTCGTCGGTGCGCTCGCCGGGCAGATGCTGGTGCGCCTCTCGCTCGACGGCGAGAAGGTCACCGGCGAGGAACGCCTGCTCGAAGGTCTGCGCGAACGCATCCGCGACGTGCGTCAGGGCCCGGATGGCGCGTTGTTTTTGCTCACGGATTCCGGGAACGGGCGGCTTCTCCGCGTCACCCCCGCCAAATGACTTCGATCAGCGAAAGTCATGTGACAAGGCCCCCGCGACTCCGCTAGAACGGCGCCGTCCAAACATTGAGGGGTCGTGCCGCGGATCGCGCCGAAGGGCGTTGTCGTGCGGGCGCGACCCTTCGCGGGTCTTTCATGTTTTCGCGCTTCGAACGGCTCTTAAAGCCGACCGCAATTACCGATACCGCCGAGCCCCCTGCCGGGCTCGTGGCGTTCTATTGGCATTTCGCGCGTCAGGCGAAAGGCTTGTTTGCGGCGCTGTTCGTCGCCGGCTTCATCGTGGCGGTGCTCGACACCATGGTGCCGATCTTCGTCGGCCGCGTGGTGACGCTGGTCACCAGCACGAAGCCCGAAACGCTGTTCGCCGACTACGGCCAGCTTCTGCTCGGCATGGCGCTGGTGCTGCTGTTCCTGCGCCCGGCCGCGATCACGATGCAGAACCTGCTCGCCAATCAGGCGATCGCCGCGAACGTGTCGAACCGCATTCGCTGGCAGAACCACTGGCACGTGGTGCGCCAGTCGTGGGCGTTCTTCCAGAACGATTTCGCTGGCCGCATCGCGAACCGCGTGATGCAGACCGGCCCGTCGATCCGTGAGTCGATCGTCGCCCTCATCACCGGCGTCTGGTACATTCTTGTCTACGGCACGAGCGCGGGCCTGCTGCTCGGCAGCGCGAACCCGTGGCTCGCGATCCCCGTCTCAATCTGGTTCGTCGCGTATCTCGTACTGCTGCGCATGTTCGTGCCGCGCATGCGCGACCGCTCCAAGGAGATGTCGGAGTCGCGCTCGATGCTGACGGGCCGCATCGTCGACAGCTACACCAACATCCTGACCGTGAAGCTCTTCGCCCGCGCGCGCGAGGAGGATGCGTACGTGCGCGAGGCGCTCGACGAGCACACCGGGCGCTTCCACCGCTCGTTGCGGCTGAACACGCTGTTCTCGTTCTCGCTGACGACGTTGAATGCGAGCCTCGTCACCGCAACCGGCGGCCTCGCGATCTGGCTGTGGACCGTGGGTAAGGTCGAGGTCGGCACGGTCGCGATGGCGATCCCGCTGACCTGGCAGATCGTCAGCGCGGCCGGCTGGGTCGCGTATCAGATCACGTCGATCTTCGAGAACATCGGCGTCGTGCAGGAAGGCATGATGACCATCGCGCGGCCGATCGGCCTCGTCGACGCGCCCGGCGCGACCCAGCTTGCCGTGCCGCACGGCGAGATCACGTTCGACAACGTGCGCTTCGGCTATGGCCGCGCCCCGGTCGTGGATGCGGACGGGCACGCGCACCCGTTCGCGGTGATCGACGGCCTCACGCTGACGGTGAAGCCCGGCGAGAAGATCGGACTGATCGGCCGCTCCGGCGCCGGCAAGTCCACGCTCGTCAACCTGCTGCTGCGTTTCTTCGACGTCGAGAAGGGCCGCATCATGATCGACGGGCAGAACATCGCGGACGTCACGCAGGAGAGCTTGCGCTCGCAGATCTCGGTGGTCACGCAGGACACCTCGCTGCTGCACCGCTCGATCGGCGACAACATCCGCTACGGCCGCCCGAGCGCGAGCGAGAACGACGTGGCGACAGCCGCGAAGCTCGCGCACGCACACGACTTCATCCTCGATCTGGAGGACTACAAGGGCCGGCGCGGCTATGACGCGCAGGTCGGCGAGCGCGGCGTGAAGCTGTCGGGCGGACAGCGCCAGCGCATCGCGGTCGCGCGCGTGATCCTGAAAGACGCGCCGATCCTGGTGCTCGACGAGGCGACGTCGGCGCTCGACAGCGAAGTCGAGGCCGCGATCCAGGAGAGCCTCAGTACACTGATCACCGGCAAGACCGTGATCGCCATCGCGCACCGGCTCTCGACGATTGCCCGGATGGACCGGCTGATTGTGCTCGACCACGGCCGCATCGTGGAGCAAGGCACGCACGCCGAACTCTTGCGCGCCAACGGCCACTACGCAGCGCTGTGGCATCGCCAGTCCGGCGGCTTCATCGACGTCGATGACGCGCAGGCGGCGGAGTAGACTCTCCCTCACCTGCGGTTGGCGGCGACGCGGCAGTTGCATTGCAGCAAACGATGCTGCGCACGCCGATCGCGCCGAAACATTCATGTGCTGCGTCACGCCCGCGTGAGAAGCGGAATCTCGGCGTTGACGGCCCATGCAAGGAGCCTACTCTCCCTGCCATCACGCATCGTGCCGGGCACGATGATGCAGGAGGCGGACCATGAGCGGGCTGAAACGTCGCGACTTTCTCAAATCCACCGCCGCGTTCGCGGCCGCATCCGCCGGCGCCTTCTCGTGCATCGAGATCGCGAGCGCGCAGCCGATCCAGGTGCCGACCGTCGACAAGCTCACGATCCGCGTGCTGGTCGATTCAAGCTACGACCTGTTCTTCCGCCCCGCCGAAATCAACGGCGTGAGCATTACGCCACCGCCGCGCATCGCGGACTTCCGCCGCACGCTGCACAACGAGTGGGGCCTCTCGCTCTGGCTCGAAACCGAGCGCACGGCCGAAAAGCGCACCGTGATGCTCGACTTCGGCTATACGCCCGCGACGCTGCTGAACAACATGGAGCTTGCGGGCGTCGATCCGTCCAAGATCGACGCACTCGTCGTCAGCCACGGCCACTTTGATCATTTCGGCGGCCTGCAGGGCTTCCTTGACAAGTACCGCAGCGTGCTGCCCGCCGACGTGAAGCTTTATGCCGGCGGCGAGGACAACTTCTGCCATCGCGTGAGCGGCAATCCGCAGCAGGGCTTCGCGGACTTCGGCAAGCTCGATAGGAGCGAACTGACGGCGAAGAAGGTCGCGACCGTGCTCGCCGAAAGTCCGACTGTCGTCGCCGGCCATGCCTTCACCACCGGCAAGATCGCGCGCAACAACCCGGTCGAGCGCGTACTGCCCAACACGTCCGTTGACTACACCAAGGAGGGCGCAAGCTGCGACTACGGCCACTACACGGCGGCCGAACAGCAGGGCAAGATCGTGCCCGACCAGCATGTGCATGAGCACGCGACCTGCTTCAATATCAGGGACAAGGGGCTGGTCGTGATCTCGTCCTGCGGCCATGTCGGCATCGTGAATTCGGTGCGGCAAGCGCAAGCCGTGTCGGGCATCCAGAAGGTTCATGCGGTCGTCGGCGGCTTCCATCTCGGGCCCGCGCCGAAGGACTACCTCACGCAGGTGGTCGCCGAAGTGAAGAAGCTCGAACCCGACGTGCTGATCCCGATGCATTGCAGCGGGCTCAACTTCGTCGCCGAGGCGCGCGTGCAAATGCCCGACAAAGTGCTGGTGACAACGACCGGCAGCCGCATCACGTTTGGCGCGTGAGGAGCCCCTTGGCTCCGCTCGTCCCCGCGAAAGCGGGGACCCAGAGGCCGCATGCACCGCGCTTGTTGTTCTGGATTCCCGCTTTCGCGGGAATGAGCGGAGTATGGGTCTTCGCCGTTGCTCTCCTGTTGGCGCTCAATCTCCCGATTCACGCCCAGCAACTCTCCGCACGCTCGGCCGCCGAGGCCATGGACATCGTGATGTGGAACCGCGAACCGGTCGGCGGGCCGTTCGCGCTCACCGACCACACCGGCCGCGCGCGCACCGAGGCCGACTTCAAGGGCAAGCTGCTGCTGGTCTACTTCGGCTTCACCTGGTGCCCCGACATCTGCCCGACCGACCTGCAGAATATCGGGCTCGCGCTCGACCGGCTCGGCGCGAGCGCCGACGCCGTGCAGCCGCTGTTCGTGACGCTCGACCCGGCGCGCGACACGGCGGAGCACTTGAAAGACTATGTGCCGATGTTTCACCCGCGCCTGATCGGCCTTACGGGCGACGACGCTGCGATCAAACGCGTGGCGGATGCCTACAAGGTCTACTACGCCAAGGCGCCGAACCCGCGCGGCGACGACTACACCATCGACCATAGCGCGTTCATCTATCTGATGAGCGCGGACGGGCGCTACCTCGGCTTCTTCCCGCCGGGCACCGACGCGGACCGCATTGCCGCGTCGATCAAACCGTACTTGAAGTAGCCGCTACACCAGTCCGCTCAGCGCCTTCACGTCCACGCTGCCGGGGAACACCATCTCGGCGAGCGCCCGGTCGGTGACGCGCAGGTGATCCTTGAGCAGGCCCTTCAGCACCGCGCGCAGGTCGGTGGTCGCCGCGAGGTCGCGGCCTTCGTAAAGGTTGGCGTTCTTCAAGCCCGGCCAGTCGGCAATCACGCGGCCGCCCTTGAGCCCGCCGCCTGCGAGGATCGCGATGGTGCCGGTG
>Ga0075364_10001949_pt1 | contig 11492 bp, 9 predicted proteins | sample EndMetdeltDD1764_FD_71517 | JGI IMG/M metagenome (GOLD analysis project Ga0075364, IMG submission 71517) | Populus endosphere microbial communities from Tennessee, USA - Endosphere MetaG P. deltoides DD176-4 | ecosystem: Host-associated > Plants > Roots > Endosphere | place: USA: Tennessee... | reverse complement strand
ATTTCCTGGTAGGACAGCACCGCCATGTGCGGTGCCACCGGTTCGATCAGGTTCTTGATGTAGCGGCGCACGTCCGACGACGCGATGGCCACCACGCGGTTGGCCGTGGAACCCAGAATGCGGCGCAGCTGCTCGCGGATGTCCTGCGTGACGGCCGGGCTCAAGAGCAGCAGGTTGCCGCGCGGCGAACGCTCGATGGCGTTCTGCACGCGGTCGAGCAGGCTGGACTCGAACAGGATCGCCTCGAGCTGGCGGTTCGCGCCGACATAGCGGCTCGTGATGTAGCGCCCGAGATGGATGCGCACCAGCTCGGTCAGCGCAATGCCGTCCTGCTCCTTGGCGGCCCACATGGTCAGGCTCTCGAAGATGGCGTGCAGGTTGCGGATCGGAATGCCTTCCTGCAGCAGCCGGCGCAGCACCTCGGCGATGCGCTGGGCGGAGGCCACGCGCAGCACCTCGGCTGCAAGCTCGGGCGCGTCGCGCTGCACCGAGTGAAGCAGGCGCTGCACTTCCTGCAGGCCGATCAGGTCCTTCACGTGGCGGCGCACGGTGTGGTCGACATGCAGGCTCACCACTTGCGCACCGGTCCACGCCGTCATGCCGGGCTCCGGGTCCGGCACCCAGACAACCCGCGCGAAAGGCCCGAAGGGCTCGGCGACTTCCGCGCCCGGCGGGGTCGAGACCGCCTGCGCGGGGTCGAGCAGCAACCACCCGGGCTTGAGCATGCCGCGGGCCACCGCCACGTCGTGCACCAGCACCTGGTACTCGTTGTCGGCCATGCCCTCTGCGTAGTTCAGCTGCAGCCGCGGAAAGATCGGTCCGAGGTCGGATTCGACCGAGTTCTTGACGAGCGACAGGTGCTGATCGAGCACGAAGCGGTCGACCGCACTGCGCAGGCCCGAAGACAGGCGCACCGCCAGCGGCGCGGCAATGGCGTGGTCGGTGTCGGTCTCTTCGGACGCCACGCCGTCGCCGTGAGAGATCCAGCCCGGCGTGTTGCGTTGCTGGCGCAGCATGCGCATTGCAAGGCCCAGTCCGATCAGGAGGGCGGCCAGCAGGCCGAACACCCATTTCGGAAAACCGGGAACGATGAGGAAGCTGGCCACCGCGAGGCCCGCGATGATCAGCGCGCGCGGGTGCGCCATCATCTGCTCGCCGATCTGCTGCGCGAGCTGCGAATCGCGGCGGTCGCCGGTGCTCACGCGCGTGATGACGATGCCCGCCGCAATCGACACCAGCAGAGACGGAATCTGCGACACCATGCCGTCGCCCACCGTGAGGATCGCGTAGCGCTGAAGCGCGCCGCCCAGCGTCATGTCGTGCATCAGCGTGCCGATGGCAATGCCCGCAAGAATGTTGACCAGCGCGATCACGATGCTGGCAATGGCATCGCCCTTCACGAACTTCATCGCGCCGTCCATCGCACCGTGCAGCTGGCACTCCTGCTCCAGCAAGCGGCGCTGCTTCTGCGCCTTGGCGGAAGAGAGCACGCCGGCGCGCACGTCGGCATCGATGCTCATCTGCTTGCCCGGCATGGCATCGAGCGCGAAGCGCGCCGCCACCTCGGCCACGCGCTCCGAACCCTTGGCAATCACGATGAACTGAACGATGGCGATGATGAGGAACACCACGCCGCCCACCACCACGTTGTTGCCGACGATCAGCTTGCCGAAGGTCTCGATGATGTGGCCGGCATTGGCTTGCAGCAGGATCAGCTTGGTCGACGCGATGTTGAGCGCGAGCCGGAACAAGGTGGTGAACAGGAGCAGTGACGGAAAGGTCGACAGCGACAGCGCCGAAGGCACGTACATCGCGACGATCAACAGCACCAGGCTGATGGCCAGGTTGCTCGCAATCAGCAGGTCGAGCAGCGGCGTGGGCAGCGGCAGCACGAACAACGCCACCACCACCACGAGCAGGCCTGCGAGCAGCAGATCGTTGTAGCGGCCGGCATTGCCCAGCAGGTCGCGAAAGCTGCCGCGGTACGGTTGGAATGATCGCGAGGGACTCGCCATTGCGTCCTTGCTCTATTGAATTTCTTGGAGTTTTTGTTGGATGCGCACCGCGTCGCGGCGCACATCGAGCGTGAAGAACCTCACGTCGCGGTGGACTCTAAGCGCCGCCCTCCATCCGCGGCAACCACGAGTTCTCGTAAGCAGGAAGGACCTGTGGCGTGCGCGGCACTACGCTTTTGCGTACTACCTGCGCCCTGCCCCTTTCGCTAAGCTGCGCCGACCCGATGCGAAGGTGTTCACATTGCTTGAAAGTACGTAGATAGTGACAAGACGCAGAAGTTGTTCGAACGAAAGCATGCATGCCGACCGGGTCTGCTGAAGCGGTGACCGAGCTCGGCGAGGCTCGCAGCTTGCCTCGCGCCGACGCAGCGAATGTGCGTGCGCTCAACCGCCTCCATGCGGCGGCGCCTTGGCACGGCGTGGCGGCCAAGGGCATGAGCTACCGGCTCGCGTGGCACCACGACGAAGCCTTTGCCTACACCACCCGCGAGAGCTACAGCTTCAAGCTTGGCGCCCACATCGGCCATCTCGCCATGGATGCGCCGAGCATGCAGGCGCTGCTCGGCGAGCGCCGCATCGACCTGCTGCCGCGCGACCTGCGCTACATCCTCCTGGCCGACGCGCTTCACCCGGTGATCGACGCGCTCGAGAAGGCGCTGCGCCTGCATTTCGAATGGCAGCCTTCGGCGGCCGAGGCGCGCTCCGCGCGTGATGGCCACGACACCCGCGAGTCGCGCGAACAGCACGAACAGCCGCTCATGCATTGCGACCCCGAGCGCGCCGCCTTCTTCATTGCCACGCCATCGGACGGTGGCGCGATGCTGCGCGGCTGCGTGCAGTTCGACGATGCCGCCACGCTCGACGCCCTCGTGCCCGCGGCCGCCGGACCTCGCCATGCCGTGCGAACGAGCGAAGCTTTCCACGCATTGCGCATGCCGGTGAGCTTCCGGCTCGGCAGCACGCCGATCCAGCTTCGCGAGATCAGCAGCATTCGCGCCGGCGACATCGTCGGCATCGAGCAATGGAGTTCTTCGGGTGCTGCGATCGTCGTCACTGCCGAGCTGGGAGGCCCCGGCGGGCTGCACCTCTCGGCCGTTGCCGAGGGCTCGCGCATCACCGTTCAGCAATCGAGAGACAGTGCCATGAAGCCAGACACGCCCGCCGATCCTGCGTTCGCCGCAGACAACGTCAACCTGCCGATCGACAGGCTCGATGCGCTGGAGGTGACGCTGCGCTTCGAGGTGGGAGAACTTTCGCTGTCGCTCGGCGAGCTGAAGAGCATCCGTGCCGGCCACGTGTTCGACTTGGCCGAGCCGCTCAACCGCAGCCCGGTGCGCATCCTGGCGCATGGCAACGTGCTGGGCAAGGGCTACCTCGTCGCCGTGGGCGACCGCCTGGGCGTGCGCGTGTCGGAGTTCGCTCCCGGCGAAGTCTGAGCGGGCTCCCCATGCAAGGCGGAATACCGGAGCCTCTCACACTCGTCGCGGTGATGGTCGCGTTCGGCTTCGCGACTTTCGCGGCGCTGATGGTGACGAGCTACACCAAGCTGGTCATCGTGTTCGGCCTGCTGCGCACCGCGCTGGGCCTGCAGCAGACGCCGCCGAACATGGTGCTGAACGGCATCGCGATCATCCTGACGGTCTACATCATGGCGCCGGTCGGCATGGACATCGGCGACACCCTGCGCAACCGCAACTTCGGCATCAAGGGCGAAAGCATGGGCGACATCATGGCGGTGATCGACGCCGCCAAGGTGCCCGTGAAGGAGTTCCTGCAGAAGCACACGCACGAACGCGAGCGCCAGTTCTTCCTGAAGTCGGCCTCCAACATCTGGCCGAAGGCGCGCGCAGAACAATTGAGGGACGACGACTTCATGGTGCTGGTGCCGAGCTTCACGCTCAGCGAGCTGACGCGTGCCTTCCAGATCGGCTTCATCATCTATCTGGTGTTCGTGGTGGTGGACCTGATCGTCGCCACGGTGCTGCTGGCGCTCGGCATGTCGATGATCGCGCCCACGACCATCTCGCTGCCCTTCAAGCTGCTGCTGTTCGTGATGCTGGACGGCTGGACGCGGCTGGTGCACGGGCTGGTGCTGTCGTACCGATGAGCTGATCCACCAGGCGATCGACGGCCTCCTCGGCGCGCCGCAGCGACTGCGCCAGCTGCTCGCCGCCGAACTCGTCGCACTCCACCGCCGCCTCGACCACCTCGGTGATGCCGATGTAGCCGAACACCGAGCGCACGCTGCTCTCGGTGTGGTTCAGGTGCGCAATGCGTCCGCCGGGGTCGTAGCCGTGGTCGCCGCGCGCGCCGAGCAGCACCATGCGCTTGCCCGCGTCCGCGAGCATCGGCCAGTAAGGCACCGCGCCGCGCGCACGGTCGAAACCGAAGGTGCGGCCCACGCGCACGATGTTGTCGATGTAGGCCTTGAACTGCGCGGGCACGCTGAAGTTGTACATCGGCAGGCCCACCACGATCACGTCGGCGGCAACCAGCTGGTCGACGAGCCGGTCACTTTCGGCCAGTACGTCCGCCATCCAGGGTTCGCGCTCAGCGGGCGGAGTGAAGGCGGCATGGATCCAGCGTGCGTTGACGTGGGCAGGCGGATGCTGGCCCACGTCGAGATGGTCGATGCGGTCGTTCGGCCGGGCCTTGCGCCAGCGCTCGACGAAGCGCGCAGAGAGCCTGCGTGTGTGCGAGCCGTGGGTGTCGATGTCGGACCGGCCCGGACGGGCGCTGGCGTCGATATGAAGAAGGTTCAGGTTCATGGTCTTCATGGATGAGTTGATCTGTTCTGTCTTGCGCTGCCAGAATGGCTGCACGGGTTCCCAATCTAGAGATGAATCCATCCAACTACAAACGATCATTTCTCCATCGATGAACGAAATTGGCTCATCCATCCGCCGGCCTCGCCGCCTGCCGCCGCTGCTCTCGCTGCGCGCCTTCGAGGCGGCGGCCGCGCACCTGAGCTTTCAGCGCGCCGCGCTCGAACTCTCGGTCACGCCCTCTGCCATCAGCCACCAGGTGCGCGCGCTCGAAGACACGCTCGGCCGGCCGCTGTTTCGCCGGCTCACGCGGCAGCTTGCGTTGACGCCCGCGGGCGAACGCCTCTTCGACGAGCTGCGCGCCGGCTTCGATGCGCTCGAGGCCGGCGTCGAGAGGCTGCGTCAACCTGTCGCATCGCAGGCCATCACGCTCACCACCAACACCGCCTTTGCCGCACGCTGGGTGCTGCCGCGCATGGCGGCTTTTCGCAAGGCCTGCCCCGGCATCGAACTGCGGCTGCATGCCAGCGACACGCTGGTCGACCTGGCGCGCGGCGACGCCGACATTGCGGTGCGCTCCGGCAGCGGCAACTGGCCTGGCCTGGTGGTGCGCGAGCTGATGTCCGAGCGCTACGCGCCGCTGTGCAGCCCGATGCTGGGCCTGAAGCGCGTGAGCAACCTGCCGAAGCACCAGCTGATCCATTCCGACTGGCAGCCTGGCGCGGTGGCGCCCGCACCGTGGTCACGCTGGTTCCGCGAAGCCGGCGTTGCGCCGCCCAGGGGCCGGTCGATGAAGGCCGCCGGCCTGTCGTTCTCGGACGAAACCCACGCCATCCTGGCCGCGCTCGCGGGCCACGGCGTGGCGCTGCTGAGCCTCACGCTCGCGGCGGAAGAACTGCGCAGCGGCGCGCTCGTGCAGCCCTTCGGGCCTGCGCTCGATACCGGGAGCTACTTTCTCGCGGTGGCGAATGGGCGGGAAGACGAAGCCGCGATTCGCGCCGTGTGGGGGTGGATCGCGTCGCAGGCCGCGGCATGACCCGGCCGCCGGGACTCACGCAAGAGGGGCCGTGATTTCCCGCAGCGCCATGCGCTTGAACGCCTCCACCAGGGCAGCGCCTTCCGCGGGATCGACCGCGATGGCCAGGCGGATGGTGGCCTCGCCCATCTCCCAGATCAGAAAGGCGGCCTGCCCGATCCGCTTCGCGTTGGCACGGCCGTGCACCTTGTGCATGGCGTCGGCCAGCATCTGTCCGCAGACGCGGCTCTCGGCAATCTGCAGCGTCAGCAGTTGCCGGTCGGCCTGCATGCCGCTCCAGATGTCGCGCATGACGGGCCGCTCGTTGACGATCGCGTAGTACACGTCCACCAGCCCCGCGAACGACGACTGCAGGCTGGCGAGGTCGGTCACGTCCTTCAGGCCGTCCCGGATGCACTCCCGGCTGCGTGCGTTGATGCGCTCCGCCAGCATGCGGATCAGCGCGGATTTTTCAGGGAAGTACTGATAGAGCGATCCGATCGAAATGCCGGCCGAGGTGGCGACCTCGCTCATCTTCAACTGGTCGCTTCCGCCTCGCACGATCAGCTCGGCAGCGGCTTCGAGGATGCGCTCCACGCGCGCCTTGCTCCGCTCCTGGACGGGGCTTTTTCTTGCCGTGGGCGGCTCCGCGGCTGCAGCCCGGGAGCGCGGCGATGCGGCGCGACTCATGGCCACACCTCGGGGTTGACATTCAAAATGTGAGTAACTATCATTTTTTATGTGAGCATTTCTCACATTATCTCAAGGAGTTCGAAAATGGCAATCAGCAGCACCCGGGATGATGCGCATCCCATTCTGGTACTCGGCGCCAACGGCAAGACCGGAGGCCGCGTTCTGGCCCGCCTCCGCGCCGCCGGGCACGCGGTGCGCGTCGGCTCGCGCTCCGCGGAGCCGCGCTTCGATTGGGAGGAGCCGGCGACCTGGAAAGCCGCCCTGCAGGGCGTCCGCGCCGTCTACGTGGCCTACCAGCCGGACCTGTGCGTGCCGGGCGCCGTCGAGACGGTGACCGCGTTCTTCGATGCCGCCGCCGAGGCCGGCGTCGAGAAGATCGTGCTCCTCTCGGGCCGGGGCGAACCGGAAGCCCTGGATGCCGAGAAAGCACTGCAAGCCACCGCGCTCGACTGGACCATCGTCCGGGCCAGCTGGTTCTTCCAGAACTTCAGCGAGAACTACTTTCTCGACGAGATCGTCGCAGGCGCCATCACCCTGCCCGAAGGGCTGGCACCGGAGCCTTTCGTCGATGCCGACGACATTGCCGACATCGCCGCCGAAGCGCTGGTCGACGGCCGCCACGGCCGCAAGCTCTATGAAGTGACGGGCCCGCAGGCGCTCACCTTTGCCGACGCCATCGCGCAGATCGGCCAGGCCACGGACCGCGAGATCGCCTGCCAGATCATCTCGAAGGAGGCCTATGCCCAGGCACTGGCCGAAGCCGGCCTGCCGCCCGACGTTGCCGAACTCGTGGTCTACCTGTTCGACACCGTTCTGGACGGCCGCAACACGCCCGTCGCCCACGGCGTGGAGCAGGCCCTCGGCCGCCCGCCGCGCAGCTTTGCCGCCTACGTGGCACGCACGGCCCCCTCGGGTGCCTGGGGAGCGAAGTGACGTGCGGCTGCGGGCCGCTCAGGCCGCCCGCAACTGCTCCCGCAGCTTCTGCCCGATCTCGGGCCGCTCGAGGAACGGGTCTGCCGGGTTCTTGACCGCGACGATGTTCTCCATGCGGCTGCGCACATTGCCCAGCGCCTTGGGGTGGCTGAAAACGTAGAACTGGTTGTCGCTGATGGCTTCGAACACCTTGGCCGCGACTTCGGCCGCGGTGATCTTGCCGCTGCTCACGGCCTTGTTGCTCATGGCCTGGCCGATGAGCTGGCTCTTGGTGAGTTCGGCTTCCTTGGGGGCGTTGGGGCGGTTGCGTTCGCTGCTGGTGATGCCGGTGGGCACGAAGTACGGGCACAAGAGGCTCGCGCCGATCTGGTCGGTGACGAGGTTCAGGTCCTGGTACAGGGTTTCGGTCAGGCTCACCACCGCGGCCTTGGCGGCGTTGTAGATGCCCATGTTGGGCGGCGTGAGCAGCCCGGCCATGCTGGCGGTGTTGGTGATGTGGCCGCGGTAGCCCGGGTCCTTGGCGGCGGCTTCGAGCATCATGGGCGTGAACAGGCGCACGCCGTGGATCACGCCCCAGAGGTCGACGCCCAGCACCCATTCCCAATCCGAAACCGTGTTCTCCCACACGAGGCCGCCGGCACCCACGCCGGCGTTGTTGAACACGAAGTGCGGCGCGCCGAAGCGCTCCTTCACCGCAAGGGCCAGGTCCTCCATCTGCGCGGCGTTCGATACGTCGACCTTGCGCGCGAGCACCTGCGCACCGGCGGCTTCCATCTCGGCCTTCGCCTTGTCGAGCGCATCCTGCTGCACGTCGACCAGCACGAGGTTCATGCCGCGTGCGGCGCCGATGCGCGCGCATTCGAGGCCGAAGCCCGAGCCTGCGCCGGTGAGAACGGCCGTCTTGCCCTTGAAGTCCTGAATCATTTGCCGGTGTCCTTCTTGCGTTGAATGTCTCTGACGTTGGAGGCGCTATTGAAATACGGAACGCACGCCGGCGCAGTCACGAAGGTGCCCCGCTCCAACGCTTTTTCAGGCCTCCGCTTTCTTGAGCACGTAGCCGATGCGCGGAAAGTGCACATGCACCGTGCCGACGCGCTCGCTGCTGCGCTCCAGCGTGTAGTGCGTGCGCGTGGCCGCCACCAGCGTGCCGGGGGTTTCCTCGAGGCCGAAGCTCTCGGCGCGCACGGTGACGGCGCTCCCGAGCGGAATGCCGTGGTCGTCCTGGAAGGTGCTGTCGGTCAGCAGCGTGTGCGGGGTGGCGGCCTTGGCGACGGCAATGGCTTCTTCCGGACTGAATTTCTCTATCGTGCCGTGGCCGATGGCGGCCATGCGGTCCATCCAGTCGGTGACCGCGGGCGTGAGATCGAGGATGCCCCGCACCGAGTCGATGCGGCGCGTGTACCAGAGCGGGTGGTAGGCGGAGAAGTCGGCGATGCACGGCACCTCGCCCAGCAGGTAGGGCTTGTCGTCGAGCATGTCCGACAGCCGGCGCAGGTATGACTTGTAGGCGCTGGTGGCATCCGCCGGGCGCAGCCGCGTCATGTTGGCCGCGCTCATCCTGCCGCGGTCTTCGCCGAAGGCCTTGGCCATTTCGGGCGGCGCCTTGGCGAACACCTCGGCCGCGCCCCTGGGCTGCAGGTTCCAGGCCATCGCGGCCCAGAACAACGTGGTGTCGGCCCACTGCGCGAGGATGCGGGACATGCCCTTTTCGGGCTCGGGATAGAGCGTGGACTCCGGCTGCAGGTGCTCGAGCACGTCGGCGATGAGCGCGCTGTCGCAGTACATGTCGGCACCGATCTGCAGGAACGGCGTCTTGCGGTAGCCGCCGGTGAGCACCTCCACCTCGGGCTTGGGCATGATGGGCGGAATGAGGACCGACTTCCAGGGCAGCTTCTTGGCGCCGAGGATGAGGCGCACTTTTTCCGAGAACGGCGAGGTGTTGTAGTGGTGCAGGATGAGGTCGGCCATGTTGTTGTTCCCGTGGAGTGCTTGGATATTGCTGGGTTCAGAGCGGTTGCGCGCGCTCGATGATCGGATCGAAATGGGTGCCCGCGCCCAGCGTGCCGAAGGCGTTGCCCCAGTCGCCGCCAAGGCGCGATGCGCAGAAGGCGTCGGCAACGGCCGCCGGCGCGGCCTGCACGAGCAGCGAAGCCTGCACCGCCAGGGCCACGTCCTGCGCCAGGCGGCGCGCCTCGGCTTCGGAGGCCATGGCCTCGATGCGGGCCGGCAGCGCGTCGGCCAGCCGGTCGAGCGCCGCATGCTGCCCGCGCGCCGGAGCCAGTTCCTCGGCGAGCGCGGCCACCGCATCGCCCTTGCGCAGGCCGCGCAGCAGGTCGAGCGCCATGATGTTGCCGGCCCCTTCCCAGATCGAATTGAGCGGCATCTCGCGGTAGATGCGCGCCATGATGCCTTCGCCGCCCTCTTCCACATAGCCGTTGCCGCCGAGGCATTCCATGGCTTCCTGGGCAAAGTGGCTACCACGCTTGCAGATCCAGAACTTGGCGACCGGCGTGAGCAGGCGGGCAATCAGCCGCTCGTGCGCGTCGGCCTGCCGGTCGAAAGCGCGCGCGAGGCGGATGGCCAGCGCCGTGGCGGCTTCGCTTTCGAGGGCGAGGTCGGCCAGCACGTTCTTCATGAGCGGCTGCTCGATCAACGGCTTTCCGAAGGCACTGCGCTGGCTGGTGTGGTTGAGCGCAATGCTCAAAGCCTGCCGCATCAGCCCGCTGGTGCCCAGCGCGCAGTCGAGCCGGGTCATGGTGCCCATCTCGAGAATCTGCGGAATGCCGCGCCCCTCTTCGCCCACCAGCCATGCGCTGGCGCCGTGGAACTCGACCTCGGAACTGGCGTTGGCCTTGTTGCCCAGCTTGTCCTTCAGGCGCTGGATGTGGAGGGCATTGCGGGTGCCATCGGGCAGCACGCGGGGCAGGAAGAAGCAGCTCAGGCCGGCCGGCGCCTGGGCCAGCACCAGGAAGGCATCGCACATGGGCGCCGAGAAGAACCACTTGTGGCCGGTGATCGCATAGCGCTCGCCCCAGTCGTCGCTGCCGTCGCGTACGGCCTCGGTGGTGTTGGCCCGCACGTCGGAGCCACCCTGTTTCTCGGTCATGCCCATGCCCATGGTCACGCCGGGCTTCTCCTTGACGAAGGCAAGCGCCGGGTCGTACCAGAGGCTGCCGAGCTTCGGGCCCCAGTCGGCGTACACGGCGGCATTGCCGCGCAGGGCCGGCGTGGCCGCATAGGTCATCGAGACGGGGCAAAGGACCGACGGCTCCAGCTCGGTGAAGAGCATGAAGCCGGCGGCGCGCTCGACGTGCGGCGAGGCAGACGTGTCTGTCCAGGGCGTGCCGTGCAGGCCCGCGCCCACGGCGGCCGCCATCAAGAGGTGATAGCTCGGATGAAACTCGACCTCGTCGATGCGCCGCCCGAAGCGGTCGTGCGTGTGCAGCTCTGGCGTGTGGGTGTTGGCAAGCCGCGCATGAGCCTGCATCTCGGCCGAGCCGAGGGTGACCCCGAGCTCTTGCAGCTGCGCCACATGCAGCTGCGGCGCGTTGAATTTCAACGCATCGCGAAGGGGCCGGTTGGTTTCGAAGAGGTTGTAGTCCACCAGCGGCTCGGGCTGGTTGAAGACCTCATGCGTCGAATTCATTCGAATACCTCCGTGCTTCGCACTGCGGTGCAGGCTTGCTTGGGGCGGTCCGGCGCGGCACGCATGACCGGCCACCTTGCCGTGCGTTCAACCCATTCAGATCAGTTTGACCAGTTGCTTGCCGAAATTCTTGCCCTTGAGCAAACCCAGGAAGGCCTCAGGGGCGGATTCGATGCCTTGCGCCACCGACTCGCGCGGCTTGAGCTTGCCGGTGCCCACCAGGGTGCCGAGCTCCGTCAGCGCCTCGGGCCACACTTCCATGTGCTCGCTGACGATGAAGCCTTCGATCTTCATGCGGTTGATGAGGATCAGCGCCGGATTCGCGAGCGGCAGCGGCTGGCCGTCGTAGCCCGCGATCATCCCGCACAGCGCCACGCGCGAGAAGGCGTTGGCGCGCAGCAGCACGGCGTCGAAGATGTAGCCGC
>Ga0075364_10001948_pt1 | contig 11499 bp, 8 predicted proteins | sample EndMetdeltDD1764_FD_71517 | JGI IMG/M metagenome (GOLD analysis project Ga0075364, IMG submission 71517) | Populus endosphere microbial communities from Tennessee, USA - Endosphere MetaG P. deltoides DD176-4 | ecosystem: Host-associated > Plants > Roots > Endosphere | place: USA: Tennessee... | reverse complement strand
CGTCCCGACACGCGCGCTCGTGACGGACGTCGGCAACGACATCCTCTACGGCTTTCCGCCGGAGCAGACGCTGGCCTGGATCGACGAAGCGGTGCGCCGCCTGCAGGCCTACACCGGCGACATCGTCCTCACCGGCCTTCCCCTGGCGAGCATCCACAGCGTCTCGCCGCTGAAGTTCAAGGCGTTCCAAGCCGTCCTGGCGCCGAGCTGCACGCTGTCGCTGCGCGAAGTCGCGGAGCGCGCCGACATCGTCCACGCCGGCCTTGCGGCGATCGCCGCGTCGCGGCGCGTGCAGTTCTTCGAGCTCGAGCCGTCCTGGTACGGCGTCGATCCGATTCACATCCGGCGCCGCCACTGGCGCGGCGCGTGGCAGGCGATCCTCGGCACCAACGCGCGCGTCGGCCGCTTCACCATGGAAGGTCTCAGGCTCTACGCGATGCGTCCTGAACGCGAGCTGCTCTTCGGCGTGGAACGTGAGCGGCCGCAGACGGGCCGTCTCTCGACCCGCGGCGCGCGCGTCTGGCTGTATTGACGATCGGCGGGCGATCGCGGCGCCGGCGCGACCTCGAGTAGATCAGCCGGCTCTCCTGTCTACACCCGAACCCCGCACCCGCGCTCGCACCCGCATCCCGCACCCGCTCCGTCACATCTTCTTGCGTGCACCAGCGGCCACTGCGCGAACCCAGTCGTCTAATCCGCCATGAAGAAGCCACTGCTCGCTCTGGTCACCGCCCTCGTCACCAGCGCATCGCTGGCGGCGCAGAACGATTTTGCACGCATGTGGGAGGATGCGCAGAAGCTGAAGCCGGCGCGCGTCGGCAGCAGCGAGCGGATCGCGCCGGCGTCCGAGCCTGGCACGCCATTCCTTGTTCACGGCACCGTCCTCGATACCGCCGGCAAGCCCGCCGCGAGGGTCGAGGTGTTCGCCTATCAAACGGACCACACGGGGCTCTACGCACAGCCGGGCGCGTCCGATCCGTGGCGGCTGAAAGGCTGGGCCGTCACCGACGCCGAGGGGCGTTTCGAGTTCCGCACGATCCGGCCGGCGCCGTATCCGAACCGCCCGATCCCGGCCCACATTCATCTCAGCTTCGTCACGTCGTGCTGCGGCCGGCAGTCGAGCGAGGTCATGTTCGAAGGCGATCCGCTCGCGACGCCCGACTACCGGCAGCGGAATCGAGACGTGCTGTGGGGAACGATCGCCAGGACCGCGTCGGGCCAGGAGACCAGCTACACCTTCAGGCTGAAGGCACGGGGGGATTTCTAGTCTGTCCGAGGGCTTGCCCGTACACGCCTTCACGCGCCGCTTGGACGGCGCGTTCCGTTCGCGCGGCTTCCCCCGCTATCGCTCGTTCGCGGCCCTACCAGGGATGCTCGTCGCGGCTCCGGGCCTGGGCGAGCCACTCGCTGCTGACGGGCTCGTTCGTGAGCGCCACGTCTTCCTCGCGCCGGCGGCGCGCCCGGACGAACAGGCCGGCTGCGGTGGCGGCGAGAGCGATGGGGATCAGCCAGAGGAAACGCATCGCGATGCGCGCGATGGAGCAAGAATGATTCCGCGGAGCCAGCGCGCGAAACCGGGCGCGCGTGCGGCAGCCTCGCGCGCCGCGTCCGTTTTCGCGTCGGTAACTTTTTCCTCGAGCCCTTCTTCGCGCAGGCCACGCTCAGGAGTGGAATCGCAACATGCGTTGCCACCGGCGATCGTTCCGCCCGACCGGGCCCTCTCCTGGACGGGAAACGAGGCTACGCCGGACCCGTAACCTGAATCCGCCGGCGGTCCTCGCCGAGGGAATCGATGCGGACCTCGAGCGCGCCGCGCGGGCGGCCAGGCCAGCGATCCGCCCACTCGATGGCGACCAGGTCCTGACCGTCGATCAGATCGTCGAGGCCGAGGTCTTCGATTTCCGGCGGTGCGAGACGGTAGAGGTCGACATGGTGCAGCCGTGCGCGCGCACCCGAGTACTCCTGGACGATCGTAAACGTCGGGCTCGAGACGTCTTCGGGATCCGCGCCGAGCCCACGCGCCATGCCGCGGACGAATGCCGTCTTGCCGGCGCCCAGGTCGCCGTAGAGGAAGACGACCGCGCCGTGCGGCAGGGCGGAAGAGATCTCCTCGCCCGCGCGCTCGGTCTCGCCTTCACTGGCCGTCTCGATCACGCGCGTCATCGCCCGCACGGCAACCACGTCACTCCGCCTGGCGCTTCACGCGCCGCCGGGCCGTCAGCTCCAGCACCGCGTCGCCCAGGCGCGCCACGATGTCGGACGGCAGGAGCGCGCTCTCCCCTTCGTCGGCCTCGGCCAGATCCCCCGCGGTGCCGTGCAGGTAGACGGCGAGCTTGCACGCCGCTTCGGCGTCGAGTATCTGCGCGAACCACGCCGCGATCATCCCGGTCAGCAGATCGCCGGTGCCGCCGGTCGCCATCCCGGCGTTGCCGGTGAGATTGACGAACGACCGTCCTTCGGGTCCGGCGACGACGGTCCGATGCCCTTTCAGCACGACGTGGCAGCGATGCGACGACGCGAACTCGCGCGCGTGATCGAGACGATCGGCCTGCACCTGCTCGATCGTCAGGTTCAGCAGGCGCGCCATCTCTCCCGGATGCGGCGTCACGATGAGGTCGACGCCGTCGCGCCCGGTGAGGCGCTCCGGATCGCCGGCGAACGCGTTGAGCGCGTCGGCGTCGAGCACCAGCGGCACTCCGGATCGCTCGACGACGGCATGCACGAACGCGGCGGTGGAGGGATCCTGCCCGAGCCCCGGTCCGAGCGCGATCACGTCCGCCTTCAGATCGAGCACGCGGTCCGCGGCGCTGAAGTCGATGGTGCCGGCGGCGGTCTCGTCGAGCGGCTCGGTCATGTATTCCGGCGCCATCGCCGCCAGAATCGGCACGCAGGATCTCGGCGCGGCGATCGTCACCAGGCCCGCGCCCGACCGCAGCGCGCCGATCGCGGCGAGGTGCGCGGCGCCGGTCCGTCCGACCGAGCCGGCGATGACGAGCACGCGCCCGAAGTCTCCTTTGTGGGAGTCGGCCACTCGCGCCGGCACCAGTTCGCGCATGCGCTCGCGCGTCAGCAGCTCGAGCCACGGCCCGTCGAGCTCCTCGAGGACCGAGCCCGGAATCCCGATGTCGGCGATCACCAGATCGCCGGCGTACGCGTCGGCCGGCGGCAGGATCAACGGCAGCTTCGGCGCGGCCAGCGTCACCGTCATCGACGCCTCGATCGCCTCGCCGTCCACCTCGTGCGAGTCCGCCGACAGGCCCGTCGGCAGATCGATGGCGACCACCGGCACGCCCAGGCCGTTCACGTCGGCGACGACGGTTTCGAGCAGACCGGTGAGAGGCCCGTGGAAGCCGGTGCCGACGATCGCGTCGACGATGAGGTCGCACTCGGAGACTTCGCTGAAGTGCAGCTCCCACTCCTGCGCGTTGGTGATCTCGACGACGGTGAGCCCGACGCGTCCCAGGATCTCGAGATTCGTCCGCGCGTCGCCCCTGACGTCGGCGACGCTGCCGAGCAGGTAGACCACCGCCTCGATGCCCCGCTGCGCCAGCGTGCGGGCGACGACGAATCCGTCGCCGCCGTTGTTGCCCCGTCCACAGAGTACGCCGACCTTGCTCGCCGCCAGGCTGTCGAACGCCGCTTCCATCGCCGCGACCGCCTGCCGCCCGGCGTTCTCCATCAGCACCACCGACGGAATGCCGACGTCGTCGATCGTCTGCCGATCGGCCTCGCGCATCTGTTGCGTGTTGAGCACCCTCATCTGTTGGAAGTATGGATCATTCTTCCCGGGTGAGGGTGAGCGGATCGACGGCCAGCGCGTACCGGGCCGGGAGAATGCTGGCCAGCGCGACGACGATCGTCAAGGCGAGCGGGCAGGCCGGCCACATCCACAACGCCGGCAGGCCGAAGCCCGGCGCCGCGTGGACGATCGCCTGCACGAACAGCCACGCGGCGACGATTCCCGCCGCCGCGCCGCGCGCCGCGATGCGGAGGCCGCCGCGGAACACCTCGGCGACGATCTTCCATCCCTGGGCGCCGAGCGCGAGCCGCACGGCGATCTCGCGCTTCCGCTGCATCACGGAGTCCGCCATGACGCCATAGGCGCCGAGCAGCGCGAGTGCGAGCGCGATCGCCGCCGACGTCGCCACGAGCGTGGTCGCGATCCGCTCGGGGCCGAGCGAGGTCCGCGACAGATGCTCGTCGAGCGTCGTGACCGGACGCGCCAGCACGCCTCCCGCGGTCGCCCGAAGGCGGCGATCCGCGTCGGCGATGACCTCCGGCGTGGCCTTCTGCGTGCCGGCGACGAGCGTCATGCGGGGCAGATAGCGATCGGCCCAGGAATAGACGATCGTCGGCGGCGGGCGCCGCTCCATGACGCGGAGCAGATCGGACTCGACGACGCCGGCGATCTCCGCTCTGTGTCCGTCGGGCTCGATCACTGCCCCGCCGACCGCCTCGCCGCGGAAGAACATCTGCGCCGCCTCGGCGTTCACGACAACGGTGTCGCACGCGCCAGGCAGCTGCTCTGATGGGAACAGGCTCCCGGACTGAACGGACGCGCCCGTCGCCTCGAAGTAGCCGGCCGAGGCGACGTTCAGGGCGACGCTGACGAGCGGCGCCGGCGGCGGCAGCGGACGAAGCCGGAACGGCAGATGCCGCGTCTCATCGGCCGACCCGGGATACTGCCGCTCGAAGAAGTACACGAGCGGCTCTGCGTCCGCCGGCGGCCGCCGGCGGGCGACGACGCCGACGATGTCGATGCGGCGTCCCGACGGGTCCCGCATCGATCGCCCGACCGCGTCTTCGTCGAAATACCGCTTCGCGGTGACGTCGTTCACGATCGCGACGGGGCACGTGCGTGGTCCGTCAGCGCCGCCGAAGAGGCGTCCGGCTTTCAACTCGAGATCGTCGATGTCGTGCCCGGACGGAAAGAACCTGGTGTCGATCGACACGTCGCGGATCGCCTGCCCGGGAGGCTCGAACCGCACCGGCTGTTCCCAGGGGCGGCCGCCCGGCAGCGTCGCGATCCAGGCGGCGCTCGTGACGCCGGGCACGCGCCGGATCTCGGCGTCGGCGCGCCGGAAGAAGGCGGCCCCCTCCGATTCCAGGCCGAAGGCGCCGCCGGCATCCAGCGTCACGACGATCGGATCGCCGAGGCGATCGCCGCGCGCGGTGCGCAGCGACGTGCGGAACCCTTCGATCAGGAACGCGGCGCCGATGACGAGCACACAGCACACGGCCATCTGGGCGACGACCAGTCCGGATCGAAGTCCTCCGGACGCGGTCACCTGCGCGCTGCCGCTCCGCCGCAGAACGTTGATCGGACCGTCGTGGCGCAGGCGCAGCAGCGGCGCGAGTGCACAGACCAGCATCAGCGCGGAATAGCCGGCGGCCGTCCGCGCGATCGGAGCCGCGGCCGGCGCGAAGCGCAGCCGCTCCGCGTCCTCGAAGAACAACAGCGCCGGAAACGCTCGCGTCGTCCAGAACGCAACGAGAGCACCCAGCGCGCCGCCGCACACGCAGATGACCAGCGCGTCCGCCAGAACGATCTGCACGATGTCCCTGGCGCTGGCGCCCAGCGCGATGCGCGTCGCGGTCTCGCTCGATCGCCGCGACGCGCGAGACAGGAGAAAGCCGGCGACGTTGGCCGCCGCGGTGAGAAAGACGAGCGCCGCCGCCCACGTCAGCACGCGCTCGACCCGCGTCATCTTGACGGCGATCTCGGGCTCGACGCCCGTGTAGCGCACCACCGATCGCCCGGGCAGGTTGCGCCTGATGTCTTCGAGCCGCCATCCAGGCGCGGCGCGTCCGAGCACCGCCGCGGCGCCGCCACTCGACTCCGCTTCAGAGACGGACGGCGCTGTGATCCATACGTCCACCGTGCGCCCGAAGTAGATGCCGTCGAACCACTCCGGCGCCACGCCACCGACGCGCAGCGGCCGACCGTTGACGACGATGGCGAGGCCGGCGACGTCCGAGCGGCCGTGAAATACCTCGGTCCAGACGTGATGGCTGACGATCGCGTCCTTCATCTCGCCGGTCTCCGCGGGCACGCGAAGCACGTCCCAGAGACCCGGCGACGCGCTGACGACCGTCATCGAGACCGGGCGATCGTCGACGGTCACGGTTGCGCGAGTCTCGCGAAACGTGCCGAGCGACTCGAACATGGGCGACGGCCTGAGTTCGCGTGCGTCGGCCGCGGCGACGACGACGACATTGCCGGCGTCGGGTATCGCCACCGTGCCGGTCAGCAGACCGTTGACGAATCCCGTCAGGGCGGCGTGGGTGCCCGTCCCGACGGCAATCGTGGCCAGCAGCGCCGCGGTGAGCGCCGGCGATCGGCTCAGGCTGCGACACGCATAGCCGAGCCCGCGGACGAAGGGCATCGCGTGGAGATGGTATCAAGCATGGGGTAGGATCGATCCATATGCGCGGAGCTGTCTACGTGAACGGGACGATCACGCCGGCCGACCAGGCCGTCGTGCCGGTGTACGACCACGGGTTCGTCTATGGCGAGGGCGTGTACGAGACGCTGCGCACCTACAATCGCGTCCCCTTCCTCTACGATCGCCACATGCGCCGGCTCCGCCAGTCGGCGGAGCGGATCCTGCTCGACGTGCCGTTCGACGACGCGACGATGCTGGGCTGGATCGAGCAGACGATCGCCGCGGCCGGCGAGTTGAAGGAGGCGTACATCCGCATCCTGCACACGCGCGGCGTCGGCGATCTCAGCTACGACCTCAAGTCGACGCCGAAGCCCACCACCGTCGTCATCGTCAAGCCGTTCGAGGCGTACCCGGCGCGCGTCTACAACGACGGCATCCGCCTCTCGCTCGTCGAGATGCTCCGGAATCACCCGCAGTCGGTCAATCCGATCATCAAGTCGAACAACCTGCTGAACAACGCCCTCGCCATGCAGACCGCGTATCGCAGCGGCGCCGAAGAGGCGCTGATGTGCAACTACCGCGGCGAGCTCACCGAGTGCTCGCAGTCGAATTTCTTCATGGTCCGCGGCGGCGCGGTCCTGACGCCGCCGTCGCAGGCGGGCCTGCTCGAGGGCGTGACGCGCGCGTTCATCTTCGAGCTCGGACGCGAGCTCGGCATCGACGTGCGGGAAGAGACGCTCACGCCGTTGGATCTGGAGACGGCCGACGAGATGTTCATCACGTCGACCACGCGCGATCTCTCGCCGGTCGTGAACCTGGACGGCCGCGTCATCGGCTCGGGCAAGCCGGGTCCGATCACCAGGCGGCTGACGGAGCTGTATCAGCGCCGTGCGGCGGACATGACACGCGCGGTGAGCCGGGTCTGATGCGCCGGGTCTGAAGACCCGGCCTACAGGTCTAGAGGCGGAACGGAGACGCAGCCCGGGGCTTCGTCCGCCGCGTTCACGCGTACTCTTCCATCGGCGGACACGCGCAAATCAGATTGCGATCGCCGTACGGGTTGTCGATGCGCGACACCGGCGGCCAGATCTTGTTGGCGCGCACGAACGGGAGCGGAAACGCGGCCAGCTCGCGCGAATACGGATGCGGCCACGCGTCGGCGGCCACGACGTCCGCCGTGTGCGGCGCGTTCTTGAGCACGTTGTCCTTCGCGTCGGCGCGGCCGTCCACGACAGCCTGAATCTCCGCGCGGATCGCGACCAGCGCGTCGCAGAAGCGATCCAGCTCCGCCTTCGACTCGCTCTCCGTCGGCTCGATCATCATCGTGCCCGCCACCGGGAACGACACGGTCGGCGCGTGAAAGCCGTAGTCCATCAGCCGCTTGGCGACGTCCTGCTCGTCCACCGAATTGGCGCCGTGCTTGAACGGGCGCAGATCGAAGATCAGCTCGTGCGCGACGCGGCCGCTGTGGTTCGCGTAGAGCACTTCGTAGTGCGCCTCGAGGCGCGCCTTCACATAGTTGGCGTTGAGGATCGCCACGCGCGTCGCGTCGGTCATCCCCACGGAGCCGAGCATGCGGACGTAGCCGTACGAGATGAGCAGGATGCTCGCGCTCCCCCACGGCGCGGCCGAGATCGCCGGAATCGCCTGCGCGCCGCCGACCTTCACCACGGGATGGCCCGGCAGGAACGGCGCGAGATGGGCCGCCACGCCGATCGGCCCCATGCCGGGGCCGCCGCCGCCGTGCGGAATCGCGAACGTCTTGTGCAGGTTGAGATGGCAGACGTCGGCGCCGATCGACGCCGGGCTGGTCAACCCGACCTGCGCGTTCATGTTCGCGCCGTCCATGTAGACCTGTCCGCCGTGCTCGTGGACGATCGCGCAGATCTCGCGGATCCGCTCCTCGAAGATCCCGTAGGTCGAGGGATAGGTGACCATCAGCGCGGCCAGCGCGGCCTCGTGCTGTTTCGCCTTGGCGCGCAGGTCGTCCACCTCGACGTAGCCGTGCTCGTCGCACGCGACCACCACGACCCGCAGCCCGGCCATGGTCGCGCTCGCCGGGTTGGTGCCGTGCGCCGACGCCGGGATCAGGACGACGTCGCGATGCGTGTCGCCGCGGCTGTGGTGATACGCGCGGATCACCATGAGGCCGGCGAATTCTCCCTGCGCGCCCGAGTTCGGCTGCAGCGACATCGCCGCGAAACCGGTCACTTCGCAGAGCGCGGCCTCCAGGTCGCGGAACACTTCCGCATAGCCCTGGGCCTGTTCCACCGGCGCGAACGGGTGCAGGCGGCTGAAGCGCGGCCACGTCACCGGCAGCATCTCCGCCGCCGCGTTCAGCTTCATCGTGCACGACCCGAGCGGGATCATCGACGTGTCGAGACCGACGTCCTTGCGCTCGAGCGTGCGGATGTACCGCATCATCTCCGTCTCGGAGTGATACCGGTTGAACACCGGATGCGTCAGGTACTCGCTCGTGCGGCGCAGGTGCACCGGCGCCTTGATCATCGGCGGCGCGCCGTCCTTGTAGATCGGCCGCTTGCCGGTGAACGCGGCGACGATGTCGGCGACGTCTTCGATGGTCGTCGTCTCGTCCACCGAGATGCCGATCGCGCCGTCGGCGAAATAGCGGAAGTTGATCCCGGCGGCCTCGGCCGCGGCCTTCACCGCCGGCGCGTTCGCCCCTTCCACGCGCAGCGTGTCGAAGTACGCCGCGTTCGCCTGGCGCAGGCCGGCCGCCGCGAGTCCGTCCTCGATCGCGCGCGCCATCCCGTGAATCCGTTCGCCGATCGCGCGCAGTCCCTTCGGACCGTGGAAGACGGCGTACATCGCCGCGATGTTGGCGAGCAGCGCCTGCGCGGTACAGATGTTCGAGGTCGCCTTCTCGCGCCGGATGTGCTGTTCGCGCGTCGCCAGCGCCATGCGATAGGCGCGGCGGCCGCGCGAGTCGACCGAGACGCCGATGATCCGCCCCGGCGCCTGCCGGACGAACGACTCGCGCGTCGCGAAGAACGCGGCGTGCGGACCGCCGTAGCCGAGCGGCACGCCGAACCGCTGCGAGTTGCCGACGACGGCGTCCGCCCCCATGTCGCCCGGCGGCGTCAGCAGCGTCAGCGCCATCAGATCGCTCGCCACCGCGACCAGCACGCCCGCGGCATGCGCGCGCTCGACGATCGCCGCGAGGTCGCGCACCTCGCCGTGATCGTCGGGATACTGGAGCAGCAGCCCGAACGCCTTCTCCACCGGCAGCGTCGCGGGATCGCCGATCTCGAGCCGGATGCCGAGCGGCTCCGCGCGCCCCTTCAGGACGTCGATCGTCTGCGGAAACGTCCGCGCCGACACCAGGAAGACGCTCTCCTGCCCCGCCGGCGCCTTCTTCGTGTTGATGCGATGGAACATCGACATCGCTTCGGCGGCGGCGGTCCCCTCGTCGAGGAGCGACGCGGACGCGATGTCCATCCCCGTGAGATCGCGGACCACGGTCTGGAAGTTGAGCAGCGACTCCAGGCGCCCCTGGGCGATCTCCGCCTGATAGGGCGTGTAGGGCGTGTACCAGCCGGGATTCTCGAACACGTTGCGCAGGATGACGGCCGGCGTGTGCGTGTCGTAGTAGCCCATGCCGATGCACGAGCGCATGACGCGGTTCCTGCCGGCCACGCCGCGCAGCCGCCGCAGGTACGCCGCTTCGGTTTCCGCCGGCGGCAGGCTCAGCGGCTTCGAGAAACGGATGCCGGACGGGATCGTCTGATCGATGAGCGCGTCGAGCGAGGGGACGCCGATCGTGCGCAGCATCTCGTCCTGCGCGGCGGAGTCGGGCCCGATGTGCCGATGCTGGAAGCTGTCGAGGTCCGAAGTGCGAGGTCCGATGTCCGATCTCGTGCTCACTTCGTGAGGTCCGTATACGCGGCCGAATCGAGCAGGTCGCCGTCGCCGCCCGTCACCTTCACCGCGATCATCCAGGATCCGTGCGGGTCCTTGTTGACCGTCTCCGGGTTCTGCACGAGCGCGGCGTTCACCTCGGTGACCTCGCCGTCCACCGGGCTGTAGAGCTCCGAGACCGCCTTCACCGATTCGATCGTCCCGAACACCTCACCCTTCTTCAGGGTGCGGCCGACCTGCGGCAGCTCGAGATAGACGACGTCGCCCAGCTGCTTCTGCGCGTAGTCGGTGATGCCCACCTGCGCCGCGCCCCCGGCCTGGCGGATCCACTCGTGGTCTTTGGTGTATTTGAGATCGGTCGGATAAGCCATCATTTCGCTCGTTTGTAGAACGGCATTGGTACGACCGCCGCCTTGACGCGGCGGCCGCGAATCTCGACGTCGAATTCGGTGCCCGGCTCCAGCCGATCGGACGGCAGGTACGCCATGCCGATCGCCTTCTTCAAGTACGGTGTCTGCGTGCCGCTGGTGACGACGCCGGCCTTGGCGCCGTCGACGTAGACGTCGTAGCCGTGCCGCGCGATCGCGCGCTCGAGCATCTCGAAGCCCGCCAGCTTCCTCGACGTCCCTTCCGCCTTCTGCTTCTTCAGCACGTCGGATCCGAGGAAGGCGTCCTTCTTCCAGCCGACGATCCATCCGAGATCGGCCTCGACGACGGTCGTCGTCTCGTCCATGTCGTTGCCGTAGAGGCGCATCGACGCTTCGAGCCGGAGCGTGTCGCGCGCGCCGAGACCCGCGGGGACGGCGCCGGCCGGCTTTCCTGCCTGCAGGATCGCGTCCCACACGCGTTCGGCGGCGCTCGGCGGCACGAACACCTCGAAGCCGTCCTCGCCCGTGTAGCCGGTGCGCGAAATGGTGACGCGCACGCCGGCCACTTCACCGGTGGCGAACCAGTAGTACTTGATGGCCGAGAGATCGACGCCGGTCAGCGTCTGCAGCGTGTCCTTCGCCGCGGGCCCCTGAAGGGCCAGCAGCGCGTAGCGCGAGCTCGTGTTGACGGCCACCGCGTCGCCGCCGACGTCCTTCACGTGGCTCGCAATCCAGTGGAAGTCCTTGATGATGTTGGACGCGTTCACCACCAGCATGAAGTGGTCGTCCGCCATCTTGTAGGTCAGCACGTCGTCGACGAACGTGCCTTCGGGGGTGGTGAGCGCCGAGTACTGGATCTGGTTGAT
>Ga0075364_10001947_pt1 | contig 11501 bp, 7 predicted proteins | sample EndMetdeltDD1764_FD_71517 | JGI IMG/M metagenome (GOLD analysis project Ga0075364, IMG submission 71517) | Populus endosphere microbial communities from Tennessee, USA - Endosphere MetaG P. deltoides DD176-4 | ecosystem: Host-associated > Plants > Roots > Endosphere | place: USA: Tennessee... | reverse complement strand
GTGGAGGCGCTCAGGTTCTCGGTGATGCGGAGGGCTTCATCCTTGAGCCAGGTCGCGATCTGGGCGCGGCGCGGCTGGCTCATGCGATCGGCGATCGCGGTGACGGTGATCGCGCCGAGCGGCTTGCCGTCCAGGCCCAGGATGGCGGCCGAGACGCTGCACATCCCCTGCACCATGGCGCCCAGGCTCTCGGCGTATCCGGCGTCGCGGGCCCACGCCACCGCCGCGCGCAGATCGTCCGGGTCGGCGCGGGGGAATTCCCGCAGCCTCGTGCGGTTGCGGCGCAAGAGATCGTCCACCTCGTCTGGAGGCAGGGCGGCCATGATGGCGATGGCCGCCGAGTTCCGGCCCAGGGGGCGCCGCGTGCCGACGGCCTGGGTGAACACCTTGACCGGATAGGCGCCTTCCTCACGGTCCAGGCACACGCTTTCCGAGCCGCTGCGGACCAGCAGGTAGACCGTGTCCTGGGTCAATTTCGCGAGCCGCTCCAGAGAGGGGCGGGCGAGCAGCTGCAGGTCCATGCGGTTGGCGGCGCGCGCGCCGAAGGCCAGGAACTGGAACCCCAGGAAATAGAGCCGGGTGTCGCGGTCCCGCTCGACGAAGCCCTTCTCGATCAGGGTCTTGAGAAGCCGGTGCAGCGTCGGCTTGGCCAATCCCGTCTGATGCATCAGGTCGGTGAAGCGCATCCCCGCGAGCGGGTTGCTGAACGCCAGGCTGCTGAGGATCTCCAGGGCGCGCTCGACGCTCTGGACGCCGCCGGCCTCGGTTCTGCGGCGCCGGGCGAGGGCCGGGGCCGTGCTCATCTCCGCCATCAGCGACCTCCCGCGCGGGTCCCTTCCGGCGTCGGGCTCGCCGCGCGGCGCCGGCCAGGCGGGCGGTCGAAGGTCGCGGCGCGAAGGAAGTGGCCGATGGCCCAGACCTGGGGGATCGCCATCAGCACCAGGCCGTACCGCAGGGAATCGGTCCCCAAGCGCGGCTGCAGCACATCGCTCGCGAGGCCCGTGAGCAGCGGACCAACGCCCGCCCCGAATATCCCCACGCAAGTGTAGATCATCGCCGAGGCGAAGGCGCGAGCGTGCGGCGGCGCGAGGTTCTGGGCGACGGTGAAGGTCGGCACGATCGCGGTGTTCAGGGCGATCATCCAAGGCGCCAGCAGAAGGATCGACCAGGCGCCCGTGGGGGCGAGACAGGCCGAGATGAAGAAGGGCAGGCCAAGGCTCAGCCCGATCGCGGTGGGCAGCATGGCGCGGTTGGGCCGCTCCTTGCCGGCCCGGTCGACGAGGACGGTCGAGAGCGCTGTTCCCGCCAGCCCGGCCGTGGCGTTGACCAGCCCCAGCCACAGCCCGGCCTTGCCGATCTCCCAGCCCTGGGTGCGGATCATGAAGGGACCGGCGAAGGTGTTGAAGCCGGCGTGCGCCAGGCTGAGCACGGTCAGGCCCAACGCCCCGTGCAGGAAGGCCGGCAACCGCCACAGTCCCATCGCCACGCCAAGCGCGCCCAGGTCCAGCGCCTCGCGGGGGGCCGCCTTCTCGTCGCGGGCGACCAGCAGGAAGACCAAGGCCAGCAGGATGCCGGGCGCCCCAATCGCCAGCATCGCCTGGCGCCAGCCGAAGTGCTGGGCCATCCAGCCGCCGAAGGCCAGGCTCCCCAGGGAGGCGAGCGGGACCGTCAGGGTGAAGAGGCCGATGACCATGCCCCGCCGCGTCTGGGGGAAACTGCGGGCGATGATCGCATGCGCCACCGGCTGGCAGGCGGCCTCGCCCAGCCCCACGCCCATGCGGCAGGCCACCATCTGCAGGAAGGACTGCGAGAGTCCCCCCAGCATGGTCATGACGCTCCAAAGGCTCGCCGCGCTCGCCAGCACCCAGCGCCGCGAGGTGCGGTCCGCCAGCCAGGCCAGGGGCAGGCCGGCGAAGGAGTAGATCAGGGTGTAGGCGAGCCCGTTCAGCATGCCGACCTGCATATCGGTCAGGTGCAGGTCCTGTTTGATCGGCTCGGCCAGGATGAAGGGCAGGCTGCGATCCACCAGGTTGACGAGCTGCACGCACCAGATGACCGCCAGCACGAGGTAGACCCGCCGTCCCGGGGAGGGGACGGCGGGCGACTCGGCCGATTTGGAAGCCCGGAAGGTCAGCGGACTGACGCCTTTCAGAAGTGGTAGTTGATCTCGACCCCGAAGGTCCGCGGCGCGCCCGGCGTCATGGCGGCGGTGCCCAGCGCCGCGGTGAAATCGACGCCCGCGACGTAGTAGTGGGCCTTGGCGAGGTTGCGCACATAGGCGGCCAGGTCGACGTTGTGGCCGGCGATGTTCCGCCACTCCACGCGTGCATTGTACACGTGGTAGGCGGCCAGGGTTTCCTGCGGGAGCCGCTTGCCGGTGGTCAGGTCGGTGTTGGCGTCCTGGCTGTAGGACTCGCCCTGGAAATAGTAATCGCCGCGCAACACGACCTCGCCCAGGCCAGAGTCCAGGGGCAGGGTCCATTCGGCGGCCGCGGTCACCGTGTGCGCCGGGATGCTGGAGAAGGCGTTGGCCGACAGGTCGACGCCGGTGGGGGTGACGAAGCGCTTGAACCCGGCCTTGATCTGGCTGACCCCGGCGCTGAGCTCCAGGCTCGGGACCGGGCGGAAGAAGGCCTCGAGTTCATAGCCGTCGATGGATGAGGTGGCGGCGTTGCTGGTCCGCTGCACGATGATGTTGGCGCCGTTCTCGACGAGGATCGTCGGCACCGTCCGCTGCAGGTCCTTGTAGTCGTCGTGGTAGATGGCGAAGTTGACCCGGCCCCGGGTGGGCCCGACCGCGAAGTCGTACTTCACGCCGGCCTCGTAGTCGGTCACGAGCTCGGGCGCGAAGGGCTGGCGGCTGGCTGGCGTCGTGACGTTCAGGTCGAACCCGCCCGCGCGGTAGCCGCCGCGCGTCGTGACATACATCAGAAGGTCGTTCGTCGGCTTCCAGTCGAGCGCGAGGGTGTAGGTCGGCCGGTGGTACGAGGAGCGGTCGTCAGCCTCGCAGGGATTGAGCACGGCGGTCCCGGTGTTGGCGGCCCGCAGGTTGCAGTTCCCGTTCAGGAACACCCGCCGGAAGACATCGCGCTGGTCCCAGGTGTAGCGCCCGCCCGCGGTCAGCGAGACGGCCGGATAGAAGGGCAGCTTCCAGGTCGCCTGGCCGTAGAACGCCTGGCTCTCGTTGGTGACCCAGGAGTTGGGGTTGTTGATCGCCGTGGCCGAGAAGTTGGAGATGGCGCTATAGCCCTTCTCCCGCACGAAATAGGCGCCGGCGATCCAGCTCACAGAGCCGCTCCAGAGCGAGCCGATCAACTGCGGCTCGATCGAATATTGCTTCATCCGCTCGACGAACTGGCCCTGGGTGACGAACACGGGTGCCCCGTCGATGGCTGAGAAGGCGAAGGAGTGGGTCTGGCGATACCCCAGGATGTTCTTGAATGTCAGGTCGTGGCCGAGGTCGTAGGTCGTGATGTTCGAGAGCGTCCAGAGGCGGATCTTGTTCTGCGAATCCTTGGCGTAGATCGTGTAGAAGCCTTGGTTCTTGAGGATGTCGAGATATTGCTGGAACCGCGCCCCGGCCGCGTTGGGGTAGACGAAGATCAGCTTCTGCGAGCTCCCGCGGGGAGCGTCGGTCACCCAGTCGAGGACAGTGGTGTTCTTCAGCCGGTCGCTCGGCGTGAAGACGGCTGAGAACCGCGCGCCCCAACTGTCCTCGTCGCTCGTGGCGTGCCCGGTGAAGGCGTTCTGGATATAGCCGTCGTGGGTCGACCGACGGCCCGCGAGCCGGATCGAAAGGCTGTCGTTGACGGGCAAGGTCACCGCGCCCTCGATCGTCTTCTGCGCGTAGTTGCCAAGCACGCCGCGCACATAGCCTTCGCGTTCGGCGCCCGGCAGCTTCGAGGTGAAGAGCACCGCGCCGCCCGGTGTGTTGCGTCCAAACAGCGTGCCCTGCGGCCCCTTCAGCACCTGCACCGAGGCCAGGTCGTAGAGAGACGAGTTCAGGCCGGGCAGGCGCGATAGCGCGATCTCGTCGAAGTAAACCCCGACCGACTGGTTCACGGAGCCGAAATACTGCTTGTTGAGCTGGCCGCGCATGCCGACGAACGGCACGGCGCTACCGTAGGCGCTGGGCTGAATGGCCAGGCCCGGCGCCTTCATCTTGAGGTCGAACAGCTGGATGATGGACTGCTTGGCGAGCGTGTCGCCGGAAATGGCGGTCACGGCGATGGGCACGTCCTGCAGACGCTCTTCGCGCCGACGAGCGGTGACGATCACCTCTTCGATGGTCGCGGCCGCCGCCACCGGTCTCACCGCCACGCCTTGCGCCTGCGCCGACGCGCTCGCCGCGGCGCTTCCGATGCAAAGCGCGGCGAACATCCCTTTCTTGTGCATTTCCACCCCGCTCAATTTGCTTTTGGGGACAGTTCGAGGTCCCGCAATTGTTTTTGCAATAGCGAAAAATATAGATCGTATAAGATCGTGTTTTATTTAATTCGGTTCGTCAATGCATGGCGAAGCCAGCGCCCGCGGGGTGCGCGGGCGGCGTCGGATTGCGGCGTTGGGGGGAAGGGCAGGGCCCTAGAAGATCGCGTTGTCCTGCATCACGCGCAGGCAGGTGCGCAGCAGGTGATCTGCGTAGGTGGTGATTTGCGCGCCCGATAGCTTGCTTGGGAATCCCGCCAGGCAAAGGCTAAGGTGGGTCCCGCGGTCGTGGCTGAAGATGGGCGCCGCCAGGACATTCACGTCGTAGAAGGCGTCCGGCACCAGGGTCTCGGGTTGCCGGAAGTGCGGGTGGTGGGTGCTGAGGTAGCTTTTCGCGTGGTCCTTGTACCGCAGCGCCTGGGCGCCCTTGGCCATCGCCGCCATCATCTCGACGAAGGAAGAGTCTTCGGGCTCCCGAAGGGTGATCTGGTAGCCGCGCTCACGGACCAGCGCGATCGAGCGTCGCCATTCCTGGGCGAGGTCTTCGTCCGTGACGCCGGCCTTGGCGATCCAGCTGTCGATCACCGATTCCGGAGACCAGGCGACGAGATGCGCGCCGAGCGGGGCGATATAGGGGTGGCGCTGGCCATCGCGGGTGCCGACGAAATTCGGCCCCTGCTCGCTGATGGAGCGAAGCATCAGGATCTCGTCGCCGACGATCGTCGTCAGGTAGACGGTGATCTTGAGTTCCCGAAAGAGCTGCTCGGCCGCCTGTTCGGCCCGGTCGATGACCGGGTTCGCCCGGCGCGCCGCTTGCCCGGCCGTGACGACCGCCGGACCCAGCATGTAGGTGCGCTTGGCCGTCCGGGTCAGGTACCCGGCCGCCGTGAGGGCGGCGAGCAAGGCGTGGCAGGAGGCGATGTTGATCTTGGTGGCCTCCACGATCTCGCTGATCTTGAACGCCCGCTCGGGAAAGACGGTGAGCAGGTCCAGAACCGCCGCTGTTCGGGATGCGGATAGTGCAGGGCGGGCCACTCTCGTCTCCTTAGTAACGCACCGGCGGTCGCCAGCGCGTTGACTCGTCGCGACGCGGGCTGTTAGCTCGTAATGGCGCGTATTTATTTCGATATTACAATTTTTTCAAGATCAACGAGGGGGCGGCGTGCGTATCTGCAGGTTCGTATCGCGAGGCGAGCCGGCAGGGCCGGCGAGGGTCGGTCTGCTCGATGATCACGGGGTTCGCGACGTCACCCAGGTGACCGAGCAGTTGCCGCCGTTGCGCTGGCCGCTGCCGCCTGGAGACCAGTTCATCGCCAACCTCGAGGCCCTTCGGCCGCAGATGGAGCAACTGGCCGCCGGCGCGCCGCTGATCCCGCGCGACCAGGTGAAGCTGCTTTCCCCCGTCGCCAATCCCGGCAAGTTCATCTGCGGCATCGGCAACTGGAAACATCACGGCGCGCCGCTCGGCTCGAAGGGGTTCCTGTTCAAGATGACCAGCGCGATGGCCGGCGCGGACGAGGGTGTGCAGCTCCGCTGGCCCGACCGCACGACGGTTCACGAGGCTGAGCTCGCCTGGGTGATCGGCCGCGAGGGCGTCAACATCAGCATCGAGGAGGCTCCCGGCTATATCGCCGGCTACGTCTGCGCCCTCGACATGACCCTGGAAAAGCAGGGCGAGTTCTTCACCTTCTGCAAGTCGTTCGATAGCTATGGGGTGTTGGGGCCCGCCCTGGTGACGCCGGACGAAGTGGGCGAGCCGAGGGAGCTCAGCTACAGGTTCTCGCTCAATGGCGAGTTGAAGCACGCCAAGGGCTTCAACGAGCTCACCGCCGGACCCGCCGAAATGGTGGCCTTCGCCTCCACGGTGATGACCCTGTATCCGGGCGACGTGATCTTCTCTGGGACAGCGGAGGTCGGGCCGGTGGTCCCTGGCGACGTCATGACCCTTGAAATTCCTCGCGTCGGGCGGATGGACGTGGCCGTTTCGCTCTCGCCGAACGCGCGCCAGGTCTCCCAGGCGCCGGCCTAGCAGAGCTCAGCCAGGCCGCGCGGGCGTCAGACGCGCCCCCCTGGACATGCGATTTGCGCATGGCCGCCTTCGCGACGCGACATAGGCGCGGCCGCATCCATGAGTGACCATCCGCCGCCCAGCCGGAAGCAGATCCGCTGAGTCGCATGCGTCGAGGGTCAGCCCGAATTCGGGCGGCTTTTCAACAACGAGGGGGAAACCATGGAACAACATCGCCTTTTTGGGCGCCGAGCGCTCTTCGCCGCCGCAAGTCTCGCCGTCTGCGCCGCCGCGGCGCAGGCCCAGGCCCAGACCGCTGTCGAGGAGGTGGTGGTCACCGCCCAGCGCCGGGCCGAGCGGCTCGAGAACGTGCCCATGTCGGTCAGCGCGGTCAGCGCCGCCGCGGTGGACAGGGCCGGCGTGACCAATATCGACGAGCTGGGAAAGCTGGCGCCGGGCGTCCAGGTGAACCACGCCGGCGGCTCGGTGGTGCCCGCGATCCGCGGGGTCACCGCGCTGACCACCTTCCCGGGGGCCGGGAGCAATGTGGCGGTCTACATCGACGGCTTCTATGCGCCGGACACGACCTCCATCAACGCCGACTTCGGCAACATCGACAGCGTCGAGATCCTCAAGGGGCCCCAGGGCGCGCTCTACGGGCGCAACGCCACCGGCGGGGCGATCCTGATCAACACCAAGGCGCCTTCCAAGACCTTCACGGGCAAGTTCGGCGCAAGCTACGCCACCTTCAACGACCGCATGCTCAGCGGCTACCTGTCCGGACCGATCACCGATCGTCTCCGCTTCAGCGTGAGCGGCTATGACCGCTCGAGCGATGGCTACATCAAGCTGGCCGATCCGACGGTGGTCGGAGGCACGAGGGGCGACGCCGCGCCGATGCGCCAGAGGAGCCTTCGGGTGAAGCTCGAGGCCGATCCCGTCGACGCCCTGACCGCGACGCTCGCCTACAACTACGGCCTGTCGGACGACCCGCGGGGCAACCTCTTCACCCCGCTCGCCCACCTGGGCGCGACGGTGGCCGCTCCGCCCCTGCGGGCGACCGGTTACCGCATCCGCTCGTACAACTACGAGGACGTGAACCTCTCGACGACGCACGAGACCACGGCCAAGCTGGTCTACCGCACGCCGGTCGGCGAGCTCTCCTCCTACACCGGCTATGGTCGGCGCACCTTCGACGCCTTCTTCGACCTCGACGGCACCTTCGCCGACACCGGCTACAGCCGGCAGCGCTACATCGAGGACAGCTTCCAGCAGACCGTCGACTTCTCCCTGAAGGCCATCGAGAAGCTCGATCTGGTGGTGGGCGGCAACTACTACAAGGACAACACCCGGACCCGCGGCCCGACCAACCGCTCCAGCTATGGCCCGGGCCTGGCCCTGCTCAACATCAGCCGCTTCGCCCTCCAGACCGACGCCTATGCCGCCTACGCCGACGGCATCTATCACCTGACCGACCAGCTCACCCTGGGTCTGGGCGGCCGCTACAGCCGCGAGAAGAAGACCCTCGACCTCGACCAGATCGGCACCGGCGCCTTCGTCCTGCCCCAGCAGCAGGCGACCTTCCACAAGTTCACCCCGCGGGCGTCCATCCGCTACGAGCTGGCCCCCCGGACCAACGTCTACGCCTCCTATTCCGAGGGCTTCCGCAGCGGCGGCTTCCCCAACAGCGGGACGGCGGCCACCGTCAAGCCGATCAAGGCCGAGGTGGTGAAGGCCTTCGAGGTCGGCTTCAAGACAGCCCAGTCGACCTACCGCTTCGATGCGGCGGCCTTCTACAACGACGACCGCAACCTGCAGGTCTCGATCCTGGTGCCGGTGTGCGTGGGCACCGCCTGCACGGTCCAGAGCCTGGTCGCCAACGCGCCCAGGGCGAAGGCCTACGGCCTCGAAGCCCAACTCGCCGTGACCCCGATCGAGCGGCTGAACATCCAGGTCGGGGCGGCCTATCTGCACGCCCGCTACGGCAGCTTCCCCAACGCCAGCGGCACGGGCCTCAATTCGACGACGGATCGGGAAGTCACCAACCAGACCCAGGACTGGAGCGGCCAGGAGATGGCGCGCTCGCCCAAGCTCAGCGGCAACCTGTTGATCGACTACACGATCCCGCTTTCGGTGGGCGATCTGCGGCTGTCAGGCGATGCGGCCTATTCGGCCAGCTACGTGATCAACAACGCCTCGATCTACGGCCCCCTGGCCTCGCCGGACCTGCAGACCAAGCAGCGGTTCCGCCAGAAGGCCAACACCCAGTTCAACGCCCAGGCCAACTGGACCGACCCCAGCGGCGCCTACACGGTGGGGGTCTTCGTCACCAACCTCACCAATGTGAAGTACCGGATCACCTACAGCGCGAGCGCGAACGGCGACTATGCGACGCCGGGCACGCCCCGCCAGATCGGCGTCAAGGCCGGCTACCAGTTCTAGGCTGGCGACCAGCCGTCAGCCCGCGCGGTCCTCCCGGGCCGTGCGGGCGGCGAGCAGGAAGTGGACGATAGACCAGAGCAGGACGGCGCAGGAGAGCAGCAGGGCGTAGCGCAGGCTCTCGACGCCGAACCTGGGCGCCAGCAGGTCGCTGGCCAGGCCGATGAGGTAGGGGCCAAGCCCAAGGCCGAGCACGCAGGTCAGCAGATAGACCAGCGAGACCGCGGTCGCCCGGCGGTTGGGCTCCGACAGCGACTGCACGGCCGAGAACACCACGCCCGCGCCCATCGCCGCGAAAAAGTTGCCGCCGGCCTTCAGCAAGAGCGCCATCCAGGCTGTGGGGCTGAGGAACATCAGGGCGTAGACCGGCGCGCAGGCCAGGTAGGTGGCGGCCGGAAGCCACAGCTCCCAACGCGGATCGCGCGGCGCGAGCCAGGTGGCGATCGCCCCGCCCGTGAGCATCCCCAGCACGCCCCCTACGACCGTGGCCAGGCCAGACCAGGCGCCGACTTCGGTCATGCTCAGGCCGAAGCTGCGGATCAGGAAGGTCGGCGCCCACTGGGTGACGCCGAAGGTGCAGATGGAGCCGATCCCATAGGCGATGACCACGTGCACGAAGGCCGGCCGCCGCAGCAGGCCGCCGAGCGCCTTGAGCGCCGGCTCCTTGGCCGCCTCGCCCACGATCCGCCGCGCCGGCTCTCGCACCGTGAAGAAGACCAGCAGCGCCAGCGGAACGCCCACCATGCCCACCACCTGCATGGCCATGCGCCAGCCGTAGTGTTGGCCAAGGTAGCCGATCAGCAGCATGCCCCCGCTGGTCCCGATGGAGCCGCCGGAGGTGAAGATGCTGATCGCCAGCGCCCGGCGCTCGCGCGGGAACAGGTCGCCGATCATCGAGTGGGCGGTGGGCACGCATCCGGCCTCGCCCACGCCCACCCCCATGCGGGCGGCGAAGAGCTGGACGAAGTTGCGGGCCATGCCGCTGAAGGCTGTCAGCGCGGTCCACAGCATCAGGCAGGCGGAGAGCAGCTTCACCCGCGAACTGCGGTCGGCGATCCGCGCCAGCGGCACGCCGAGCGCCGAATAGAAGACGGCGAAGGCGAGCCCCGACAGGAGGCCCAGCTTCTGGTCGCTGACTCCCAGGTCGGTCTTGATGTCCTGCAGCAGGATGGTGACGCCCAGCCGGTCCATGTTGGCGAAGACGTTGATCGCGGTCAGCACCGCCAGGGCGTACCAGCCAGCCGCCGGTATGAGGACCGGCGCGGCCGCGCCCGTCGCGGGCGAGGCGCTCACGTCCTGCGCAGCAGGTTCGGCGGACTGTCCGAGTGTCATCAATTCCCCCCGACGCTCACGTCGCGTCGATATTCACCGCAGACCGCGGCGCCCGCTCAAGCCACAGCGGCGTTGGGCGTCTTCGCCGCTGGGGCGGTCGGCGTGACCAGGCCCGCGGTCACCCGCACCACCCGGCGCGGGTGGGGGGCGAAGTCCTCGGGCGCCAGGTGACAGGTGGCCAGCTCGTCCCAGACCACCAGGTCGCCCACCTCCCAGCGATGGCGGTAGGTGTAGTCGGGCGTGGCCATCAGGTTGAACAGGAAGGTCAGCAGCATGTGGCTTTCGCGCCGCCGCAGGCCCCGCACCGCCACGGTGTAGGTGGGGTTCACGAACAGGCTCTTGCGGCCGGTCACCGGGTGGGCGACGACCACCGGGTGCTCGCGGGCCGCGAACTCTTCCTCGAAGCGCTCCTGCACCTCCGGCGGATAGCGATGGAGCTGCATCACCGCGCGGTACTCCGCCCCGACCGTGTGCACCGCCGTCAAGGTCTCCAGCCAGCCTTGCAGGCTTGGCGAGAGGTAGTCGTAGGCGGCCGCCATGCTGGTCCAGGTGGTGCCGCCGCCGACGGGTGAGACCACCTCGGCGCGCAGGGTGGCGGCGCGCGGGATCTGGGCGGTGAAGGAGGAGTCGGTGTGCCAGGCCTGGAACTCGCTGGTGAACTCCCGCCGATCCAGCCTGTAGCGGCCTTCCTTCCTGGTCCCCTTGAGCGTCAGCCGCGCGTTGTCGTTGACGTCCAGCGAGATCGAGGAGTCGTTGGCGCCCAGGAACTTCAGCGGCGGCAGGGGCTCCAGCGGGCCGAAGATCTCGCTGAACCGCGACTGCTGCTCAAGGTCCATCGGCTGGTCGCGGAACACCAGCACGCCATGCTGCGCGAGCGCCTGGCGAATCTCCTCGGCGGCCGCCTCGGCCAGGGGCCGGCGGATGTCGACGCCCTCCACCTGGGCGGCGATGGATGTGGTCAGGGGCGTGATGCGCATCAGCTCTTCCTTCGCCCGCTAGGTCGCATCGCCGGCGCGAGCGCCCCAAGGCGGCGATCTCATCGTCTCATAAGGATTTGGCATCGGCCAAGGGCGTGTCAGTCGATGGCCCAGGCCTTGGCTTCCTCGACGGCGCGGCGCATGGGGCCGATGGCGGTCAACAGGAGCAGGACTGCGAGCGGCCCCAGAATTGCGTACTGCAGGGCGATGGCCTTGCCGACCGCCAGGGGATCCTTGAACAGGTATTGGGTCAGGGCCGCGGTGAAGGTCGGCCCCAGGCTGTAGGGGATCAGGGTCGAGAGCAGCAGCCAGATGGACGA
>Ga0075364_10001945_pt1 | contig 11504 bp, 9 predicted proteins | sample EndMetdeltDD1764_FD_71517 | JGI IMG/M metagenome (GOLD analysis project Ga0075364, IMG submission 71517) | Populus endosphere microbial communities from Tennessee, USA - Endosphere MetaG P. deltoides DD176-4 | ecosystem: Host-associated > Plants > Roots > Endosphere | place: USA: Tennessee... | reverse complement strand
GACGCGGCGATCCGCTCCAGCTCGGCATCACGGAACTCCAGCATCGCCACGACCTCACGCGCCTCAGCCTTCGCACGCTCACGAACCACATCACTCAAGACGTCCGTCCTGACAGCTGATGTGGTGGCCATACATCCAACCTAGACGCCACCACCGACACCCCGTTTCCGCTGCAACCAGAGGGTGTGGACAACCCAAAAAGGCGTCAGCGGCGAACGGCCCGATCGACGCGGTTGTGGTAGCGGTGACCAAGAATTCCGCCGCTGATGGCGAATACCAGGGTCACAACGACGACAGCGATGGCCGCGATGACGGCGCCCCAACTGAGATCGTCAGTCGAAATGGGGATGTTCGGCAGATCAACGCGCTCCAGCACGTTGTACTTGTTGCCGAAGATGGCGCCGAGCGCAATGGCGATGATGGTCACGATGAGGCCGATGCCCCACACGCCGACGCCTTGGCGACCTCCGTCGAACCGCGACATCCGGCCGGCCACATAGCCTCCCGCGAAGTACGCCAGCGCCAGGATGACCAGCAGGACGATCGCGGTCGAGATACCGATCGTGCCAGCTGAGCGCTCAGCGTCAGACTGGGTGACCTCGACCGAAGAACCGACTGCGGCCAGGATCGCGCCGACGATGCCGGCGAGCAGGATAGCCATGCCGATCGCGACGATCCATCCGAAGAACGCGGCACCGATGTTGAGCCCGCCGAACTTGTCTCGGGCTAGGTCGTCGTTGGGTTCGACGACGTGCCGCCGGTCTCGTCGTTCATCCTGGTCAGGGTCGTAGCTGGTCGCCCCGATGTCGTCGCTGTGCGTAGCCATGTCTGCTCCTCGAGGATCGAGCGGACCAGGTGGCCGCTACAGATACCTACCCCTGCACAGCCGATGCCAAACGATGGGGCACGGCAGAAGCATCATGAACGCGCAGCCGGCCGTTGGCTCAGTCCAGTGCAGTGTCGACCCATCCGACAAACGAGCTGCCGACGCCCGCAATCTCGTCGCGCCGGTTGCCGGGGAGCGGCCGCGGCAGGTCGGAGGGCTCATGGGAGTCGCAACTCACGTAGGTGAAGGTCGGCCACCACTTCTTCGGCCGCGCCTTCTCGGCAGAACCACAGACATCGCACACCAGATCGACCCACACCGGCTTTTGCCCGGTCCTGTTGGCGCGGGACTGGAGCAGCCATGGTGGCGGGTTGGCATCGATCTCAGCCAGCTGCGCTTCGGTGAGCTCCACGGGCAAGCCGTTCCGGGCGGCCATCTCCACAGGGATGTCCAGGCGCTGGGCAGCGGTGCGGCGAGTGATCATCGCCCTCAACGATAGTCCGGTGCCGCTCGAGCCCTGGTCAGGTGCCGTCTCCCGTCATCGTCGTGGGCGGCAACCAATCGGCCCCAAGGAGTTGCGCGAGCTCGGTGAGGCCGGTCGTGTCGCTTCCCACCGAGTCAGAGGCTGCGGCGATGCGCTCCACCATCACTTTGCCGACCTGCTCCTCGACCGTCCCCTCGGCATAAGCGATGCGCCACGGTGAAACCTGATGATCGCGATGGGTGCGTCCGGTCACCTGCCGTGCGGCGATGCCCGAGAAGCGGGCCTGGTGGAAGATGCCGACCCGCGGCTCAGTGCTCGCCTGGCGGCCGTCTGCGAGAGTCTCGCCGGAGTGCAGGCTGATCGAGGCGACCGTGGTGAAGACGCAGACCTTGGCGTGTCCGGTCTGGAATCGGAGCCGCTCGGCCTCAGGGTCGAACCGATCGCGGCCATAGATCGTGGCCACTTCGATGCCGGAGTCGCGCAACCGGTCGACGATGGGGTCGGCGGCGGTCGCGACGAACTCGACCGAGCATGCGACCTGGCGTTCGGACTGGACCTGCTGGGCGATCCACGCGACCGTCGAGTCGACCCGGATCAAGCCAGCCTTCTGCCGGAAGCGAAGAAGCGCGGCCCGGCCCTTCGCCACGCTTCGGCCGCGTCGCGCGATGTCCATCTCGCGACAGAACTCTCCCCACTCCGCCTCGTAGGCAGCTCGCTCCGTGGGCGTGAGCGTCACCGGCATGCCAGAGATCGGCACTGGCCCCCACGACGCCGCGCGGTGCAGCATCGCCGGCGGTCGCTGGTCGGCGAGCCAGCCGCGCACCAGTGTGAGGTCCGCCGCGCGTCGCGCAGGATCGGCTGTCCACGTGGCGCCGTAGCGGCCGTGCTCCACCCCCACGCCGTGGCGCTCGAGCGCAGAGGTGAACGCGGTACCGGGTTGCGTCGCCGAGGTCCACTCCCGCATCTGCTCGCCGAACACCTGTGCGTAGGCGGGAGCGAGGTACGGCAGTTCCAGTGGCGTGTGCCCGGGCGTTGCGGTCGTCGCGATGACGAACGGCGCCTTGTCATGCGGCTGCGCGTGCCCCGAGACCTTCACCCAGGCCTTCCAGCGCTTCGTTGTCGTACGTCGCAGCGCGTGGGCCTCGTCCGCGATGATGACGTCCCATGTGTGGTCCTTGACCTTCTCGAGCCTGTCCCACGTAATCACGACCCATTCCAGACCGCCGTCGCCCAGCGCGATGATAGTGCGGCACCAGTGGCCGATGGTGACGGCTGCAGGGCGGTCTGCCACCACCAGCACCCGTCCGGCGTTACGGAGGTCGCCGATGGCCGTCGCGCCGAGGACGGCCGAGATCGTCTTACCCACACCTGGCTCGTCGGCGAGGAGGAACAGTCGGCCGCCTCCGGCAGCATGTTCGGCGATCACGTCGGCCGCCTCGAACTGGATCCTCCGGGGCTCAAGAGCCCCCGTCGGCTCGGGGTGGGGCATCGGACGGTCGGGGTTCAGTGAGTTCTCGATGAACCGGCCGAGCGTGTAAGGCCCCGGGGCGTACGGAGTGAGGTGTGGAGGCAGGACGGGCCCGACGAACAGGTGGGTCTTCACCGCAGAGTGCCAGGTGGCGCCGTCGATCTGCGTTCCGTACGGGACGTCGAGCACCCAGACTCGCTCGCCCGGCTCGGCGACTGGCAACGGCATGTGCGGCTGTCGCGTTCCGCTACGGCGTGACGACGAGCTGCGCCGACGAGCACCGGATCGGCGAGGACTAACCACCCCTGGCCGCTAGCGGTGCGCCCGGCTCGTACTGAATTGACCCGCCCCAGTAGCGGTGAAATGACGCTATAGCGCTCCGCTACTCCGCAGCCGACAGCGTGAGAACCTCTCCTAAAAGCACGTAGGTCTGCAGGAACACAAAGCGCGCCTCTTGAACGGACACCTCCGAGTGGGTGCCTGCCGAACAGCGCTCGTAGAGATCCGACATCGCCCGCCTGATTCGATCGTGCCGACTCTTGGAAATGCCGACCGAATCGGTATACGCCTGCAGCCGGTTCAGCACGTTCTGCTCCGTCACCTTCAGGTCCACGCCGTTGTTCAGCTGATACGGATCTCCCTGCCCAGGGAAAAGGTGGTTGGCGCAGGCGTCAATTAGTCTGCGGCAGGTCGTAAGAGCTTGACTGACCGACTCGGGATCCCCGTCACGCAGTCGGTCCGAGACACGCTCGATCTTGGTAAGCGCAGATCCTCCGGCCTCAGCCAACGCTCCGTCGACGGTTACCTGCGTCGAAGCGAAGAGGGTGGCCTGTAAATCGCTGAACATCAATTCGTGATAGATGTCGACAACCATGTCGTACACAGTGGCTACGACCCGCCCGCAAATTCCTTCGAGCACACCTACCGTCTCGGCCTTCCCCGTGATCCTCTGATCGTGCTCGCGGCCCGCAATCGAAGCCCATTCGCCAGAATAGTTGCCTCCCCCACGAAGCGCCTCGATTGCCTGGCTGGAAGAAGTCATCAATGCCTCAATCTCCGCCACCGAAACTGCGTATAACTTGGTCTTCGCGGAGTCGCTCCACCGCCCGGCGCGTGTGACCCATCGTCCAGCCGACCCGTCGGTCGGGTAGCCCTCGCGCTCGAATGACAGGAACTCACAGAGATCGTCATGTCCTACCAGGCGCGCAAGACGACTGGCCTTCAGGACAATCTCGGAGGCTTTGATGCGCTTCAGCTCCACATCCTCGAGCAGAGCCGATGCCAGATCGAGAGCCTCACGTTGACGATTCATGAAGCCATGAGACCACGAGCACTGGTCAAGAGCGGTGAAATGACTTGCGAAGGTGAATCTTGTTGAACCCTACCTTTCAGTCACCTAACAGAGCGGCCAAGTGCGTCAACAGGAGATTGACCTGTTGCTCCATTAGTCCCGCTCGTTCTCGGCTCAGGTCGTCGAACTCGCCGTGGGCAGCTGCGTTGCGTAGGCCACCCATTTGCTCGATGTCTTTCACACCTTGTTTTGAAAGAAGCTCCGCGGCGCGAAGAGTCTTCGCGTAACTCGAGATCGACCCTTTGCCTTCGATGGCCAATTGACGCTGCTCGACCGCACCCCGGAGAGCAGTCTCAAGAGCAGCGCCTGCTAAGACGATCGGCGCTGCTGGGTGGACGCGCCTGTCGGAGTTGAGCACGCGTACCTGGTCCATGACGTCTGTGGTTGCCACGAGTCGGGCGTTCTGCCCCGAGCTCCCAACAACCTCAGTCAATCCAGAATCGACCTGCTGCGCCCAGGCAATGAGGATCTCGCCCACCCCGCGGACACGATGTTCCACAGGCTTACTCCCGGTTTCGAGAATCGCCTCAGCTTGCCGCGCCCAGGTCGACGTCTGCCCGGCGAACGTTCGCAGAAACTCGATGCTGGCTGCGCCACGTGCATGAATTGCAGGCCGCTGCGAGATGTCATCGGCCCACCACGTCGAATTTGCGGCCGTGGTTTGTGGCTTCCATTGCATTCCGGACTGCAGCTCTTCCGCGAGGCGTCTGGCTTCGGCGACAATCTCGTCTGTTGACTTCACCCTTTGACCTTAAGAGACCACCACGGCCGTAACCGGCAGGTCGGAACAATCGGATGCCGTGCCTGGATCGACTCGCGAAAATTCATCCAGACCGGGGGCCACGTTGGGCCGCATTGCGCACTAGCGGGGGTATGACGTTAACACCGCGGAGGCAATATGAGTCACGACAGCGCCGCTACATGGCAGGGCGACTCGTGGTCTATATCCACCATCGTCACCCTGCCAAGCGGTGGTCCCAATTGCGGCTCGTCTAGCCCTTGCCGAGAGTCTTACCTGCCTTCGACTTGGCAGGCTTTGACGATCCGCTAGTTGCCAGTGCCTTTCCCGCCTTGGACAGCGCCCCCTTGCTGGGCTTTCCGCCACTCTTCGCCATTCACACTCACCTCCCTCCGCTCTGAACTCCTGTTCTAGCTGAGAGATCCGACAGAACGAGCGGAGGAATGCTGATCGCTGGCCTAGGCGGGGACGGAGTTTAGTCGGCTGGACCGCTCAGACGAGTCAACAGCGTCTCAGTTTGCTGACCACTCGCCGAGCAGTGACGCAACATTCTGCCGTCCAAACAGAAGGTTGCGACCTAGAGGATGGTCACTCGCTAGAAGGAATCCTCAGCGGCATTAGAAGCCGGGACCGAACATCTTCGACAGTTACGCCCCCACCGGTCCTAATCCGCAGTAGCGTTTGCGCCGCGCGTCATGATCGCTTGCCTGAGAGGCTGCGAAGTAGACCTCGTCACTTAAGCGCGATCTAGGAGTGAAGATGCAATACCTCTTGGCAATCGTTGCCGTCCTGGTTGTCCTCGGACTAATGATCCAATACTGGTACATCTGCTTGCTCGTAGCAGTCGCTTTAATATCGCCCCGAATCGTCCGGCACATCCGAATGAAGCGATACTTCGCGAGCGAAAGTTTTCTCGCCCATAAGGAAGCAGTCGCTGGCGTAGTTGAGGAGCACAACGAGGTCGCCGCCTACACAACTGAGATCCGTACAAGCGGGACTTTTGAGCTCGGCGCATCGTCCACAGGCACCCAAGCACATCTGGCGACCTCCGAGAACACCAGCCGCCACGCACACCGGCGGGACAGGAACGTCGCCGACTACGCTTCTTCTAATGTGCATAACTGCTCGCTCCAAGTCGTTCGGAACGCCGCGTCGGATCCCTTGAAGTACCTGACAAAATACTTCAACATCAGGCCGACCGAAACAACGCTTGAGGATGTCGAGGGCCTTGGGGAGAGCGTCTCCCGGCTGGAGGCCGCCGTCGCGAACCTCAAGCGGCGCGAGGACGATATCTCGACCAACGTCAACCCACCGGCGTTCATCCTCAAGCACTATTCGGACGAGTTCATGAAGCAGGTCGGTGTCCACCTCACTCCCATAGCCGTGCCCTACCCGGAGTACCGGTTTGAATACGTGAGCGCCGGCGGGAACAGCTCTCAGCGAACCCTCGTGACTCTCAATACCCCAACTATCGATGCTTTGATCGAGCTGCTGTCTGAGAAAATCCGCTTCGCCAAGAGCGCGGCAGGGCAGCGAGCGTTGATGACGGCAAAGCTCCGCGGATTTATCAAGGAGCGCGACCATTTCTCGTGCCAACAGTGCGCCGCCTCGGTCGCCATCGAGCCCAACCTCCTCTTGGAGGTCGACCACATCATCCCTGTCTCCAAGGGAGGCTTGTCGGAGGTAACGAACTTGCAAACCCTGTGCTGGCGCTGCAATCGGACGAAGTCGAACAAGTTACCCACCATGTAGGCCACGGGCCAATGAATCGGTAGAACCTGCGGAAGACTCGGCGGCTGATCCCCGAGTTCCTCAACCGGGCTGAGCCGCTGCTTGGCTCGTCTGGCCGTCGGTCAAATTGCCCACGCGGCGCATCGATCTGGGCGAAATGCCCGCAATCTTCTCAGTTCAGGCCGCGCCCGCGCCCACCTGTCGGGAACGAAGGGCTCGCGTGACCGGGCCCGGCACCTCAGCCACGAAGAAGGCCGCGCCGCAAGCCTCAGGCCCGCTTCCGCAGCAGATAAACATCCATGATCCAGCCGACGCGGGTCTTGACGTCGATGCGCGCGGTCAGGACGTCGACCGCGACCTCGACGACCCGGCCGCTGACCAGGCGCTCGTCGACGGTGCCGAGGTTGGCGCCCCACCAGATGTCCCACGACTCGAAGCCCTCGAGGTCGATCGTCGAGTTGAGCATCACCAGGATGTTCTCGGCACCGGAGTCGCGCGCCTCGTGCAGTCGCCGGCCGGTCGTGACCAGGATCGGCTGGCCGATGTCGTGCAGCACGATGCGGTGCCGGGCCGCCAGCATCTGCAGGCTCGAGATACCCGGCACGACGTCCCACTCGGCCTCGACGGCGCCGCGCGCGAGCACCTTCTCGACGATGCGGATCGTCGAGTCGTAGAACGCCGGATCACCCCACACCAAGAATCCGACGTCGCCCTCGTGCTCGAGGATCGCGGCCTCGTACGCCTCGGCCCGGGCGTCATGCCAGTCGACCACGGCCTGGTCGTAGTCGGACGGCTCGCGGTCACGGTCGGGGTCGCGCACCGCGATGACCGGCGGGACGTCGTCGAGGTGATGCTCGAGCAGCGCCTGACGTGCGGCCAGCAGCGGATCGGGAGAACCGTCCGGGCGCGGCTTGTCGGCGGTGATGAAGTAGTCGACCGAGCGCAGGGCCCGGACGGCCTCGATCGTCACCTGGTCGGGATGACCGGCGCCGATGCCGATGACCCGGATGCGCCTCACCCGCGGTCCTCCAGGTCACCTTCGATGTCGAGGTAGACCTGCTGCATCTCGGCCAGCAGGTCCGGGTCGGGCTCTGCCCACAGATCGCGGTCGGCGGCCTCGTTGAGCCGTTCGATGATGCCGCGAAGCGCCCAGGGGTTCGACTTCTTCATGAACTCCTGGTTGGTCTCGTCGAGCACGTACTCCTTGGCGAGGGTCTCGTACATCCAGTCGTGGACGACGCCGGTCGTCGCATCGAACCCGAACAGGTAGTCGACCGTCGCGGCGAGCTCGAACGCCCCCTTGTAGCCGTGGCGCTGCATCGCGCCGATCCAGCGCGGGTTGACGACGCGGGCGCGGAACACCCGCGTCGTCTCCTCCTGCAGCGTGCGGGTGCGGACGGCGTCGGGCGAGGTCGAGTCGCCGACGTACGCCTTGGGGTCCTGGCCCGTCAGCGCGCGGACCGTCGCAACCATCCCGCCGTGGTACTGGAAGTAGTCGTCGGAGTCGGCGATGTCGTGCTCACGGGTGTCGATGTTCTTGGCCGCGACCGCGATGCGCCGGTAGTTGGCGCGCATGTCGTCGGCCGCCGGGGCGCCGTCGAGGTCGCGACCGTAGGCGAAACCGCCCCACGCCGTGTAGACCTCGGCGAGGTCGGCGTCGTTCTTCCAGTTTCCGGCCTCGATGACCTGCAGGATGCCCGCGCCGTACGACCCGGGCTTAGACCCGTAGATACGCGTCGTCGCGCGACGCTGGTCACCGTGCTCGGCCAGGTCGGCCTGGGCGTGGGCCCGGACGAAGTTGCGGTCGTCGGGCTCGTCGAGCTCGGCGACCTGCGTGATCGCGTCGTCGAGGATGGCGATGACGTGTGGGAACGCATCGCGGAAGAACCCGGAGATGCGGACCGTCACGTCGATGCGGGGCCGTCCGAGCTCGTCGAGCGGGACGACCCGCATGCCGTTGACCCGGCGAGAGGCTGGGTCCCACTCGGGCTCGACGCCGATCAGCGCGAGCACCTCGGCGATGTCATCGCCGGACGTCCGCATGGCCGACGTGCCCCAGACCGAGAGCCCCACCGAGCGTGGGTACTCGCCGGTGTCGGCGAGGTGCCGCTCGATCAGGGAGTCGGCCATCGATCGTCCGGTCTCCCACGCGAGCCGCGACGGGACGGCCTTGGGATCGACCGTGTAGAAGTTGCGCCCCGTCGGCAGGACGTTGACGAGTCCGCGCAATGGCGAGCCCGACGGGCCGGCCGGGATGAAGCCGCCGTCGAGAGCGTGCAACACGTGGTCGAGTTCGTCGGTGGTCTGCGCCAGCCGCGGCACGACCTCGGTCGCCGCGAACTCCAGGACGCTGACGACATCGGGGACATCGGTCAGCGTGCGCGCGACGGAGGCGTCCCAGTCGGCGTCTTCCATCGCCAGGACGAGCGAGCGGGCCTGCTCCTCGATCTCGTCGATCGCGCCGATATGCCCGTCACCCTCCTTGAGGCCCAGTGCGGAACGCAGGCCGGGCACGGCTCCGGTCTCGCCGCCCCAGATCTGGCTGGCGCGCAGGATCGACAGCACCAGGTTGACCCGGGCTTCGCCGACCGGCGCCTGACCGAGGACGTGCAGCCCGTCGCGGATCTGCGCGTCCTTGATCTCGCACAGCCAGCCGTCGACGTTGAAGATGAAGTCGTCGAAGTCGTCCTCGTCCGGGATGTCGTCGAGGCCGAGGTCGCGGTGCATCTCCGCCGCACGCATGTGGGTCCAGATCTGCGAGCGGATCGCCGGCAGCTTGGCCGGGTCCATCGCCGCGATGTTGGCGTACTCGTCAAGCAGCTGCTCGAGCTTGGCGATGTCGCCATAGCTCTCGGCGCGGGCCATCGGCGGGATCAGGTGGTCGACGATCGTGGCGTGGGCGCGGCGCTTGGCCTGGGCCCCCTCACCCGGATCGTTGACCAGGAACGGGTAGATCAGCGGCAGGTTGCCAATCGCGGCGTCGGTGCCGCACGCCGCCGACAGCGCCGCGTTCTTGCCCGGCAGCCACTCCATCGAGCCGTGTTTGCCGAGGTGGACGACGGCGTGGGCACCGAAGGCCTCCTCGACCCAGCGATAGGCCGCCAGGTAGTGGTGCGAGGGCGCCATATCGGGATCGTGGTAGATCGCAACGGGGTTCTCGCCGTAGCCGCGGGGCGGCTGGATCATCAGGATGACGTTGCCGGCACGGATCGTGGCCAGCACGATCTCCGCCCCACCATCAGGCCCAGTGTCATTCACAAAGAGCTTGCCGGGAGCCGGCCCCCACGCCTCGAGCATCGCGGCGCGCAGATCGGGGTGGAAGTTCTCGAACCAGCCGGCGTACTGCGCGGCGGGGATGCGGACGTGACTCTCGGTCAGCTGCACCTGGGTCAGCCACTCCTCGTCCTGCCCACCGGCCGCGATCAGCGCGTGGATCAGCGCGTCACCGGCCTCGGTCAGGTCGTCGAGCTCGAGGCCGGGGATCTCTCCCGGAGCGCCGAGGTCGTATCCGGCGTCGCGCATCTCGCGCAGCAGGCGGATCGTCGAGACGGGGGTGTCGAGGCCCACGGCGTTGCCAACCCGGCTGTGCTTGGTCGGGTACGCCGACAACATCAGGACGATCTTCTTGTCGGCGGCCGGCAGGTGGCGCAGGCGGGCGTGGGCGATCGCGATGCCGGCGACGCGGGCGCTGCGCTCGTCATCGGCGACGTAGCGGGGCAGGCCGTCCTCGTCGATCTCCTTGAACGAGAACGGCGCGGTGATGACGCGTCCGTCGAACTCCGGGATGGCGATCTGGTTCGCGGAGTCGAGCGGGGTCACACCGTCGTCGGACGCCGCCCAGTCGTCACGGCTCGAGGTCAGGCACAGTCCCTGCAGGATCGGGATGTCGAGCGCCTTCATGCGCGCGACGTCCCACGACTCGTCGTCGCCGCCGGCGCTCACGGTGCCGGGCTTGGTGCCGCCGGCCGCCAACACCGTCACGATCAGGGCGTCGAGCGTGCCGAGCTCATCGAACAGCGCATCGGGGGCTGCCCGCAGGGACGAGCTGAAGATCGGGACGCCGACCGCCTCGCCCGTCGCGTCGATCGCATCGGCCAGGGAGTGGGCGAAGCCGCTGTTGCCGGACGCCTCATGGGCCCGGTAGTACAAGACCCCGATCCGCGGAAGGTCGGTGCGCATCTCGGGTCGGGTCGCCACGCCCCAGTCGGGCAGCACCGCCGGGGGTTCGAAGCCCTCACCCGTCAGCAGGATCGTGTCGGATAAGAAGGCGTGCAGCTGCGTGAGGTTCTCCGGCCCGCCCTCGGCGAGGTAGACGTGCGCGTCGGCCGCGATGCCGATCGGGACGGTTGACTGCTCCATGAGCTCGGCGCTCGGAGTCTGCTCGCCGCCGAGCACGACGATCGGCTTGCCGAGGTCGCGGATACGCCAGAAGCCCGAGCACAGGTCCTGCGGCGAGCCGAGGATCCGGGCCACGATGAGATCGGCCGATTCCAGCGCTTCGGCCATCTCGGTGTGCGCCGGCCGCGACGGGTTGGCGTACGTGTAGTCGGCTCCGGAGGCCCTCGCCGAGAGCAGGTCGGTGTCGGACGTGGACAGCAGCGCGATGCGGGTCATGTTCCTCCTCGGGGTTCTCGCCCCGGTGTGGTGGGTTGCTCCACGCCCAGTGTCTGGCTGGGCCCCCTCACGGGGACGCCTCACAGTGGCGGAACCGCTCCGGACTCGCACCGGATTCCTGCGGCGTGGACATCTCGACCAGGGTACCGCCCGGATGGCGCTCGCTGGTCGACGTCGGCGTATGCCGATATGCTTTGCCATATGCGCACCACCATGAATCTGCCCGACGACCTGTATCGCGCTGCTCGCATCCGCGCTGCCGAAGAAGGCCGCACCGTCACCTCGCTGCTC
>Ga0075364_10001944_pt1 | contig 11509 bp, 10 predicted proteins | sample EndMetdeltDD1764_FD_71517 | JGI IMG/M metagenome (GOLD analysis project Ga0075364, IMG submission 71517) | Populus endosphere microbial communities from Tennessee, USA - Endosphere MetaG P. deltoides DD176-4 | ecosystem: Host-associated > Plants > Roots > Endosphere | place: USA: Tennessee... | reverse complement strand
GCATCGAACGGCGAATGGAAGCAGACGGCGTGCATCCTGTGCGAGTGCAACTGCGGGGTCGAGGTTCGCCTCGGCGGCGACACCGGTCGCCGCTTCGAGCGGATCCGCGGCGACAAGGCCCACCCCGCGTCGAAGGGGTACACGTGTGAGAAGGCGCTGCGCCTCGACCACTACCAGAACGGCTCGCCGCGCCTGACCGCTCCATTGCGCCGCCGTGCGGACGGCACGTTCGAGGAGATCGACTGGGACACCGCGATCCGTGAGGTCGCCGAGCGCTTCGCCGCCGTCCGCGATGCCTACGGCGGCCCGAGCATCCTCTACTACGGCGGCGGCGGACAGGGCAACCACCTCGGCGGCAGCTACGCGGGCGCGACGCTGCGCGCCCTCGGCGCGGTGTACAAGTCGAGCGCACTCGCGCAGGAGAAGACCGGCGAGTTCTTCGTCAACGGGCGGATGCTCGGTGCGATGGTGCGCGGCGACTTCGAGCACACCGAGGTGGCCGTGTTCGTCGGCAAGAACCCATGGCAGTCGCACGGGATACCTCGGGCCCGCACGACGCTGAAGGAGATCGCCAACGACCCGGCGCGCAGCATGATCGTGCTCGACCCGCGCCGCACGGAGACCGCCGAGCTGGCCGACTTCCACCTCCAGGTCCGTCCCGGCACCGACGCGTTCTGCCTCGCCGCGATGGTGGCCGTCCTCGTGCAGGAGCGGTTGATCGACAGGGCCTGGCTGGCCGACAACGCCACGGGTCTCGACGAGATCGAGTCTTTGTTCGGTGCGATCGATGTCGCCGACTACGCCCGCCGCTGCGGCGTCGACGAGGAGCTGATCCGTGCCGCCAGTCGTCGGATCGCGGAGGCGCGCAGCGTCGCCTTCTTCGAGGATCTCGGTGTGCAGATGAACCTGCACTCGACGCTGAACAGCTGGCTGGAGAAGCTGATCTGGGTGCTGACAGCGAACCTCGGCGTGCAAGGCGGGATGTACGCGCCGACGAGCCTTGTCGCGCTGGCCCGCCCCGACAAGCGTGCCGCCGGCGGTGGCAGTGGCGGTTCACGGGTCAGCCCGGTCGTCGGCGCGCGCATCATCAGCGGGCTGATCCCGTGCAACGTGATCCCGGACGAGATCCTCACCGATCACCCCGACCGCTACCGGGCCCTGCTCGTCGAGAGCGGCAACCCGATGCACTCGCTGGCCGACACGCAGCGGATGCGCGAATCGCTGGAGGCGCTCGACCTCGTCGTCGTCATCGACGTCGCCATGACGGAAACGGCGCGGCTCGCCGACTACGTGTTGCCGGCCCCCTCGCAGTACGAGAAGTGGGAAGCGACGTTCTTCAACTTCGAGTTCCCGCACAACGTGTTCCACCTCCGCCGACCGGTCGTCGATGCGCCGGCGGGCCCACTGCCCGAACCCGAGATCCACGCCCGGCTGGTCGAGGCGCTCGGCGCCTTGAACGCCGACGATCTCGCCCCGTTGCGCGAAGCGGCAGCAGCCGGCCGAGCCGAGTTCGCCGACGCGTTCTTCGCCGCAACCGGAGCAAACCCGGCGCTCGGCGCGCTCGCTCCGATCGTCCTCTACCGCACGCTCGGCCCGACGCTGCCGAACGGCGCCGCGTCGGCCGCGATCCTGTGGGGTGCAGCCCATCGCTGTGCGCTCGGTTTCGAGCAATCGGTGCGCCGCGCCGGCTTCACCGGCGAGGGCCTGGCGTTGGGCGAGGCGCTGTTCGACGCGATCCTCGCCAGCCCGTCCGGCGTCACGTTCGCGATCGACGAATGGTCAGAGGTCGCCGGCCGGATCGGCCACGCCGACGGGCGAGTACAACTGGTGATCGAGGACTTGGTCGACGAGCTCCGCGGCCTCGCAGCCGAATCCGCCGATCAGCGTCCGGCCGAGTACCCGCTCGTGCTGTCGGCCGGCGAGCGGCGCTCGTTCACCGCCAACACGATCATCCGTGACAGCACGTGGCGCAAGCGCGACAGCGACGGCGCGCTGCGGGTCAACCCGCTCGACGCGGCGACGTTCGGCGTCACCGATGGCGGGCCTGCGTTGCTGACGACCGCGCGCAACAGCGCGGTGGTGACCGTCGAGGTCACCGAGATCATGCAACCGGGACATGTCTCGCTGCCGAACGGCATGGGCCTCGACGAACCATCGGTCGACGACGACGAGCCCAAGCTCGTGCGCGTCGGTGCCGCCCCGAACGACTTCACCGACAACTCCCGCCGCGACCCAGTCGCCGGAACCCCGTGGCACAAGTTCGTCCCCGCGCGGATCGAGCCCGTCCCGGTCTGACACTCTGAGTCCCTGACCGGATTCGCACGTCATGTCGTGATGGATGCCGGACCTTCGACGGCCGCTGGGCCACGTGGAGGCGGGTTGTAGATTGCTTCGGTGACCGAGCCGCCGGCCCCGACAGCCACGGTCGCGACTGGTGCGGGTTGCGAGGTTCCACTGCCTGCCAACGCTGTCGAGTTCCAACTGGGGCATCGTCACGCGCTCGACGGATTTCGCGGGGTCGCTGTGCTGATGGTGCTCGTCGGGCACGCCGGATTTCCTCGAGTGGCCCGCGCAGCGACATCGGGTGTCTCATTGTTCTTCGTGCTCAGCGGGTTCCTGATCACGTCGCTCCTGGTGCGGGAGGCCACGACGGGTCGGGTGCGTCTGGCCTACTTCTACGCGCGGCGGGCATTGCGCCTCCTGCCGGCGTTGGCGGTCTGCGTGGCGGCCGTCTCGGTCTGGTGTCGTTACGACCGGTCCGTGTCCGCGCCGTCGATTTCGGCGCTGTACCTGTCGAACATCCTCATGGGCTCCGGGCATCTCCTGGGCGTGTTCTCTCACACGTGGTCGCTGTCGATGGAGGAGCAGTTCTATCTGGCGTGGCCGGTAGTGCTCGTCGTGGCGTTGCGCCGCTCGCGCCGTTGCGCCACCGCGACGGCGGTCGTCGGAGCCGTGCTGTCGGTGGCGATCGCTGTCGTGCTGGTGGCAACCGATCGGCAGGGCGTTCACTGGGAACGCGTCCGTTTCTCTCCTGACACGAGGGCCTATGGGCTGTTCATCGGCTGTGCGCTGGCGTTGACCGTGTCGCGGATCTCCTACCGCAGCGCGAGGGCGCTCGCGGTCCCCGCCGTCGTGGCATGTGCTGTTGCATCGACCCGAACGGGTGAGTCGGCGGCGCAGTACCTCGTGTGGCGCCCACTCGTGACGATTGCCGCAGCCGTCATCATTGTGGCCCTCCTCGACGACACGACCCTGATCAGCCGGGTGGTTGCAGCGCGCCCGCTCGCGTACGTCGGGAAGATCAGCTACGCGCTCTACCTCTGGCACTTCCCTGTCCTCGCGATCGTCGCGGCGCACCTCCCGAGGGTTTCGATGGGGATTCGGGCCGTCGTGGCGATCGGACTCAGCGCTGTGTTCTCGGTGCTCTCGTATCACGCCCTCGAACTGCCGTTCCTTCGACTTCGAGCGCGGTTCCGCAGCGTATGAACCGATCGACGAGTCGAACCAGGCTCGAACCCAGGTGGTCCTGGGCCGGATAATTGTTACTATGGCGGTAGTGGAAATCATCCGCACCGCCAGCCGTGCCACCCAGGTGGTCACAAAGGACTCCCGATGACTGCGTTCGATCTCGATCTCAGCAAGTACAGCCTCGGTTGGAACGACGAGGTCGAGTACTCGTTCAAGTCCGAGAAGGGCTTGAACGACCGCGTCGTCGACCAGATCTCGTGGTGGAAGGGCGAGCCGAAGTGGATGACCGACTTCCGCCTGAAGAGCCTGCGCACCTTCGACCGCAAGCCGATGGAGCCGTGGTTCGCGGTCAACATGCCCGACCTCGACTATCAGGACATCTACTACTACCTGCGCCCGAGCGCGGAGCAGACCGACGACTGGGACGACCTGCCCGAGCAGATGAAGGCCACCTACGAGAAGCTCGGCATCCCCGAGGCCGAGCGCAAGTACCTCGCCGGCGTCACCTCGCAGTACGACTCCGAGGTCGTCTACCACCGCAACCGGGTCGAACTCGAGGAGCAGGGCATCCTGTTCTGCGACATGGACACCGCCCTGCGCGAGTACCCCGAGCTGGTCAAGCAGTACTTCGGCACCGTCATCCCTCCCGGTGACAACAAGTTCTCGGCGCTCAACTCGGCCGTGTGGAGCGGTGGCTCGTTCATCTACGTGCCGCCGGGCGTCAACTGCGAGATGCCGCTGCAGGCGTACTTCCGCATCAACACCGAGAACGCCGGCCAGTTCGAGCGCACACTGATCATCGCCGACGAGGGCAGCCAGGTTCACTACATCGAAGGTTGCTCGGCCCCGGTGTACACCAACGATTCGCTGCACTCGGCTGTCGTCGAGATCATCGTCAAGCCCAGCGCTCGCGTCACGTACACGACGATCCAGAACTGGTCACCGAACGTCTACAACCTGGTCACCAAGCGGGCCCGGGTCGAGGCCGAAGGCCACATGGAGTGGATCGACGGCAACATCGGGTCGCGCCTGACGATGAAGTACCCGAGCGTGTACCTGATGGGCCCGAAGGCCACGGGCGAAGTGCTGTCGGTCGCGTACGCCGGCGCCGGCCAGCACCAAGACGCCGGGGCCAAGATGGTCCACGCCGCTCCCGAGACGACGAGCAAGATCGTGTCGAAGAGCATCAGCAAGGACGGTGGCATCACCACCTACCGCGGCCTTGTGCGCGTCGAAGACGGCGCCTACGGCTGCAAGAGCCATGTCCAGTGCGATGCGCTGATCCTCGACGACGACTCGAAGAGCAACACGTTCCCGTACATGGAAGTCGGCGAGCGCGACGCGCAGATCGGCCATGAGGCCACCGTCTCCAAGATCGCCGACGAGCAGCTCTTCTACCTCATGTCCCGCGGCCTGTCACAGGAGCAGGCGATGGGCATGGTCGTCAACGGCTTCATCGAGCCCGTCACCCGCACCCTTCCGATGGAGTACGCCGTCGAGTGGAGCCGCCTGATCGAGCTGCAGATGGAAGGCAGCGTCGGGTAACGCCGTCCGCCGCACGGATCGGCCGCGGATCGGCCGCGGATCGAGGAATTCCGCCAGAAATTGTTACGAAACGATTACAACGCGGGGCGTTGTGGGTACGGCAGGGTCGACTCGGCTCGTTTGAGCCAAAGGTCGATCACCACCCGAGGAGTACCCCAATGACCCAAGTCGATTCCACCACAGATACGGACACTGCCGAATCCACCGCTGCCGCACCGAGCAACGTCAGCCGCCGCGCATGGCTGGGCCTCGCAGGTGCCGGGCTGGCAGGAGCGGCCGTGTTGAGCTCAGCCAAGGGGGCTGCCGCAGTCGACACTGATCCCGTGCTGGTTGGCGGCACATGGGAGGGTGACACAGCAACGAGCTTCGAGAACACCACCGTGACGGCTCCGGTCGACGGCCCGGCCAGTGCCGTGGTTGGGCTCATCGAGTCAGCGACCAACGGAAGCCCAGCAATCATCGGTCGGACCGCTGGCGACGGCCATGGCGTGGCCGGCGTGGTCGACAAGCTCGACAGCCCGACAGCCGCGACGTCGGGTGTCCACATGGGAACCGGCGCCGGCGTCCAGGGCGAGAACCAGGCAGCCGACGTCCCGGACGACGGCCCGGCCAACGGCGTGAAGGGCGATATCACCGAGGCGACGAACGGCAGCGCCGCTGTCCTCGGAACCACCGCGGGCGGAGGGCACGCGATCGCAGGCATCATCGACGAGACCGCGCCCAACATCGCCGCTGCGACCTTTGGCCAGCACGGAGGCCTTGGGGCCGGCGTCGGAGGCGTCTCCGCCGACGGCTACGGCGGCGAGTTCGCGGGTGGCATGGCTGCGCTGCGCCTGATCCCAACGGATGTCGCCGGGCCACCGACTGGTGACGACCACTTACGAGGCGAACTCGTCGTCGACGGCGTCGGCGATGTGTGGTTCAACGTTGATGACGGAGCAAACTTCACCCGGCTCAACTCGCAAGGCGGCACGACTCTGCTCGTCGATCCCAAGCGCGCCTACGACTCGCGTAAGACCGGTGGCAAGTTCACGTTCGCCGAGATTCGCAAGGTGAACCTCGTTCCGGCCGGCGTTCCGGCTGGTGCCCGTGGCGCCGTGATCAACCTCACGGTCACCGAGACCGATGCCGGTGGATACGTGACGGTGTTCAACGGTGACTCGGTGACGAAGCAACCAGAGTCGTCCTCGATCAACTGGAAGTTGCCGGACACCGACATCGCCAACTCGATCCCCGTCGCGATCGGAGCCGACGGCTCCGTCAAGGTGTACGCCAACTCCGTGACCCACGTCGTCATCGACGTGATCGGTTACATCCTCTGACCGATCGGGGCCCGGGCGCGACATGCGCGCCACGGGCCCCACGTTCGGCTGACGATCCGAGAGCCTTCACACCGACGGCGTCGACCCACGTTTCAAACCTCGTTGCCCGGCTGTTGAACCATCGATGTTGCTGGCAGAATGGCGTCATGCCGATGCGTCAGGAGTGCAAGAACTTCGAGAGTCGCACCTACGCGAACGGCGAAACCGTGCGCAAGTGCAACCTGGACCTTGCCCCCGACGCACCCTGGCGGTGCCCGGAGAACTGCAAGGGTTACGAGCGTCGGCTTGCCGACGCGGCATGGGCGTACGGCTCACTCGTCACCCCACCGACGCCGACCGAGCCGCCCGGCCTCGACGATGGCTCTGCCGCGGCCGTGCTCGACGAAGCCGAGGACTACATCAACCAGATCGGCAAGCAGGTGATGGCCGAGATGCAGGCCGGCAAGCCGCCGCTGCCACCCGAGTCGCGGGGGCTACGCGGCTTCTTCAAGCGCAAGCGCTAGGTCGCTGTGCCGACCATTCCGCTGTCGGAGAGCTTGATCGGCACGTGGGAGCTGATCTCGCGCCTCGATCGCACGAGCACAGGCGAACGACGCATCGAGCCAACGCTCGGCGAAGACCCGATCGCCTTGCTGATCTACGACCGCGGCGGTCATTTCGCGGCCCAGTTCATGAAGCGCGACCGTGGCGTCAACTCCGAGCTCGGCGCGACCACCGGCAGTGCACCGATGGGGAACAACACACGCGCCCTGGGAGGCTACGACGCCTACTTCGGTACGTACACGATCGACGACGCGAACGGCACAGTGACGCAAACCCTCACCGCTGCGCTGTCGCCGGAGAACGTCGGACAAGTGCTCACCCGCGAGATGACAGTCGATGGAGACACGCTCACGATCGAGATCGCGATGACGGACAGTGCGGGCACCATCACTCGCACGCTGACCTGGGCGCGGGTCGGCTGACGGCGTTCGGATCCGGCGACGGCGCCCGGGGAATTTCTCCTACGCGGACAGTAGAATTCCCCCGTGCCTGCACTGACCTCGGAACCGAATCTGCGCGAGGTGGTGCGGAACCTGCGCTGTTCCGACACTGCCCAACGGCTTGCCGCGCTCGATCGGTTCACAGCGGCGCCGATGCCGAGCCCCCAACAGGAGATCTGGCGCTACAGCCGCATCGCTGAACTCGACCTCGATCGATTCGCCTACGGGGAGCTGTCGACGACGGTCTCCGGCGCGGGCGACGTGCAGGTCGACGACGTCCCGATCGATACCGACGATGAGCTCGATCTGTTCGCCGACCTCAACCGCGCGCTGAGCACCGTCGTCCATCTCCGTGTTCCGCGCGGCCGAATCGTCGAGCAGCCGATCGTCATCACCCACGAGCTGAACACCGCCGGCGCCGCCTGCTTCCCCCGCCTGGTGATCGACGCCGGCGAAGACAGCGAGATCACAGTCATCGAGCGGTTCACGTCCAGCGACGGAACTTCGGGATTCATGGCCCCGGTTCTGCGAGTCAACGCCGCCCAATCGGCGCGGATCAAGTACTTGTCGGTGAACGACCTCGGCAGCAACGTCTGGCAGATCGCCAACCAGCAGTCGGTGGGTGAGCGCGACTCGACGACGCTGCTGTCCACCGTTGCCCTCGGCGGCGAATACGCACGAGTGCGCACGCACGCCAAGCTCGTCGGGCAGGGTGGCAGCACGCGGCAGGTCGCGCTGTATTTCGCCGATGGCTCGCAGATGCACGACTTCCGCACGACACAGGAGCACGTCGCGCCGAAGACGACGAGCGATCTGCTGTTCAAAGGCGCCGTCAACGACGTCGCCAGCAGCGTCTACACAGGCCTGATCAAGATCGGCCCCGACGCCCGCGGCACGCAGGCGTTCCAGACCAACCGCAACCTGACGCTCAGCGACGGCGCGTGGGCCAAGAGCGTGCCCAACCTGGAGATCGACACCAACGACGTCAAGTGCAGTCACGCCAGCACCGTCGGCCCGATCGACGAGGATCAGCGCTTCTATCTCGAAAGCCGCGGCATCCAGCCCGAGATCGCCGAGCGCTTGGTCGTGCTCGGCTTCTTCGACGAGGTGCTCGAGCAGCTGCCCGTCGGCAGCCTCGCCGGCGAGCTGCGTGAACGGATCGGCAAGAAGCTGCACAAGGCGGTCATCCCAGGCGTGCTCGGAGTTCTAGCGTGAGCGGTCAGGTGGTGTGCCGGTTCGACGAGATCGCCGATGGAACCGCGCGCCGGTTCGACGTCGAGGGTCGCAGCGTTGCCGTCGTGCGCATCGGCGAAGCCGTGTATGCGATCGGCGACACGTGCAGCCACGCCAACATCTCGCTCAGCGAGGGCGAAGTGCTGTGCGAGTCCAAGGAGTTGGAGTGCTGGAAGCACGGCAGCGCGTTCAGCCTCGAGACCGGCGAAGCGATGACGTTGCCGGCCACGCAGCCCGTGCCGGTGTACGACGTGTCCGTCGTCGACGGCGATGTTGTCATCGATGTCACGGGAAGCAGGAGCGTCGCATCATGACCGTTCATGCTCGGGGGCTGCGCCCCCGGACCCCATCGTCGTCCCGCTCGCTGGCGCTCGCGGGGCCGACCGGTCATGCATCTGGCGCCCATACGCCGGAGGTTTGTGCATGACCACATTGGCAATCAACGGTTTGCACGCGAGCATCGCCGGCAAGCGGATCCTCAACGGCATCGACTTGACGGTGTCGTCGGGACAGGTGCATGCGGTGATGGGCCCCAACGGGGCCGGCAAGAGCACGCTGTCGGCCGTCGTGATGGGCAAGCCCGGCTACGTCGCAACCGCCGGAACGGTGACCCTCACCGACGACGCCGGCGACGAGATCGATGTGCTCGCGATGCCGACGTGGCAGCGCGCCCACGCCGGCCTGCACCTCGTGATGCAGTACCCGACTGAGGTGCCTGGCGTGGCGGTGATCGACATGCTCACCGAGTCCTTCGCCGAGCGCGGCTACGCGACGGACGGCATTCGAGACCGGCTCTCGAGCGAGGCGGCTCGGATCAACTTCGACGAGGCGTTCCTCTCGCGCTCGCTGAACGTCGACCTCTCAGGCGGCGAGAAGAAGCGCAACGAGACCTTGCAGTTGGCGATGTTGCGCCCGAAGATCGCGATCCTCGACGAGCTCGACTCCGGCCTCGACATCGACGCGCTGCGCGATTGCTCGCGGCGGGTCGAGGCAGCAACCAACGAGGACAACCTCGGCGTGCTCGTCATCACTCATTACAGCCGTCTGCTCAAAGAGCTCAAGCCCGATGTCGTGCACATTCTCGTCAAGGGTCGCATCGTTGCGACGGGCGGACCGGAGATGGTCGATGTGCTCGAGACCGATGGCTACGCCGCGTTCGAGACAGACCAGCCCGACGACTCGCCGGGCGCGCTCGACGACTTGTTCGGCATGCCCCCGGGTATGAACTGAGCCATGACCACATCGCCCGAATCGAGCTGGAACGAATCCGACAACGGGCTGACTCGACTGTTCGAGTTCGCCAACTTCGTGGAGGCGTTCGGCTTCGTCACGCAGGTCGCGCTGGTCGCCCAGCGCCACGATCATCATCCCGACATCACGATCTCGTGGAACAAGGTGACGGTCACGACGATGAGCCACGACGCCGGCAACTCGATCACCGAACGCGATCACAAACTCGCGGCGGCGATCGACAAACTTCTCCCATGACCGATGTGCACGCCAACGTCACCCGGGTCCTGACGGCGGCCGCCGACAAGGGCCTTCAACTCCAGACGCGTACGTTTCCCGACGGCACCAAGACCGCTGTCGACGCGGCCAATGCGATCGGCGTCGAGGTCGGCCAGATCGTGAAGAGCCTGATCTTCGCCGTCGACGGCGACGTCGTGCTCGCCTACGTCAGCGGCGCCAACCAGCTCGACGAGAAGAAGCTGGCGGCCGCGGCCGGCGGCTTGAAGTGTTCGCGTGTCGATGCCGACACGGTCCGAGCCGTGACTGGTTTCCCGATCGGTGGCGTCGCCCCGTTCGGTTCGAAGACCGACCTACGCGTTTTCATCGATCCCGATCTACTCCAGTTCGACGAGGTCTGGGCCGCGGCAGGCACCTGGCACGACGTCTTCTGCATCGCGCCAGATGACCTCGTCAGCGCGAGCGGTGGCACGGTGGTCGATCTCAAGCGGTCCTGAAGCGGAAGGTCGTACAGTCCCGGTATGGAGAAGGATCTTCGCTCGCTCCCGTATCTGGAGTCACTCCGCGACCAACTTCGGGATCGCTGACCGATCCGCAGACGCGACCAGTGGCCGGTGCAGGCACACCGGCCACTGGGCTCATCACGACCCAAACGGGACGATTCGGGTCTGAGATTTCAGACCGGGTTCGCTCGCGGGGGAGAGCGAGCGAACCCGGCAACTGTCATGCCTGGGTGCGAGCCACCTTCCGGCTGGCCATCATCCGAGCGACGAAGCCCCACGACAGCGTCGCCGCGGCGGCGACCAGTAGAGCGATCAGGCTCAAACCGGTGATCGGGAGGCTGTCGCCGCCGCCTCCCGAGCGGCCGGAGGTGTTGCCACCGCCACCATTGGCCACGGCCTCAGAGGCCTTGATGCCCTGCGCCCCCGGGCTGACGCCGTCGGAGGGGCAGCCGTCGGTCGTGGTATCGGGAGTCGTCTCGGCCACAGTGGTCTCAGGCGCTGCCGTTGTCGCCGGTTCGCCGACGACGCTGCTGTTGGTGACGTCGGCTGTGCGCTTGGCGCTGGCGGCCTGGAACGGCACGCTGGAGTTTGTGACCACACTGGTGGTCGGCGCCTCGGTGGTGGCCGGGGCTTCCGTGGTCTCCGGCGCGATGCATGGCGACCCAGGTGCCGCGGTGGTCGCAGTTCCGGCGGCGGTTGTCGCAGTTGCTGCGGCCGTCGTTGTCGTGGGGCAGTCGCCGATGCCGATCGGCGTGCCGACCACGACGACCTGAACGCCACAGATGATGGTCGGCGTGTCGACGCCGATGACTGGGTTTGCCGGCAGGCCCAGGTTCGGCGGGATCGAGATCGGTGGGATCGTCAGCGACGGCACTTGTGGGAGAGCGCCGGCCGGAACGACGGATCGAATCGATGGGATCGACACCGGAATCGCCGGCAACGGGAGGCTGGAGCCGGCGCCCTGGAGCGGTGCGAGGGCGGGGAGCAG
>Ga0075364_10001943_pt1 | contig 11517 bp, 8 predicted proteins | sample EndMetdeltDD1764_FD_71517 | JGI IMG/M metagenome (GOLD analysis project Ga0075364, IMG submission 71517) | Populus endosphere microbial communities from Tennessee, USA - Endosphere MetaG P. deltoides DD176-4 | ecosystem: Host-associated > Plants > Roots > Endosphere | place: USA: Tennessee... | reverse complement strand
CCGCCCAATGCCGAGCGCCTGCCGGAGCCAGGCTCCGGCCAGACCTCCAGTAGTGAGCTGGCCGCCCTCAATGATCCCGAAGAGGTCAAGGCCCGCAAGGCCAAGGAGCGGGAGGCGGAGCATCTGGCCTACTGCCGCGGCGACAAGCAGTGGAAGGACAAGGCCTTCAAAGGTGACGATGCCGGGCCGAACCGCAGTCCGTACGGGCCCTGCCCGAGCATGTTCGACATGAACGCCAACATAAACAAGCCGTAGAGTGCGTTGCCGTTAGGCATCCGGCAACATTACCCCCTTGTCATTTGACTTGGCCGCCCCGAAAGCCGGAGAAGGGCTTTCGGCCGCTTCACCGCGCGAGGCGCAGTGTCGCCTCTGCAATTGCCCGCATCCTGCGGGCCCTCGCCGGCCATACGGCGGCATCGCGATCCTGGTCAGGAACGATCATGCGCATCCATGCTAGACAACTTGCAATCTTCCTCCTCGCACTTGGAACACTGATGTTCACGCAATCCTTCGACACGCTCAAAGCCAGCCCCGTCGCCACCCGCGTCAGCGACTACAAGCTCGCCAACGGCCTGCAACTGATCGTCGTGCCGGACAATCGCGCGCCGGTGGTGACGCATTACGTCTGGTATCGCGTCGGTTCGGCCGACGAGCCGGCCGGCGTGTCCGGCATCGCCCACTTCCTCGAGCACCTGATGTTCAAGTCGACCGAGAAGATCGCTTCCGGCGAGTTCTCCAAGACCATCTCGCGGATGGGCGGCCAGGACAACGCGTTCACGACGCACGACTACACCGGCTACTTCCAGCGCATCTCCAAGGACCGTCTCAAGACGGTGATGGAGATGGAGGCCGACCGCATGGTCAACCTCAAACTGGACGAGAAGGACGTGACGACCGAGCGCGAGGTGATCCTCGAGGAGCGGCGCTCGCGCACGGAGAACAACCCGTCCAGCATCCTGTCCGAGCAGATGTCGGCGGCGATGTACCAGAACCATCCGTACCGCATCCCCATCATCGGCTGGATGCACGAGATGAAGAAGCTCTCGCGCGAGGATGCGCTGTCCTTCTACAAGCGCTTCTATGCACCCAACAACGCCGTCGTCGTCGTCACCGGCGACGTCGTGCCAGAAGAGGTGAAGGCGCTGGCCGAGGCTGCCTACGGCGGCCTGAAGCCGAGCGACGCCATCAAGGTGCGGGAGCGCCCGCAGGAGCCCGAGCATCGCGCGCCGCGCCGCGTCGAGCTGAAGGATCCACGGGCCGGCAACGCCTCGATCCGGCGCTTCTATCTGGCACCCAGCCACGCCAAGGCCGACAAGGGCGACGCCGAGGCGCTCTACGTGCTGATGAAGATCGCCGGCAGCGGCAGCACCAGCCGCCTCTATCAGAAGCTGGTCTCCGAGGAGAAGGTGGCGGCCGGTGCGGGCGGCTGGTACTCGGGCAGCGGTCTCGACAGCGGCTCGATCGGCGTCTACGCGACGGCGGCCCAGGGTGTCGGTCTCGACAAGGTCGAGCAGTCCATCGATGCGGTGCTGCACGAGCTGCGCGAGAAGCCGGTCTCCAACGATGAGCTGGAGCGCGCCAAGAAGGCCTTCATCGCCGAGTTCATCTACGAGATGGACAGCCAGTCGTCGCTGGCCCGGCGCTACGGCGAGGGGCTGATCGTCGGCTTGTCGATCGACGAGATCAACAACTGGCCGGTGGAGGTCGCCAAGGTGACCCCCGCCGATGTGCAGCGGGTGGCCAACAAGTATCTGGATATCCGCCGCTCGGTGACCGGCACGCTGATCCCGGTCGCGCCGACGGCCGAAAGCGAAACCGCGGTCAAGCCCGCGCCGGCAAAGAAGTCCTAAAAGGAGGCTGGCATGACCTGGTTACGCTTCCGGCCGACCATCCTCGGCGCGCGTCTCGAAGCCTGCCTGTTCGCAGTCCTGCTTGCGGCCGCGCTTCTCGCCCCAGTCAGCAAGGCACAAGCCATGAAAATCCAAGAGGTCAAGAGTCCCGGCGGCGTTTCCGCGTGGCTGGTCGAGGAGCACAGCGTGCCGCTGATCGCGCTGCGCTTCGCCTTCGACGGCGGCAGCTCGCAGGATCCCGAGGGCAAGGAGGGGCTTGCCAATTTCCTGGCCTCCATGCTCGACGAGGGCGCCGGCGACCTGACCGCCAAGCAGTATCAGGAGCGCATGGAAGAGATCGCCATGCGCATGGGCTTCGACGACTCGCGCGATGCCTTCTACGGCAGCCTGGAAACGCTGAGCGAGAACCGCGACAAGGCCGTCGCGCTGCTGGCGCTGGCGCTGAACAAGCCGCGCTTCGACGTCGATGCGGTGGACCGCATCCGCGGGCAGCTGCAGGCGGGACTGATCCACGCCGCGCGCGATCCCGACCGGGTCGCCTCCGAGACGTGGTCGGCGACGGCGTTCGCCGGTCACCCCTATGGCCGCCCGGCCAACGGTACGGCCGAGTCGCTGAAGAAGATCACGCGCGAGGACCTGGCCTCCCAGCGCACCCGCCTGTTCGCCAAGGACACGCTGCGCGTGGTGGTGGTGGGCGACGTGGATGCCAAGACGCTGGCCGGCATGCTCGACCAGATCTTCGGCGGCCTGCCCGCCAAGGCCAAGCTGACGCCGGTCGCCCAGACCATGCCGAAGGCCGTCGAGAAGCTGAAGGTGGTCGAGATGGCGGTGCCGCAATCGGTCGCCCGCTTCGGCCTGCCGGCCATGCCGCGCAAGGACAAGGATTTCCTGCCCGCGTTCGTGCTGAACCAGATCGTCGGCGGCGGCGTGATGTCGTCGCGGCTGTGGGAGGAGGTGCGTGAGAAGCGCGGCCTCGCCTACTCGGTCTCCACCACCGTGCAGCCGTTCAAGTACACCTCGGTGTTCGCCGGCGGCGTCGCCACCAAGAACGAGGAGATCGGCCAGTCGCTCGATCTCATCAACGCCGAGCTGAAGCGCATCGCCGCGGAGGGCCCGACGGAAGCGGAGCTGGCCAACGCCAAGAGCTATCTGATCGGCTCGTTCGCGCTGCGCTTCGACACCAACGCCAAGATCGCCAACCAGCTGCTGTGGGTCCTGCAGGAGGACTTGGGCCTCGACTATGTGGATCGACGCAACAGCGAGATCGAGGCGGTGACGATGGACCAGGTCAAGGCGGCCGGCAAACGGCTGTTCGAGGGCCAGGCGCTGATCACCACGGTGGTAGGCAAGCCCAAGGGCCTGGCCGTGGGCCCGCGGGGGTGAGCTGTGGCGTAGGGCGGATTAGGCGATAGCCGTAATCCGCCGGTGCACCGGTGCAAACGAACTACCCTCGGCTCGGCGCATTACGCTTCGCTTATGCGCCCTACGTTTCGGCCGGGATGACAGGCGGCGAAATTCGCGCTAGGGCTCGGGCATGAGCGCGAAAATCAGCGAGCGGGCGGGTAGCGCCCCTTACGCACATTCGGTGGCGGGCTGCCTGGACGGGGCGATCGGCAAGCACGGGCTGAGCGAGGCCGAGCTCAGGCCGTGGATCGAGAAGCTGGCGCCGGCGCTGCACGATTTGCAGCGCGACTATCGCGAGAGCCGGCTGCCGCTGCTGCGCGTCATCGAGGACGAGGCGGACATCGTCGCGGCAGAGGCGGCGCTGGCCAAACTGAGCGCCGGCGCGCGCGCCGTCATCTTCTTCGGCACGGGTGGGTCGAGCCTCGGCGGGCAGACGCTGGCGCAGCTCGGCGGCTGGAACATTCCAGGCCTCGCCGACGATGCGCAGAAGCACCGGCCGCGCACGCGCTTCTACGACAACCTCGATCCCGTCACGCTGGAATCGGCGCTCGGCACGTTCGATCTCGCCACCGCGCGCTTCGTCGTCACCTCCAAGTCGGGCGGCACGCCGGAGACCCTGGCGCAGGCGCTGTCGGCCATGGCGGCCCTGCGCGCGGCGGGGCTCGAGGCGCGCATTCCCGACCTCTTCCTCGGCATCACCGAGCCGCGCGCCGCCGGCAAGGCCAACGGCCTGCGCGACCTGTTCGAGGCGCACGGCATTCCGGTGCTCGAGCATCATACGGGTATCGGCGGCCGCTTCTCGGGGCTGACCAACGTCGGCCTGATCCCGGCCCTCGCGCGCGGCCTCGATGTGCGCGCGGTGCGCGCGGGTGCGCGCAGCGTGGTGGCGGCGATGATGGGCGCCGCCTCGCCGTTCGCGTTCCCGCCGGCGGTGGGTGCGGCGGTGGCCGTGGCGCTGGCGCGCGAGCGCGGCGTGCGGGCGCACGTGATGATGCCCTACACGGACCGGCTGGGCCGCTTCTCGCACTGGTTCGTGCAGCTGTGGGCGGAGAGCCTCGGCAAGGATGGGCAGGGCACGGCGCCGATCGCCTGCGTCGGGCCGCTCGACCAGCACAGCCAGCTGCAGCTGTTCATGGACGGCCCGCGCGAGCACCTGATCACGGTGGTGCGCCTGCCGACGTCGGGCCTCGGCCCCAAGCTGCCCGCGGATCTCGCGGCCCAGGCGGGCGTGGGGTTCCTTGCCGGCAAGACGGTCGGCGACCTGGTGGCGGCGCAAACGCACGCCGTGCCGGAAGCGCTGAGCCGGGCCGGCCGGCCGGTGCGCACCTTCGATCTCGACCGGCTCGATGAGGCCGCACTCGGCGCGCTGATGATGCATTGCATGCTGGAGACGATCCTCGCCGCGCGCCTGATGGGGGTCGACCCGTTCGATCAGCCGGCGGTGGAGCTGGCCAAGGTGATCACGCGCGAGCGGGTGGCGAAGGGTTAGGCAGGCCAGCTGTTGTGTGGGCGGCGTTGCTCGAGCCGTTTGGTGGCCGGCTACCGCGCCTGCACGAGACCAACATGTGCGCGTGCCATCCGCCCGCAGGCTGTTCCTCGATTGCATCGCGACCTTGTGGCAGCCATAGTCCCGACGGCCCGCTTTTGCCACGCAATCAATTTGGTTTCGCGTGTTGGATCCGATAGCGCCGCCCATACAGCTCACGCCACATGCCGGTGACACTCATGGCCAAGCGTATTGCTTCTTGCCGAGCCATTGCCGTCGCATCGCTCGCCATCGCGAGCAGCGGGTTTTCCGCGCAGCCAGCGTTGGCCCAAGATGCCGCGCGCATTGCAATCATCGACTCGTCAGACAGCGTAAAGCCGTACGTAAAGCAGTTGGCTGGCATGGGCGTAGCGGTTATCGGTCGATATTATGGGCGATGCCCCCAATGGAAAGCCGATCGTTCAAAGCGGATCGTCCCCGAGAAGCGGATGATCGATAACTTGGACGAGATTGATGCCGTCCTGAAGGATACGCGTCTCGGTCTGCTTTCCGTGTATCAATTTTATAGTCAGGCCGGAAAGTTCGACAGCAAGAGAGCCTCCGGCAAGGTCAGCGTCCTCGACGACAGGCCGCGCAATCCCAGCGCCAGAACAGTCGAAGAGTTCAATGATTGTGTTGCCCCGGATAAACCGAACTCCATAGAGGAGGATGCCAGGCTCGACGGCTATGCGGCCGTCACGCAGGCCAAAGAGATTATCAAACAGCCGGCGGGGACAACGATATATTTTGGTGTCGATTTCAATCTGAATAAGGATCGGCAAGAGAACGTCGTGAAGTACTTCCGCGTCATCAGCAAAATGGTCAATGATGCGGGCTATGTCGTGGGTGTGTACGGCAACGGTGCAATCAGCGACGTGCTGCGGGGCGAGAATCCGGCAAAGGAAAAGCTAGTCGAGCACGTCTGGCTGACTGCATCCTCCGGTCATGCCGGGAGCGCCAACACCTACAACACCAAGCATTGGGATTTGTTGCAAACAAAAACGGATACAAAATGGCTGATCGAATCTGCGGGCAGGCTCGCGGAGCTGGATACCAACATGCAGAACCCGGATAGTGCATATGTCGGGTTTTGGAAGAGGGATGGTCGCTTCACCATTGCGCGGGACCGGAACGTGGCGGTCCACGCTGCGCGACGGTTCGTTTGTAGCGGCAGCCCTGTGGTGGTGGATGGATCAGGCCAACCCATCGCGAGGCCGGCCTGCACGACGACGCTCGGTATTGTCGTGCGTACGTTCGAGACGGATGCCGTGAATGGCCTCTTCCGCGTCGATTGCGACGAGGATGGCCAGGCCGATGCATGGATGAAGATCGATGACCTGTCTACACGGCGGCCATTGTGGATTGCCGACGCTAATGAGCGAAAAAAGGCGCGTTGCCCGCCCGGCTGATCGATAGCGATTCCGGCGAGGCAGAGGCACGGCAATGCCAGATGGCCTTCGAGCCAGTGGGCGGACTCGATGCGCTTGATCGACGCTGGAGGCCGCCACATCCAGTTCGAGATTTGCCGCGACAGTGCCGGCGCCAAACCGCAACGGAGGCCGCTGACCAATGTCGACTGAGAACATCACGCCGCCAAAGCCGATGGCGTCGGGGGACATCGCCTGGACGGACTGGTCGGAGGTGCCGCGCTTCGGGGTGCGCTATCGGCACTTGAGTCGGGCGGCGCTCGGCGAGGAGTATCGCGTCGGGGTGGCCATCGAGGAACTGGCGCCGGGCAAGCAGAGCGCGCCCGCGCACTATCACATCTTCGAGGAGGAGCATGTGTACATCCTCGAAGGTAGTCTCACGGTGCGCATCGGCGGCGACACGCATGAAATGCAGGCGGGCGACTACGTCTGCTTTCCGGCCGGGCAGAAGGCCGGGCATTGCCTGATCAACAGCAGCGGCGCCACCTGCCGCTATGTGATCGTCGGCGAGAACAATCCGAACGAGGTGGCGGTCTATACCGATTCGGGCAAAGTGCTGGTGCGCGCGTTGGACCGGCGCGCGATCTTCGATCTGGCGGCGACGCGCGGCTATTGGGATGGCGAGGAGACGGGGCTTGCGAGTGGCGAAATCGTGCCGTCCGGCGCGGCGCGGATCGAGGTGGAGCCGCAGGCGAAGGCCAAGCCGCCGATCTCTTCGCGCGATGTTGCCTGGGACGAGTGGCGCCTGGGCCCGGGCTTCGTCGACCGCAACAAGCATCTGACCCGCGCGGCCGTCGGGGAGACGTATCATGTCGGCATGCTGATCGAGGGCCCCCCGCCCGGCATGCGCTGCGCGCCCAGGCACTACCACATGCTGGAGGAGGAGCACGCGCTGATCCTCGAAGGGCAGGTGACGCTGCTGCTCGGCGATGAGCGCCACGCCATGCAGGCGGGCGACTATGTCTGCTTCCCCGCCGGGCTGAAGGTCGGCCATTCCTTCATCAACAGCGGTGCGGGGCCCTGCAGCTATCTGATGATCGGCGAGCGCAACCCGAACGACGTGTGCGTCATGCCCGATTCCGACAAGATGGTGGTGCGCGCCCTGCGCACGAAGGATGCGATTTTCGACATGGCAGGCGTGCGGAAGTATCTGGATGGCGAGCCGAGGAGCCAGGCTCTTTCCGACCGTTGAACCGCAATTGGTCGCCTCTTGTGGTCGTCCCGGGTTGTGCGTCGAAACTGCTGCCTCAACGTCATCCCGGCGCCGCGAGTGCCCGTCAGGGTGCTCGCGGAACCAGGCCGGGACCCGGTGCGCGTCTCCGCACAAGTAGGGCTTGCCGCTGCAGAGGACGCGGGCCGCCGAGCCCGCACCCTCGTGTCGAGGTGGCCTGGGTCCCGGCCTGGTCCCGCCCGCGCGCTTCGCTTGCGAACGGCGTCGGGATGACGTTGTTTTCCGCGTCGTCCTCGTACTCCGACAGCCACGCACAATCATGCCGCACGCGGAGGGGGTGCGTGGAGGTGGACCTGTGTATAGTCGCAAGGCTGCGACTGAGTCGCGCTCAGGAGATGGCTGCGATGAAAGCTTTGCATCCGCTGACGAGCTGCCTGATCGTTCCGCTCGTGATCGCGCTGCAATCGATTCCGGCGGTGGCGGCCTGCAATGATGCGTGCCAGTGGACGTGCAGGCGGTCGGCCGCGAACAATCTTGTATCCTCGTATGACGCCTGCGTGCAGCAGTCGGGTGGCATCACCGAGAAGGCTTCCGTCCCCGCCAAGAAGCGCGGGGCCAAGGCGGCCAAGAAGGACCAGCCGTAGCGCACGCGGCAAGGGTCGTCCCGACTTGGGGCACGGACTCATAACCAACGCAATCAGGCAACGGCCTTGCTACCCTGCCGCGTCAGGAGTGCAGCGACGCTGTTGGCAGGCTGAGGCTTGCCGAACAAATAACCCTGGCCCTCGGTACAGCCTTCGCGTCTCAGCTGATCCAGCTCCTCCTGCGTTTCGATTCCTTCGGCGGTGGTGGCCATGCGGAGACTGCTGCCCAATCCAGCCACGGCGCGCACGATCGCCATGGAGTCCTGGTTGGAGGCGAGATCGCGTACGAACGACTGATCGATCTTGATCTTGTCGAAGGGAAAGCTCCGCAGATAGCTGAGCGATGAATAGCCCGTGCCGAAGTCGTCCATTGAGATGCGCACACCCAGCGTGCGCAGGTGATGCAGGATGGCCAGCGTGGAGTCGCTGTTCACCAGGAGAACCGATTCGGTGATCTCGACCTCGAGCCGACCAGCCGGCAAGCCGGAACTGGCCAGGGCGTCGATCACGACCTGGACCAGGCCAGCCTTCCTGAATTGCGCTGGAGAAACGTTGACGGCAACCCGGACGTCGGAAGGCCACTTTGCCGCGTCCTCGCATGCCTGTCTGAGGACCCATTCCCCGATCGGCACGATCAGCGCCGTTTCCTCGGCGAGGGGAATGAACTCGAGCGGCGATATCATCCCGCGTGTGGGATGATTCCAGCGGATCAGGGCCTCGAAGCCGCAAATGCGCCCGGTTTCCAACTTCACGAGCGGCTGATAATGCAGCTCGAACTGTCCGGTTGCGATCGCCTTGCGCAGATCGAGCTCCAGGGCATGCCGGGCCTGCATCCTGGCGTCCATCTCGGCCTCGAAAAAGCGGTGCACGCCGCGACTGTCGGCCTTCGCGCGGTGCAAGGCCATGTCGGCATTCTTGAGAAGCTGATCGGAGTCGGCCGCATCGGTGGGCGCCACGGCGATGCCCATGCTCACTCCAACCACGACCTGCTGGGCGTCGACCTCGAAGGGCGAGCCGAACACCTTCATGATGCGGGAGGCCAGTGCCGCAGCGGAGTGCGGTTGGGTCAGGCTGCCTTGGATGATGCCGAATTCGTCACCGCCGAGACGTGCGATGCTATCGGCAGTGCGCAGGCAGTCGCGCAGCCGCTCGCTGACCTGGCGCAGCAGCTTGTCGCCGATCGGATGTCCCAGCGTATCGTTGATGGTCTTGAAGTTATCGAGGTCGAGGCAAAGAACGGCGAAGGTCTCGTCGCGGCCCAGATAGAGGAGGCGGTTCTCGATTTCCTCGTGGAACTGGACGCGGTTGGGCAGACCGGTCAACGTATCGTGCGTGGCCATGTGCGCGATCTTGGCCTCGGCCTGGCGTCGCTCGGTAATGTCCTCGTGCGTGACCACCCAGCCGCGGCCGCTCTCCATGGCTCTGCTGGCGATGGCAATTTCCCGCCCGTCCGGGGTTGCCACGACCGTCGTAGCGGCTTCGCCCGGCGCCAGGTCCGTCAGCATTTCGGCGCGATACTGTTCGAGATCGCGGTTCAAGGGGACCCGTTCGGCGCGGTGCTGCAAAAGCTCCTGCACCGAACAGCCGGGCCTAATCATCTCGCGCGACAGCCCGTAGATCTCTAGGTAGCGATCGTTGCACACGACGACCCGCTGTTCCGAGTCCAGCATGACCAGGCCCTGCAGCATGTTGTGGAGGGCCGCATCGAACCGCTGGTTCTGCACCGACAGCTGCGTATTGGCGCGCTTCAATGCGACGACCGACTGACGACCTGACGCCCAGATGTAGGTCGCAACGATCGCGCTGATCAGCAGGCCTCCGAGCAAAGCGAACCACGCGCCGTAGTGATTTGCCGCCCCAGGACCGCCGGGAATCGCGGTTGCGGCCAGCGTCCAGCGCCCATCGCCGGCCCGAAGCTCCGCCGACCAGTGCGGGCCAGCCATGAGCTGTGTCAGCGGCTGGGCTTCCTTTGGGCTTGCGCGGCGCGGTGCAGCCCGAAAGTAGACCGGCGATGCCTGGCCGCCGGCATCCAGCGAGAAGAGATGGTAGTCCAGGTTCGTGTCGATCGGCGCGCGGGCAAGGATCGTGTCGACCATGACCTGGACGCGGAACACCCCTTGCACGAAGCCGATCAGGTTGCTGCGTCGACTCTCGATCGAGGCGTAGGAAAGACCCGGCTTGTAGACCGGCAGGATCACGAAGAAGGCCCGCCGATCGCCACCGTCGGCCGTCACATTGAAGATCGACGTCGTGGCCGGCTGATTGTTGTCGCGAGCGCGCTCGATCGTGCGCCTGCGCATGGGCTCGGAGTTGAGGTCGATGCCGTAGGCGCGCGCCGTCGCGGACTCGCCCGTGAAATAGAGGATCGGAAAATACTCGTCATACTCCTCGGAACGAACCAAGCCGTCCGTGGTGACAGACTTGATGTGATAGCCGGGGATGCCATCGCGGGCGGCGGCCGCTTCAAGCGCGTCGCGTTCTGCCTGGGCAACGCGTGGAATCCAGGCGAGGCTCTGAATGGCCGGCTGATCGCGCAGAACCAGGTCGGTGAAGCTCTTGAATTCGTGACGGCCGATTGTGTGGTCGGAAGACTGGAAGAGCGCGCGCAAGCCGGCCAGGGTCTTCAGGTCCTCGTTGATACCGTACTGCAGCAGCAATGCAGCGTTGTCTGCGCGTTCGCGCAGTTCCAGCTCCGCCAGCTGGTTCTCCCGATGCCAAATGACGGTCCAGGCGAGCACCGACAAGACAAGCCCGACGAGCGCCACCGTCAGGCCGGCCAGGGCATAGCTGCTTCGCCAGCCTGCGGTCGAGTCGGGCTGCAGTCGGCTCCGGAAGAGCTTCCCGAGGGAGCCCGGCACGGACGAGGAAAGCACGCGGTCTTACCTTTCTCCAAGACGTGCCGCTCTCCCGACATGCATCGTCGCCTGGAAACACCAGGACTGTGTTGCCGAAAAATGCAACGAGCCGGAATACGCATGGAAATTCCTGGTTTGAGGTTAGTGAGTGGTTACAGTGATCGCTATCCGGCATGGTGTTTCGCCGGGTGTCGGCGTTGGCGATGCGCGGGAAGGAGGTTATCCAACCGTACCAGCAGCGGCGCATATGCACGGCTGGATATCGCGGGGCGAGGCCGCTATGAGGGGGCAGCGTCGGAATGGCGATTCGCGAGGGAGCCCGATCGTGCCGATTCGTCAGCTGAGTTCTGAGATCGTCAATCGCATCGCTGCGGGCGAGGTGATCGAGCGGCCGGCCAGCGTGGTCAAGGAGCTGATCGAGAACGCCATCGATGCCGGCGCGACCGAGATCGAGGTGGTGACGGCGGCGGGCGGGCTGTCGCTGATCCGCGTGACGGACGACGGCAGCGGCATGAGCTCTGCTGACCTGGCGCTGGCGGTGGAGCGGCATGCCACGTCCAAGCTCAGCGACGAGGACCTGTTCAACATCGCCACGCTCGGGTTTCGCGGCGAGGCGCTGCCGTCGATCGGCTCGGTGGCGC
>Ga0075364_10001942_pt1 | contig 11517 bp, 9 predicted proteins | sample EndMetdeltDD1764_FD_71517 | JGI IMG/M metagenome (GOLD analysis project Ga0075364, IMG submission 71517) | Populus endosphere microbial communities from Tennessee, USA - Endosphere MetaG P. deltoides DD176-4 | ecosystem: Host-associated > Plants > Roots > Endosphere | place: USA: Tennessee... | reverse complement strand
CCTCGACTGCGCGTTCGGCCAGATCGCCGACCCGGAGGCGCTGGAGGATGCGCTGAAGCTCATCCCCGGCGTGGTCGAGAGCGGGCTGTTCCTCGGCATTGCCGATGTCGCCGTCATTGCCGGACCCGAGGGCGTAAAGGTGCTCGACCGCGACAGCGACGGCGAGAACGACGACTGAACCCGCCCGAGCCATCGCCGCAAAGAGGAGCATCGCATGCAGCTTCGCGCTCGCCTGCTGGCCATCGCCATCGCCGCTTTGGCGATTGCGGCCATCACGGTGCCGACCCGCGCCCAGGCCCCCGATCCCGCCCGGCTGGCCGCCGCCAAGGACATGATGGAGGCGTCGCGCGTCGACAAGCAGTTCGAGCAGGTCATTCCCCTGCTGCTCGATCGCCTGAAGGAGAGCTTCCGCACCATTGCCCCCGACAAACACGGCGTCATCGACGGCGTCTTCGAGCAGATGCAGTCGAAGTTCATCAGCCGACGCGCCGAGCTGCTCGACGAAATTGCCGCGGTCTACGCGCAAAAGCTCGAAGCCGCGGAGATGAAGGCGGTGGCCGAGTTCTACCGGTCTCCGGTCGGCTCCAGGCTCATCGATGCCCAACCGCAGATCATGCAGGAATCGATGATGGCCGGGCAGCGCTGGGGCCAGCGCATCGGCCGCGAGATAGAGGAGGAGGCCCGCCGCGAGCTGAAACGGCGCGGCGTCGACCTGTAGAGCCTTGCGACACGAGCTAGATCGCAACGACTGACGTTGTTTTGGCCGAACGGGCTTGGTCCCGGGCGCGACTCACGAGGTAGAAGTGTGAGCCCGTATGCTCAAAACTAAATAACCGTCCCTGCGGCCTCGCGAGGTCGGTTTACCCTCAACAGCAGACCATGCGACACGCCGCCTCAAACGGAGAAAGGGGACCACACCGAGAATTTATCCACCACTTGGGACAATCAATCTTGCCGACTTTGGACAAGCGGAAAAGGGTCGCAGAGCCCAATCGTCAGCTGCTAAACTCCATCCGCCCGCAAAATAGCGTTTGCCGCTTCGTAAGTGAGCCGCGTCTGCAACAGCTGCTCGATCGACCAGCCCTTCTTTTCCAGGAAATACGTGACCAGAAGGCGGTAGCGAGGATAGCTGCCGAACCTCACCATCATGGGAACATCGACGTCGCGATCGCCGAGTGCATCCCGCAACTCCTCGAAAGACTGGCGATGTTCGATGCCGACATAATCGGGAAACCCTTCCCACACCCACTGAGGCACGGAGAAGCGTGCAAGACCGATATGCTCCGCGACGATGATGTGAGTGAGCTCGTGGGCACATAGCCAAGCCAGGGTGCGAGGAGGTGTGCCGACATAGCCCCAATGCACGACGCGGCCAGTCTCAAAATCGGCACCACTCAAGAAGGCGCTACCGCCAAGCGGATACGAGTACGCCAGGCCCCAGGCATGAGGTTGCGGGATAAAGAAGAGCCGCTGTCGCCATCCAGAATTCGTGACGTAGATGCGATATCTTTGATTGCTTGCCTTGAGCGGAGAGCGCTCCAGCAAAGCCGCGCATTGGCTTACCGCACGCTCTGCCCCTTCACGGGGGATTGCTCGGTCGGAACTAACCGTGATTTTTCCAATCGTTAGCGAATACGCAAACAGAGGCTCCGGCCAAAAAACCAGGGACGCAAATATCGCGGTGGCAGCGATCACGGTTGCGCCCCCCCACTTCAGAACCCGCCTTATGGTTCTCGGCATCGGCAACCTCCAGCGGTGAGCTAGTAGAAATGGTCGGTATCGATAGAACTACGGACGAGGAATTGCCCGCACTTTTGTGCGACCCTAACGGGGCCTCAGGTCATATACGATTATGCTCCAATACAGGCGACATTTCTGCTCTCACCCGACGACTGACGTGAGGACCTGTTCTGTTTGCGCATTGGAGCCACGACCTTCGGAACCCAGGACACTGCAACGTATTGCATCGGGCTCGACCCCGCGAGTGTTCGCCCCGCCCGATGACATGTTGTGCGCGACGGGCATGCCGGCCATGCACTCCTTAACCTCGCGCAGCTATGCCGTTGCTGGCCACCGCCATTCGCGGGTATGAGGGAGCCATGAGCGATTTCGACTTCGACCTGTTCGTGATCGGCGCCGGCTCCGGCGGCGTGCGCGCCGCCCGCATCGCCGCCAACCACGGCGCCAAGGTGGCGATTGCCGAGGAGTTCCGCTATGGCGGCACCTGCGTGGTGCGCGGCTGCATCCCCAAGAAACTGCTGGTCTACGCCAGCCGCTTCCGCGACGAGTTCGAGGATGCCGAGGGCTTCGGCTGGAGCCTGCGCACGCCCTCCTTCGACTGGCCGACCCTGATCGCCAACAAGGACAAGGAGATCGAGCGCATCTCCGGCGTCTACAAGGCCAACCTGGAACGGTCGGGCGTCAAGCTGTTCTCCGCCCGCGCCGAGCTGATCGACCGCAACACGGTGCGCATCCAGCCCGGCGACCGCACGGTCACGGCCGCCACCATCCTGATCGCCGTCGGCGGCCGCCCCGTCGTGCCGGACGTGCCGGGCGCCGGCCACGCCATCACCTCCAACGAGGCGTTCCATCTCGATGCCCTGCCCTCCTCGATCGTGATCGTCGGCGGCGGCTACATTGCCGTGGAGTTCGCCGGCATCTTCAACGGCCTGGGCGCCGAGACCACCCTGCTCTACCGCGGCGAGAAGATCCTGCGCGGCTTCGACGAGGAGCTGCGCGATGCGCTGACCCAGGAGCTGTTCAAGCGCGGCATCGACGTGCGCTGCAACGCCCGCATCGCCTCGATCGACAAGGGCTGGTCCAGCCACACCGTCACGCTGGAAGACGGCAGCACGCTGCAGGCCGACAAGGTCATGTTCGCCACGGGACGCTCGCCCAACACCGCCGGCATCGGCCTGGAGGCGGCCGGCGTCAAGCTTGGCGAGCTCGGCGAGATCCTGGTCGACGAGCAGTCGCGCTCCTCGGTCGACAACATTTACGCGGTCGGCGACGTGACCGATCGCGTCAACCTCACGCCGGTCGCCATCCGCGAGGGCCACGCCTTCGCCGACACCCTGTACGGCAAGAAGCCAGTCACCGTCGACCACGAGCTGATCCCGACCGCCGTGTTCGCCACGCCCGAGATCGGCACGGTCGGCCTGCCCGAGCACATGGCCCGCGAACGCCACGCCAAGGTCGATATCTACAAGGCCAATTTCCGCCCCCTCAAGAACACCGTGTCGGGCCGCGACGAGCGCACGCTCATGAAGCTGATCGTCGATGCCGACACCGATCGCATCGTCGGCTGCCACGTGATGGGCCCCGACGCCGCCGAGATCGTGCAGATGGCCGCCATCGCCATGCGCATGAAGGCCACCAAGGCCGACTTCGACAGCACCATGGCCCTGCACCCCAGCGCCGCCGAGGAGCTGGTGACCCTGCGCGAGAAATGGGTGCCGCCCGTCAAGGCCGCGGCGGCGAAGGCCAAGCCAAAGCGGCCGCCCAAGCGAGGCTACGATGAAACGTCTTGAGGGCTGCATTGCCCTGGTGACCGGCTCGGGCGCAGGCATCGGCCGTGCCATCGCCGAAACGCTGGCCGCCGAAGGCGCGTACGTCTACGTCACCGACGTCGATGGCGCCGCCGCCGAGACCGTGGCCGGCCAGCTGACCAAATCCGGCGCTTCCGCCCGCGCGATTGCTGTCGACGTCACGCGTGGCCAGGACGTCTCCGCCATGATTCGCGAGGTCGAGAAGGGGCACGGCCGCCTCGACGTGATCGTCAACAACGCCGGCCTCAACGTACGCAGCGATTTCCGCCACCTGTCCGATGCCGACTGGGTCAAGATCCGCGAAGTCAACCTCGACGGGGTGGTGCGTATCGCTCGCGACGGCTTCGGCCTGCTCAGGGCCTCCGGCCGCGGCTCGCTGATCAACGTCGCCTCCATCATGGCGGAACGCGGCCTGCGCCAGCTCACGGCCTACTCGGCCACCAAGGGCGCCGTCGTCGCGCTCACCAAGGGCCTCGCCGTCGAGTACGCGCCCTTCAACATTCGGGTCAACGCGCTGGCACCGGGGTTCGTCGAGACGGCCCTGACCAAACGCGCGCTCAGCAACCCCGGTATCCACAAGGCCCTGCTCGACCGCACGCTGCTGAAGCGGTTCGGCACGGCGGAGGACATGGCCAAGGCCGTGCTGTTCCTCGCCAGCGACGAGTCCTCCTACATCACCGGCTCCGTATTGGCCGTTGACGGCGGCATGTCGGCGATGCTTTGAGGCCGCTAGCCCATATGCCGCGTACATAACAGATGGCGATGCTGCCCATAACGAATATTCGATTTCGTGGCGACGCAGCGCGTAGGACGATCACAGGAAACGGGTCGACCGAGCATACTGAGGCTCGCTAGTCAGGCTCTGCTGACATCCACGGAGCACTGCATCACATGCGCACGACCGACTGGCTGCTGCTCGTCTTCCTGTCCATCCTGTGGGGCGGTGCGTTCTTCTTCATTGGCGTTGCCGTTGCAGAGGTGCCGCCCCTGACCTTGGTGCTTGCCCGCGTCGGCATAGCTGCGCTCGCGCTGACCCTGCTCGCGCCTCTGCTCGGATATCAGCTCCCCCGCACGCTGGCCGGCTGGCGCGTGTTCGCCGAGCAAGCCATCATCAGCAACGTGATCCCCTTCTGCCTGATCACCTTTGGGCAAACGCGCATCGCCAGCGGGCTCGCCGCCGTGCTCAACGCCACCACGCCGCTGTTCACGCTGCTCGTTATGCGCATGCTGGCCAAGGAGCCGCTCACGCTGCACAAAATGGCTGGTGTCCTGCTCGGCATCGTTGGCGTGGCTGTTCTCATGGGTCCGGAAGTGGCAGGAGCCAATCTGTCGAGCATCCTCGGCATGCTGGCCGTGCTTGGCGCCGCCCTGTCCTATGGCTTGACTGCCTATGGAATGCGCCGCCTGCGCGAAATCCCGCCGCTCGTATCCTCCGCCGCGCAGCTGCTCTGCTCCACCTTGTTCCTGCTGCCGCTCGCCGCGGTCGTCGACCGCTTCTGGCTGCTGCCGTTGCCGGGTCCCGCGGCGATCGCATCGATCCTCGCCCTGGCGCTGGTATCGACGGCGCTGGCCTTTATCGTCTTCTTCCGCATCAGCGCCACCGCCGGCCCCTCCAACGTGATGCTGGTGACCCTGCTCATTCCCGTCACCGCCACGGCGCTCGGCGCGGCCTTCCTGGACGAAGCCTTGAAGGTCAACGAGATTGTCGGCGCTTTGATCATCGCTTCGGCCCTCGTCACCATCGATGGCCGCCTGCTGGGCCGTGCCGTGGCGGCGCGAGCAACGCCGTAACCTCGCAGGTTGGATTAGCGCGTCAGCGCGTAACCCGACACGGCCGAGGATTGTTGGGTTGCGGGCTTCGCCCTAACCCAACCTATCGGCCATCTGCAGCTTGCCTCAGATCATCCGCGAACTGGTCGACGCGCTCCGCCGTCATGTCCCAAGCGCACATCAGCCGGCACCCAGTCTCGCCGAGGAACGTATAGAACCGCCAGCCCTTGGCGCGCAGCCGCTCCTGCGCGCGCGGCGGAATCTCGGCGAACACCGCGTTGGCCTCGACCGGGAACATCAGCCGCACCTCGGCCACCTCGCGCAGACGTCCGGCCAGCCGCTGCGCCATGGCGTTGGCGTGGCGCGCATTCCTCAGCCACAGGTCGTCCTTCAGCAGCGCCAGCCACGGCGCTGTGACGAGCCGCATCTTGGAGTTGAGATGCCCCGCCTGCTTGACGCGCCACTCGAACTCCTGCGCCAGGCCAGGATCGAAAAACGCCACCGCCTCTCCCACGGCCAGCCCGTTCTTGACGCCACCGAAGCACAGTACATCGACGCCGGCGCGCCATGAGCCTTCCGCCGGCGTACAGCCCAGGGCCGCCACGGCATTGGCGAAGCGCGCGCCGTCCATGTGCACCTTGAGGCCATGCCGGCGCGCCACCTCCGTCAGCGCCGCCAGCTCGTCGCGTGTATAGACCGTGCCAAGCTCGGTTGCCTGCGTCAGGGACAGCACCCGGCTCTTGACGTGATGCACGCCCCTGCCCCGGCCAGCCAGCTTCTCGACCACCTCCGGCGTGAGCTTGCCGAGCGGCGTCTCCGCCGTCACCAACTTGGCGCCTCCCGAGTAGAATCCCGGCGCACCAGCCTCGTCCTCCTCGATGTGGCTCAGCGCATGGGCGATCACGGCGTCATAGGGCTTGCACAGCTGCGCCAGCGCCAACGCGTTGGCTGCCGTGCCGTTGAACACGAAAAATACCGCGCAGTCCGTCTCGAACAGCTCGCGGATGCGCACGCCAGCCTGCTCCGTCCAGGCATCCGTGCCATAGCCCGGCGCGTGCCCCTCGGCGTTGACGCTCACCAAGGCCTCCAGCGCTTGCGGGCACATGCCGGCATTGTTGTCGGAGGCGAATTGCTGCGGCATGGCGTCATCCTTCTCGCGTCCGGCGCACCATAGCGAGGCCGCAGCCAGGCGTCACCGGGTCACGCCGCGCGCACACTGGAGGCAGAGTTGGCCTGCACGCTCGCGGATTTGATTGCGGTGCGCACCGGAAACCGCCAAACATCGCCGCGTCTGCCGAACGGGAGGGAACATTGGCCAATGCGCCGCTGCGACTGGGCGCCCTCGAGTGGGGCTTGATCGCGCTTCAGTCGATGCTGTGGGGCAGCTCCTATTTCTTCGTCGCCGTGGTGCAGGACCAGATGCCGGCCTTCAGCATTGTCGCCCTGCGCGGGGTGTCTGCCGCAATCGTGCTCACCATCATCGTCACCGCGCTCGGCTACCGCATCCCAGCGACACTCGCGGAGTGGCGGCATTTTGCGTTCTTCTCCCTCTTCAACACGCTGATACCGTTCGTCCTGATCGTGTGGGGACAGACGCGGGCGACGGGCGGCATGGCCGCCATCCTGAACGCTTCGGCGCCGCTGTTCGGCATTTTCCTCGCGCACCTCCTCACGCACGACGAGAAGCTTTCCCGCAACAAGCTGGTCGGCATTCTGATCGGCATCGTCGGCGTCGGCATCCTGGTCGGCTCGGACTTTGCGGTGGTGACCAGCGCCGACGTGCTGGCGCGCCTCGCCCTTCTGGCCGCGCCCTTGATGTACGTGCTGGCCAATATCTATGCCCGCGCCAGGCTCGGGCATTACCCGCCGTTCGTCATCGCCATGATGCAGATGGCCGCCTCGATCTTCATCGCCGTGCCCCTGGCGCTGGCGATCGATTGGCCATGGACCAGGCCCATGCCGTCCCTGACGGTGCTGGCCTGCGTCATCGCCATCGGCGTGCTCGGTTCGGGCTTGGCGGCCCTGTGCCACTTCACGGTCCTGCAGCGCGCCGGCGCCACCAACGCCATGCTGGTGACGCTGATCATGCCGCTGACCCCGATCCTGCTCGGCCGCGTCTTCATCGGCGAGCAGCTCGAAGGTCGCGAGGTTGTCGGCGCCGTCATCATCGCCGCAGCCCTGCTCATCATCGACGGCCGCCTGCCGCGCCTGCTGACGCGGTCGCCCTAACCTCCGACACCGGCACGTCGCCTCTCCCCTTGGGGGAGAGGACATGAGGCCATGGCTTACGACCGCAAGCACCAACACACAGTCCGGCCGCAAGCCCTGATAGAGCGGTCGTAAGTCATTCGGCCGAATTGGTGAGGGGCAACTTTCTCATCTTGTGAAGGCCCCCTCATCCGCCCGTCTCGCCGAAGGCGAGCCTCCGGCTCGACGGGCACCTTCTCCCCAAGGGGAGAAGGGTCGTGAGGGGCAATCGGCAGTTTCCCTACTTCCGGTTCTCCAGCCCGTTCCTGCGGCGCGTCTCGCGGATCTGATCGGCATCCTTGAGCAACTGCGCCTTCATCTTGATGAGGCCGTCCCGCACGCCGACGTACACATTGGGAAACTGCGCCGGCGGCGTGAAGCGGTCCGGGTTGGCGGCATCGTAGGCCAGCACGGCATCGATGACGTCGGCAAGCCGCGCCAGGTCGCCGAAGGCATACTCGTTCAACGGCCGCCCGACCACTTCCGACAGCGATCCGAACAGGGCGGGATCTCCGTCGGGCTTCAGGTCGCGCCGAGCTTGCAGGTGCGCCCGGTAGCGCAGCTGTCCCAGATAGAAGACGAACACCGCATCGTCCTTGCGACTGGTGGTGCTGAACAGCTTCGCTGCCTGCCGGTAGTACTCGGCCGGATGCTGGCCAGCGAGCGCGACTGCTTCCGGCGGGATACGCACCTTGGTCTGCGCATGCAGCGCACCGCCCAGCAGCGCCAGGATGGCGAACGCCCCCAGCACGCGAATCATCGCGTGACCGATCATGTCGTCATTCCCCCAAGACCGGCGCGTCCGTCGTGGCAGGGCACGACAGCCGTCCGGCAACGAACCATCGGAGCGTGCCATTGACCTGCCGTGACCGGCAAGGGGAATCCGGTCGAGGCGAGAAGCGAACGGGCCGCCGTATCAGGCTTTCCTTGCCTGGGCCTTCCTGGTGGCTGCCGTCTTGCCGGCCTTGCTCGGCCCAGCCGCCTGCTCTGCATCGAGCTTGCGCCCGCGCGTCACCATCCAGTGCCGACAACTGGCCAGGCGCTGCTTGCAGCGTGGCGCGTCCTGTTCGACCGATGGCTGAGGCGGCTTGACGTCGCCCTCCGTCGTGGCAGCGGCCACGGCCTCACGCGTGCGCAAGTCGCGATGCGCCCTCTCGGACAGGCCCGCGGCCGTCATACCCTTCATGAAGGGGTTGGCCCGGATGGCCGCCGGGCTCAGGATATCGGCGAGCAGCTTCTGTGGTGGCGCCTTCATGACCTTGGCCGCACCTCCCGCGCCAAGCAGATAGGCCAACCGCAGATGCCCGAAGGTCGGGCGCAGGCCCTGTTCGCTCAGATAGGCGATGTTCTCCCTGCAGTAGACCGCAGCCGCGCGACGCGAGAACTCGCGGTTTGTACGCAGCTCGAGCAGGCGCTGGTCGGACAACTCGGCAACCTCGCGCGCGAAGTGCTCGCGTGCCACCGCAATGAAGGTGCTCTCGATGAACTGGAAGGCACCGAGCGCCGTCGAGCGCGGATTGGCCGCCGTATCGCGACCGTTCGATTCCGCGCGCATCAAGTGATCGAGGAACTGTTCGATGGCACCATCCGATGCGCCTTGAGCAGGCAGCGTGGCGAGTAGTTCCCCGTTGAAGGCAAAGGCTTCCTGCTCCGCGGCCGTGGCCAGCACGCAGAGCGACACCGCGGCGACCGCCGCGCGAATGTGGTGACGCAATGATAACCCCAATTTTCTGGATGAGCGCTTGACGCGTCGGGCACGCCTACTGCACGCCGATCGCTTGGGTCAACGCCGAATGCGCGCGGGCCGCATTAATTGTCGGCAAGATTCCACCGTGCACGGCGCAGGCAACGGTTCGGGAAAACTCGAGCGCTGCCGTCAACCGACCGCTTTGTGCCGCCACACCTTGCGCACCAGCATGATCAGCGCGGGCAGGAACACCAGGTCGGCGATCAGCGACGCAAGCAGCGTCGTGCCGCACACGAAGCCGAAGGTGCGCAAGCTCGGCAGGTCGGAGAACACCGTCACGCCCAAGCCGAACGCCAGCACCAGCGTGGTCAGGATGATGGCCGGCCCCACCAACACGCGCGCATTGCGGATGGCAATCTCCGCGCGCGGTTCTTTCCGTTCCTCCAGCCGCAGGCGGTTGAAAAAATGGATCAGCGCATCGATGGCGAGGCCGAACACCACGAGCAGTGCCACCACCGAGGCGAACTCCAGCCCGCCGCCCATCAGCCAGAGGATCGCCCCCGACGTCACCACGGGGAACAAGCCCGGCAGCAGGCTCACCAGCCCGACGAACACCGAGCGGAAGGCGATCGCCAGCAGCACGGCTGCGAACGCCACGCACAGTGGCAGCGCCTCGTTGAGCTGGCCGATCATGCGGGCGCTGTTGCGCGCGGCAATCGCCGGCAGGCCCGTCACGGAGATCGTGAACTGCGGGTACTCCTTGCGCAGGCCGTCGAGCGCGTGGTCGATCTTCTCGACGACCGGCAGGATGCGACTCGAATCGATGTCGGGCAGCCGCCCCGTCACCAGCACGGCGTTCTCTTCCTTGGCGATGAAGCGCCGCACCAGATGCTCGGGCAGGATGCCGACGAACTTCTGCACCGTCTCGACGCGCTCGTCGCCGGCTTCCTTGAGCCAGCGCCGCAGGCTTTCCAGCGACCACACGTTGCCGAGCCCAGCCGTCTTCTCCAGGATCTCGTGCGTCTTGGCGATCACCGCCAGCGGCCGCTCGGAGTAGAGCGACTCGCCCGTCTTCCACTCGACCATGATGTGCACGGGGCTGGCGCCCGTCAGCTTCTCATCGAGCCGGCCGGTGGCGCCCAGCGCCTGCTCGCGATCCGGCACCTGATCGGCGAGGCGATAGCGCGGCTCGAGTTGCAGGTAGCCTGCCGCGAATACCGCGAACAGCCCGAACCCGACGAGGCTGGTCGCCAGTGGCCGCGCCACCACGCGATCGACGATCCAGCCGACCATGACGCCGAGCCCGTCCATCAGCCGGTCGGCCGGCGCGCTGGCCTTCGCCAGCTTGGCCTCGTTGCGGATGAAGACATAGCCCAGCAGCGGCAGCACCAGGATCACCGCGACGAAAGAGACGCCGGTCGACAGGATGCCCGCCAACCCGAAGGTGCGGATCAGTCCCGACTGCGAGATCAGCAGAGCCGCGAACGACAGCAGCGCCGTGCCGTGCGCCAGCACGCACGCCGGTCCCACGACACGCACGGCGAACTGCACGGCCTGCAGCCGCGTGTCGCCTTCGCGCAAGCGGATGCGGATCGCCGACACCATCTGCATGCTGTCGGCAAAGCCCATCACCATGACGAGCGGGGTCATGACATTGAGGAACAGGTTGAGCTTGAAGTTCAGCAACCCGAGCAGGCCGAGCGACCACAGCACCGCCAGCACCGGCGGCAGCGCCGCCGTCAGCATCAGCGAGACGCGGCGGAAAAACACCACGGCGATCAGCGCGCCGAACAGCAGGCCGAGGCCGTTGTAGACCAGCTGATCGCGCTCCACCGCGTTGCGGATCTCGAGTTGCATGACCGGCGCCCCGGTCAGCTGCACCTTGAGACCGACCGGGGCGACCTCGTCCTCGACCGTCTTGCGCAGGTTGCCGATCACCGTCTTGGCGCTCAGCTCCTCCACTGCCTTGCGGTCGAGGGCCACCACGGCCAGCGCCAGCTCGCCGTCGGGCGAGAGGAACTTGCCGGTCACGATCTCGTTGGCGCGCAGCGATTTGATGATCTCATCGTACGCCGGCCCATCGGGCAGGTCGTCCGGCACGATCGGCGGCGCGTATCCGCTGGCGTCCGGCTTGCCGCGTGCCGAGAGCATGGAGACCAGCCCCTCCACGCCGTCGGCCAGCTGCAGGTCGACGATCGCCCGCCGGAACGCCTCGATCTGCGGCTTCTTCAGCAGATCCTTGCCTTCCACCACCACCAGCACGTC